>Ga0163163_10003227_pt1 | contig 13824 bp, 12 predicted proteins | sample S65metaG_FD_119766 | JGI IMG/M metagenome (GOLD analysis project Ga0163163, IMG submission 119766) | Switchgrass rhizosphere microbial communities from Kellogg Biological Station, Michigan, USA - S6-5 metaG | ecosystem: Host-associated > Plants > Roots > Rhizosphere > Soil | place: USA... | reverse complement strand
TGTGATACAATAATAACGAATATTTTTGACTGTTCTTAATTTCTAATTATAAACGTATTGTTGATAAACTTAGTTGTATGGAGGTCAAAATAGATACCAAAGAGAAATTTCATGTCATCACGTGGCTTCAGCCTCAATTATCTGCTACTATGACAGAAGAATTCTCCGATCGTTTATTATTTTTCCTCCAATCCGACATAAAGAATATTATCCTCAATTTGAAAGAGCTTCAGTCAATAGACAATATTTCCGCGGAAAATTTAGTTAAGGTCCAACAAAAATTTTACGAAAACAACGCCTCTTTTGTGATATGTGAGATACAGACTCCCATTGAAGAGTTCCTTGACAAAAGTCAATTACTTGAAATGATGAATATGACCCCCACCGAAAGCGAAGCCTGGGATGTTATCCAGATGGAGGAAATCGAAAGAGAACTGCTGGACGAGGAGTCGGAATCGTGAGTCGATAAATGCGGTGAATCGCGCATCAACAACGACACAGGGCTCATAAGTCACGAGCATGAGACAGCTATAATGAATTCATCCATTGCAAAATATCTTAATCAGTTCATTTCTGATAAATTAGACCTCCGCCTCTCGTCGTTGAAGTTCCAGCCCATTGGCGGAGGATCGATCAATGATACTTACCAGGTCCTGCTTAATGGACACGCCAGGTTTTTCTTAAAGATCAACTCGGCCGCGAAATATCCGGGGCTTTTTCAAAAAGAAAAAAATGGGTTGCAGTTTATCAACAATCAACACATCTTTTGTGTTCCTGGTGTGATCGTTGGTAATGAAATTGACAATTATCAGATTTTATTACTGGAATGGATTGAAAGCGGTTTAAGAACTGAACGATTCTGGAAGAAATTTGGTGAACACTTAGCTCGTTTGCACCGTATTACTAACCCACAGTTTGGCTTTGAAGAAGACAATTATATGGGAGCCCTGCCGCAGCTAAATGATCATTATGGCAGCTGGGTCGAATTTTTTGTTCAATGCCGGCTTCGACCCCAAATCAGAATCGCAATGGAAAACCATTTGCTCCATTCAAAGCATATTCATGCATTTGAAAACCTTTACCTGCGGTTGGAAGAGATATTCCACAGTGAGCAATCTTCCTTGCTTCATGGAGATCTTTGGAGCGGAAATTTTATGTGCGATCACGACTCGGAACCTGTTTTGATCGATCCTGCTGTATATTTTGGCCATCGAAGTATGGATCTTGCAATGACCACTCTCTTCGGTGGATTTGAAAAATCTTTTTATGAATCCTATGACTATCATTTTCCTTTCCCAAAGAATTACAGGGACCAGTGGGATATCTGTAATCTTTATCCGTTACTCATTCATTTAAATCTTTTTGGAGCAGGTTATCTCGGAGAAATAGAAAGGACACTTAAATCATTTACATAATCCCTGGCTACTAAAATTAAAGTCGGGATACAAATTCCAATCCCGATAGCTATCGGGACCAAAATCATAAATTCGCTCATGCTCGCCGTAACTATCCTTGGAAATAACTCTGCCGTTCCGGCATTTGACCGTCACCCGACCAGCCAGGTAGTAACAATGGATGGAGAGCTTTTTTTAGTTGATTGCGGAGAGGGAACACAAATTCAAATGATGAAATACAAGATCAGGCGAAGCAAGATCTCTCACATCTTCATTTCTCATCTCCACGGAGATCATTATTTCGGTTTAATTGGATTGATCAACACTTTTGGCTTGTTGAATCATTTGCAGGATCTCCATATATATGCTCCTTCGCCTCTGCAGGAAATTATAGAATGGCAATTGAAGGTAGCCAGGACCACCCTTCCTTATAAACTATACTTTCATTCGATTACCAAAGAAGAAACTTTAGCAGATGAGGGAAAAATCATCGTAAAATGTTTCCCAACCATTCATCGCATTGAGTGTTACGGGTTCTCTTTTCATCAAAAAAAGGGGAAAAGAAGACTGATCGTAGAAAAAGCAAGGGAATATGAGATCCCCGTTGCCTTTTATGACAAACTAAAAGATGGAGCAGACTATGCTAAAAAAAATGGCGAACTTGTAAAAAATGAATGGGTAACTGAAGACGGTCCGCCGGGCAAGACCTATGTTTATTGTGCTGATACAAAGTATGATGAGTCGATCATTCCTCATATCAGCGACGCTGATTTGGTTTATCACGAGACAACTTATCTCGACGCTTTGCAGCAAAGGGCCGCGGATCGGTTTCATAGCACTTCAAAACAGGCGGCTTTGATCGCAAAAAAAGCGAACGTGAAAAAATTACTGATCGGCCACTTTAGCAGCAAATATGATACATTGGAAGAATTTGAAACAGAAGCAAGAGAGGTTTTTTTAAATTCCGAGTTGGCGCTTGAGGGAGTAACTTACAGAGTTTAAAAGTTTTAGAGTTTACCAGATCCAAAGTTCACCAGTTTATTATTCGGACTCAATGAAACTTTTGAACTCCGGAACTATTTTTCCGTCAACCACAAATAGAACAACGGGAATTCTTCTTTCCAAACCGATTCAGAATGTTTTCCATCCTGTCGGATAACACAAACCATTTTTGATTTTGAGACCTTTCGCATTTCAGAAAATGCTCTTTCCGTATCGGGCACCATTGTTTCCCCCTCCTCTGCTCCACAGTAAAAGTAAATTTTTGAATTGACCCTCGCGCCTTTCGCTTCTATGTCATCATATATTTTCGGCCCAACCGAAAATGCCGGAGAGAAAATCCCTGCGCCACCAAATACCCTGGGATATTTCAATATTGCATACATCGAAATAAGCCCACCCATTGAACTGCCTGCTATAAAGGTGTTTTGTTTGTTTTTAAGCGTTCGATAGTTTTTATCAATAAAAGGTTTCAATGTCTTTACTAAAAAGTCAACATATTTATCCCCTTCTCCTTCCCCGAATTTTTCCATATCATAGGGACAATATTCGTTGATCCTCTTTGAACCGCCATGATCAATTGCTATTACGATCATTTCTTCGCTATGCTTGCCTAAAGAGTCCAATGTTTCGTCTACATTCCATTCACCTGCAAAAGAAGTTAAGTCATCAAACACATTTTGTCCGTCATGCATGTATAAAACTGGATAATTTTTTTTTGAGCCCGAGTAATCAGACGGCAAATAGATCCAAACACGTCTTGTTCTATTCAATTGTGGAATAGAAAAAGCAGTATCCACAATATGCACATTCTTACCCGCCGTGCTAACTCGTGGTTTTTTTTCAATATTATCAGCCCACTCTTCAACCATTGACTCAATTATTGTATCTGAAGAAAGTTTCAAAAAGCGATTTTGAATATCTGCTCCGTCCTTTTTACATGCTACTGTATCCCAGCCTCCTCTTGTGATCTTAAATTCATACATTCCATTCTCAAGTTTGGTTCCTAAAAAGTAATTTCCCTTGTCAGTTTTTTGAAAATGGTAATTTTTATCGTTAGGATTCCAGGCATTAAACGATCCCGCCAAAAATAAATTACCGTAGGACAGATTTTTCATCGGAGTGAAGAAATAACAAAACTTACCGAATGTTGTGAATAAGATAATAAAACTGTTACAAAAAATAACAGCAGAGAAATTGAGCGTTTGATCAATAGAACTTCGAGATTAAACTCCCTGCATTAGTCCTTTGATCTTACCCAGGTGTTTTTCACTCACTGGCCACAGCGGCAAACGGCCCGCGTTAGTGCACAAACCCATTTCAGATAAATAAGCTTTTACACCGCCAGGGCTGCCTTCGGTAAACATGGAATTAATGATGTCGGTATATTTATAATGGAGAGGTAATGCTTCACTGAATTTTCCACACAAACAACGACGAACCATTTCAGAAAAATCTTTCGGATAGGCATTCGCAACAACAGAGATCACTCCATCGGCGCCAAGTGCCAGCATGGGTAAGGTAATAAGGTCGTCACCACTGATAACTAAAAAGTCTTTCGGCCTGTTTTTTATGATCTGCATGATCTGGTTAAAATCACCACTTGCTTCTTTTGTTCCGAAAATATTGCTGCATTCGTTTGCAATGCGTAGTTGTGTCTCAGCGGTTACATTTTGTCCGGTACGGCTCGGAACATTGTAAAGGAGCATTGGTAAGGGGGTGTGTGAATTCAGCATTTTGTAGTGCTGAAAAATTCCTTCCTGGTTGGGTTTATTGTATGATGGAGAAACAGAGAGGATCGCATCATATCCTTTTAAATCAAAACTCTTAAAATCATGAAGCACCTGTGCGGTATCATTTCCGCCAATGCCTGCGACCAGTGGTATGCGCCCAGCGGTAATTTCATGAACAAAAGAAAAAACCTGTTGCTTTTCTTCACCGTGAATCGTTGGACTCTCACCAGTAGTGCCCAATGCTACTAAGTATTCAATCTTGCCATCAATCCAAAAATTAATCAGATTTCGAAAACTATCCCAATCGATGGTGCCATCAGCGTTAAATGGAGTAACGATTGCAATACCTGTTCCCCTGAACTTTTCTTTTAGAGACATCTCTTATAGTGAAATAATTAAGAATTACTAATAATATCAGACCCACACCACCAATGCTAGATCACCTCTTCCCAGAAGCCCATTGTACCAAACTTTTCAATCCTACGCTTAACTCTTTCCTCCGGTGAAAGTTTCTTCAGTTCCTCGAGAACCGGGAGCAAAAATGATTTCAGAATTTGAGCTGCCTGGTTGTAATCCCAATGAGTGCCGCCGTCGGGTTCCTCAATGATTCCATCAATCAGTCGAAAGCCCAACATTTTTTCAGCCGTTAATCTCAATTGCTCAGCGGCCACTTCTTTCATTTCCCAGCTCCGCCATAAAATGGAAGAACAGCTTTCAGGACTAATGACGGTGTACCATGTATTTTCCATCATATATACACGATCACCCACACCAATTCCCAGAGCACCGCCGCTTGCTCCTTCCCCGATAATGACACAGATCACAGGAACTTTCAGCCTGATCATTTCATAAATATTCCTGGCGATCGCTTCGCCCTGTCCGCGTTCCTCTGCTTCTAACCCCGGGTACGCTCCCGGTGTATCTATCAACGTTATGATGGGTTTATTGAACTTCTCGGCCAACTTCATCAATCGTAATGCCTTCCTGTACCCTTCCGGATTAGCCATTCCAAAATTGCGCATCTGTCTTGTCTTTGTATTGATGCCCTTTTGCTGCCCAATGATCATTACTGTTTGCCCGTCAAGCGACGCAAAGCCTCCAACCATTGCTTTGTCATCTCGCACATTACGGTCTCCATAGAGTTCCACAAAATTGGTCGTCATCTTTTCAATATACTTAAGGGTATACGGCCTGTCGGGGTGTCGACTTAATTGAACTTTCTGCCAACTTGTAAGGTTCTTGGTAATCTCTTTTCGTTTATCGACGATATTGTCTTCCAATTTTTGGATCGCATCACTCATATCCACCTTTGTTTTTTCAGCGGTATGCTTTAGCTTTTCCACTTCATCGATCAGGTCCTTGATTGGCTTTTCAAAATCAAGGAATTGTCTGTTTGCATTTGAAGGCATGATTATTCTTAGAGATGAGCAGTAAAATTAGGGATATTGAAATAAATAGGCTCGAGGTGACCTACGCGACAAGTACTTTTCCGGGAGCATACACTCGGTGAGAATGTGTCAAAAAATTATGAATAGTCGAAATAAAATGTATATTTGAATAGCAAATTTCTCCCTCACGATGGTAATTGGCAGCAAGACATACTTAGTTGTCAACTTGCTCCTTTTGATCCATCTCATAATAATTCCATACATCTTAGTGAAAATTAAGGAGCCCGTCAAGGGTTCGACTTAAAAACATTTATAAAAATTCAAAAATGGTTTTATGAGAAAAATCTTTACTCTCTTTATTATTCTGTTTTTTCTTTGTTTAAAAGGATTTTCACAGGCTTGCAAGGTATTGGGTTGTGCTTCCAATGCGGCCACTTTTGGAATACAAACTGGTAATTCGGCGCAACCTGATTATCCGACCCCAGGCTTCCTGGGTGGATGTTATGGTGGTGCCTTGACATTCAAGCAGGTTTTTTGGGAATACTTTTATTCGCCGGGGGGCGGCAATCTGGTTCAGTCTATTGATCCTTCTGGTGTCACTAATAACCTCGATTTGGATTTCGCGCTTTGGGATATGGGAACGACTGCCCCGAATCCCAGTACGCTGAACTGCTCAGCAGATCCAAATGCCAGCATCGATCCCACCGGTAACGGCTGGATCCAAGTTTTCTGCAATAGTGAGTCAACAGGTGACCTACCTACGGGGCCAGGCATACCACCCGGAGATGTGGGGAACCCTTTGAATATCGTTCCAACAACGGCCGGGCATTATTATGCACTGGGGATCATTTTCACCGCTTCCACTGGGGGCCCATTTACTTTCACGGTAGGCACTGCAAGTTTGGGCGGCACCCCCATGGATGCCAGCAGTTGTTTCGACATAACGCTGCCGTTGAAATTATCTTCATTTGGAGCCAGGGTTAATAACTGTGCGGTCAATTTGAATTGGGTATCGGAAAGCGAAACTGACTTCAAAAATTATGAAGTTGAATCCAGCCCTAACGGTTTTAATTTTAAAACCGTAGCAACAATTACTCCTTCGCAGGCCAACGCAGGTTCAACGCAAAAATATTCGTACGTGGATAAAAACCCGACTCAAGGCAAAGTGTATTATCGCCTCAAGATGATAGACATCGACGGTAGTTTTTCATATAGTAACACAATTGCACTGAGATTGGATTGCAATAAGAATTTGGTCTTTGTATATCCCAATCCTGTAAGTGATGTTCTGAATGTTAATGTTACCAATTCGAACGAAAATTCAACCACAGCCAACTTATTTGATTCAGATGGAAGATTGGTGTTTGCTAAAAAATTAATAAGCGGGACCAATTTGATCGACATGAAGAAATTTCCGAGTGGATTATATTTATTGGAGCTTAATAACAACGGGGAAAAACAACATTTTAAGATTATCAAATAGTAGATAACTATTAAATAGCAAAAGGCTGTCGCGATCGTGACAGCCTTTTAAATTAAATGCAGAAAATGATGATAGCGTGAAGAAGCGCTATTTACAGCACGTGAATTATTTTGTCACAAGTTTCAGCGCTTTGTAAATCGCAAATTCACTCTTACAGTTCGTTGGACGATAAAAGTAATCCAAAACAATAATATAGGTACTGCCACGGTAAACATCCGGGTTTCGGCGCTGCCCAGCACACTTCCTCCTAAATAAAGGAAAATAAAAATCACCATGAACCGAATCGGGAAGATTGTTTCTTTCCAATTAATAATTGTAGGGACCAAAGAAAATAATATAAGAACAGCAATAATTCCATTGGGAGGCAACCGCAGGAGGTTGGATGGTTTTTGAAAGGTATAAGAATAGGGATAATTAAAAAGAATTCTTCCAACATTACTAATGCAGTTTTGTAAAAATTTACCCGGGTTCGACCTGATGTTGTTGACCGCTATTTTTTTTAGAATACTATCCTGGGTCATCAGATCATGTTTCCTGATCGCGTCATAATCTTGTTGATGATGGGATTTTATAGAATCTTTACCAAAGGCAGAAGTCACGTGAGGATCCAGCCTTTCAATTTCAAAGTTTGAAAACGCGAACGTACTGCCATATTCATCCTTGTAGGGCGAGCTCATCCAATATAAATTATCTCCACTATTTGCTGCCCAGTATAACATTTTATGGGTTAAACAATAAGTATAAACCAAATAAGGTAACGTAGTGGCAAACGCTATTGATAAGACAAGCAGGCTTTTGCGGTAATTAAAATTGCGCCTTTTTATGAACCAGAACAAGATACTTCCGGGCAACATAAACAAAATGACATACCCAAATATTACTTTGGTAAGAGCCAAATATCCCATTGTAATTCCCGATAGGTATAAATATCTGTTCACGCTTGAGTCATTCTGCTGAAAGGTTTTTACTAAAAAGAATAATAATAATGAAACCAGCAAAATGCTCAGGCTCTCAGAATATAGGAGTGTTATAAAATCAAGAACGTTATAATAGCAGGCCCAGCATAAACTAATCATATAGGCCTTTTTAAATGAAACTATTTCTTTCAAAGATTTAAATAAAAAGATAATGGATAAATACTGGAGAAAGGCGTTCAACAACTTCATATATATCAGAGGCACATGCAATGCTACAAATGGCATCAACAAAATTGGATAACCCGGACCATTGCCTAAACCGATCCGATCGCCCGGATTCCAGTAATAACCATGAGTCAGGTTTTTTGCAAAGAACACATACCTAATCTCGTCTTCAATCAAAACATTTTTAGAGTTTAAATAAATGAAAATCGCATAAAGGAAAAAAAAAGGAAAGAATAAAAAATAAGGATTTTGGGTTAGACTGCTGCGATTTTTCTCAATAAACATTTTTATTATAGGCCCCATTTAAATAGCGATGAAATTAAGTGCTTTTCCCAATAGTATTTGCTAAACTTATCCGTTTTTGCGTTTTTTGAGTGAAGTTCCCATGTGAAACAGCTCTTCAAAATAGCGTTTGCTTTGAAGTGAAAGGAATCCAAGGCTCAAAAACTGGATCCCAACGATAAAAGCAATACCTCCAATAAGAAATGTTTGTGGGTTTTTTTGGAATTGCAAGGAGAGACAGTACGAAAAAACATCCGTAGAATTTGGATCAGCAGATCTGATTTTTGACATCGCAGACAATGTGTTGTGCAGTGCCCAAAACATTTCATAAATTGAAAGCAACATCAACACTGCTCCAATTCCCAAAAAGAATATATAAGGCCTGAAGATAAACCCGGACATAATACCCGAAAAAAATCCGCGGATTATCCTCATACTTGACGTTCTCTTTCCTGAATATTTGTTCTGTTCCGTCCAGTCAAGATGGGCAGGAATTTCAACAATTCTCGCTCGCAAGATCATGGCTTTATACATGATCTCCGGGTTGACCTCATAGTCCTTCGTTTTTAAATTCATCGACTGAATAAACCCGCTGCGATAAGCTCTTACCATACCTGTGTAAGTATAATACTTGTCCTGGGAAGCTATTCGCATAAATCTATTTACCCAAAGACTCATAACCCTTCTTAAAAAAGGAACCGCAGTCACTTTCCCCCCTTTCATATAAGGTGAAGCGACAACCATATCTGCGAACGTTTCAACAAGCTTATTTATCATTCGTTCAATGTGGTCTACTGAGTAGCTCAGGTCCACATCCAACACAACAATGACGTCACCGTTGGAGTTTCGGAATCCGGTTTGCAAAGCCCGTCCTAAATTTAGGTTGGCCGGATGATGGATGACCTTAATATTTTCTCTGGACCGGGCAAACTCCCCGGCAATATCCCCGGTTTTATCGGAACTACCATCATTTATAATTATGATTTCCCACCTGTACTTTTGATTCCTTTCTTCTAAATAGTCGATAACTGTATTCAGGTGCGGTCTCAATATTGTTTCTTCATTATAACAAGGAATAACGATGCTTATAAAAATTTTATCTGTGAAGGTTTGAATGTCTGAATTGGTTGTCATGTGAGGGCTGCCTTGTAAAGAGAGCATAGGGCTAAATTAAGGTGGTCGAGAATATAAATCTGAAGTAAAGATTTATAATTTATCGGACATATGCAAACAGGTTGCAGCCAATGTTTAAGGAAATTTCACTTAGTTCAAAAAAGATTTAAATTGAATACCAACGTGTTCTATGGTTCCAGCTTTTTAAACATCCTGTTCTCGATCTCGTATTGTAAGTGATCTGTCATATTCATAAGCTGGTAGGTTTTTGATAGTCTCCGGATAACAATTTTAAACACTTCGACCTTCCTTTTACTGTTTGTCTGCATACCAGGAAAAAAAGAGAGCTGGTTTATTTGATCACCGCCGATCACATCCAAAGGATGCAGCAGAAAGCTTACAGGCGTACGGGTCAGCTTGCATAAGAGCAAAGAGCATTCAAGATAGACGTGCATGAGGTTCATCGAAATATTGCTTAAATAGATCAGATAACTTAAATGAAATGGAACCTTGAACACCGGCATAGTAGTGACCGGAATTTCGGCGATTTTCTTGCCTCCTCCGAGGTTCCAATAATAAGGTTTTAGGCTTCTAAATCCCTCACTGAATTTTCCGAAAAGCTCTTTTCTCGTTCTTTTCTCCTCTTTTGATAGATCAGATTTTCTAAAATAGTATAGTCTCGCCAGGGGACCCAGGTATGTAGGTAAAGTAGATGCATCGTACAAATAGCCCCTGCTTTCCAAAACCCTTAATAAATCTTTACTCCAACTAAACCCTGGTCCTCTAAACCCCAAAGGCTTCTTTCCGGTTGCTTGTTCGATAGCTTTTTCTGCAGAAATGATTTCATTTTGAATTTCCTCGTAACTGTATGTTTGAAGCCACGATTCATGATAATATGAATGATTCCCCACTTCATGACCATGCTCAGTGATCATTTTAAGAAACTTCCTGTTTTCTTCTGATTCAGTGTCCTTTCCTACAATAAAAAAGGTGATCTTCAGATTGAGTTCATCAAGTATGTTTAATATATGAGGAATAAAGATGTCAAAGTAAGACGGATATTCTTCCCAACCCTCGTCTCCGTGAATTTTCATGTAGGACCATTGATTGTCCAGATCAAGGGAAACAGATGCTATCCTCTTTTTTCTAGCCATTTAATACTTGCTCAAGTTTATTTTCTGCAACCTGGATTGTTTCGTTAACATTCAATGTGCCGTTAATGATCTGCGCAGAATTAATAATATAATAGTTATTGAGGGAAGTCGATATATCAGGAAGTTTTTTTGAATAATTTATTGTCGGTAAAGCGAACACGATCCTCGCTTTTGACACTCCCCAGAACAAAAGGTCGCTTCTTGAGAGTTCCGGATACATTTTAAACAAGGGTTCGAGAAAAATATTTTGAAGCTCTCTGTCTGCTACTTCAAACAACGGGTCATCAGGATCGACATACTTGGGAAGATAAATAAGATGATTCCCTTTTACTTCTTCCTTATCAATTAAGGCTGTCATTTCAATGATACCGGTAAAAGGCTGCCAATTGTCGGTGATGTTAGTAACATAAAATGGAGAGATCTTTCTTTTTAAAAGAATCGATGGGCAAATCACTCCAAGATATTTAATACTTGCATGCTGCATCTTTTCATGCTCCCCCAGTCCCTGAGCAATCATCACGGAGGTCTTTGAAGGAAGGGTCGATATTACATTGTCAAAAACATGGGATTCATTTCTCTCAGTAAGAATTTCCAGCTTACCATCTGGTCTTTTTTTTACTGAGTTTACTTTTGAGTTATATTCAATGGTCACTCCCGATTGTAACAAGTGCTCCGTGAAACGGGTATTAATTTTTTCATACCCCCCGGTTACGTAACCAAACATCTCTTTCTTGAGACCCGTTTTCCTTGCAGCATACATCCGCTGTATGGTTGTCCAAATAAAAGCAGCCGAAGTGTTTTTGTAATTATCTCCCAGTTTTGATTTTAACAAAGGGAGCCATATTTTTTCGAATACTTTTTTACCTGACCAACGTTTTAGCCAATCTTCTACAGGAATATTTTCAAGCCGCTGCCAGTTTTTAATCTTGGATGCAATAAAAATTGTGAAACCAAGTCTCACCTTATCGAGCAGATTCAAAGGCGGAAATTTAAAAAACTCGATGAGGTTTGACATGGAGTGTAATTTCCCTTCTGAATAAAAACCGGTTTTTGTGGTAACCCAATGGAGCTCCTTTTCCAGTCCGATCTCGCGAAGGATTTTTCTCGTATTCAGGTCTGACATCAGAATCACATGATAAAATCTGTCCCAGACAACCCCATTCATTTCCCACGAACTTGCAAGACCACCGGTTTTTTCTGCCGATTCATATATGGTCACTTTGCAACCCTTTTGTGATAGACGTAACGCAAGAGTCATCCCCATAATTCCTCCACCAATGATGCCCCATGTTTTCATTTCAGGCATAAGTCTTATTGGATAGAGTTAATAATTTTCAACATTTTTTCTGCCACATTTTGTCCAAAAATCTCTTTTTGTTCCTTGGGTTCTTTGAAAGAACAAATTTGTGCAGCAACTGAATCCTCAGCGGGATTTATCAGCAGATTCCATCGCTCTTCCACTGTTTCTACCCATTCTGTCTCTGTGCGTAAAGTAATGCATGGTTTTCGCAGGATATAAGCCTCTTTTTGAACGCCCCCTGAATCTGTGATAACCTTCTCCGCAAAATTGATAAGAACGATAAAATCCAGATACCCCAAAGGTTCTGTCATAATTATATTCGATGGAACAAGGGAAATTTTAGAAAGGGTTTTTCTGGTCCTGGGGTGAACAGGGAAAATAATTTTCTTCTTCAACTGCCCAAGTTGAATTAACAAGTTGGAAAGTATGTCTGATTTATCGACATTGTAATCCCGGTGAAGGGTCAATAAATAAAATTGCTGACCCTCGAGGTTCAAATCATTAATTATGGTAGATTTTTTAAGTGCAATCTCAATATTGTTTTTCATTGTATCTACCATGATATCACCGGTCAGGAAAGTGTTTTTTCCCAGCCCTTCGGACTTAAGAATATTCACCGCATTCGCAGTTGGAGCAAACAAATATTCAGAGACATGATCAGCTACAATGCGGTTAATTTCTTCCTGCATATTTTTATTGAAACTTCGCAACCCGGCTTCAATATGAATAATGGGTATATTCAGCTTTGCGGCTGTAATGGCCCCAGCCAATGTTGAATTGGTATCTCCAAAAACTATCGCCATATCCGGTTTTTTTTCGATCATGGCTTCTTCCAGTTTCATCATCATCATAGCTGTTTGAAAAGCCTTGCTGCTGGAGTCAACTTCAAGATGAACATCGGGTTTTCGGATGCCGAGGTCTGTAAAAATCTTTTCTGACATGGCGTAGTCATAGTGCTGCCCGGTATGCACAATAATTTCCTCGTGATAATCCTTCAAAAGAGAAGATAAAGCCGCCAGTTTTATGAACTGCGGGCGAGCACCTACAATGGAAAAAATTTTCATGCGTAAGATCTGGCCGTCATTAATGCTTTTTGGGCAAGCAAGCTTGAAAAGCCATAATAAGTTGGTACATTTTCAATCACATCAGGGTCGGCAATTTCGCATCCCGTCGAACAGGTTCTTGCTAATCGCTGTACATCAGCAAACTTTACCATGTTATAAGTATCATGGGCGAAGTTTCGATTATAAAAATTAATAAGATCGAGCAATTCGTTAGCCAAAGTTTTTTCCACCGTACGAAAGCTATTATAGACGAATTCCAGGAATTCAGCTGTCGGGTCGTTTGTTCCCCTTCCTATTCCGGAATACTTCATGGATTTGTTCATGAATTGCTGATGACTGTAAATGTTACACGCGTCCATAATACCCAGAATGTTGCTGTGAGAAGTTACCTTATTAAATTGATTGATGTACTCCTGGTGGGCGGTGCATAGGAAAACATAATCAGCAAATTCCACGGCCTCATCTATATCCTTCGTAAGGTGATCCTGCTGATTAAACTTTAAGATATTTTGGTCATCATGCTTCACGAACGGATCATGCATGACATACTTTACATTGTTGTGCCTGAGGTAATTGGCTAATGCAAGCGTAGGAGAATTTCGGGTATCTTCTGAATTGAAACGATAAGCGACACCCAGGAGCGCTATTTTTTTATTTCTTAGATTTCCAAAAGTCTTTTCAGCCTGAACAAAAGTATGAGAGGGTGACTCATCATTAATCAATCTTGATCCAAGTATTACGCTCGCCGCGGTGTCATTCTCCCTTTGAATGC
>Ga0163163_10003224_pt1 | contig 13827 bp, 15 predicted proteins | sample S65metaG_FD_119766 | JGI IMG/M metagenome (GOLD analysis project Ga0163163, IMG submission 119766) | Switchgrass rhizosphere microbial communities from Kellogg Biological Station, Michigan, USA - S6-5 metaG | ecosystem: Host-associated > Plants > Roots > Rhizosphere > Soil | place: USA... | reverse complement strand
TTATGTAGTACGGCCGAGGTCGGAAGAAGGTTCAAACTGGCAGCTCGGCGGCTCGGCAGCTCGGCTACTCGGCAGCTCGGCGGATTACACGTTAAAGCGAAACAGCATGACGTCGCCGTCGCGAACCACGTAGTCCTTGCCCTCCGACCGAACGACGCCCTTTTCGCGGGCGCCCTTCCAACCGCCGTTCGAAACGAAATCCTCGTACGACGCGGTTTCGGCGCGAATGAAGCCGCGCTCGAAGTCGGTGTGGATGACGCCGGCCGCCGCGGGCGCGGTGTCACCGCAGTGGATTGTCCACGCGCGCACTTCCTGTTCACCGGCGGTGAAATAGGTCTGCAATCCGAGCAGGTGATAGCCGGCCCGAATGAGGCGATCGAGGCCGGCGGACTCGAGCCCGAGCGACTCCAGGAAGCCGGCTCGATCGTCCGCCGGAAGCTCGGCGAGCTCGGCTTCGATCTTCGCCGAAAAAGACACGACCTCGGCGTGCTCGCCGCTGTCCGCGACAGCCTTGCGCAGCGCGCGAATGTGCGCGCCTTCCTCGCCCGAGAGCTCGGCATCCGTCACGTTCGCCGCGTAGAGGATCGGCTTGAGTGTCAGCAGGGAGAGCGGTCCAAGCACACTACGATCGCCGTCGGACAGCCGCGTGTGCCAGAGCGCACGACCTTCCGCGAGCGTCGTGTTCGCGCGCTCGAGCGAACCCAGTTCGGCGAGCGCGTCCTTGTCACCGGTCTTCGACGTGCGACGCACGCGATCGAGCCGCTTCTCGACGACCGACAGGTCGGCAAGCGCGAGCTCGAACTCGATGACTTCGCGATCGCGCACGGGGTCGACGTTCCCCATCACGTGCAGTACGTCGTCGTCCTCGAATGCACGAACGACGTGAACGATCGCGTGGGTCTCTCGAATGTTGGCGAGGAACTGGTTGCCCAATCCTTCACCCTGCGACGCGCCCTTCACGAGGCCGGCGATGTCCACGAACTCGACGGCGGCCGGCGTCGTTTTCTCCGGCTTGACCAAATCGGCGAGCACGTCGAGGCGCGAGTCGGGGACGTTGACGCGACCGACGTTCGGATCCTTCGTCGCGAACGGATAGTTGGCGGCCAGCACGCCGGCCGATGTGAGCGCGTTGAACAGCGTGGACTTCCCGACGTTGGGAAGTCCGACAATTCCAAGTCTGAGCATTCAGGTTGTCGCTGTACCGGGAAACTGATTCATCACCGCGAGAATGCCGCTGCGGACCCAGAGCTCCAGCGCTTCGGTGAGCGGCGGGAACAGGTCGCGCACGACCGCGGCTTCGGTTTTTCCAAATTCGTCGAGCACAAAATCCTTGAGCGTACCGCGCCGGCGCGGGTCTTCCGGAGCAATACCGATCCGCAGTCGCGCGTACTCCTGCGAGCTGACGGCCGCCTCGATGCTCTTGAGACCATTGTGGCCACCGGCGCTTCCCTTGGCGCGAAAACGAAAGCGTCCCAGTGGAAGCGCCGCTTCGTCGACGACCACCATCAGATCGGTGGCCGCTGCCCAAAACGGCCGACGTGCGTAAGGCTTCAACACGCTGCCGCTCAGGTTCATGTATGTGAGCGGCTTGATGAGGCGCACCTTCGTGCCCGCCACCGTGCCGTTTGCCACGCGCGCTTCACCGTCGCGTCGCCAGCCGTCGAAATGCCAAACGTCGGCGAGGTGGTCGACCACCCACCAGCCGACGTTGTGGCGTGTTCTTTCGTACTCGGCGCCAGGATTTCCCAGGCCAACGATGACTTTCATCGGGCCTTCGGGTTCCCGGCGCCGGAAGAGAAATCGGAACACGAAGGCGATTACTTCTCCTCTTCCTCGCCCTCTTCCTTCGTCTTGCGAATGAGCTCGGGCTCAGCCGCGGCTTCGGGCGCGCCCTCCGCGCCCGGGGCGGCGACCTCTTCGACCGCGGCCTGCGGGGCCGCACAGACGCAAACCGTCGCGCCGGCGTCGTCGAGGATGGTCACGCCTTCCGGCAGCTTCAGATCGGAGATGTGGAAGCTGTGACCGATCGTCAGCGGTGTGACATCGACGTCGATGTGATCCGGAATCAACGAAGGATCGACGCGCACGTGGACCTGGTGCATCGTTTCCTCGAGGATACCGCCGGAGTTGCGCACACCGTCCGCCGTGCCGGTGAAGCGAAGCGGAACGCTGACCGTCACCTTCTCACCGGCGACCAGTTCCTGGAAGTCGATGTGCAGAATGCTGCGCTTGAACGGATGGCGCTGGATCTCGCGGATCAACGTCCGAGCCGTCGTCCCGTCCATGTTGAGCTCGATGACGGTGCTTCCCGCCGAGATCGTGCCGAGCAGGCGCTCGACCTCGCGCGTGTTGATGGCGAGCGACTGCGGCTCGCGACCGTGGCCGTAAATGATCGCCGGCACGTTGCCGGACTGGCGCAGCTTGCGCGCGACGCCGGTGCCGCGATCGTTACGAATCGATGCGTTCAGTGATGCGGTTGCCATAGTACGAATTCTCTAAATGAAGATCTGATCATCGCAGCCCACTCGCGTCGCTCCGTATCAACTCTCAGGAGGCTGCGTCCTCCTTACCATTTCCGGAACGTTCGAGGCCGAACAGGTCTCTGGTCTCTGGTCCCTGGTCTCAGGTGAACAGCACCGCCGTTCCACCTGAGACCCGGGACCTGTGACCAACCACAAGTGCTTTTCCCCTTCTAATCGATTAGTGCGCGTTTCAATCAAACAGCGAACTGACCGACTGTTCCGCGTGCGTGAACTTAATCGCCTTCGACAGCAAATCCCCCACCGTCAACACGCAGAGCTGTGCCGGACGACGTTCTTCCGGAATGGCAATCGTGTCGGTGACGGCGACTTCCTTGACCGGCGCGTCGTTGAGACGCTGGCGCGCCGGACCGGAGAGCAGGGCGTGGGTCGCGCAGATGTAGATGTCCTCGGCGCCAAGCTTCTTGAGCGCGCGTGATGCCTCGGACACCGTGCCCGCGGTGTCGATCATGTCGTCGACGAGAATACAATCGTGCCCCGCGACGTCACCGACGACGTTCACGACTTCAGACACGTTCGGCTGCGGCCGCCGCTTGTCGATGATGGCGAGCGACGCGTTCAGCCGTTTGGCGAAGCCGCGCGCCATCTTCGCCGAGCCGACGTCAGGCGCGACGACCACCGGTTCGTGCAACTGCATCTTGCGGTAATGCGCGGTAAACACCGGCATGGCGTACAGGTGATCCACCGGTACGTCGAAAAATCCCTGGAGCTGATGCTGGTGAAAGTCGACACCGAGCACGCGATCCACGCCGGCCGCCTGGATCATGTTCGCCATGAGCTTGGCGCCAATCGGGACGCGCGGTTGATCCTTTCGGTCCTGGCGAGCGTAGCCGTAGTACGGCATCACGCACGTAATTCGCGCCGCCGACGCCCGCCGCGCCGCGTCGATCAGGAGCAACAGCTCCATGATGTTCTCGGCGGGTGGATTCGTTGGTTGGACGATGAAGACGTCGTTGCCGCGCACGTTTTCATCGATGCGAACCGAGATCTCTCCGTCGGCGAATCGCCCGAGGTTGACGCGGCACAACTCGACGCCGAGATGGCGCGAGATCTCTTCCGCGAGCCCGCGATTCGCCGTGCCGGACAGCAGCTTGAGGCCGTGACTGGGGACAGCCAAGCCGTCCATGCGGGGTCCTGTGAGGTGAGCCAAAGGAAGGATTGAGAGCTAGTTGCCCCCGGTGGATTCGAACCACCATTCTCGGATCCAAAGTCCGATGTCCTGCCATTGGACGAGGGGGCAGCGAGCCCTCAAAGTTATTCGGCTGTCTCCACTTGTACAACTCGATCGCTTGTCCGCGTCATCAAAGCGTCGCAGTCGTTGTCACGGGCGATCGCGGCCGTGTCGGGCGGCTCGGAGAACACGCCGAAAACAGCCGACCCCGATCCGGCCAGCAGAGAAAGGAGCGCGCCGCGAGAGGCCAGATCATCCACCATCTCGAGGACCTCCGGGTGACGCCCGCCGACCACGGACTGGAAATCGTTTGTGGCAATCGCGCTTACGGCCTCCCACGTGGCGAGGTCCTCAGGAGCGATCGACGTGCCCAGCGGGTCATAGGCTCCACGATCGCCGGCCAGCCATCCGTAGGCGTCAGCGGTCGCGACGGAGAAGGGCGGTTTGAGCAGGGCGACGGGGCGCGTTTCGAGCGGCCGGACCGGGTGCAGTCGCTCCCCGCGACTCCAGCCAAGAGCCATCGGACTATCGAGCGTCATGAAGGCGACGTCCGCACCGAGTGGGGCGGCGATTTCCACCAGATGACGGCCGAGCGGCGTTGGCGCGAGCGAATCGAGGCAGCGAAGTACGGCACCGGCGTCGGCGCTTCCGCCGCCGAGGCCTGCCCCGACCGGGATCCGCTTGTCGATCTCGATCGCGAACCCGGCCGGCCAGCCGGTCGCTTCCTGGTAGGTAGCGGCCGCGCGGTAAGCGAGGTTCTTGTCGGCCGGTCCGAGGCCGCCGGCAGGCATGGCCGCCCCCGCGCAGTCCACGCTGCGGCCGGATGCCTTGGTCCTGACGTGAACGCGGTCGCCGAGGTCGAGGCGGAGGAACACCGTCTCGATCGAGTGATACCCGCTCGCTTCGCGCGCGAGGACGCGCAACAGCAGGTTGACCTTGGCTTGCGCGAGCACGCGAGCCGAGGCCGTCATTCTCCGCTTCCGGCCGCCGAGTTGATGTCGCCCATGTGGACGCCGAGGCGAATGAAGTAGTAGGCGCCGATCAGCGTGATGGGAATGAATGACGCGACGTGGAACAAGAGCGCATACGTTAGCGCGTCCGACTTACTGACGCCGTAGAGGCCGAGTGCGAGCGACGCGCCGATCTCGAATGGGCCGAAGAAGCCGGGCGCGGCCGGGATCGCGACGAGTATCACGATAATCCCTTGCAGCACCAACGTCGCGGCGAATGAAACATGAATGTCCAACGCCAACAGCGCGAGCCAAAAGGCGACCGGCTGAAGCACCCAGTGCAATAGCGTCCACCAGGTGACAACAGCGAAATGCCAAGGTGTCCTTAAGACGCTCAATCCCTCCGCGAACCGGCGGAGCATCTCGCTGCCGCGTCGCTCGACGGTTGCCGACACACGCCGTGCGACCAGTTCGAACAGCCGAATGAGCATATCTGGAAAAAACACCAGCGCGTAAAAGCCGGTTAGCAGTGCAACCGAGCCCGCGACGACCAACCACGCCGCGTGATTGAGCGAATACCGGCCAATGCTCGTCGAGGCGGGGAAGTGCGCCAGCATAACGCCCGCGGCAAGCAACAACATCGTGACGATCCCATCGAAGACGCGATCGACGGCGACCGAGGCGAGCGACGTCGCGAAGCTGACCGACGGAATCTGTCGTGTGAGCGCGAACGCGCGGGCCAACTCGCCCGCGCGCAACGGGACGGTATTCGTCACCATCTGCCCGATGGCCACCGACCGCCAGAGCGGCCCGAAGGGAAGCTTGGGCGCGACGGGATCGAGGATCGTGCGCCACCGGATCGCGCGCAACGGAAACATGCACGTCGCGGTAATGGCGCTCGCGGCAAGCAGCCAGTAGTTCGCTTCGCGCGCCTTCTCGATCGCGCGCGAAAGGTCCAACTGACTGAACGCGTAATACAAAAAGCCGGCGCTGACGGCTACTCCGAGGGCGCCCCGCCAGCCGAACTTCATCGATCGTTATTCAGCGCGCGCCAGGTCCAGCAGGTCGAACAACTCGTCCAGAGCAGCTTGATCGGAGGACGCGCCACGGCGTCGCAACTCGTCGCGGATCTCGACGGCGCGGTCGAGCGCCGCGCGGCCGCGATAGAGCAGCGTGTCGATCGGGACGACGTTGTCCTCGGGGATCGGCACCGGCGCGGCGAAAGGATTCTCGCTCAGCGCGTCGAGGGCCTCGATGGTCGAATCGAGCAGCGACGAAGGGGCAGCGCTCGCCGGGGCCGTGGCGGTCGACGATGCGGTCTCCTCACGCTCGACAGCCTCGGCGGGCCGCGATCCGACGAGCTCACGGAGCCGTCGTCTCAAGTCGTCGCCTTCGCCGCCCGGCGCGACGAGGATCGCCGCGAGTTGCGACAAGGCGCCGAGCGACGCGTCGTCGCCCGATTCGGCACTCGGTGCGCGGGCCGCGACGAATTCAGCGACGCCACGTTCCCCAAAGCTCGTCGCCGCTGCTTGAATGGCGTGCAGCGCGCGCGACAGGTCCCGACGCACCCGTCCACCCGCGATCTGACCGCCCCCCCCGGCACGCATGGAGTCGAGCACGCGATGGAGGTGTTCTCCCAGGCTCACGAGCTCGAGTCGGAATCGCTCGTTGGCCGACGTCGGCGGCGATGCCGCCGATTCGACAACGCCCGCGGCGTCGTCGGTATAAAACAGCTCGGCGATCGGGACGATGCGCTCGCGCTCGTCCATGCGGGCGTTCCACGCTTCGAGCGCGGCGTAGAATCGCGCCTTGGTTGGATCGCTGGCGTCCGGCGGGGCGCCGCCGCGCAGCCCGCTCGCCAATGCACGCAAATGCACCGAGGCGGCGTCGAGCAGCTCGCGCTCGTTCGGGTCCTCGGTTCGCGTTCCTCCCCCCGTTTCGCGTGCGCGCGCGGCTTCTTCGATCGCCTCGAGGACGTCTCCGAGCGCACCGAAATCCGCCACGCCCTTCACGCCGCGCAGTGCGCGAACGCGAGCGAGCACGTTGGTCAGCGTGGCGCTGGAGGCAGCGGGGGTCTTGAGCAGCTCGAGGCCGGCGCCAATGTTCGCCGCCTCAGAGGCAAAGAACATCGCCGTCGAACCGCCGCCTCCGCCGGTCGGAAGCGAAAGAGCCGCGGCCGGTGCGGCGGGAGCGTACTTCGCCAGCGAGGCTGTTCGCGATTCGGCGCGGCGATCTTCCGCGGCGGACCAGCTCCGCGCCGCGTGGATCAGCGTCTTGAGCTCGTCGATCGCCGCAACGAGCGCGGCGCTGAGCGCCGGATCCCACTGTTGCACGCCGTCGTGCAGCGCTCGTCCGACCCGCTCCACCGCTCCGGCGAGGTCGGCGAACGATCGGAGCTTGGCCATCGTTGCCGCGCCGCGAAGCGCTCGCGCGATGCGCTGCAGGGCGCTCGCGTCGGGACCGGTCGCGCTCGCGCGGAGCAGCAGACCGTCGAGCTGCTCCACGTAATCGCTTGCCTCGAGAACGAAGAAATCGACAAAACCAGCCGGGCCCGTCATGCGTGCTCCACGTCGTTCGGCAGGGAATCGAGCGTCACGAAGTTAGAAATGCGCCCGCGCGGAGTCCATGGCGCTTCGGAGCTCGCGCACGGCTTCAGCGAGTCCGACGAACACGGCACGGCTGACGACCGAATGACCAATGTTGAGCTCCTCGATCTCGGGGATCGCCGCGACCGGCCCAACGTTGTCGGTAGTCAGACCATGCCCGGCGTGGACCGCCAATCCAATCGACGCCCCTCGCCGTGCCGCGTCACGGAGCGCTGCCAGTGTCAAAGGAAGTTGCGGGTCGTGCGAAAACTGTCCGGTGTGAAGCTCGATTGCCGCCGCCCCGAGCTCGCGGGATGCGTCGACCGCGGCCGGGTCGGGGCCGATAAACAAACTGGTTCGGATGCCGGCGGCGTTCAACCGTCCGAGTCCGTCGGCCAACCGAGTCCGATCGTGCGTCACATCGAGCCCGCCTTCGGTCGTGACTTCTTCGCGGCGCTCGGGGACGAGCGTCACCTGATGGGGGCGAATCCGTTCGGCGATTCGCAGCATCTCTTCCGTGCACGCCATCTCCAGGTTGAGCACGGTGCGGACGGATGTAGCCAAGCGCGTGATGTCGTCGTCTTGGATGTGACGCCGGTCCTCACGCAGGTGCGCCGTGATGCCGTCGGCGCCCGCACGCTCGCAGAGAAGTGCGCCCTCGACGGGATCGGGGAAACTTGCACGACGCGCTTGGCGAAGCGTCGCGATGTGATCGACGTTGATGTAGAGACGCTGGCGCGTCATGTCGGGCGGACCTCGTCACCGCTGCCGCGGTAGAACTCGATCGAGTACGTTGCCAACTGGGCTGGATCCGGAGGAACGAGTGAAGAAACTAATCATGGCCGTCGTTCTGGTCGCCGCGTGCCGCACGTCGCCACCGGTGGTCGTCTCGACGGCAACACGGCCCGCCACCGGCAACGCCACGGGCGGGGCCGATGCGCAGGGCGCCATCCGGGCATTCATGGCCGCGGCCAAGCAGCAGGACCTGCAGGCGCTGGGCGGCGTCTGGGGCAACGCCAACGGACCGGCACGAGATGCGATCAGCCGTGAGGAGCTCGAGAAGCGTGAGCTGATCATGATGCGCTGTCTCCGCCATGACCGGTACGACATCGCCGGCGAGGCGCCCAACCCCGGCGGGTCGCGCGCGATGGTCGTCAACCTTACGTACAAGGATGTCTCTCGCTCCACCAATTTTGTCGTCGTTCGTGGACCAGCGAACCGGTGGTACGTGGAGAAATTCGACCTGGATCCGCTGCAGGGAATCTGTTTGGCGTAAGTGTTGTCATCCTCCGGCGCAAAGCGCCGGAGGATCTATCGTCCTTACCATGCCACTCGACAGTGCCAGTAGATCCTCCGGGCGCTTCGCGCCCAGAGGATGACTGCCTACTTCTCCGTCAGCTCGATCAAGACCCCGGCTGTTGCCGAGGGATGCAGGAAGGCGACGCGTTTGCCTTCGGCGCCGGGGCGCGGAGTTTCGTCGATGATCCGTACGCCCGCGTCGCGGCAGCGCTGAAGAGCGCCATCGAGATCATCCACCGCGAAGCAGATGTGATGAATCCCCGGTCCGCGCTTCGCCACGAACTTGGCGATCGGCGAATCGGGCGTCTCTGCCTCGAGTAGCTCGACGAGCGAATCTCCCGCCGCGAGCCCCACGATTTTCGCGCCGTCGGAGTCCGAGAGCGGAACCTCGGGCATGCCGAGAATGTCGCGATAGAACGAGACACCCTCCGCGAGCCCACGCACGGCGATGCCCACGTGCGCGATCGTCGCGCCGGAGTTACTCTGTGGTCGGGCGGGCTTTTCCATGTGATTAAGCTATATGGAGACCGTCCCACACCAGTGATGAGGAGTGTTATGTCGAATATTGTTGCCGTGACCGATGCGAACTTCGAGCAAGAAGTGGAGAAGCATGACGGTCTGGCGATTGTGGATTTTTGGGCGACGTGGTGCGGTCCCTGCCGCATGATCGCGCCGATTCTGGACCAGCTCGCGACCGAGTACGCCGGCAAAGTGAAAGTGACAAAGCTCGACGTCGATGCGAACATCAAGACGAGCTCGCGCTTCAACGTGAGATCGATTCCGACGCTCCTGTTCTTCAAGGACGGTCGCGTCGTCGATCAGATCATCGGCGCGGTTCAGCGACCGGTGATCGAGGGCAAGCTGCACCAGCACGCGTCGGCGGCCTGACCGCGGCGGCGTGATGATCGTCACGCCCGCCGCTCTGCGCTTTCCGTACAGCCGCGTACTGCTTCCGCGAACGCGGCTCGCCTACATCCATCTTCGCAACCTTCTCAACGACGCCAAGCGCGATCGTAACGCGAAGATCTCCGGCTACGTTACCGTCTCGCTGCTCGATGAGCTCCTGATCTTTTACCTGCTCGACGGCGAGGCGGTGAACGCGACTCTGCACGACCCGCACGGGTCACGCGTTCTGTCCATTGCCGCGGCGCTCGAGAGAGTCCCGGCCGACCCCGAGTACGGCGAGGTCTGCTTTCATCAGGCCGAGGAAGAGCAGCTCGCGTGCATGTTCGCAACGGACGCGGCGCCGCCCGAGCCGTGGCCCGACGGCCTGACGCCGAGCGATCCGCAGGCCCTCTTCCCCCACCTCGCCGCCACCACGTTTGACGGCTTCGTCGAGATCGTCGCGAACGAGAACGTCAACTACCTGATTTTCCGAAACGGAGCGGTGGAACGGACGTTCCTGACGAGCGCGCCCCACGGCGCGCTCATCGAGCGGGTATCCAAGCTGTTCGCGCGCGAGGGACGGATTGGGGACCTGCGCGTCACCCGGTGGCCGATTCCGGCGGCGCTTCCCGTGCAGGCGCCGCCGGCCCTCGTGCACGCGTACCGCGAGCTCGTCGCGGGCATCGTGACGCGGCTCGTCGAGTTGGGTCGCGGCGAGGCGCCGGCGATTGCCGAGGAAGCCAGAGTCACACTCTGCTCCGCGCATCCGGTTCTGGAAGGTTTTGCCGTCGCCGGTCGTGCCGAGACCGAGCCAACGGCCGACGCGCATGCCCTCACCACTGGCGTGGCCGCCTGGCTGCGTGAAGTGCTGTGGAGCGCCTGCGACCACGACGCCAACCCGCCGGAAGCGATCTTCCGCGAGCTGACCTGGGATCGCCGGCACATTTTCCAATCGGCTGGTCTCTTCGATCAGATTCCCTGGAAAGCGTGGTGACGTCGTCCTCGCCGCACGAGCCTGGAACGCTGTACATCGTGAGCACGCCGGTGGGAAACCTCGGCGATTTTTCTTTTCGCGCGGTGGATGTGCTCAAGTCGGTCTCTCTCATCCTCGCGGAAGACACGCGCCACACGCGACACCTGCTCGAGCGGTACGAGATTCGAACGCGTCTCGCCTCCCACCACGAACACAACGAGGCGAAGACCGTCGCCGGTCTCGTGGAGCGACTGTCGGCGGGCGATTCAATGGCGCTCGTGTCGGACGCGGGCACGCCGCTTTTGTCGGATCCCGGCGCTCGTCTCGTTCGTGCGGCGCTCGACGCCGGAATCCCCGTGCGGCCGGTGCCCGGTGCCTCCGCGCTGCTCGCGTCGCTGGTCGTCTCCGGCCTCGACACCACGCGCTTCATGTTTTTCGGATTCCTTACACGCTCGGGTCGTGAACGCCAGGCGGAACTGGACGAGATTTCCGCCGCACGACACACGGTCGTCGTCTACGAGGCGGCTAACCGCTTGCCAGCGACCTTAGCCGAGCTGGAGGGGACAGGAAACGGAAGCCGGACGGCGGTCGTGGCGCGCGAAATGACGAAGCAGTTCGAGGAGGTCCGCCGAGGAACGGTCGGCGAGCTTCGAACGTACTACCAAGAGAATCCTGCCCGTGGCGAGGTCGTCCTTCTTATTAGTGGGGCAACCCCGGCCCCAGTCAGCGACGACGCGGTCAAGGAGCACGTTCGTGAATTGCGCGCGTCAGGCATGAGCGCTCGCGACGCGGCCGCGGCGACGGCACGGGAGCTCGGAGTGTCCAAGAAGTTGGCGTACGGATTTGCAAGCGACGATCAACGGGAAGGCGAATGAGGGTTGGCGGGACGGTCCATCGAGCGCGGCGCACCGCTACGCTGACAGCTTTAGCTGCTAGCTCTCTAGCGGTTAGCGCAGCCACGCCGGCAAAGAGGCCGGTTCCGACTCCCCCGATGACGATCGCGCGTCTGCAATACGACGGCGGCGGCGATTGGTACGCGAATCCGTCCAGCCTCCCGAATCTTCTGGCGGCGATTCGCCAGCGCACCTCGCTTCAGGTGGACAAGACGGAAGCCCGCATCACCCTGATGGACGACAAGCTGTGGGACTACCCATTCCTCCATGTCACGGGCCACGGCAACATCAAATTCAGTGACGCCGAGATCGCGCGGCTCCGCGATTACCTCGCGCGCGGCGGTTTTTTGCACGTCGATGACAACTATGGGCTTGATGAAAGTTTTCGCCGGGAGATCAAGCGCGTGTTTCCGGACCGGCCGCTCGTCGACGTCCCGCTCAACCACCCGATCTACCACATCGTCTACGATTTCCCGAAGGGCGTTCCGAAGATTCACGAGCACGACGGGCTTCCGGCCCGCGGGTTCGGGATCTTCCTCGGAGACCGCCTCGCGGTGTATTACACCTTTTCGAGCGATCTCGGGAACGGTTGGGAAGATCCCGAGGTCTACCACGATCCTCCGGCGTTGCACGAAGCGGCGCTTCGGATGGGCGTGAATCTGTTCGTATACGCTGTGACAAGCCGGCCCACGCCATGACCGTCATCGAGTTGGTGGACCGCGAGCGAACACGCTTGCGCCGAATGCACGTGATCGCCGGACTGGCGTTGGCCGTCGGCGCTACGCTCCTGCTTCTGGCGGGTGGCACCTCGCTGCTCGGGGCGTCGCGCTGGATGGCGTTGCCACGGCCGCTACCGGTGATGATCTGGCTCGTCGTGGTCGCCGCGAACGTCGCCGTCGTCATGTGGACGTCGAAGCGTCTGGAGCGGAGAGCGACGCGCCTCAACGTCGCGGCAGCGATCGAGCGAGAGCAGGCGATGCGCGCCGGCGCGATTCGCGCGGCGCTGGAAGTCGCTCACACCGGTGCGCTCGGACGGCACGCCGCCGCCGCCGTCAGCGAACGCCTGGCTCCCGCGGGTCCGCGCCTCGCGCCGAAAGAACGTCGGCTCGTGCGCCGAGGGGCCGTGCAGGCCACCGGGGCGGCGACGGTCGCCGCGGCCATGCTCGCCTTTGCCGTTCCGAACTACAACGACGGCTTCCGCGCCATGCTGCAGCCTGTCAGCGCATGGCGCGGCACACTGCTTCCGCGCATCGCCTTCGACAATCTTCCGCCCAACGTCCTTCGGGGCGAAACGCTCCGTCTGCGCGTAGCGGCGCCGCAGCGCGCCACCGTCACGGTGTCGCAGCGCGTTCCCGGCGAGGCGTGGTTGACGCAGACGCTGGTCGTCGACCGACGGACCGGAATCGCCACCACCGAAATCGGACCGCTCCGCGGCGACCTCACCGTGGTCGCGTCGGATGGACGCAGCGAAACGGACACGTCGGTCGTTCGGGTCACCGACCGGCCGTTCGTCGGCGCCGTCTCGATGCGCGCGACCTATCCGTCGTATCTCGGGCGCCCCGCCGAGGGACTTCCCGTCGGTGAGCCGGCGCGCGTACCGCAAGGCACCGTGATCGAGATCGCCGGCCGCGCATCGGCATCGCTGCGCAACGTTCTCCTGGCAAGCGCGCTCGACACGATCCGACTGCAGGCCAACGATCGCACCTTCGCCGGCCGCTTCGAACCTCGGCGAACCGGGCGATACACGTGGCTCGCCGCCGGCGGTAGCGGTCCTATCGCAGACGTTCCCGCGCCGTTGGAGCTCGAGGTCGTCGCCGACTCGTCGCCACACGTGGAGCTCGTTTCGCCGGCGATCGACACCATCGTCGCCGGTGACGATCGCATCACGCTCCACGCGACAGCGACCGATGACCACGGCCTCGCGCGTGTCGAGATCGTGAGCTGGACGCAGGGTACCGGCGGACAACGAGCGCCGGTCTCGCAACGCATCGCCGAGGCCTCGGCGACGGTCTGGGACGGCAGCGCGGTACTCGATCTCGCACCGCGCAACTTGCAACCCGGCGACGCCCTTCACGTGAAGATCGTCGCGACCGACAACTAGCCCTGGGCGCAGCACGGCGAGAGCCGCGAGCTGCTGCTCAAGATTCCCACGATGGAAGAGCGCCGGGCGATCGCTCGCGCGTCGATGGATTCCGCCGTAAGCCAGGTGCGCTCCACGGCCGCGGCCGAGCGTTCGCTCCAGCAGCGCACCGCCGACGCGGCGCGCGACCGGTCGAATCGCGGCACATCGCAGGATGCGCCTTCGAACGCGAACGCGGCCGGCAACAAGCAGGGGTCGATGAGCTACGACGCCGCCGAGAAGGCCAAGGCGGTGGTGAAGGATCAGCGCGAGCTCACGGATCAGGTGAAGAAGCTCCAACAAACGGCGGCCGCTCTCGAGCAACAGCTCAAGCAAGCGGGCGCGCTCGACAGCGCGCTGGCCCGCCAGCTTCAAGAGGCGCAAGCGATGTTGCGCGACGCGCTCACGCCCG
>Ga0163163_10003223_pt1 | contig 13828 bp, 12 predicted proteins | sample S65metaG_FD_119766 | JGI IMG/M metagenome (GOLD analysis project Ga0163163, IMG submission 119766) | Switchgrass rhizosphere microbial communities from Kellogg Biological Station, Michigan, USA - S6-5 metaG | ecosystem: Host-associated > Plants > Roots > Rhizosphere > Soil | place: USA... | reverse complement strand
GGCATCGTCGGCATGATCAATTTCGCCCATGGCGACATCTTCATGATCGGCGGCTTCATCGCGATGATCTCGTTCCTGATCCTGGTCTCGACCGGACTGACCGCGGTGCCCGTGATTCTGATGATCATGCTGCTGGTGTCGATGGCGATCACCGCGCTCTATGGCTGGACCGTGGAGCGCATCGCCTACCGGCCATTGCGGCATTCGTTCCGCCTGGCGCCAATGCTGTCGGCCATCGGCATGTCATTCGTCCTGATCAACTATTCGCAAATCGCGCAGGGCGCACGGGTCAAGCCCGTTCCGCCGATCATCACCGGCGGCTACAGCCTGTTGGAGGGTGACGGATTTGAGGTCCGCTTGTCCAACGTACAGGTTCTCGTCGTTGCCACCACGATCGTACTACTTGCCGTATTCACGTGGTTGGTGTCGCGGACGCGGCTGGGGCGGGACATGCGCGCCTGCGAGCAGGACCAAACCATGGCGGCGCTGCTCGGCGTCGATGTCGATCGCACCATCTCAATGACTTTCGTCATCGGAGCCGCGCTCGCGGCCGTCGCAGGCATGATGTACCTGCTTTATTACGGCCTGGTGGATTTCTTCATGGGTTTTGTCGCAGGCATCAAGGCTTTTACGGCGGCCGTACTCGGCGGCATCGGCTCGTTGCCGGGGGCCATGCTTGGCGGACTGTTGATCGGCCTGATCGAGACGTTCTGGTCGGCCTATTTTTCGGTCGAATATAAAGACGTCGCGGCGTTTTCGATCCTGATCGTCGTCCTGATCTTCCTTCCGACCGGGCTGCTCGGCCGCCCCGAAGTCGAAAAAGTCTAACGTGACCACCACGCCCGCATCGACGCAAGCTTCTCCCCTGCCCGGCTTCGCCTTCATTCTCAAGAAAGCCTTGATCAGCGCATTCGTGGCGCTGGTGCTGTTCTCGCTGATGATCGGCATCCGCACCGAGGCGGGTCCCACGGGCCATTTGATCTACTGGACGAGGTTCAACGATCTGGCGGCGCTGGTCGGTGCGGTATTCGGCGGCAGCATCGTCGTCGAATTGCTGCGGCGCTGGTGGGCACCATCCGGCATCGGCAAGGCGCTTCCGCAATCGATGCAGCGCCCACTCGATTTCGCGGGCCGGGCGATCCCGCCGCTATTGTTGATCTTCACCTTGCTGGTGCCGGTGATCTTCTACAATCAGCGTTACATTCTCGATCTCGGGATCCTCGTTTTGACCTATGTGATGCTGGGCTGGGGCTTGAACGTGGTGGTGGGCCTCGCCGGATTGCTCGATCTCGGCTACGTCGCGTTCTACGCGGTCGGCGCCTACTCCTATGCGCTGCTGAGCACCACGTTCGGCCTATCGTTCTGGACGTGTTTGCCGCTCGCCGGCATCCTGGCGGCGTTCTGGGGTGTGCTGCTCGGATTTCCTGTGCTGCGGCTGCGCGGGGACTATTTGGCAATCGTGACCTTGGCCTTTGGCGAAATCATTCGTCTCGTCATCATCAACTGGCAGAGCCTGACCGGTGGCCCGAACGGCATCAGCGCAATTCCGCGGCCGTCCTTTTTTGGCATCCCCTTGACGCCGGGCGATGATGGCCTTGCCGCCAGGCTCGGCATCGAATTCTCACCGACCCATCGCATCGTGTTCCTGTTCTATCTGATCACGGCGCTGGCGCTGTTGACCAATTGGGTAACGATAAGGCTGCGCCGCCTGCCGATCGGCCGTGCCTGGGAGGCATTACGCGAGGACGAAGTCGCCTGCCGTGCCCTCGGCATCAATACCACCACGACAAAACTGACCGCGTTTGCCACCGGCGCCATGTTCGGTGGCTTTGCCGGCGCGTTCTTCGCGACGCGGCAAGGCTTCATCAGCCCGGAATCCTTCACCTTCCAGGAATCGGCTCTGGTGCTGGCGATCGTCGTGCTGGGCGGCATGGGCTCGCAGCTGGGGGTCGCGCTCGCCGCGCTCACGCTGATCGGCGGCTTCGAACTGTTTCGCGGCTTCGACCAGTACCGCATGCTGGTGTTCGGAATGGCGATGGTGCTGCTGATGATATGGCGTCCGCGCGGACTGATCGGTCATCGCGCGCCAACCGTGTTCCTGAAACACCGGCAGGCCATTTCCTCCGATCTGGCGAGGGAAGGCCGAGGATGAGCGACGACATCATCCTCCAAGTCGATCATCTGATGATGCGCTTCGGTGGCGTCGTCGCCGTCAACGATCTGTCGTTCCAGGCCGAGCGGCGCAGGATCACCGCCCTGATTGGACCCAACGGCGCGGGTAAAACCACCGTCTTCAACTGCGTCACCGGATTCTATAAACCCAGCTCTGGCACCATTCGTCTCATCCATGATGGAGGCCGCATCGTTCAACTCGAGCGGCTGAACGATTTCAGGATCGCAAGACAGGCAAAGGTGGCGCGTACTTTCCAGAACATCAGGCTGTTTCCCGGCATGACCGCGCTGGAAAATCTGATGGTCGCCCAGCACAACGCGCTGATGCGCGCCTCGGGCTTGACCTTTCTCGGATTGATCGGCGCCCCGATGTGGCGCGCCGCCGAGAAACATGCGATCGACCAGGCCAAGCGATGGCTCGAACGCATCGGCCTTTTGGAACGGGCCGACGACGCGGCCGGCAATCTGCCCTATGGCGATCAGCGCCGTCTTGAAATTGCCCGCGCGATGTGCACCGAACCTGCCCTGCTTTGCCTCGACGAGCCGGCTGCAGGATTAAATGCACGCGAAAGTGCGGCGCTGAGCCAACTCCTGCTCTCGATCCGCGACGATCACGGCACCTCGATCCTGCTGATCGAGCACGACATGTCAGTGGTCATGGAAATTTCCGACCATGTCGTCGTGATGGACTATGGCGTCAAGATCGCCGAAGGCGTACCAAAGGCCGTTCGCGATGACCCGAAGGTGATCGCGGCCTATCTCGGCGCGGACGAACAGGAAGCCATCGCCGTCATGGAGAGCACCCCATGACGGCCCCCCGCATCGCTTTTGCGATTTCGATCTGGTTCCGCGACAAACAGGCCGTATGCCATCGGTCTGCGCTCTCGGGGGGAGGAAGCGCACCCCGAACAGAGCGCGAGAAGCGAATCCGACGATGACCTCTTCCTCTGCCGTGCCGTTACTGGCAATCCGCGGACTGCGTGCCGCCTACGGCAAGATCGAGGCACTCAAGGGTGTCGATCTGGAGATAAGAAGCAGCGAGATCGTCGCGCTGATCGGCGCCAATGGCGCCGGTAAGTCGACGCTGATGATGTCCATCTTCGGTAAACCGCGCGCCCGCTCCGGTCATATCCTTTTCGACGGGCGCGACATCACGGGAATGCCGACCCACGAGATTGCGCGGCTGCGCATCGCGCAATCCCCCGAAGGACGCCGGATTTTCCCGCGCATGAGCGTGGCGGAGAACCTGCAGATGGGTGCGGATGCCACCGATTCCAGCGAGGCCGAACGGACGGCCGGGTTGGACCGCGTGCTGGCGCTGTTCCCGCGGCTCAAAGAGCGCATCAACCAGCGTGGCGGCACCCTGTCCGGCGGCGAACAGCAGATGCTCGCCATCGCCCGCGCATTGATGAGCCGTCCGCGTCTTTTGCTTCTGGACGAGCCCTCGCTGGGTCTTGCTCCGCTGATCGCCCGACAAATCTTCGATGCGATAAGGGCCCTCAACCGGCAGGATGGCCTGACCGTCCTGATCGTGGAGCAGAACGCCAATCATGCGTTGCGGCTTGCCCATCGTGGCTATGTCATGGTCAACGGCCTGATCACGCTTCAAGGATCGGGCGCGGAACTGTTGCAGCGGCCGGAAATCCGTTCGGCCTATCTGGAAGGCGGGCGACGGGGTTGAGGCAGTGCCCCGGAATGACCACAAAAGATCAGCCCGTAAGCTCGATTTGCCCGAATTTTCTCGATGACTTCGCCAAAAAATCGGCTGAGAATGGCTGGCGTGCCGGTTCTGACATTCGTATCATGTCGTGGCCGGCGTGTTTACGATTATCAGAATCAAGGGGACACCTGCAGACATATGTTTTCTAGTGCCCACTTTCCGAAGTGCGTGTTGCATCCCAGCGCTCACCTTTGGAAAGTCATGGGCGCCAGCAAACTCATTGAATCTAGAACCGCTTTCCTATTTGAAGTTCCTGAGCTGGATTCACACTTTTGGTGCAGGAACTTCAAATAGGCGGTTACCCACGTTCAAGCCGGCGGGGTGGCCGGCGAATCCCCATGGCGAACTATCCGCGAGGACAACTCATGAAATCAATGAAACTCATTGGCTTGGCAATCGGCGCATCGCTGGCGCTGTCGACCGCAGCGTTTGCACAAGACATTGCCGTCGCTGTGGCCGGCCCGATGACGGGCGGCGAGTCGGCATTCGGCCGCCAGATGAAGAACGGCGCCGAACAGGCGATCAAGGATTTCAATGCCGCCGGCGGCGTGCTCGGAAAAAAGCTTGCGCTGGAAATCGGCGATGATGCCTGCGATCCCAAGCAGGCGCGCTCGGTGGCGGAAAAATTCGCCAGTGCGAGGATTCCTTTCGTCGTCGGCCACTACTGCTCGTCGTCGTCAATCCCGGCCTCCGAAGCCTATGCCGACGGCAACGTGCTGCAGATCACGCCGGCTTCGACCAATCCGCTGTTCACGGAGCGCAAGCTGTGGAACGTCGCGCGCGTCTGCGGCCGCGACGATCAGCAGGGACTGGTCGCCGCCGACTACATCGCGAAATTCTACAAGGGCAAGAACGTTGCGATCCTCAACGACAAGACCACTTACGGCAAGGGCCTTGCCGACGAGACCAAGAAGGCGCTCAACAAGGCCGGCTTCCAGGAAAAGATGTTCGAGTCCTATAACAAGGGCGACAAGGATTTTACGGCGATCGTATCGCGGATGAAGCGCGAAAATATCGACCTGGTGTTTGTGGGCGGCTACCATCAGGAATCCGGACTGATCGTGCGCCAGATGCGCGATCAGGGCATGCAAACCGTGCTGATGGCCGGCGACGCGCTTGCCGACAAGGAGTTCGCCTCCATCACCGGGCCAGCCGGCGAAGGCACCCTCTTTACCTTCGGTCCGGACCCGCGCAAAAAGCCGACCGCGAAGGCAATCGTCGAGAAGTTCAAGGCCAACAACATCGATCCCGAAGGCTACACGCTTTACACCTACGCTGCGATGCAGGTGTGGAAGCAGGCGGTGGCGAAAGCCGGCACGACCGATCCGAAGAAGGTGATGGATACGATCAAGGCAGGAAGCTGGGATACGGTGATCGGCAAGATGGAGTTCGATTCCAAAGGCGACATCAAACAGATCGATTATGTCGTCTACAAGTGGGATGCCAAAGGCGGTTATACCGAGGTCAACCCGAAGGGGTCGTAGCTATCAGCCAAGCATTGATCGAGTTCGAGGGCGCTCCGGTTTGCCGGAGCGCTTTTGTTTTTTCGGAAAGTTGCCCTTTGGCTGGCGGGTGATCCGGACGGTTTCAAGAGCGAAAGCGCGGCAGATTTGGATCGAATCTCTTGGTGCTTTGGCTTATTTTTCGAAAGTGGCCCTTCGCCCAAACGCGTTTTTCACTTGTCGCTAGGAAAAAATCGGCGTCCCCCTCTCCGGCTATTTTGGGAAATCAGCGATGAACAATCTGCTCACCGATATTGCCGGCGTTCGCGTGGGCCACGCCGACGATGCCAGGCTCGGTTCCGGGGTGACGGCGGTGGTTTTCGACAGGCCGGCAGTGGCGGCCATGGACGTGCGAGGCGGAGGCCCAGGCACGCGCGAGGGCGCCTTGCTCGATCCTGCCAACACGGTCGAGAGGATCGACGCCATCGCGCTTGCCGGCGGCTCCGCCTTCGGACTTGACGCCGGCGCCGGCATTCAGGGCTGGCTTGCCGAACATGGGCGCGGCTTCGAGTTGCGTGGCGCCATTATTCCGATTGTGCCCGGCGCGATCTTTTTCGATCTTTTGAACGGCGGCAACAAGAAGTGGGGCCGCTTTTCTCCCTATCGCGACCTCGGTTATATCGCGGCTGCGGCAGCCAGCACGAGTTTTGCGCTGGGCAGCGTCGGAGCCGGCTTGGGCGCCAACACGGCCAATCTGAAGGGCGGACTGGGCTCGACCTCCGCCAAAACCAGTGACGGCGTCAGCGTCGCCGCACTTGCCGTGGTCAATGCGGTCGGCAGTGTTACGATCGGCGATGGACCGTGGTTCTGGGCCGCCCCCTTTGAAGTGGACGGTGAATTTGGCGGACGCGGAATGCCGGCTACGTTTACGCCGGACATGCTCAGGATGCGTATCAAGGGCGGGCCTTCGGCAACGCCCATGGAAAACACCACGCTGGCCGTCGTTGTGACCGACGCCATGCTGTCAAAGCCTCAGGCAAAGCGGCTCGCCGTGATCGCACAAACCGGGTTTGCCCACGCCATCCATCCCGTTCACGCGCCACTGGATGGCGATGTGGTATTCGCCGCGGCGACTGGGGAAAGGCAAATCGATCCGCTGGCGGGTTTGACCGAGCTTGGCATGATCGCAGCCCAGGTGACCGCGCGCGCGATTGCCCGGGGCGTCTATGCTGCGACCGCCCTGCCCTTTGCGGCCGCGCTGCCGGCATGGCGGGAGCGATTTGCGTGATGTCACACGCTGATGGAGGTCGGGGGCAGCGGAAGCAACGCCGGAGTGGACCGGTTCTGGATGAGTTGGTTGACGGCACCATAGGCTGAGGATGCGGTGCCGGACGAGGTCGTTGGCAATGACAACAAATCTGCACCCGTTCCGCTGGAGGAAACACCTGACGACTGGCTCTGAGCAGCAATCAGCGCGCTGAAATTGTCGGACGAAATCTGCGGTGCGCCGCTATAGCCGGTTACGGCTGTCGAGCCCCCGACCGGCTCCGCGGAATCGCCAGACAAGGGAGCACCGGCCGGACCGAAACCAACCGGTTGCGACGATGTCGGCTTGGGCGCGGTGAGCGATTTGATGGCGTCCAGCGCAGCCGACGCGGCGCCCAGAGCAAGCAGCATGACAGAACCCCGACAAGGGCCGCCTATCGCGGCATCTTGTCGGTAGTGGAGCAAGGTCCATGCCATGCTGAAAACTCAAACAGATTGAATGCTTTCCGCAATCCGGTGAGCCAAATACGGCCGGCAATTGATGCCGCTTGCGGCAGAACTTTCCCAAGGACCCCCCACATTGCCCGACGCGCCTTCGCGTGTTAGGGCGAAACTATTCCATACGCATCGAATTGATTTTTCGGAACGAGCGCCAATGGCCCAGCAACTCACCTCACGACCTCTCGTTATCGCGCCCTCGATCCTGGCCTCGGATTTCGCCAAGCTCGGCGAGGAGGTTCGCGCGGTCGATGCGGCCGGAGCGGACTGGATCCATCTCGACGTGATGGATGGGCATTTCGTACCCAACATTTCATATGGGCCCGATGTGATAAAGGCGATCCGCCCTTACACGAAGAAGGTTTTCGATGCGCACCTGATGATCGCGCCCTGCGATCCGTATCTGGAGGCCTTCGCCAAGGCGGGATGCGACCATATTACGGTGCATGCCGAGGCGGGCCCCCATCTGCATCGCTCGCTGCAGGCGATCCGCGCACTCGGCAAGAAGGCGGGTGTTTCACTCAACCCCGGCACACCGCACACGGCGATCGAATACGTGATCGACATGATCGACCTGGTGCTGGTGATGTCGGTCAATCCCGGCTTCGGGGGCCAGGCGTTCATTCCCTCCGCGCTCGGCAAGATTCAGGACCTGAGGGCAATGACGGCGGGACGGCCGATCGACATCGAGGTTGATGGCGGGGTTGCGCCGGATGTTTCGGGCCACCTGGCTGCCGCCGGTGCCAATGCGTTCGTGGCGGGTTCAGCCGTTTTCAAAGGCGGGACCGTGGAAGCTTACAGGGCCAATATTTCCGCAATCCGCAACGCCGCGGCGTCGGCGCGTGGTGAGGCAATCTAGACCATAACGTTTTCGAGCCAAGTGCATGCGCTTCCGGTTCTGATTGAATCAGAACCAAGGCTCTACCTTATATTTTGACGCGTTCTCTTACATCGCGAACCGCTCTACACTTTGCTCGAAAAAGCTATAATCTAATTTCCGCATGATTGGCCCGGCACGCCGATCGCATCACCCTGCTGCGATTTCGGTTCCTTGCCTTGATGCGTGGCCCGCCGGGGCGGTCTTACGACGGTGACGGTGCAGGATGCCTCGGCGGCAATCTTGGCCGAGGTACTTCCAAGCAGCCGGCGCGAAAACGAATCTTGCCGCGCTCCGATCACGATGTGATCGACATGATTGGTCTCCACGAAATCCAGGATCGCCGTGGCCGGGTCGATGGCTTCCAGAACATGCGCGGTCAGCCGGCTTTCGTCGAGCTTCAGTGGCGATGCCCAATACTTGAGGGTGACGAGCCGGTCCACATGCTTGTTGTTGCCCTCCTCGTCGAGCGTACGATCGATGGTCACGCGTCCGAGCTTGAGCACATTCAGGCAGGCAAGCCGGGCTGCCGGCAATGTCGGGAGAATGCGTTCGACGGTCCGGCGCAGCGCTTCGTTGAGTTCTGCGGATCCTTCGGCGACGTCGATCGCGACTGCCACGATCGGACCTGAGGCGATCTGGGCGGCCACCGCGGATTTGCGGCGCGACTGCACCAGGTTGCCGTTGAAGCGGCGGCGCCACACGGTGCTGAGCGGATCGCGCTCGAGCTTTTCCGAGCGCGCCGTCAATTTGACCTGGTCCGGATGGGCAAGTTCGAACGCCAATTGCGAAGCGGTCGGGTAACGCCAGACCGGCTCGATCTCGAGGCAGCGCAAGACGATTTCCTGCAGCCATGGCGGATAGTCGGCCTTCAGTTTCCGTGGCGGATATGGATCGCGCCACAAGCGCTTGCGCATGCCGCGCATGGTCTCGCTTTCGCCGAACGGGCGCACGGCCGTGGTGAAGAAATACAGAAGCACGCCGAGCGAAAACAGGTCGCTGCGCGGATCGTCCCGCACGCCGAGCAGCCGCTCTGGCGCCATGTAGGGCGCGGTGCCAAAGGGTAGGTGGAATTCCTCCTGCAACAGGTCGGGCAGATGGTTGTGATGTGACAGGCCAAAGTCGATCAGGACGGCATCGCCCGAGGGGCGAAACATGATGCTGCTCGGCTTGATGTCGTGATGAATGACGTTCTGCCGATGCAAGTCTGACAACGCGATCGCGATTTTCCATGCCATGAAACGCGCTTCCTCGTAGGGCAGCGGCAGATCGCCCAGCCGGCTGTAGAGCGTTTTGCCGGGAATGAGCTCCATCACGACGTAGGCCTGGCGGGCGAAATCGCCGGTCGCAAAGCAGGCCGGGACGTGCGGCCCCGACAGCCTGGGCAGGATCATTTGTTCCATCTCGAAGCTGACGATGGCGGCGGGATCCTCTCCCTCCGATACACGCGGGACCTTCATTAGAAGCGCTGATGCGATATCGGGACGGCTGACGCTCCACAAGGTCGCCATGCCGCCACGGTGGATACACTCCCCGAAGGCAAATCCGTCGATCACCGCGCCAGGCTTCACCTGGGGCTTCACCATCGCTACCTCCCGACGAAGAGGCGATCGGCCAGCCACGGCGGCAAGCTGTTTTCGCGAATCCGCCGCGCAGCCGCATCGACATCATAGGGGACGCGGCGATAGGTGATTTCCCGGGAGACGGTGTCGAACGTGGCAAACGAAGCCGCCGCATCTCCATCGCGCGGCTGGCCCACGGAACCCAGGACGGCCAACCAGCGGCGGCCCTGAAGCAATCGAACCGCGACATCGGAAACCGGAACGAAGCTCGTCATCTTTCCGGTGACCGAGATTGAATAGAGCGCCGGCCGGTGGACGTGACCGCAGAAAGTGACGTGGGCGTCGGTCGCCAGAAGGCTGCGGCCGGCATCCGCCGTCGATAGCACATACCGCCATCGTGCGGGGGTGCTGGCTTCCGAATGCACATAGAGGCGCTCGTCCTCATGCAGGCTCAGAGGCAATTGCGCCAAAAACCGCCGCTCCTGCACGCTCAGTCTACCCCTGGTCCATTCGATCGCGGCCTGGGCCTCGGCGTTCATGTCTTCGGCCGAACTGCCGATGGCGGTGTCGTGGTTGCCGCGCACCGCGCTCGCGCCGCTCTCGCGGAGACCCATCACGGTCTCGACGGCCCACTCGGGATCGGCGCCGTAACCGACATAGTCGCCAAGGCAGATGATGCGTTCGACCGCCAGTGTCCGCGCGAAATCAAGGCAAGCCGAAAACGCCTGCCGGTTGGCATGGATGTCCGCAAAAAGTGCCAGCAGCACGCCTTCCTCCGCGCCGATCCTATCCACAGGGCGAGGGATATCAAACATCAAGGCGTGGCAGCCCCGCAATGAGGCTGAAGGGGTGAATGCTAAATCAGATCGCGGCTTTAGGCGGAGCCTCAATGCCCTTGAGCAATAGGGCGAGAAGAGCATCGATCCGCGCCGTGAGCTGCGGGTCTCTCCAGTCGTCGGAATGGGACGGATGGTGGAAGCGGCTGGTTGCGTCGAAAATTGCGCGTGCCGTTTCCCTGGCGTCGGTAACCTGAAATGCACCCTGCCTGGCGCCGTCAGACAAGATCAACGCAAGCTGGTCGATCAGGTTTTCCTTGTGTGCCCTTACAGTCTTGCACGCCTCCTGCGCCAGCGTCAGGTAGGTCGCGAACATTTCAGGGTCTTCCAGAACCAGTTTTTGCTTGGCTGCGAAAAGCGCCCGAAGCCATTGCTCGAGCCGGGTGGGCGCAGGCGCGGAACTCTTGGCAATCTCAGCGAGCGGCGTGCTGACCCGCGCGAGCCAGCGTTTGGCCACCGCCTCACGCAACGAAGCCTTGCTGGGGAAGTGACGGTAGACGCTGCCGTGGCTGACATCGAGGGCGCGGGCCACGTCCACGACGGTCGCCTTGGCAAGCCCGAAACGGCGCAGCACGTCCTCCGTCACCTCCAGGATACGTTCGGGGGTCAAAACCACTGTCTCGTTCATGCGGGCACCCTCTGCTTTCCTGAAGCGATATGTGGTTGTTGATAGCTTTCTTAGCGGGCGAGTTTCTCAGCCTGATTGGCAAGATGTTGCGCAACGCGCATGTTAACCCAACGCTGGATTTGGGCGGCTAGATAAAGAATTTCGATTGTCATGGCAGAAGTCCTCGTACACTGCCCGGCCTGCCCCATTGCGGCTTGCCTGGCCGGCGCCTCAATTCTGGCGCCCAAACGAATATAGGATTACGTCCTAACAGATTTCAATATCTGTCAGTCAATATCCTGTGATCCACAGTTGACTGGTTTCAATCCCCTCAATCGCGCCGCGGTTCGCCTTTCGGGCGCCACGGCCGTAAGCCGGCGCACCGACCGGGCGTTAGGTTGCCCCTGCCCCTTGGAATTAGATGCGATTTAGCGTCCGTTTCGCAGCCTTTGAGGCCGAAAAACTTGGTCCTCTTCGTCCTTGGGCGGCATTCGCGGCGGCAGCAGGGGCGTGAACGATATGCCGTCGCCGGCCTGCGGACCCGCCTTGAAATCTCCCGTCGACGGATCGCCGCCGGCGGTCTCGATGACCGCCTTCGGCAGGATGTATTCGCGGGCAGCGTCGATCGCTCCACCTTCGCCGGTGCCGAAATCGGCGGCGCGGCCGCCCTGCTGCGGGTGTCCAGCGCGGATCTGATCGGCGGCATGATCGATCTTTTCGGCGAGCTTCTCGCTGTAGGGCAATCGATAGGCCCTGGGAATGCCGCTCGGCCGGCTATCCTCGTCCAGCGCCTCGACCCACAGATAGATCGAGCCTGGATCGCCCTGCAGTGAATGCGGGTCCACGATGCGCGCCTGCAGCAACTTGAAGGATGCGGGCAGGCTGTCGGTGCTCGCCCAGCCAAGCAATCCCCGCGTGGCGTAGAAGCTGACGATGTAGAAGGCACTCATCACCACCACGGCCAGGGCTTTCACCGTCCAGCGCAGGCGCGCATAGGCCAGCATCACCAGCAAAAGTGCTCCGGTCAGCGCATAGCTGATCGAGAGCGCGACGACGACCGATTGAACGCTGTTTGTCATCGCGTCATCCTGACACCCGTCTTCGGATCGATGTCCGCACCGTTGGCGCGAACATTTCGGAACGTCTCCAGCAGCGACTTCGGCCGCCGCTGCACGTCGATCACCTTGCCTTCCGCGTCGATCCAGAACCGTAGTGCGGTCTTCTCGTCGCCGGTGTGGTCCACCGTGACCTTGTCGTCGAAGATCACCTGCGCGGTCGGATTAAGCTTCTGCACCTTCACGATCGCATCCACCGGCTGTCCGGTGGTTGCCTGGAAATGCGAGACGTTGACAGTATATTCGCCGGAGACGATGCCGCGCACGGTGACGATTTCTTCGCGAATGGGCGAGGGAATCTTCCGGCCATTGACCAGGATGAAATCGTTGGCCCCGCCGCGATCGTCACGGTCGAGCGTCAAGAAACCGGCTTCGCGGTGGCGGTACCAGGCGATATTGCCGATCGGATCCTGCACGAACAGATCGAGGTCGTCGGGATGGTTGTCCGGCCAGTCCATGGTGATGATGAATTCGGCCTTGGAATCGACCTTGCCTTCCTTCGAATCCGGCGCGATCGAAAGCAGCGCAAGGAAAAACAGGAAAGCAACCACCTGCAATGCCTTGAACAGCATGACGCTGAAGGGGTCGAACGGTTCCTCGCGCGGATAGAGTCCGAAATCATCCATGATGGCGGCGCTCCAGGACCGGGGTCACGCGAGTCTCGGTCAGCGCGACGGCGTCTGAGAACACCTGCTGGGTGGCGCCATCCAGCATGTAGTATTGAATCTTGATCAGGATGGAGCCGACGAGGCCTGCAAGTGTCGTGTACATCGCCACCGCCATGCCATCGCTCATCAACCCCATTGACGATTTCATCGCCACCTTGTCAGCGGCGTCCAGTCCTGCGATCGGCGCCAGCATGATGATGAAACCGATGATGGTGCCGAGCAGCCCGAGCTTCATCAGCGTGTCGGAAGCAAACGCACCGAAGGCATTGGAGCCGCGCAGGCGGTCCGCAAGGCTCCGCAGCAGCAGCGTCTGGTCGAGGTGGCCCGAACCTTGTGTTTCGGCCTTGGTGAGCAGGCTGCGGATGTGGTCGGTCACAAGACCCACCGGCAATCCGGGCGCGCCGGAGGCAAGTGCCCTCTCCCCATTCGGGGCCGAAAGGATCGCAACACAACGGCGCGCTGCCTCGCTCTCACGCTCGATTGTTCGTGTCCGCCAGAAGCAATGACAGCAGGTGACGACATAAAGTACGGCGATCACGCTCGATATGTAGGTGCGGTCGGATACCAGCATCAGGCGGATGAAGCCGTATCGCCACAACACGACACCGGCGAAAATCGAAAGGCCGGTAAAAATCATCCATAACAGCAGGGCCCCGCGTTCGCGGCCGGCGGTTGTGAATGATGCATTTAGTGCACTGACCGTGCTCATCAGACCTATCTCCCAGCGCACCCGTTGATCAGCCTTGAGCGCGTGGGCTTAAGGTTAAACCGAGCGGGCCCCTGACGTCCAAACAGATGTGCTGGGGGCGGCTTTGCAAATTTTCGTGCGCAGGACCCCAAATCGAAGCGCGTGGCGGATCGCCCCAAGCTGATGCCGAAGCAGACCGCCGCAAACCAGGCTCCGCCCGAGGCGGTATTCCACCTCGCGTACTCGATCGCGGTGGTTTCGCCTGGCGCGATCTGCTAAATCGCGTTGTAAAAACGTTTTCGGACGGGAGCGATCCTTATGCTGGCCCCGCCTACCTGGAGACACCATGCTTTCTCGCTACACCCGCCCGGAAATGG
>Ga0163163_10003221_pt1 | contig 13829 bp, 10 predicted proteins | sample S65metaG_FD_119766 | JGI IMG/M metagenome (GOLD analysis project Ga0163163, IMG submission 119766) | Switchgrass rhizosphere microbial communities from Kellogg Biological Station, Michigan, USA - S6-5 metaG | ecosystem: Host-associated > Plants > Roots > Rhizosphere > Soil | place: USA... | reverse complement strand
CCCACCAACTGCTTCTGCTTATTCGAGCAGCTTTCGCTGGCCTTAAGGCCCTTATCGTTGTAACTGTATTGCCAGGTGAGATAATCAATTCCGCCTGCTTGTACATTAACCATGCGGCTGAGACGGTTTTGGCCATCATATTCAAACATATAGTCGGGCAGGAGTCGCTTGGCCCGCTGGTTATACCTTACCACGTCTGTGAGGCGGTTCTGGTCATCGTAATAATAATAAACCTTGTCCTGTGAGAGGTTTCTCCAGAAAGTCTCTTCTTCCGCAATATTTCCTTTTTCGTCAAACGCAAACTTCACAACGCTGGTGTCGTTACCATTCTTGATCTTGAGCATCTTCTCCGGTTGCCCCTTGCCGTTATAAGACCACTCGTGCACCTCGGTTTCCTTCACCTTATCTCCATACCCTGCAGAGCTGTTGCTGATAGACGACAGTCGGCCTAATGAATCGAATTTATATTCATAAACCACGATGGACTCCTTGCTGCTATCCACCGATTTGTATATAATTCCCTGGAAGTTGTAGTAGGCAGTCAGGGTTGACTCACCCGTGATCGGTGCATTAGAGTAAGTTTTTACCTGGCTGTAGCTGCTATTGAAGGTCTGGTTGCAGATAAAATCCTCCGTCGGTCTGCCATCAGCCTCGAAGCTATTCAGATTGATTTTTGTCACTTTGGCCGCCTTGGCCAGCTTGAATTGCTCCAGGTTGTACTGGCTTACCAGGATGTCCTTGTAAAAATATTGGGCTTTTAACGCGGATGGGACAAATGGGCTCAGGAGGATCAGTAGGGATGCCAGTGGTTTCATACGATGGAATATCTGCAAATTTAGTTTAAAACAGCTAACGTACAGAGCCCTTGTTATGATATTCGGGAGACAGGATTTGTTCTATTTTTATCAAAAATCAGCGTGTCTCACAGCCCTGAACGAGCGGAAAAAAATTGCCTCAACTGCGGCGCGCAGGTGATGGGCCCGTATTGTCAGGTCTGTGGACAGCACAACATTGAGCCGAAAGAGAGTTTCTGGGGATTGATCACCCATTTCGTTTACGACATCACGCATTTCGACGGTAAGTTCTTCTCCACGCTCAAATTCCTCATATTTAAGCCGGGATTTCTCACCAGGGAATATGTCAGAGGCAGACGCGTGGCCTATCTGCATCCCATCCGGATGTACATTTTTATTGCGGCATTTTTCTTCATCATTTTTTTCAATTTCATGAGCCCGGTTCACGGTATTGACGAGTTCTTGAGCAATCAAAGCCCGGATCAAAAACTGGCAGGTCTTTCAAAGACGCATCGGGAGTTGGAACAAAAGAAATCCGAAACAAATGATACTGTTATGGTCGATGCCATACAAAGAAGTTTGCTGAAAATAGACGCATCGATGAAAGTTGAAAGAGCGAAATCAGATTCTCTTCGAAAAAAATGGATTGCGGACTCACTTGCATTTGTGTCCAAAAGAGATTCATTACTCAAAGAACCCGGCAGGAGCGGGGGCTTGCATTTTAGTGCCAGCACCGGAAATCAAAGTGTTATTCGGTTAGACACCTCCGACTTCAGCACAAGAACTGCAAAGCTGGAATATCCGAGTGTGGAAGCGTATGACGCCATCCAGTCCGAAATGCCCGAGGACAGAAAGGATCATGGTTTCAAACGGATGTACAAGCGAAAACTCATTTATTTCGGCGAAAAGTCAAATCGGGAAGGCATCAACATTTTCAAGACCATCCTGGAGAGATTTCTCCATTTTTTTCCGCAGATATTCTTCATCTCACTGCCTCTTTTTGCGCTCATACTGAAATTGCTATACTTCAGGCATAAACAAATCTCTTATGTGGATCATGGAATTTTTGCCATCCACCTGTATTGCGCGAGCTTTGTAATTATCCTGGCGCAGTATTTAATTGTTGCGATCAATACGCCGTTGGACTGGATGGTGTTAAGAATATTATCATCGCTGGTCATCTTATCCGCATTTTTTTATGAATACAAGGCCATGCGGAATTTTTATCAGCAAAGCAGGATTAAGACGATATTAAAATGGATGGCACTAAATTCACTCGCCTTTCTGATGATTTTCATTTTGATGGGCGTGTTCTTGGTTTTTTCGGCCATCCAATCTTAAATAAGACTTATGAATAATACGACAATACAATTCGAACGCCTCGTGAAAATCATGGATGAATTAAGGGAGCAGTGTCCATGGGACCGAAAGCAAACCATTCAAACCCTTCGCCAGCTCACCCTGGAAGAAACCTATGAGCTTGCGGACGCTATCACAGACAAGGACTGGAGCTCGATCAGGGAGGAATTGGGCGACTTGCTGTTGCACATTTTGTTTTACGCCAAAATAGGAACCGAACAGCAAGCGTTTACGCTGGAGGAAGTCATCAGGGGGATTTGTGAAAAGCTGATTGCCAGGCACCCTCACATTTATGGAGATGTTAAAGTTAAGGACGATGAAGAGGTCAAGAAGAACTGGGAAAGCCTCAAGATCATGGAGGGTAAGAAATCGGTACTTAGCGGCGTGCCGAAAACCTTGCCGGCCACAGTGAAAGCAATGAGGCTGCAGGAAAAGGCCAAGCAGGTTGGCTTTGAATGGGATCACCGGGAACAGGTTTGGGAGAAGGTAAAGGAAGAGATGGATGAACTACAGGAAGCAGTGGCCTCGGCCGACAAGGCCAAGATAGAAGAGGAGTACGGTGATTTGGTGTTTTCTTTGATCAACTATGCACGATTTTTGCAGATTGATGCCGAGAACGCCCTTGAACTCACCAATAAAAAGTTCATTTCCCGGTTCAACCAAATGGAGGCCACCGCCCTACAGGAAGGCAGGGATCTGACTGCCATGAGCCTCGAGGAAATGGACGCGATCTGGAATAAAATAAAGCAACAAAAGAGACAAGCTTGAGACAGTTTGTACGCGATATATTTTATAAGAATGGGTACATGCTGATTGCAGCTGCATGGTTGTTCACCTTGTCATTTGTATTCAGCAACTACTGGTCATTTACTTCTTCACCAAACGGTGTGAGCAAATCAATTGAAAAGTATTTGCAACGCCAGGAAAAAAGCTTTTCAAGTCTTATTGGTGATACGACGCTCCTGAAAAAGCTCAGTGCAGGCCTGGAATCTGAGGCAGAACTGGACGAGCTTACAGACAGGAAATATGGCTTTTTTCTCTACAGCCGAAACAATACGGGAGATCTGCGACTTAATTTCTGGAACACACAATCCACCGAACCCGCAGAGGAAATGTTGTTCCGGGCAGATGGTAATTACATGGTGCACCAGCCCAACGGAATTTTTGAGCTGGTCAAAAAGGATATTGAAGTGAATGGCTCAAAAGCAACTGCGATCGCGCTGATCCCCGTGAAATGGCAATACTTCATTGAGAATGAATACCTGCAAAACAATTTCGTTGATCATCGCAATGTAGACCGCAACTATAATATTTCGTTTGAGCCTACGGGTTATCCTGTGAACAGCATCTCGGGAAAAACGCTGTTTTACATGGTACAGAAAACGAACGGCACCATTTACAGTAACGACTGGATTACGTTGTTGCTGAGACTGGCGGGTTCGCTGATGGTTTTGTTTTTTATACAAACCATCGCCATTCATATTTCGCGCACCAACGGCGCCGGTTGGTCAATCCTATTTCTTGGCCTGATGATCATCGGACTCCGCTCGCTCAGCTACTTTGCGCCACTTCCCATCAATTTCAAGCAGTTTGATCTCTTTCATCCTGATATATATGGTTCCAGCATCATATTGGGCTCGCTGGGCGATTTGCTTATCAATGCCCTTCTCTTTTTCTGGCTGATCCTGTTTACGCGCATGCAGCTGATCCAGCAGGACGTACACATATTCATTCGTAACAAATCACTGAGATGGTTGGTGGCTGTTTCCCTTGTGGGATTTCTGGTACTTTCAACCCTGATCTCAGGGCATGTGATCAGGAGCCTTGTTGCCGACTCACAGATCTCATTTGACGTAACGAATTTCTTCAGCCTGAATATTTACAGTGTCTTTGGTTTCATCGTTCTTTGTTGTGTATCGATGGGCTACTTTATGCTGTCGCAAATTCTATTCAAGTTCATCGATGACACGACGGATGCCACCTACCTGATCAAATTATTGATCATTTCATTCTTCGGACTGATCGTGCTCACGATGAGGATCAACTATCCGCTGGTTAAGTTTGAATTGGTCCTGCTCATCTGGTTGTTAGGGTACACCTGGATGATGTCGCCCAGCCGGCTGAGACACCGCTGGGTCATATTCAGTACAGGCAATGCGCTGTTTTGGCTGTTCATATTTTCGGTTTCCATATCCATCATTATCATTTTTGAAAACCGGGTGAAAGAGCTGGAAGTAAGAAAACGTGTTGCAGAAAAGCTTTCGCTGCAAAGTGATCCGTCCAGTGAACGGATATTGAACATGTCGTTGCAGGGCTTCGGAACCGATTTCTTTGCTTCAAATTTCGGCCGTCTTAAGGATGATTCTGTCAGTCACCTGATCAAGGACAGCCTTATCAACAGTAATTTCTTCGCCTACCTGAACAAATATGATACGCGCCTCTTCCTTTATGATGTCAACTTTCGGCCATTGTCCGGCTTTGAGTCGTTGAGTTATGATTCGCTCAATACCATTCATACCATCCAGGGCAAGAAGACCAGTGTTGAAGGCTTGCGGTATTATGAAACGGCCATGGATCTGTTCAAATACATTTACAAAAAGCCGATTGTGGACTCCGCGGGAGCCAACAAGGGTTATGTGTTCATCCTGGCAGAACCCAAGCATTATAAGAGCGAGGCGCTCTACCCCGAGTTGTTCAGAAAATCGGAAGATTTTTCATTTGAGCGGTCCTTTATCTATGCTTATGCCGTGTACAATGAAAGGCAGTTGTCCACGCATATCAACGATTATCCATTCCCAACAACGCTGAACCGGGACGAGATACCGCCGCAGGAAACCAGGATTATCAATCGCAATGGTTTCAGCGAGCTTTGGTACAAATCAAGTGACGAAAAAATCGTAGTAATCACCAAGAAAAGCAACCTGGTCCTGGAAGCGATGACGCTGTTTGCATACCTGTTTTGTGCCTTCTTATTCCTGGTGGGCATATTCCAGATTGCGAGCTTGATTGTGAAATCGGGGTTAAGGTGGAGCAGTCTTCGGCAGCTCTGGCATCTCAATATTCGCGCGCAGATTTACAGCACCACCATTTTCATCAGCCTGTTTTCCTTCATCGTGATTGGTGCCGCCACAATCATCTTTTTTATCAACCGGTACGACAACAACAACCGTGACCGTTTAAGCCGGACGATCCAGGTAATGGCGAATGAGCTCAACAACCGCATTGACGAACAGTCAATGGACAATATATTAACGGTATATGATTCGGTGACGAATGCAAAGCTGAGTAATACCATCGACCAGGTTTCTGAGGTGCACAATGCCGATATCAATCTTTACAATCCCAGGGGTGAGCTGCAAATCACCTCGCATCCGCTGGTCTACAATCGCGGTGTGCTCAGCAGAAAGATGGAGCCGCGTGCATTCTATTATCTTGACCGCCTGCGCAAAATTCAACACGTGCAAAAGGAAATGTCGGGCAAGCTGCAATATCTGAGTATATATGTGCCTGTTCAGGACAAGCACCACAAAACCTATGCTTACCTGAATATCCCCTATTTCTCATCCCAGATCGATTTGAAACAGGAGATATCTAATTTCCTCGTTACAATCATCAACCTCAATGCCTTCATCTTCCTGATTGGCGGCGTGATTGCGGTAGTGATCACCAATCGAATTACAGATTCCTTCTCGCTGATCGGAGATAAAATGAGAGAGGTGAACCTGGGCAAACACAACGAGGAAATTGTGTGGAAGAGAAATGACGAAATTGGTGGATTGGTGAAGGAATATAATAAGATGGTGAAGAAACTGGAGGGTAGTGCGGCGATGCTTGCCAAAACAGAGAGGGAGGGCGCCTGGCGTGAGATGGCGCGGCAGGTGGCGCATGAAATCAAGAATCCGCTTACGCCCATGAAGCTAAGCATGCAATACCTGCAAAAAGCAATTCAGAACAACGCACCGAATATAAAAGAGCTTACTTCCAACGTAGCCAAGACGCTGATTGAGCAAATCGACCACCTTTCGAAAATTGCGGCTGATTTCTCGCACTTCGCCAATATCGGCAACAGCCGGAATGAGGTTTTTGACCTGCACGAATTGCTCAACTCACTGGTAGGCCTACACGCCATGCATGAAAAGGCAGACATTCGCTGGCACCCGGTTACGGAAGAGGTGATGATCAATGCCGACAAGACACAGGTGAACAGGCTATTCACCAATTTGCTGCAAAACGCGCTGGAGGCTATTCCTGAAACACAGCATGGTTCTGTGCAGGTGCAGGAAGTCCTAAATGGTCATTCGGTGCTCATTTGCATAAAGGACAATGGTAGCGGAATTCCGCAGGAGATGCAATCAAAAATATTCACGCCTAATTTTACGACGAAAACCTCCGGCACCGGGTTGGGTCTTGCGATGAGCAAGGGTATTGTGGAGCAGGCCAAGGGCAAGATCTGGTTTGAAACCATGGAAGGGGGTGGCACCACTTTCTTCGTGGAATTGCCGTTGGCGGAGATCGGATTGAATTGATTTTTGGCGCGCCCCGCCGCCAACGGCGGCGGGGCGCGCCATATTATTTAAGCCCGTGCCTTCCTCTTCTTCAAATAATCCTCAAATTCTGCGAGCGTAAAACTGCTCAGGTTTTTCTCTTTGGTGAGTCCGCCTTTTTGTGCGCTTAATACGCCGTAACGCGTGTGGTCAAAACCTTCGATGGAATGCGCGTCCGGATCAATAGAAATCAACAGGCCAGCATTCAGCGCCGCTTCGATCCACTTCCAATCGATATCGAGTCTTCGTGGATGGGCGTTGTGCTCGATCACCACACCGTAATGCTGGCAGGCTTCAATGATTTTTTCATGATTGACGGGATAGCCCGACCTGCTGAGAAGCAGTCTGCCTGTCATATGTCCAAGGATGGTGGTATGCGGATTTTTGATTGCATTCAACAGCCGGCTCATGGCCTTCTCTTCGGTCATTTTGAGATTTGAATGCACGGAGGCAATCACCAGGTCGAAGCAGGAGAGGAAACTGTCGCCATAATCCAGGCTTCCGTCGTTGAGGATATCGGCTTCAATACTCTTGAAAATCCTGAAGGGTTTCAGTTTTTCATTGAGCTGGTCAATCTCCTCGTGTTGTGCTTTTACCCTCTCTTCACTCAGTCCGTTTGCATAGAAAGCCACTTTGCTGTGGTCACTGATCACGAGGTACTCTAATCCGCGAGCCTTAGCTGCGCGGGCCATTTCTTCAAGGCTATGTGCCCCGTCGCTCCAGGTGCTGTGGCTGTGGATGATACCTCTTATATCTTCGGGTTGGATTAAAGTTGGCAGATGGCGGCCTGCAACGCCAAACGCGGGGTTGGCGACTTTTGTTAAGATACCCGCCGTTTCGCGCAGACAGGGTGGTATTAGCGGTAGATCATGTTTGGTGAAGATGGCGGACTCATCAGGAAAGCTTGCGAGGTCACCATAATTTTTTTGCCAGGCCTCCATGAACACAGCAGCGCAGCTGGTGGCAAATAGCCTGCTGCCGAAATTTTCGGGTAGAGCAAAATGAAAATTGAGCTGAATATTTTCGGGCCCCCTCACCTGCAATAATTCGGGCGATGAATTGACGGCCGCGAAATCATTTTTCTCGAGCGCTTCCTGCAGTGATGACCTTTCTGCGGTCGTTACCCAGTCCAATGCATTCAATGTTTCCATCTGTCTTCTGAACCCACCCGTCAATTCAAACTGGTCTGTGGGAAATTGTTTTTTCAGCATTAGATCAACCTGGTTGGCATACGTGACGAGTTCGGCATAGAGATAATTACCCTGGTTTTTCAGGAAAAATTCAATCGAATCTCTCACGTTCAGTTGTGTCTTTTCACCAAAACCTTTTAAGCGCGACAGCCTGTTTTCATTGCACGCATAAAGCAGTTCGCCGATGGATTCGATCTCCATTTCCTTCCAGATGGTCGCAATTTTTTTGGGACCTAGGCCTTTGATCTGGAGCATTTCGAGTATGCCCGGGGGTGTTTTTTGGATATAATTTTCCAGTATAGCGAGCTTCCCGGTCTGGAGAATGCCCATAATTTTCTGCCCGATGGCGTCGCCGATGCCCTTGATGGAGGCGATATTTTCGACGGGCATTTCGCTTAATTGCGTTGGTAGTTTTTCAATATTGAATGCCGCGATAGAGTATGATTTCGATTTAAAACTATTTTCTCCGTGAATATCCATCAGTTTGGAAAGAAGGGAGAAGTGGTCGGCAATCTGGTAATTATCTGGCATAACATAAAGTTAGGGAATCCTTTGAAATATGCGCGGGACGCGGTTTACAGGGTAGGGACAAAAAAAAGTCCCGCAGAAGCGGGACTTTATATCTTTTTGCTCTTTCCGGAAAGCTTTCCTTATTTTTTCTTAGCAGCTTTCTTAGCGGCTTTCTTCTTTGGAGCAGCTTTCTTTTTAGGAGCGGCTTTCTTTGCAGCTTTTTTAGCTTTTTTTGCAGTTGCCATTTTTTTGAATTTAACGGTTAGTAAAAAAGGGTTATCGCTAGTAAATATAATACCTTTTTTTAACTGCAAAAATTTTTTTTAGGCAGAAACCGCGGCGGCATTCACTGAAACGAAGGTCTTATCGTTCCTTCCTTTTCTGAATTCAACCGTGCCATCGACGAGTGCGAAGAGTGTGAAATCTTTTCCAACACCTACGTTTGCGCCTGGATGATAGGTTGTACCACGTTGACGAACGATGATATTCCCTGCAATTGCAGGTTGACCACCGTAAATTTTCACGCCAAGTCTTTTACTGTGCGAGTCGCGGCCGTTCTTTACACTACCTTCACCTTTTTTATGTGCCATACAAGAAGTTTTTTAATTCTGGATTAATGGATTGTTCTCTTATGCAATTTCGCTTACACGAATCTGTGTGTACTGGGTGCGATGACCATGCTTCTTGCGAAAACCTTTCCTTCTTTTCATTTTGAAAGCGATCACTTTATCACCCTGAACTTCTCCTACGATTTCGGCCTTCACTTTTACCTTAATATCTTTTCCGAGCGACAATTTTCCATCGTTGTCAACCAGCAATACTTCACTGAATTCAACCTTGTCTCCATTTTTTCCTTCCAGGTGGGGGACATAAAGATTTTGCCCTGCCGTAACCCTGAATTGCTGACCGCCGATTTTTACAACTGCAAACATAAAATACCAAAATTTAGGAGTGCAAAGGTAGGGTTTTCCGGTTTATTCCCAAACGGTTGTGCTAAAAAAATTGACCAATTTTAAATCCGAGCTTTGCCGCGGCAAAGCTATATTTGTTCGCTATTACCGCCATAAGAAAATGAAGATCAAATCCTTTCTGGCAAAACCCTTTGCCAGCTATATATATAAGCAGATCAAGAAGGGCATGACTACCGCGGTTGAAGATCAGGAAAAGATCCTGGCCGGACTAGTCAAAACGGGCAAAAAGACGGAATTTGGTAAGGAGCACGAGTTCGACAAGGTCACCGGTTACGAAGAATACCGCCAGGCGGTGCCCATCCGGGATTACGAGCAGTTCAAACCTTATATCCAGAAAATCAAGGAGGGGAAGCACAATGTACTCTGGCAGGGCCGGCCCATCTATTTCGCCAAAACTTCAGGTACCACCAGTGGTATTAAATATATACCTATTACTAATGACAGCATTCCGAACCATATCAATACAGCCAGGAATGCTCTCCTTTGTTATATCGCCGAGACAGGTAATCACCTGTTTACCAATGGTAAAATGATATTCCTTTCTGGCTCGCCTGAGCTCGAAAGGATTGGTGATATCCCCACCGGGCGACTCAGTGGCATTGTTAATCACCATATTCCCAGGTACTTGCGAACCAACCAGCTGCCCACGTATGAGACCAATTGCATTCAGGATTGGGAAACCAAATTGGACCGTATCGTGGATGAAACAATTGATCAGGATATGACACTAATAAGTGGAATTCCGCCCTGGGTGCAGATGTATTATGACCGGCTGATGGCCAGAACAGGGAAAGAGATCAAGGATATCTTTCCAAACCTCACCCTGATGGTACACGGCGGCGTGAATTTTCAGCCCTATAAAACGAAACTCTTTGACAGTATTGGAAAGCAGATCGATACCATTGAACTGTTCCCTGCATCCGAAGGCTTTTTTGCGTTTCAGGACAGCCAGAAGGAGGAAGGATTATTGTTGAATACCGATTCCGGTATCTATTATGAATTCATACCGTTGCAGGAGTTGCACAAGGAAAATCCTACAAGGCTTGGGCTTAAAGACGTGAAGGCGGGTGAGCAATATGCCATGATCATCAGCAACAATGCCGGGCTGTGGGCCTATAACCTGGGCGACACGGTTAAATTCCTGAGCACACAGCCTTACAGGCTTGTGGTCAGTGGCAGAACCAAGCATTTTATTTCCGCTTTTGGCGAACACGTGATTGGAGAGGAAGTGGAATACAGCCTGATGAAAGCCGCGAAAGAGGAGGGACTCAGGATCACCGAATTCACTGTTGCACCAATGATTCAACAGGGCGATGGCAGATCCTTCCACGAATGGTTCGTAGAATTTGAAGACAGGCCTTCGGATCTCGGTGCTTTTTCTGAGAAGGTGGACAATAATCTAAGGGAGAAAAACATTTATTATGATGACCTGATCAGGGGGAATATCTTGCAGGTTTTGCGCATCAGGCCCGTGAGGAAAAATGGGTTCATCGATTATATGCGCAGCGTAGGGAAACTGGGCGGACAAGACAAAGTGCCCAGATTAAGTAACGACCGAAAACTGGCGGAAGCCATGGAGAAATACACTGACTGATATCCTGATGCAAAAACGTATCGCCATATTCGGTTCGACGGGTTCTATCGGTACGCAGGCCCTTGAAGTAATTGAAGCCAACTCCGAGCTTTTTTCTGTGGAAATATTGACGGCACTCAGCAATCACGAGATGTTGATTCAGCAGGCTTTGAAATTTAAGCCGAATGCAGTGGTGATTGTGGATGAAAAGAAGTACCCGGAAGTGAAGAAGGCACTTGCTTCAACAGACGTTAAAGTATTTACCGGTGAGCGTTCACTTGAAGAAGTTGCTGCTTTCGACAATTATGATATCATGCTGGCCGCGATCGTTGGATTTGCAGGATTGAGGCCAACACTGAAGGCTGTTGAAAATGGCAAGTCCATCGCACTGGCAAATAAAGAAACGTTGGTCGTGGCAGGTGATATCGTGATGCGCAAGGCGATACAATACCGGGTGCCGGTGATTCCAGTTGATTCGGAACACTCGGCGATTTTTCAATGCCTGGTGGGAGAGATGCGTAATCCGATTGAAAAGGTAGTGCTTACGGCTTCCGGTGGTCCATTCCTGGGAAAGAAGCCGAATTACCTGGTGAATGTTAAGCGAGAGCACGCGCTGCAACATCCCAACTGGAATATGGGTGCGAAGATCACCATCGATTCCGCAACCCTGATGAATAAAGGATTGGAGATGATTGAAGCGAAATGGTTATTCAATTTGAAGCCCGATCAGATCCAGGTGGTGGTACATCCGCAGAGTGTGATTCATTCGATGGTGCAATTCCAGGATGGCAGCGTGAAGGCGCAGATGGGATTGCCGGATATGAAATTGCCGATTCAATATGCGTTAGGATTTCCAAACCGGATCGCGAACAAGCTTCCGCGATTGGATTTCACGCGCACGAATCAGCTCACCTTCGAATCACCGGATATCAAGACTTTCAGAAACCTGGCGCTTGCTGTGGAAGCGTTAAAAAAAGGTGGTAATCTGCCCTGCGTGATGAATGCTGCCAACGAAATCGCCGTTTTTGGCTTCTTAAGAAACAGGATCGGCTTTTTGGACATGACGGAGGTGATTGAACGAACAATGAGCAAAGTTGCACATATAGAGACGCCGACGCTTGAGGAATATTTTGACAGCGACGGGGAGGCTCGTAATTTTGCGGCTTCTTTAATAAACATATAAATGACCTTATGATGGTCTATACCTTAAATAATGAAAATGCTTTTAGCAATTAATTGGTCCCAGGTGAGTTTGCAGATCGGGCAACTGATATTGTCTCTTTCGATACTGGTTATTCTCCATGAATTTGGTCATTTTCTTCCAGCGAAGTGGTTTAAGTGCCGTGTTGAGAAATTCTATCTTTTCTTCGATCCCTGGTTTTCACTCTTCAAAAAGAAAATTGGTGATACGGTTTATGGCATCGGCTGGCTGCCGCTGGGTGGCTATGTGAAGATTGCCGGAATGGTGGATGAGAGTATGGACAAGGAACAAATGAAGCAGCCCCCACAGCCCTGGGAATTCCGGAGCAAGCCAGCCTGGCAAAGGCTGATCATCATGGTAGGTGGTGTAACGGTGAATGTGTTGCTTGCTTTCTTTATCTATGCGATGATCCTTTACAAATGGGGTGAAACGCAACTGCCGATGTCGAGTTTGAAAGATGGTATTGCGGTAACAGACAGTATTGCTTATAGAATAGGATTGCAGGATGGAGACAAGATTCTTGCGGTTAACCAGAAGCCAGTAACCTATTTTGACGATTTGAATGTGTCGCTGTTATTGGGTCAGAGCATTACAATTGAACGCGATGGTCAGCAGCAGACATTGAATATTCCGGTGAACCTGATTGAGAAGATTGTAGAAAAAGGGAAAAGAACGCCGTTGGTTTCACCGCGCATCCCTGCCATTGTGGGTGAGGTAACAGAAGGTTCAGCAGCAAAAGCTGCGGGACTACAGTTTAAAGACCAGATTCAAAGTGTAAATGATAAGGATACCAGGTACTTTGATCAATTTCGTCCTGCAGTTCAGGCACATAAAAATGATTCAATTCGTATCAAGGTTAAGCGTGATGGCAAAGACGTGGTGCTGTTGGCGCACGTCACCCCGGAAGGAACGCTTGGGTTTTATTTTTATCCGCCAACCAACGAAGAATTGCAGCGTCTGGGCATCTACGATTTTGAAATAAAAAATTATGGATTCTTTGAATCCTTCCCTGCTGGTGTTCAGAAAGCAGGTGAAAAGCTCACAAGCTATGTGCAACAATTTAAATTGATCCTGAATCCGAAGACGGGTGCATACAAGGGCCTGTCTGGATTTCGTGGGATGGCTTCCATTTTCCCGAATGAAGGTTGGGATTGGAAGGCCTTCTGGAATATTACGGCATTCTTTTCCATCGCGCTTGCATTTATGAATTTGTTGCCGATCCCTGCACTTGATGGTGGTCACGTGTTGTTCACGTTGATTGAAATGGTGACGGGCAAGCGACCCAGTGACAAGTTTTTGGAGTACGCGCAAATTGTGGGCATGGTTTTGTTGTTAGGACTAATGGTCTTCGCGAATTTCAATGATTGGCTTGGATGGGGGCGGCATAAATGAGTTCAGCGTTCATAGTTCAGAGTTCAGCGTTGTGATTATAAAATTTAAGATAACGCACATTCACACCCACACGATCCGGTATCTCTAAAATGGGGCTGACCGGTTTTGACAGCATAGATCTTTGTAGGTAAGCATGCAGTGCGTTGTGTAATCAGCACTATAATCTGGAATGCACAAACATCAAATGGCAATACTCAGTATGCCATGGCTGCCTAATCAGTGATTAAGTAGTCATTAGGGCCGCGTGTGCGGGCACGCCCGTTGCCAAGCATCGTCGCCGACTAAAAAAGAAAAT
>Ga0163163_10003218_pt1 | contig 13837 bp, 12 predicted proteins | sample S65metaG_FD_119766 | JGI IMG/M metagenome (GOLD analysis project Ga0163163, IMG submission 119766) | Switchgrass rhizosphere microbial communities from Kellogg Biological Station, Michigan, USA - S6-5 metaG | ecosystem: Host-associated > Plants > Roots > Rhizosphere > Soil | place: USA... | reverse complement strand
CTTTATTCCTTTAATGACTTCGTCCTATAACTCTTCTTCATCTGAAGCATCTTTAAAATATTTCATTATTCAAGCATTTGCTTCTTCTTTATTATTATTTTTTATTATTTTTTTTATATTAAAATCAAATTTAGTAATAGAAATTGAATATTTAAATAATTTCAATTTTTTAATTTATTTATCGTTAATAATTAAATTAGGAGCAGCGCCATTCCATTTTTGATTTCCTAACGTAATAGAAGGATTAACTTGAATAAATAGACTAATTTTAATGACTTGACAAAAAATTGCCCCTATAATAATTATTTCATATTCATTATTTAATAATATAATTACTATTATTATTATTTTTTCTATTATTGTCGGATCTATTGGAGGATTAAACCAAACATCATTACGAAAAATTATAGCTTTTTCCTCTATTAATCATATAGGTTGAATATTAACTGCTTTATTTTTTAATGAAAGATTATGATTCTTATATTTCTTTATTTACAGAATCTTAAATATAAGATTAATTTTTTTATTTCACAATATAAAAATTTTTTATTTAAATCAAATATTTTCTATATTTATAAATTCTTATCTAATTAAATTTATTTTTTTAATTAATTTTTTATCTTTAGGAGGACTTCCTCCTTTTTTAGGATTTTTCCCAAAATGAATAATTATTCAATCATTATCTAATATTAATCAAAATTTTTTAATCTTAATTATAATAATAATAACCTTAATTACACTATTTTTCTATTTACGTATCTCTTTCTCTGCTTTTATACTAAATTATGAAAATATAAAATGAAATTATCAATTAAATTTAAATATTTACGTATACCTATTTTTGATTTCTATAACAACACTATCTCTAACAAGTTTAATAATAATTATATTTTTATTATTTTATTTAATATAAAACTTTAAGTTAAAAAAACTAATAGCCTTCAAAGCTTTAATTATAATTTATTTTTTAAGTTTTAGTATAAATTAATACATCTTTAAAATTGCAATTTAATATTTTATTAAATAAAATATAAAACCTTATTTAATTAAAAAGATTATTATATCTTATAAATAAATTTACAATTTATTGCCTAATATTCAGCCATTTAATTAAATTATAAACTAATGAATAAATGATTATTTTCTACTAACCATAAAGATATTGGAACCTTATATTTTATTTTTGGGGCTTGATCAGGAATACTTGGAACCTCTATAAGAATTTTAATTCGAATAGAATTAGGATATCCTGGAGCACTAATTGGAAATGACCAAATTTACAATGTTATTGTTACAGCTCATGCTTTTGTAATAATTTTTTTTATAGTTATACCAATTATAATTGGAGGATTTGGAAATTGATTAGTGCCCTTAATATTAGGAGCCCCTGATATAGCTTTCCCTCGTATAAATAACATAAGTTTTTGATTACTACCTCCATCACTTTCATTATTATTAATAAGAAGAATAGTAGAAAGTGGTTCGGGGACAGGATGAACTGTTTATCCTCCTCTTTCATCAACACTATCTCATTCTGGAAGATCAGTTGACTTAACTATTTTCTCTCTACATTTAGCAGGAATTTCATCAATTTTAGGGGCAGTTAACTTTATTACTACTATTATTAATATACGAGCCCCTGGAATAAATATAGATATAATACCTCTTTTTGTTTGATCTGTATTTATCACAGCAATTCTTCTATTACTCTCTCTTCCTGTTCTAGCCGGAGCTATTACAATATTATTAACAGATCGAAATCTAAATACATCATTTTTTGATCCTGCAGGAGGAGGAGACCCTATTTTATACCAACACTTATTTTGATTTTTTGGACACCCTGAAGTTTACATTTTAATTTTACCAGGATTTGGAATAATTTCTCATATTATTAGACAAGAAAGAAATAAAAAAGAAACTTTTGGAGCCTTAGGTATAATTTATGCAATATTAGCTATTGGCTTATTAGGATTTATTGTTTGAGCCCATCATATATTTACAGTAGGAATAGATGTTGATACTCGAGCTTATTTTACATCAGCTACTATAATTATTGCCGTTCCAACAGGAATTAAAATTTTTAGATGGCTTGCAACATTTCACGGAACTCAATTTTCATACTCCCCAACATTAATATGAGCTATAGGATTTGTATTTTTATTTACAATTGGAGGCCTAACAGGAATTATTCTTGCCAACTCTTCTATTGATATTATTTTACATGACACTTATTATGTGGTAGCTCACTTTCACTATGTTCTTTCAATAGGAGCAGTATTTGCTATTATAGCTGGTTTTATTTACTGATATCCTTTATTAACAGGATTAATAATAAATCAATTAATATTAAAAATTCAATTTTTAATTATATTTCTAGGAGTTAATTTAACCTTTTTTCCACAACATTTTTTAGGATTAGCTGGGATACCTCGACGATATTCAGATTACCCTGACTCATTCACCCTATGAAATATTATATCAAGAATCGGATCATCGATTTCATTATTAGGAATTATATTTTTTATCTATATTATATGAGAAAGCATAATTAAGAAACGATTAGTAATTTATTCAACTCAATTAAATTCATCTATTGAATGATTACATAATTACCCGCCAGCAGAGCATAGTTTTAATGAACTCCCAATATTATCTAATTTTTAATATGACAGATTAATGTAATGAATTTAAGCTTCATAAATAAAGGATTCCCCTTTTATTAAAAATGATATGAAGAAACTTAAATCTACAAGATAGAGCCTCCCCTTTAATAGAACAATTAATTTTTTTTCATGACCATTCTCTTTTAATCTTAAGTATAATTACCATATTAGTAAGATATATTATAGTAAGTTTATTCTTAAATCTTTATATTAACCGCTTTCTTTTATCAGGACAAATAATTGAAATTATTTGAACAGTATTACCAGCAATTATTTTAATTTTTATTGCATTACCATCATTACGACTACTGTACTTATTAGATGAAATTAATCTGCCTTCTATTAGTCTTAAATCTATTGGACATCAATGATATTGAAAATATGAATATTCAGATTTTAATAATATTGAATTTGACTCATATATAATTCAACCCATAGATATAAATACTAATAACATTCGTCTTCTTGATGTAGATAATCGAACAGTAATCCCAATAAATATACAAATTCGAATTTTAATCACAGCTAATGATGTCCTTCATTCTTGAACTATCCCTAGCTTAGGGGTAAAAGTTGATGCTACTCCTGGACGCCTAAATCAAACTAACTTTATAATTAATCGCCCTGGTTTATATTATGGGCAATGTTCAGAAATCTGTGGAGCTAACCATAGATTTATACCTATTGTATTAGAAAGAATTAACTTAAAGTATTTCATTAATTGAATTAAAAATAATTAATTTCATTAGATGGCTGAAAGCAAGCCCTGGTCTCTTAAACCATTCTATAGTAATTTAGCCATTACTTCTAATGAAAAAAATTAGTTAAAAATATAACATTAGCTTGTCAAACTAAAATAATTAATTAAATTAATATTTTTTAATTCCACAAATATCTCCATTAAATTGATTTATTTTATTATTATTTTTTATTATAACTTTTTTTTTATTTAATATAATTAATTATTATAATTTTATATATAACCCTAATAATAAAAATAAACAAATTAAATATAATTTAAAGAATATAAATTGAAAATGATAAATAATCTTTTTTCTGTTTTTGACCCTTCAACAACTATATTTAATATTTCTTTTAACTGAATAAGAACTCTTATTGGAATTTTAATCATTCCTATATTATTTTGAATTTTACCATCACGTTATTCATTAATATGATTTTATACATTAATTAATCTCCATAAAGAATTTAAATTATTAATAACTAATAATTCAAAAGGAAATTCACTACTATTTATTTCATTATTTTCAATTATTTTATTTAATAACTTTATTGGACTTTTCCCTTATATTTTTACTAGAACAAGCCATCTAACCCTCACACTTACTTTAGCATTACCATTATGAATATCTTTTATATTATTTGGATGAATTAATAATACTAATCATATATTTGCACACTTAGTTCCTCAAGGAACCCCTAATATTTTAATACCTTTTATAGTTTGTATTGAAACAATCAGAAATATTATCCGACCAGGAACATTAGCAGTACGATTAACAGCTAATATAATTGCAGGACATTTATTAATAACTCTAATAGGAAATACTGGGCCTTCTTTAATAACATCTATAGTAACTATTTTACTAATTGGACAAATTGCTCTATTAATTTTAGAATTGGCTGTTAGTATTATTCAATCTTACGTTTTCGCTGTTTTAAGAACCCTTTATTCTAGAGAAGTAATATAACAAATGAACATAACTCACAATCACCCATTTCATTTAGTAAATATTAGCCCATGACCTTTAACAGGATCAATTGGAGCATTATCTCTAACCACAGGATTAATTATGTGATTTCACCAATATAGATTATTTTTATTTATAATTGGAATATTTATTACTATTATAACAATAATTCAATGATGACGAGATATTATCCGAGAAAGAACCTTTCAAGGATTCCATACTTATATCGTTAAATTAGGGATACAATGAGGAATAATTTTATTTATTGTTTCAGAAATTTTATTTTTTATTAGATTTTTTTGAGGATTTTTTCATAGAAGATTATCACCAACTATCGAATTAGGTATAATATGGCCCCCATTAGGAATTAACCCATTTAATCCATTCCAGATCCCTTTATTAAACACAATTATTCTCTTGTCCTCAGGAATTACTGTTACATGAACTCATCATAGATTATTAGAAAAAAATCATCAACAAGCTACCCAAAGTTTATTTTTAACAATTATTCTTGGAATTTACTTCACAATATTACAAGCATATGAATATATTGAAGCTTCTTTCTCTATTGCCGATTCAATTTATGGTAGATCATTCTTTATAGCAACTGGTTTTCATGGTCTCCATGTAATTATTGGAACATTATTTTTAACTATTTGTTTTATTCGCCTAATTAATAATCACTTCTCAAAAACCCACCATTTTGGCTTTGAAGCTGCAGCATGATATTGACATTTCGTTGATGTAGTCTGATTATTTTTATATATCTCAATTTATTGATGAGGTAGATAAAATTTATATAGTATAAAAGTATATATAACTTCCAATTATAAGGTTTAAAAATATTTAATATAAATAATTTTAATTATTTTTTCAATATCTATATTAATTTTATTTATTTCAATAATTATCATATTTCTAGCATCATACCTGTCAAAAAAATCTATTGTAGACCGAGAAAAAAGATCCCCTTTTGAATGTGGATTTGATCCTAAATCTTCCTCACGAATCCCTTTCTCCTTACGATTTTTTTTAATTACAATTATTTTTTTAATCTTTGATGTAGAAATTGTATTAATTATACCTATAATTAACATTTTAAAAACTTCCAATTGAATAATATGATCTTCAACAAGAATTATTTTTATCTTTATTTTACTAATCGGACTTTATCATGAATGAAATCAAGGAGCCTTAGAATGATCAAATTAACTTAAAAGGGAAATAGTTAAATTTTTATAACATTTAATTTGCAATTAAAAATTACTATATTATTAGTTTTCCTTAAATAAAAAAAACATGAAACAATTTATGTAATTAGTTTCGACCTAATCCCTAGATAATAAAATTTATCCTTGTTTTTAATTGAAACCAAAAAGAGGTTTATTATTGTTAATAATAAAATTGAAATAAATTTTCCAATTAAGGAAATATGTGATTCAAATAAAAGCCGCTAACTTTTAATTTTAATAGTTAAACTCTATTTATATTTCTATTTATATAGTTTAATAAAAACATTATATTTTCACTATAAAAATAAAATTTTAATTTTTTTATAAATTACTAATTAAATTTATTTAAATATTTAAAGATAATTTTATCACCCTAATATCTTCAATATTATACTCTAATTTTAAGCTATTTAAATTTATTTATAAATATATAAATATAAATAATAAAATAATTCATATAAAAAATCTAATCAAATAAATTTTTAAATTATTAAAATAAAGCATATGTTTATAAATAGATATAAATTTTATCGAATTATAAATCATCTGCCCCCCTAATATTTCTCTTCATCCAAATTCAAAACTTTTAATAGAACTTACCCCTATTATTAAAGGATATTTAACCATCCCAAAAGTTGATATTACTGGTATAAACCATATTATCCCTAAAAAACTTGTAAAATTATAATTTAAGTAAAAAAAATTATAAAAATAATAATAAAAATAAGAAACTAAATATCCAACTATTCCTCCTAATAAACAAACAAACAAAGTTAAATATTTTAAATAAAAAGAAAGACAAATTATATAAGGAGAAGGAAACACTAATCAACTAATTATACTGCCTGCAATTACTGATATAAAAAATAAACCTCTTATTCTTTTTTGTATTAGCTTCCCATAATCATTAATACAATGATTTCTCATTATATTTAAAACCCCTCTTATTGAATAATAAACTAATCGAAAAGAATAAGCCACTGTAAAACCTGTTGAAAAAAAAAAAAAAAAAAAAATTAATATATTTATATCAAGTATTATTACTTTTTTTAAAATTAGATCTTTTTAAAAAAAACCAGCAAAAAAAGGTATACCACATAATGCTAAATTAGAAATATTGAAAATTATAGCTGTTAAAGGTATCGAAAAACATAAACCTCCTATAAATCGAATATCTTGATTATTTATTATATTATGAATAATAGACCCTGCACATATAAATAAAAGAGCCTTAAATAAAGCATGTATTAATAAATGAAAAAAAGCTAAATCAGCAAATCCTATAGACAAAATTATTATTATTAAACCTAATTGTCTTAAAGTTGATAAAGCAATAATTTTTTTTAAATCAAATTCAAAATTTGCCCCTAATCCAGATATAAGTATAGTAAGCCCAGAAATTACTAATAAAAATTGTATAATAAATGAATCTTTAAATAACTCATTAAACCGAATTAATAAATATACCCCAGCTGTTACTAATGTTGAAGAATGAACTAAAGCCGAAACAGGGGTAGGAGCCGCTATAGCTGCTGGTAATCAAGAAGAAAAAGGAATCTGAGCTCTTTTTGTTATAGCTGCTAATACAACTAATATACTAATTACTTGACCTTCTACTCTCCCCTTAATAAAATCTAAGTAAAAATAAAAACTTCACCCTCCATAATTTAATATTCAAGCAATTGCTATTAAAATAGCTACATCACCAACACGATTAGAAAGAGCTGTTAATATTCCAGCATTATAAGATTTTACATTTTGAAAATAAATTACTAAACAATAAGAAACAAGCCCTAATCCATCTCAACCTAGTAAAACTCTAATTAAATTAGGTCTAATAATTAAAAATATTATAGATAAAACAAACAACAATACTAATATAATAAATCGAATTAAATTTTTTTCTCTTTCTATATATTCTTTTCTATAAAAAATTACTAAAGAAGAAATAAATAATACAAAAGATATAAATATAAGACTTATTCAATCAAATAAAAACGTTATAATTAATGATATAGAATTTATTGAAACAACCTCTCATTCAAAAAAAATAATAGTTCTATTAATTAAAAATAATAAACTTACCCCTAGTAAAAAAAATCTTAATATTAATAAAAATAAAAATCTAATATAACAAATTGAAATAAATTCCACTATCTAAAATAATTAATTATATCTTTGATTCCACAAATCAATATTTTTTTTAAACTATTTAAATCTATAATCACAAAAAACAAGAATCACTTTTTAAAATTAATAAATTTAAAGGAAATCAATGTAAAAATAATAATAAAAACTCTCGATTATAACCATTTGAATAAAAAAATAAACTATTAAATAATTTTCCGTGTTGAGAATAAGAATACAAATACAAAGTATAAGCAGCACTAAAAAATGATAGTAAAGATAGTATAATTATATAAATATATGAATAACTAATAATTCTATTTAATAAACTAATTTCCCCCAATAAATTTAATGTTGGGGGGGCTGCTATATTAGCTGAACATAATAAAAATCATCATAAAGATATTCTTGGTATAAAATTTATCAAGCCTTTATTTAACAATAATCTCCGACTATTAATTCGCTCATAAGAAATATTTGCTAAACAAAACATTCCAGAAGAACATAAACCATGAGCAATTATTAATGAATAAGCTCCTGATATCCCTCAATAAGTTATAGTTATTATTCCTATTAAAACAATTCTTATATGAGAAACAGAAGAATAAGCAATTAAAGATTTCATATCTATTTGCCGTAAACAAATTAAACTAACAATAAAACCCCCTACACTTCTAATACCTATTCAAATAAAATTAAATTTTATACACATAAAACTCATTATATTTATTAACCGCAATAATCCGTAGCCCCCTAACTTCAACAAAATTCCCGCTAAAATTATTGAACCTGAAATTGGGGCTTCAACATGAGCCTTAGGAAGTCATAAATGAAATAGAAATATAGGCATTTTTACTAAAAAAGCTATAATTATACATAAATAAAATAATATATTAGAACTTCTTATTTTTAAAAAATTAAATAATAAAGAACCATTAATTGTGTATAAATAAAAAATACCAATCAATATAGGCAAAGAAGCTAATAAAGTATAAAATAATAGGTAAAGCCCAGCTTGTAACCGCTCAGGTTGATACCCCCAACCTAAAATTAAAAATAATGTAGGAATTAATCTTCTTTCAAAAAATAAATAAAATATAAAAACATTTATTCTTCTAAAAGTTAAAAATAAAATTATTAATAATATTAAAATCATTATTATAAATAATATTACATAATTATTTTTATAATAAATTATCTCTCTTGCTGTTAACATTAAAGCACAAACCCAGACTCTAAGTAAAATCAACCCATAAGAAATTATATCTATTCCTAAATAATAAGTAATATTTATTCAAAAATTTGAATAATTATTAAAAAAAATAAATAAAAAAGATAATAAATATAAAAAATTTTGAACCATTCAATAAAATTTTTTATTTAAACATAATGGAAAAATAAATAATAAAAAAAAAAAAAATTTTAACATAATAAAATATTTAATGATTGAAAATAATTATTCCCATGAGTCCGAATTATAGAAACAAGAATTGAAAGACCTAGTGCTCCCTCACAAACTCTAAATGTTAAAAATATTATTAAAAAATATATTTCATGATTAAATAATTTCAAAAACATAAATAAAATTAAAAATAATCTTAAAACAACTATTTCTAAACTTAATAATATAATTAACAAATGTTTTCGATTTAATATAAATATAATTAATCCTGAAATAAATATAATAATAAATAAAATAAAATAAATATATATTATCATTTGTTGTTTTAATAATTTAATAAAAATATTGGTCTTGTAAACCAAACTTAAGAATAATTCTTTTAAAACTTCAAGAAAAAAGAATAAATCTTTATCATTAATCTCCAAAATTAATATTTTAAATAAACTATTTCTTGATATTTTTACATTATTTTTAATATTTTTAATAATAATTTTTAGAATCCTTTTTACACAATTAAAACATCCTTTATCTATTGGATTTATATTATTAATTCAAACATTTTTAACTTGTTTACTAAGAGGATCAATATTTTTTTCATATTGATTCTCTTATATTTTATTTTTAGTATTTTTAGGAGGAATATTAGTTTTATTTATTTATATAACTTCATTAGCTTCAAATGAAATATTTTCTTTATCAATAAATATATTATTTAATTTTATTATTTTTATTATAATCAATTTTTTAATTATTATATTTATAGATAAAACTATTTTTATAAATTTTATTATTAATAATGAAATAATAACATTTAACAATACTAATATATTTATAAAAGAAAATATTATAAATTTAAATAAATTATTCAATTATCCATCTAATATAATAACATTATTATTAATTAATTATCTATTCTTTACTTTAGTAATTGTAGTTAAAATTACTAACTTTTTTTCTGGACCTTTACGAACTATATTTTAATATTATAATTTTAAACTAATGAATAAACAATTACGATTAAATCACCCTTTAATTAAAATTATAAACAATGCTCTTATTGATTTACCAGCACCATCAAATATTTCTTTATGATGAAATTTTGGATCTTTATTAGGATTATGTTTAATAATTCAAATTTTAACAGGATTATTTTTAGCAATACATTATACAGCAGATATTAACATTTCTTTTAATAGAGTAATTGAAATTTGCCGAGATATTAACTATGGATGATTATTACGCACAATACATAGAAACGGGGCCTCTTTTTTTTTTATTTGTCTATATCTTCACATTGGCCGAGGAATTTATTATAACTCATATTTATATCATATAACATGAAATATTGGAATTATTTTATTATTTTTAACCATAGGGGCAGCATTTATGGGATATGTATTACCCTGGGGACAAATATCTTTTTGAGGAGCCACTGTAATTACAAATTTATTATCAGCTATTCCTTATTTAGGGTTATCCTTAGTCCAATGAATCTGAGGGGGATTTTCAATTGATAACGCAACACTAACTCGATTTTTTACCTTTCACTTTCTTCTACCTTTTGTAGTAGCTGCTTTTACAATAATTCATTTATTATTTCTCCACCAAACAGGATCTAATAATCCTTTAGGATTAAATAGAAATTCTGATAAAATCCCCTTTCACCCATACTATACTTTCAAAGATATCATAGGGTTTATAGTATTATTTTTTTTTTTTTTAATACTAACATTAAATTATCCCTATATATTAAGAGACCCTGATAATTTTATCCCAGCTAATCCTCTTGTAACCCCTATTCATATTCAACCAGAATGATATTTTTTATTTGCTTATGCAATTTTACGATCAATCCCCAATAAACTTGGTGGAGTAATTGCTTTAATTTTATCTATTGCTATTCTATTTATTTTACCTTTTTATCACCTAAATAAATTCCAAGGCATACAATTTTATCCAATTAATCAATACATATTCTGAATAATAGTTTCTTCAATTTTTTTATTAACTTGAATTGGAATACGTCCTGTAGAATTCCCTTATGTCATTACAGGTCAAATCTTAACTATTATTTATTTTAATTATTATTTAATCAATCCTATAATTTATAAATGATGAGATAAATTATTAAATTAGTTTATGAACTTGAATAAGTATTTGTTTTGAAAACATAAAATAGAAATATAAAATTTCTATAAACTTTTTACTAAAAAATAATATTTAAATATACAAAGAAATAATAAATAATTTTAAACCTAAAAAAAATATCAAATAATTCAAAGAAAAAGGTAAAAAACTTTTTCAAGCTAAAAATATTAATTTATCATAACGAAACCGCGGTAATGTCCCACGAACTCAAATAAATAAAAAAGAAATAAAAGTTAATTTAAAAAAAAATATAAAATTCAAGATATCACCTCCCAAAAAAATTAAAGAAAATAATATTCTTATAAATAAAATCTGCGCATATTCAGCTAAAAAAATCAAAGCAAATCCTCCTCTTCTATATTCAACATTAAATCCTGAAACTAACTCTGATTCTCCTTCAGCAAAATCAAAAGGAGTGCGATTAGTTTCAGCTAAAGAAGAAGCTAATCAAACTAATATTAAAGGAAAACTGATCATAAAAAATCAAAAATATTGTTGATAATAATTAAATATTATTATATTAAATCTATTAATTAAAAAGATAAATCTTAATAAAATTAAAGATAAGCTAACTTCATATGAAATAGTTTGAGCTACTGCTCGCAGCCCCCCCAATAAAGCATAATTAGAATTAGAAGATCAACCGGCAATTATTACAGTATAAACACCTAAACTAGTACAACATAAAAAAAATAAAAGCCCTAAATTATAACTATATATATTAATAAAATAAGGAACACATATTCAAATTAATAATGCTAAAAATAAAGAAAATACCGGAGAAAAATAATATATTAAATAATTAGACATAATTGGATAAACTTGTTCTTTAGTAAATAATTTAATAGCATCACAAAAAGGCTGAGGAATACCTAAAATACCTACTTTATTAGGACCTTTACGAATTTGAATATAACCTAAAACTTTACGTTCTAAGAGAGTTAAAAAAGCAACACCAATTATTAAAAATAAAATTAAAATAATACTACCAATAATTATTAATAATAAATCTAAATAAAACATTACTATTTGTAAAAATATTACATTCATAAATTCTAAATTTATTACATTTATCTGCCAAAATAGCTTTATTATTAATATTCAAAAAAAAAATATTATTATATTTAATATTTGGTCCTTTCGTACTAAAATATTATATAAATTAAGGATAGAAACCAACCTGGCTTAAACCGGTTTGAACTCAGATCATGTAAAAATTTAAAAGTCGAACAGACTTAATACTTTAAACTTCTGCACCTAAAATTTATTTTAATCCAACATCGAGGTCGCAATCTTTTTTATAAATATGAACTTTTAAAAAAAATAACGCTGTTATCCCTAAAGTAATTTAATTTTTTAATCCATAATACAGGATCATATAAACTCATTAATTTATGTTTTAAAAAATAAAAGTTTTATAAATTTTATTATCTCCCCAATAAAATAATTTACAAATAAAAATAATAATTAATCTAAAAATATTAATATTTATAAAATATAAAACTTTATAGGGTCTTCTCGTCCTTTAACTTTATTTTAGCTTTTTAACTAAAAAATTAAATTTTAATTAAATTTTTATGAAACAGCATATATCTCATTCAATCATTCATACAAGCTTCCAATTAAAAAACTATTGATTATGCTACCTTTGTACAGTCAAAATACTGCAGCCTTTTAAATTTTTCATTGGGCAGATTAAACCTTAAATTAAACTCAAAAAGACATGTTTTTGATAAACAGGTGAATATAAAATTTGCCGAATTCTTTATAAAAATCTTTTAAAAATAATATATCTTTATATTATAAATTTATATACTAATTTTATCATAATCATTAATTAATTTTTATTTTTAATAATAATTTAATAAATTATTTAAAATTTTAATATTTATTTATTTTTTAATAATATTTTATTAAAAACTTAAAAATAATAACTAATTTAAAGCTTATATATTTAAACTTAATTTTATTTATAAAAATATATTTTTAAGCTTATCCCTAAAAATATTTATATTAAAAATATTTAAAATTAAAAAATTAAAATCAAACTTTTTAATATATAAATTAAATTTATTTCTTAAATAATTAGATATATTTAAGAACGATTAACATTTCATTTCTAATAACTAATTATTAATAATTATTCCACATTAACTAATATTAATTATTAAATCTCTTAAAATCGAAAAAAATATATTTTTATTTTTTAATTAACAAACCCTGATACACAAGGTACAATAAATTATATTTACTTTATAATTTTTTATTTTTCATATTATTTCAAATTTATTTTTCAATAATAAACCATTATAAAAATTATTAGTTCTTCAAAAATTACTAAAAATCAAATTTTCATTAAATTATTTTTATTAAAATTAAAAAAAAAAAAAATAATTAATAATTAATTTAAATTAATTTAATTTGACTTGCACAAATATATTTTCAATGTAAAAGAAAAACTTTACTAAATAAGCTTTAAATTAAAATTCTAGAAACACTTTCCAGTATTTCTACTATGTTACGACTTATCTCATTTTAATAACGAGAGTGACG
>Ga0163163_10003217_pt1 | contig 13838 bp, 13 predicted proteins | sample S65metaG_FD_119766 | JGI IMG/M metagenome (GOLD analysis project Ga0163163, IMG submission 119766) | Switchgrass rhizosphere microbial communities from Kellogg Biological Station, Michigan, USA - S6-5 metaG | ecosystem: Host-associated > Plants > Roots > Rhizosphere > Soil | place: USA... | reverse complement strand
TGCTGCACGACCGGTTGGGAATGTCCAGCGGCGTGCGGTGGCACAGGCCGCGTAAGGCAGTTCGAGTCGCCCCGCGCTCCTCATTCGCTCTTCCACGTTGCCGCGAGGAACGGCGTCGTGGTCGGCTGTGCCGAGCCGCCGCTCGGCTCATCGGTCACCGCCGTGACGGCGATGCGGAGTCCAGCCGGAATGGCCAGCGTGGTGAGCGCCCGGCCACTCGAGTCGGTGTTGAACGTGCCGAGACTAACGGGCGGCCGGCCAGTCTGAATGCCCCAGAGCTGATACGTGCGCCCGCTCGCCGCTGGTGGGAGCGAGTTGGCTGCGATGACGATTCGGCCGGCGCGACGGTCGAGGAAGTAACGCGCCGACGGGCTGGGGCCCGAGCCGCTCACCGTGACCGTCTGCACGTCAGGCGCGGTGAGCGATGCAATGATCGAGTCGCGACGGGCGACGGCTGTCGTGGTGGAGTCGATCGCGACGCGGGCGGCCGCCAACGCGTGCTGGGCAGCCAGCCGCTCGTGGCGCTCGCCGCGATACTGTTGGCCGAAGTACGCCGCGAGCGCGACCGCGGCAGCAGCCGCGAGCCACGGAGCGAGAGCGCCGCGACCGGAGGTAGAGCGTGAGGCGCCGCGATGTTCACGCGGTTCACGCGCCGGCGATGTGGTAACCGGCGACGCGTCTGTCGGGGCGGTGGAAATCGGACGAACCGATCGCGCGTCGGCAAGAATCCGCTCGCGCAGGCGCGGCGGCGGCCCGACGTTTGGCGCCGCCGTGGCGAGAAGACCGGCGACGTTCCGTAGCTCGCGCACCTCGGCGGTGCACACGTCGCACGTTGCGAGATGTGCCTCGAAGGAGGCGCGCTCGTTCTCGTCGAGGGCGCCCAAGGCGTAGGGCGCCGCGTGCTCGAGCCAGGCGTGATCGCTCATGCACCGGCCTCCAGCACGGGTCGGAGTGCCTGACGAAGCTTCTCCATGCCGGCTCGCATCCGCGTCTTCACGGTGCCGAGGGGTTCGGAAAGCAGTGCCGAGATCTCGCTCTGTGAGAGTCCGCCGAAGTACGCGAGCTCAATGACGCGGCGTTGCGGTGGAGGAAGCTCCGCGAGCGATTTGCGCACGAGAGCGCTTGCCTCGGTGACTTCGGTGCCACGATCCGGCGATTCGGCCGACGGTGCGAGAACCAGCGTTTCGCCTGCATCAGTAACGACGGCTGCCTCCTCGAGCACGCGCGCCCGGCGCTTGCGCGATCGGACGAGATCGAGCGCGCGCGTTCGCACGATGGTCCCGAGCCAGGCGACAACGCTCCCGCGTGCGGGATCAAAGCCGGACGCCGATCGCCAGATTTGTGCGAAGGCGTCAGCCACGACTTCTTCGGCATCGGCGTGTTCGCCGACGATGGCGAAGGCCAGGGAGAACGCCATGCCGCCGCAGCGGTCATACAGCGCGCCGAGAGCGCGCTCGTCGCCGTCGGCAACTTGCGCGACGAGAGCCGCGTCACGCGATGGGACTTCGGCTGGGTGAGTCGACATTTCCTCCGAGACGTGCAACGCGACCTTCGCCGCGAACAAGTTGCTCCGAGGTTCGACCAAACGCAACGAGAGCAATCCTTGGCCTGAACAGAGATCCGTCTGACTACGGGATCGGTTTCAGCCGACGCCCGTCGTCGGCAGTGAACAGCATGCTGTGACGATGACCGTCGTAGGTGGTCTGCACGATATTCACCTGGTCATCAAAGTGCTCGAATAACAGGGTCGACGAGAGCTTGACGCCGCGCAGCGAGCGCACTGATGGCACTCGCATCGTGATCCACATGAGATCGCCCGTGCGACGCAGCCCCATCCACGCGAGGGGCGCGTGGTTGCCGTTCGGATCTTCGACAAACACGGTCGACGCCACGTAGGACGCGATATCGGGCGCCGGAACATTGTAATCGGCAGGACGCGGCCGGCCGGCATGTTTCGCGACGACCGCGCTGAAGTCGTCGGCGAAGGCGCGGATCGTTAGGCGCATGGTTCCGTCAGCCGAGTCGAGTGCGATCTCCGTGAGTGTCGTGTGGAGCGGATGCGTCCACGCCGTGCGTGTGTCCACCGCGATCGCCGCGCATACGCAGACGATGCTGGCGGCCGCCCAGCGCGCGACCCGGGACGATGCGAGTCCACCGGAGCGCATCGTCATCACCAGGGTGCGCGCTGAACGGCCCATCGGGTGGCGACGAGCAGCACGACGCACGAGACCGCGACGGCGCGAATGCGCACCGGTGACGTGCGTCCGTCGCCCGAGCGACGTGCTGCGGCGATCAGACGGTCGACCGCCGTGAATGCGGTAAAGGTGAGTACGAGCACGCAGATCTGCCCGAGCTCGATACCGACGTTGAAGCCGAACAGCGGCAGCGCGATGTCGTCGACGAACAAGCTGCGCAGATAGTTGGCGAAGCCCGCGCCGTGCACGAGCCCGAACACGCCCGCGAGCACCGGACGGTAGCGGCGAGCTCCGGAGTTTTTGGCGCGATCGCGCGCGATCAAGTTTTCCAGGCCGGTCGCGACGATCGTGATGGGGATGAGGAACTCGACCAGCGCGGGGCGAATGGTGAGGAGGTTCGTGACCGCGAGACCGAGTGTCAACGAATGACCAACGGTGAACGCCGTCGCGACCCACAGGCACTCGCGCCAATCGCGAAAGCGATAGATGGCGGCCAGCGCGAGCAGGAACAGGACGTGATCCGCCCCGTTGAAATCTGTGATGTGGCGAAAGCCGAGCTGGATGTAGGCGGCGATATCAGACATGGCCGGTTCTGCCAAGAGAGTCCAGCACGGCGCGCGCGACACTCGTCTGCGTTAGGCCGAAATGCGGATTGATCGTAAGCGCCCGATCCAGGTAGGCCTGCGCGGCAACGGTGTTCCCGAGTGCGCGTTCGATCATTCCCGCGTGGAAGTAAAGCTGCGCGTCCTCGGTGTTCTGCGAGAGCGCGTGCGTCATCGCCGCGCGTGCATCGCTGTCACGCCCTTGCTTGTGAAGTCCCCAAGCGAGGAGATCGTATCCGTAGATGTCGCGGCGGGAGCGCATCTCGATGCGAGTCTTGGCAAGGACTCGTTCGACGTCGCCCGTGGTTCCGTGATCGAGCAGGAATAGCCCCCACGCGCGGTGAATGGGCCCGGGCTGCTTGAGCGCGCTCGCCGTCATCGCGCGCGCGTACGCGTTCGCCTGCGCCGAATCGCCGAGTGCGCGATGCGCCTCGCTGATCGTGCCGAGCGTGGCCGGATCGAGCTGAATGGCGATCGCCTGATTGCCGTAGTCGATGGCCCGCGGCCATTCGCCGCGAGCTGCCGCCAGGCGGGCGAGGCCGCCGAGAATTCTGTAGTCCTCCGGGAAGATCGCGAGCCCGCGCTGATACGAGACGTCTGCGGAGTCGAGATGGCCGGTCCGCAACTCCAACTCGCCGAGGCGATAGTAGAACCAGGCGCGTTGCTCTCTCGGCAGGTCATCGCGGTTACCAACCTTCGCGACGGCGGCGCGCAGGAGGCGGCGCGCCGCGTCGGCATGGCCGGTGACCTCACGCCAGCGCGCGACCCGAGCGGCGATGGTGAACTGGTCGGGGTCGAGATGGATGGACGAAAAATGTGTAGCCGCCGCCGCGTAGTCGCCGGTTTCGAGCTCGATCTCGCCGAGCAAGGCGATATGGCCCGGTACGCCGGGGTCGAGCGAGTCGGCTTGTTTCGCCACGCGCAGCGCGTCGGAGAAATCGTGCCGCGCGAGCAGCGCGGCCGCGAGCAGGCTGAACGTCTGGGAATTGTGGTCGGTTCGGAGCGCCAGCGAACGTCGCGCGAGTGTTTCTGCACGCCGATAGTCGGCGAACGCACCGGTCGATCGAGCCCGATCCATATACAGCGCCGCGAGCTGCGACCGATCACTCGCGCCTAACGTGTCTCTCGCCGCGCGCCGCTCGTAGAAGACGATGTTCCGGTCACGAATCTCGGATTCGGAGAGAAACGAATCGGCTGGCGCGTGCGTGATGGTCGAGACGGTGCGCGAGACGTGGGCCCGGCGGCGGGCCGCGCTTCCGCCCTGTGACGTCCACCACGCGGCGAGTGCGACTGCCGCAAGCATGGCACTGGCGACGGCGACCTTCGACAAGCCTCTGCGTCGAATCATGGAGCGATCTCCTTCGCGGCGAGGGCCGCTCGTCTCGGCAAAGAGCTCGAGCGGCCTCGCGCGAGATGCCTTAGAGGTGCGGTGTGGCGAGGTACGGGAACGTGGCCGAGAATGCGACGTCATTGTTGCCGACGTTGTCCGTGCAGAGCGGGAGCGTGAACGGCGCACAGCTCGCTCCGGTGGGGCTGAGCAGCGTGCTGAAAATCGCCGTTAGGCCGATGTCGACTACGTCGTCGGTCAGCTTACGGCCTCCCCATCCGCTCGCGAGCGCCCATGACAACCAACCCGCGGTGGCGGTCGGCTTGGACGCGTCGACGACGAGCATGTCCGGATACAGGACGCTGCCGAGCGTCGCCGCGAGCGCTGCCGGCCTGCCAGCGACGTTCGTGACGAAGGCCGCGGTCTGCGGAAGGAACTCGGCCGTGTTGTACGGCTGGGTGAGATTGTAGCGCGCGTGATTTGCCTTCATGATCGTGACTTCGCTGACGAGCGGATTGCCGAGGAAATCGACCTGATCGTAGATCGTTGCATCGTCGGCAACGTCGTCCTCGCTGATGCTCGGACCGGTGATGCTTGGTGATTGCGAAGAGCGGTCGGTGCTGTCGCCGCAGCCAATCACCGCCGCGCCGAGCGCCAGTGCGGCGAGCCAGGCGCGATACTCGTTCGTCCATCTCATATGCGTGTGCTCCGTGAGCTGTGTCTTGATGAGGATCGTTGGATGACCGGGTCAGGTGCCGCGAGCGCGACTGGTCGTTCCCCACACGCCGAACTTTCCGGGATGACTCGGGTCCGCGACGAGCATCGATGTCGGAAGCTCGATGACGATCGCCATGTCGTTGATTCCGGTGAGGAAGTCGACTGCGGACCCAGGCGCGCGAAAGGAGCCAGCCGGAGTGGGCGGAACGGACAGGGGGCCCGTGCTCGGCCTTCGGTCGGGCAGAATGCGGAAGAACTGCTCGAGATCGATGAAGAACGGATCGTCGCGCGGTCCGGCGAAGAGCTGAACGCCGTTCGCTGACCCGAGGACCTGATTGACTGGCCCGGAAACCGTCTTCTTCCCGCCGACCAACGAGTTCGTGATGCCGACCTGGCGCGGTTTGACGGGGCCGTGCAGCGTGACGCGCTGGTGGCCGGCGGCGCCGGTGAACGTCACCTGGAACACAAGATCCTCTCTTGCGTCGCCGGTGTTGTCGACCTTGATCTGATATAGCTCCCGGTCCTTCGTGCCGAACGCGAAGCTGGGAGTCGCGGCGGGTGTGAGAGGCGACGAGGTGCCGAGCACCAACACTGTGCGGCCCGGTGTCGCGGCGGGGAACGCATAGACGTCGTTCACGTCGAAACGCGGACTGAGCTCGACTTCTGGCGTGTCCTGGTGATCGGACGCGAACAGGTGGCGGCCGGCGGCCAAACCGCCGATCAGAGCTCCCGCGACGAGGATGGGCACTACGCGCCTGCGTGTGAGGTTCGGTTTTTTCATGCGCATCTCCTTCGAGGTGGCTATTGGATGAATCGGGGTCACCGGTTGCCCGGACCGGGTCGTTGCGGGTCTTGAACTGCGCCCGACGTGAGAGTACGCCGGCAATCCTCGATCGGATTGCCGGGTCAACAGCCGGCGCCCTCGCGTGATGCGAGCCTCACCATCATCGGTGGGAAACCGAGGGATCTCGCCGGTGCAGTCGGCGACCGGCCGTGGCGCTCGACACTGAAGTCGCCAACGAAGGCGACACGTGGCCCTCGGGCAGATGTGCTGGGCCTCTTCTGTCCAGGTACTTTTGCGAACAGAGAGCAACCACAGAGGAGCGAATTCCGATGAAGGCGATCGTGGTGACGGACCAGGCCGCGGGAACGACCGGGATGAAGCTGGTGGATCGGCCCAAGCCGCAGGCGGCGATAAACGACGTCGTCGTTCAGGTTCATGCGTCGGGATTCGTCCCGACTGAGATGGCGTGGCCCTCGACCTGGACCGATCGCGGCGACCGTGATCGAACACCGTCGATTCCCGGCCACGAGCTGGCCGGAGTGGTCGCCGCCCTCGGCTACGGTACGACAGGACTCTCAGTAGGACAGCGCGTGTTCGGCCTCGCGGACTGGTATCGCGACGGCACGCTGGCCGAGTATGTGGCGATGGAGGCACGCAACCTCGCGCCGTTGCCGGGCGACGTCGACTTCACAGTGGGCGCGAGCCTGCCGATCTCGGGCCTTACCGCGTGGCAGGGACTGTTCGAGCACGGCCGCCTTCAGGCGGGGCAAAGCGTAATCGCCCACGGCGCAGCCGGCGCAGTCGGGTCGATGGTGACGCAACTCGCACGATTGGCCGGCGCCCACGTGATCGCCACTGGACGCGCCGCCGACCGTCAGAAGGCGCTCGACTTCGGGGCGCAGGAATTTGTCGACCTCGACAGCGGCACGCTGGAAGATGTCAAAAGCGTCGACCTGGTGTTCGATGTCATCGGCGGCGACATCGGAAAGCGATCCGCGCGCCTGATTCGACCCGGAGGAACGCTGGTGTCCATCGTCGGGCCGTCCGAGGCGCGGCCCGTTGACGGGCTTGCGATCGACTTCGTCGTCGAGTCCGATCGTGCCCAACTCAGTGAGATCGTTCAGCGGATCCGGGACGGACGGCTGCGGACGAACATCGGGACCGTCGCGCCCCTCGACGATGCCGTCGCCGCCTTCAACTCGACCGAGCGGCGCGCGGGGAAGACGGTCATTCGCGTCGGTCCGTGAGGACGGAGAGACGGCGGGCTCACGGCGTGAAAGTCTTCTCCGCGAGCGGCACGAGACGCTCCCACGCGACGAGCGGCGCATGCTCGGCCGCAACCATGACAGGCTTCACGCCCGCGCGCGCGACTGCGGCGGACACTTCGTCGAGGTATTGCGTGGGGGCGGTGACGTTTTGAATGAAGTCGCTCGCCCAGAGGAATCGGTCTGGCCTAACGAAAGCGATGAGCGCGACCTCGCTCGCCGCGCCGTCGATCGGTAACACGGTGATCGCACCGCCGGCGAGCGTCAGCGAATCATCCACCGCGCGGAATCGTAGTCGTGCCGTCGCCCGCCGTTGCTCCAGTAGGTCGGGCGACAGGGTCCAGCGTCTATTCACCACTTCCGAAAGAAACGACTGCGCTGCGCGATGGGAGGCGATAGTGGCCCCGCGCGCGACCCACGCCCGTACTCCGGCCACGTGCGGCCACGCGAGATCCGTGACCACGACGACAATGGGGTGTCGCCCTGGAAAGAGCGTGGCGATCCAGGTCGAGTCCTCCTTCACGCGCTCGTCGCCCTGTGTGGCGTCGAACACGAACACCGTGTCGCGCTGCAGCGTTACGGCTTCCGTATACCCGCGATTGCGAAGGAGAAACGTGGAGGAGCTCACGCGCACGGTGTCGGGGCGAGTCGGGCGGAGGAACACGGGAAGGGTGAAGGCCATCGCCGCGTTGCGCGCAGGCACTTTGAGGGACGGTGCGCTGTCGCGAGGTGCGAGGCGCGTCTTGCCAAAGGTGCGCGCGATCGTCGTTAGGCCATCGTCGAGGCGAAACGTTCCCCCTGGCAGATGCGCCGTTCCGACGCGCTGCCACGTCGAGTAGACATATTCGACATGTCGCTGTCCCCACAGGTAATGCGGCTCGACGCGATCGAGCTTTGTTGGATAGCCTGACTTCGGGTCCAGATAGAGACGCTCGGGTCCGCGCGCGCCGCGACGGGTGAGCACGATGCGCGGATAATCGCGATACACGCATTGCCCCTCGACGCGCACGTCGGTCGCGGCGAGCCAGTCCTCGAGCATCGCCCACACATTGAGCGGCCGCGTCTCGTACATCCCGTTGTGCGTCTCCTCGCTGGGCGTCAGCGTGGTGTCGGCAACGAGGTACGATGCGCGCGCATCGCCGATCGACTCGAATCCGTACTCGTACCCGCCGATCGTGGTGCGCTGCCTGACCCGCTCGACGCCCGCCGCGGGATCGAACCAGTGGTCGAGGGCCGCGACCTCCGTGAGTGCCGGCGGGTACATCCGGTCCGACTCGAACTGATGCGACTTGAGGTCGAACGCGGTGGTTATCAGGACGGTGGCGTCCGTGCGCGGCAATCCGGTGCGTTCGGCGGCCCGTTTGAGGAGCGCTGCAGCGTCGACGCCAGGTGCGCTTCGGCACGGCTCGGTGAGCATCGCGGCGATCGCCGTCATCAACATGATGGATGTCATGCGCACACGCTGCACGAGCGTGTGTGAATCGACAACGCATGGAGTCGTGAGCGGCGTAGTTTTTGTCGCGAGCGGTCGATGCGCCCGGCGAACGTGGGGCTGAATCGTGGAGCGGCCGCTTGCGGAATTTCGGGGCGACGCATGATCATGTCGCCTGATGCCCACTTCGACCGACGCCGCGGGCGCCGCGCGGGTAGCGCCCTGGAAGATCCTGGCACTGTGGACCGTGCCCGCGATCCTGTCCGCGACCGAGACCGTGATTTTCTCCGGCCGGTCGGGGCACCCCATCGCCGTGTGGCGCGCCTTCGTCGGTGAAGCGCCGCAGTGGTATGGGTGGGCGATCCTGACGCCGCCGATCGTCACCCTGGCAGCTCGCTACCCGCTCCTGCGTCCAGTTCGCGCCGCGGCTATCGGCGTCCACGCCGTGGCGAGCATTCTTGCCGGCCTGGCGCTCGCCGTGGCGGATGCACTCGTCAACGCGTGGGTACGCCCGTCGCCGGCGCCGTTCGCGAGCGACGTGCGCGACTGGTTCATTGGCGGGTTGCCCGCGACGACGTTCGTCTACTTCGCGATCGTCGTCGCAACGTATGCGTGGAGGAACACGGCGGAGCTCCGGCGGCGCGAGCGCGAGGCACTCGTGCTCGAGACGCAGCTCCGCGAGGCGCAGCTCGACGCGTTACGCATGCAGCTGCAGCCTCACTTCCTGTTCAACAGCCTCAACGCCATCATGGCGCTCGTCAGGGATCATGACACCGGCCGCGCGATTCACGCCCTCTCGCTCTTGAGCGACGTGCTGCGCGCGACCGTCAACGCGGGTGACGCGCACGAAACGACGCTGGCGGCCGAGGTCGACTTCGTGACGCGGTACCTGCGGATCGAGCAGGTTCGGTTCAACGAACGGCTTCAGGTGCGCATCGATGTCGCAGACGATCTTCGCGACGCGAAGGTGCCGGTGTTCATCCTGCAGCCGTTCGTGGAAAACTCGCTCAAGCACGGTGTGCTCCAGGGTCGAGGCGCGAACGAGATCGCGATCTCGTCGCACGCGGACGCGACGATGCTCACCCTCGAGGTGCGTGATGACGGGCGTGGCCTCTCCCATGCGGGGACGAATGGAGCGGGCGTCGGCATCTCCAACGCGCGGCGCCGCCTCGAGCGAATGTATGGGCCGGAGGCCGCGCTCGATGTCGCGAACGCCGCATCAGCCCCGGGGGTGGTCGTTCGGATCCGCATCCCACTCAACCGATCGGCTTAGCCACCCGTGATCCGCGCGTTGATCGCCGACGACGAGGAGCTCTCACTTCGAGCGCTGCAGCAGATGCTTCGACGCCACGCGGACGTCGAGGTCGTGGCCGAGTGCCGAGATGGCGTCGAGGCGCGCGAGGCGCTGGAGGCACAACGGCCGGACGTCGCATTCCTCGATATCAGGATGCCGCTCGCGTCAGGGCTGGACCTGGCGCTCTCACGCGACCGCGGCGCGCAGACGCTCGTGGTGTTCGTGACGGCGTTCGATCAGTTCGCGCTCCCGGCGTTCGACGCGGACGCGGCGGACTACCTCACGAAGCCCCTCACGGAGGAGCGGTTCGACGCAGCGATCGAGCGCGTTAGGCAGCGCGTGCTCGTGCGCCGAGTCGCGGAGGAGGGAACCGCGGCACGGGCGGGTGGCTCGCGCCGGGAGTACGTCCATCGGCTGGTGACGCGCGTGGGGCCGCTCGATGTCATCATCCCGGTGGACGCGATCGACTATATCGAGGCCGACGACGTGTATGCGGCCGTGATCGCCCATCCGAAACGCCATCTCGTCCGGACGTCGCTGGACACGCTGGAGCGATCGCTGGACCCGGTCTTGTTCGTGCGCGTTCACCGCTCGTACATCGTGCGGATCGCGCGCGTGTCCGTCGTCCGGCATCGGCCTGGCGCGCGGGCGGAGGTCGTCATGTCGTGTGGGGCGGTGCTGCCGGTGAGTCGCCGCCGCCGGCCGTCGCTCAGCAGGATCTTCCCGCCGGCCACGTTGGCGCATCGGTCGCGTTAGGTAGGTGCGGCTCGAGCTTCCTTGTCGCAAGTTTCCGCTGAGCGGCACACTACCCAACACATCTCATGACCTCGACCATGACCACCCCTCGCGCGACACCGACCGCGCTGCCCGCCCACACCGGCTGGACGCGCTGGCTGCCGGGTCTTCGGGTCGCGCGAAACTACCAGCGGGCCTGGCTGCGCGACGACCTCGTTGCCGGCCTCGTCATGACGACGATGCTCGTCCCAGTCGGTATCGCGTATGCCGAGGCCTCGGGCGTCCCGGGCATCTACGGGCTCTACGCGACGATCGTCCCGCTGCTTGCCTATGCGGTCTTCGGCCCGAACCCCATCCTGGTGCTCGGACCGGACTCCGCGCTGGCCGCCGTGATTCTCGCGACCGTGGCGCCGCTGTCGGCGGGCGATGCGGGACGCGCGGTCACAGTCGCCGGAGCCATGGCGCTCGTTTCGGGGACCGTGTGCGTCGTCGCCGGGTTCGCACGCCTGGGCTTCATTACCGAACTCCTGTCGAAGCCGATTCGCTACGGCTACATGAACGGCATCGCGCTCACGGTGTTGCTCAGCCAGACCCCGAAGCTTCTGGGCTTCTCGATCGACTCCACCGGGCCACTCCGCGGCATCTTGTCGATCGGGCAGGGGATCGTCGAGGGTAAGACCAACCCTGTGGCGCTTGCCATCGGATTGGCGACTCTCGTCGCGATCCTGGTGCTCAAGCGCTTTCCGCGGGTACCGGGGATCCTGGTCGCGGTGGTTGGGGCAACGCTCGCCGTCACGCTGCTCGACCTCGCCTCGGGCGGAACGATCAAGGTGCTCGGGGCGATGCCCAAAGGCCTGCCCGTGCCTACACTGCCGCTCATCGGGATGAACGACCTCGCTCCCGTGATAACCGGCGGCATCGCGGTCGCGCTCATCTCGTTCGCCGACACCAGCGTGCTGTCGCGGACCTACGCCGCGAAGCTCCGTACTCCGGTCGATCCCAATCAGGAGATGGTCGGCCTCGGCGCGGCCAACCTCGCTGCCGGATTCTTCCAGGGCTTCCCGATCAGCAGCAGCTCGTCGCGCACGCCAGTCGCGGAGGCGGCGGGGTCGCGGACCCAGTTGACCGGCGTCGTCGGCGCCCTCGCCATCTGCCTGCTGCTGCTTTTCGCTCCCGCGCTGCTGAAGAACCTGCCTAACGCGGCACTGGCGGCCGTGGTCATTGCCTCCGCGATCGGGTTGTTCGAGGTCGCCGACCTCCGGCGCATCTATCGGATCCAGCGCTGGGAGTTCTGGCTGTCGATCGTCTGTTTCGTGGGCGTCGCGACCCTGGGCGCGATTCCCGGCATTGCGCTCGCGATCGTGATCGCGGTGATCGAGTTCCTGTGGGACGGGTGGCGCCCGCACTCGGCCGTGCTTGGCCACGTCGACGGAGTCGAGGGCTATCACGACATCACCCGATATCCGGATGCTACCCTGATCCCCGGCCTGCTGCTGTTCCGCTGGGACGCGCCACTCTTCTTCGCGAACGCCGAGCTCTTCTCCGAGCGGGTGCAGGCCGCGATCGCCGCGGCGCCCGGGCCGGTGCGTTGCTGCGTGGTCGCGGCGGAGCCGGTGACGAGCGTCGACGTGACCGCGGCCGACGTCGTCGCGGAGCTCGACGACACGCTGCGCGCCGCGGGTACCGAGCTGTGTTTCGCGGAGATGAAGGATCCGGTCAAGGACAAACTGAAGCGCTTCGGTCTCTTCTCGCGACTCGGGGCGGAGGGATTCTTCGCGACGATCGACGAGGCGGTCGCGACCTACCGCTCGGGCCGCGCGGCCCGCTGACCGGCGCTGGATCAGCGGGCACGTTCCGCATTCTATCTCACGGCTTGATTCGAAGGCTATCGCGATCCATCTCATCGCGTGCCCAGACCGACGTCGGAAACTTCCGCGCCGTCGGCCAGACCTCATCGAGCGTCGCGGCGTCGTAAACGACACCGTTCTTCACGATGTAACGCGTTTTCGCAGTGTTCCTGATGTCGTCCAGCGGATTCGCATCGAGCACCACAATGTCGGCAAGCTTGCCCGGCTCGATCGACCCCAGGTCGCGATCCAACCCGATCGAGGCCGCGCCCATCATCGTGGCCGCGCGAAGCGCTTCGTTGCCGAACGCGCATTGGCCCGTCCTCGATGCGCTGTGGCGCCGCGAGGCGCTTGCCCATCCCGAGCTCGACGTGTGCAGCGAACGGAATCGTCGTCACGACTCGGGTCGCGATATCGACACGACGAATCTTGCCGCCTTCGGTGTAGACCACCGACTTCGAATCCGGTGTGAAGCTGTAGTTCGGCAACGCATCGAGCATGACGTCGCCTTCCTGATCGTCGCGCTGCGTGCGTTCGACGAGCCAGCGCTCGGCGCCCGTGTGGAGATCGCGAATCCGGAATCCGGTCGTCGTTTCGAACCGCGTCGCGTAGACGAGCCAGTGTCCGTCGGGCGACACCGCCGGACGAAGGCCACCGCCCGGTTCACTCGTCAGCGTGCGTTGCCGACCGGTGCGACGGTCGAGTGATACGATTTGAAAAAGCCCGATCTTCCCCTCGGCCGTGAAGCTTCCGCCGGCATGCGAGGAGAAGTACATCGTGCTGTCGTCGGGCGAGAATGCCGGACCGCTGTTCGACGTCTTCGGCGCGTCGAGCGTCGCTGGAACGATCTGTACGCCCGTCCCGCCCGCGAGCGCGTACATCCAGAGCGGATGCTGGCGGCCGTAGTCGTTCGGTCCGGGATACGGCTCCGTGCGACGTGCGACGATGTACTGTCCGTCACGGGTCCACGTCGGCGACGAGAGCCGAGCGTCGACTTCGTGCGTCAGACGACGGACATGGCCTCCGCTCCGATCCATTAGCCAGATGTCTTCGTTGCCGCCTCGATCCGACGCGAATGCGATCGTGGATCCGTCAGGCGACCAGCGCGGCATGTAATCCCATCCCATGCCGCTCGTGAGACGCGTCGCGTCGCCGCCGCCGATCGGGAATCGTGTAGAGATCGCCGAGGAGGTCGAACACTATCGTCTTCCCGTCGGGTGAGACGTCGAGTGACATCCACGTGCCTTCGTCGGTCGTGAAGGTCAACGTGCGAACGGGGTGATCGGGAGTGCATTTCCAGTGTCGGCGCGTTGCGCACCTTGAGGCGATGCCACTCGCAGTGGTGCGGCAAGCGCGGCCAAGAGAAAGGCAGCGCTGGTGACGTGCGTTCTGAACAGACGCATGGGGGAAGGGTTGGAGCCGCGCGTAGTCTATCGCCAGCCGAGCGCGGGCGCGACGTGCGTGAGAATGGATTCGATCACGTGCGCATTGTAGTCGACGCCCAGCGTGCTAGGCACCGTGAGAAGGAGCGTGTCCGCCTCGGCGATGGCCTCATCCCCTCTCAGCTCTTCGACCAACACGTCTGGCTCAGCAGCGTAGGTGCGACCAAACACCGCCCGCATGTTGTCGATAATGCTTAT
>Ga0163163_10003216_pt1 | contig 13838 bp, 7 predicted proteins | sample S65metaG_FD_119766 | JGI IMG/M metagenome (GOLD analysis project Ga0163163, IMG submission 119766) | Switchgrass rhizosphere microbial communities from Kellogg Biological Station, Michigan, USA - S6-5 metaG | ecosystem: Host-associated > Plants > Roots > Rhizosphere > Soil | place: USA: Michigan... | reverse complement strand
GTGATCGTAGTCGAAGATAGGCGACTGCCACTCGTAAGCTACAGGTTAGCGTTACGCGTCGGCAGCTCGCACGACCCTAAACAACAACCCGGATTGACTGATCTGCTTGCCGGATTGTTGCCGGAGGGAACTGCGACTCGCAACAGTAGGGAGATTGCCGACCAAGTCGCACGTTTCGGCGCCAGTCTTTCCGCGGGCGCCAACTCTGACTACACGATCATTGCGGCGTCGGCGTTGAGACAATACGGTGACCATATTCTGGAGTTGATGGCGGATGTCGTTCTCGAACCCTCTTTTCCCGAGAATGAAGTTGAACTCGCCAAACAAAACACCAAGGAAAGTTTGCGACAACAGCGAGCACAACCATCGTTTCTCGCAAGTGAAATGGTGTCGAAGGTAATGTTTGGAGATCACCCTTACTCAGTTGTGGCGCCAACTATCGAATCGATTGATCGCTCGTCGCGTCCTGACTTTGTGAATTTTCACCGTCAGAATTTCGTTCCCAACAATGCCGTCTTTGTAGTTGTCGGCGATGTGGATTACGACGAGGTCGTGAATCGGCTTGAGTCCTTATTCTCGACGTGGAACAAAGGAGATGAACTCAAGACAAATTTCCCGGCTCCTCCGGTTAGAACTAAGCGTACTGCCTACCTGGTCGATCGACCGGGCTCAGCACAATCGAATATCGTCATTGCAAACAGCGGCATAACACGAACGAGTGCCGACTATTTTCCAGTGCTTTTGATGCATACGGTTTTTGGTGCTACGGCTTCTTCGCGTCTCTTCATGAACTTGCGTGAAGAAAAAGGATATACATACGGCGCTTACTCGAACCTCGACGCCAGACGCAGTGCCGGAACTTTTCGATCGACTGCAGAGGTAAGAACACAAGTCACCGGAGATTCACTCAAAGAATTCTTTTACGAGCTCGATCGCATTCGCAACGATCGCGTCTCCGATAAAGAGATTGGCGACGCCAAGTCATACCTTACAGGTGTTTTTCCAATTCGCCTGGAAACGCAGGAAGGCCTAATCGATCAGCTCGTGCAGATCAGGATGTTGAATTTGCCGACAAATTACCTGGAAACATATCGTGAACAGCTTCAGGCAGTAACCGTAGAAGAAATTCAACGAGTCGCGCAAAAGTATGTTCGTCCAGATGAGGCGGCCCTGATTGTAGTCGGCGACGGCGCGGAAGTATTTGAGCAGATCAAACCTTATTGCGGCGATATTGAAACTTACACGACCTCAGGTAAGCGCAAGGAAATGAGCAGTGCGAAGTTGTCCGCATCGGAGATTGTCGGTAATTGGTCGATTGAAGTTGAAAGTCCGCTTGGTCAAACAATCCCCGCAACACTCTCAATTGAAAACGCGGCCTCAGGTCTAGTCGCAAAAATATCTTCTGAAATGGGTGATGCCGATCTCGGTGACGTTGAGTTCAAAAACAATGGCTTCCAAAAAGCTACGTCGCTACAGATGGATGGTCATTCAGTAGATATCGAAGTTGCGGCGAGGTTTGAAAACGATCACACAGAAGGAACACTGACGATGCAAAACTCGAGTTTGCCGTTTAGTGGGGTTAGGGGTTAGGTTTTGGGACTTAGGTGTTTCGTCTTGGGTCTTGCTTAGCTTTCATGATCGCATCAACCAAAGACTAAGACCCAAAACCAAAATCCAAAGGCCTTCTCAAAAAACAAGCGCCCGGCATGGCCGACATGCCGGGCGTAATCACAGGAGGAACCGAGTGTTATGGTCGTCGCTATCATTGCGACAATCCGAGTAACCTCAACTTGTCAGATGGCACATCACCATCATGACGTTGCTTTCCTCATCAATCTCGCTCATAACGAAGCACAGTTCCATCTCCACCAACTGCCCATCCAACCTTTTTGTTAAAATTTAGCGCGTAGAGGTTTTGCTTCGTTGTTGCATCTTGTTGCAACCAGGTTTTTCCCTGATCTTGAGTACGTAGAATTGTCCCGCTGCGTCCAATTGCCCAGCCATCATCGTCGTTGAGAAATTGGACGCTCAAAATCGTGACTTTTGTGCTGGTAGCAACTGATGTCCAAGTCTGTCCACCGTCACTCGTCCGAAGAATAGTGCCGTGCTCACCAACAACCCAACCGCGTTTATCGTCGCGAAAATCAATGTGGTAGATCGTGGCTGTGGTGCCTGAAGTCTGCTTGTTCCAGGTTTCTCCAGCATCGGTGGTGTTTAGAATCGTCCCGCCCGCGCCGACAATCCATCCTCGCTTGTCACTGACAAAATCGATATGGATTAGCTCAGTTCGACTTGGGGCTCGCTGCCGGCGCCACGTCTCACCAGCGTCGTCTGTGTAAACCAGGATGCTGTCGATCACTCGGTCATCACGACTGATGGAGCCGACCACCCACCCTTTCTTCTTGCTTGAGAATCTCACGCTGTAAAGTTCCACTTCGGCGCCTTCAAATTCAGTTGGTAGGAACTTACGCGAAACTTGCCAAACGCTACCGTTGTCGCGAGTAATGTAGATGGTATTACCCGCGAGCAGAAAACCTGCTTCCTTATCTCGAAAGTAGATATCGTTGATCGCCTGTTTTGTTCCTACGTTCTGAGGCGACCAGGTCAAACCACCATCGTCGGTGCGACTAAGAAAGCCATTGTCCCCACCAATCCAACCTCGTTTACTATCGACGAAGTAGACGGTATTGAGATCCTGACCTTTCAAACCCACCTTGTTTGCGACCCAGCCCGATTGAGCAGAAGCAATGTTTAAACAGAATAGAAACAACCCCGGAACGACAATGAGTCGAAAAACTCGAGTTAGTGACTTCATAGAATTAGCTGCGACCCTTCGATCAAAACTGCTAATACAAATTGTTTGTTTACAATTTTTTACCTTAGTTTGCGCTTCGGGGACAAGTGGAAAAGCCTTGGCGAGTTTAAATTGACGACTTTGATAAAACCTACATACATATTCTGCTAATGACAAATGAGTCATTTCAGCAAAAGGGCCATGCACTCCGTGACAAGCGCATGACCCATTCACCGCCGCTCTCTCAGCAGCTAAGGACTCACTGAATTTACGCGGTAGACCCTACCTTCAAAGACAACTACAACGCGTTCACCCAGTGAGAAGTATTCCGCGAGTTTAGGTTTTTGTTTCAGCAGATCGAAGTACGCGTCGCTGCCAAAGGTGAGCGTAGTGTCTGGAAGTTTATTGTCCTGTTGCAGCTCAGAGTCTATCCAAGTACCGTCCCTTTGATAGAACGTCTTTGCTCCAACCCGTCGCACCGGACTGACCGTACTAACATCTTGTACTTTGTCCGCTTCAGATAACTGTCGAACTCGCTTGCTCTGTTGAACTGCTTCTGCACCAGAAACTACATTGACACTCTCTCCTATAACGAGAGGCATATCTTGTGATCTATTTGCGACTCCGCCCATCGATTTGGCAGCAGGACGGTTAACAACATTATTTCCATTTCTCGTGATCTGAGTGGTCTCGCGTCCTTCCAGAGCTAAATAGGAAGTATAGGGAGTAACGATTCCATAGCGCGTTCCGAGATCAACGACCTCATCGACCAGTTCTTTCTGCTCGCCATTGCTTCGCACTTGTTCCATCAACCAACCCACGCGCCTGGTCGCCCAAAGTCGAGGGAGGTAATCATTGGCTTCCTCGCGCAACGGAAAACGAAGATTGTCGTAAGAATATGTTCGCATGGTCCCGCCCGATCTTCCGTTCAAACGCAGGCGAATGGACTCTAAAGCAGCCGTATTACTGTAGCGTCCGATTAATGTCACTTGCGATCCCCTAAACACATCAGGAATTCCGCGAGGATAGATAAGATCAGTCTGAACTCCCGGTGTATCCAACTTGAGATCAGTTAGGACGGGGTAATTCACCTTGGTGAAAAAGTTTGAGACCTTTACTTCAAGATCTTCCTTCGGCTCGACGTAATCAGCTGCGCCTCCATTATCAGCAGCAATCTTGTCGAGCAAGGCCGTGTTCACGTCATAGCCAACTCCGAAAGTAAAGATACGCACACCTGGTTTGGCCACTTTGTGAACGTTGTCTATGATCTTCGTAACGTTGGTTTCATCAACGGTTGGCAGACCGTCAGTCAGAAACACCAGGATCTTGGGGCGATCCGTTTCGTTGAATTGACGTAAAGAAGACTGCAGCGATTGATTGATGTTAGTTCCGCCAACTGGTCGCAACGCTTTGACAAACGTTTCACCCCTTCTCCGACCAGCATCATCAGCTGCGATCAATCCCGACTCCATCAGATGTTCTTCACCTGCAAAAGAGATCACATTGAAGCGATCTTGTGGACGCAGAATGCTGATGCCATACAAGAGAGCTGAACGCGCTTTCTCCATCTTCCCTTCTTCAGCCATCGAGCCCGAGGTATCTACAACAAACACGACGTCCTTGGCGGAATACTCCTGTTCAGTCCAATCATCTTTCGGTGAAATCATCAGCAGGAAATAACCATCGCGTCCAGGCTCGCGATGAGTAAGCAATGTCAAACCAAAATCATCCTTAGAGATCGTGTAGAACAGTTGGAAATCTTGCAGCTCTTTTCCCTTTTCAGTTTCAAAAGAAACCACTGAACGCCGATCGTTATTTCTCTTAACGTCAATCACGTGAGTTGGTGAATAGACGTTACGCAGTGGATCTTTACTCTCAACTTCAACGCGACCAGCGACTGTACCAACTTGAGTGATTTGCTTGCCAAGCCCCAGCGGATAGCGGTAGGCAACAGTGCCTGATTCGGCATGAACAACCTGGGTGTACGTGAGTTCCAGCTTTTTGTCCGAGTGCGGAAGGATTGGGAAGATGCTTGCCTGAAACAGATCTTTTCCCGCGTACTCGAGCAATCCGGGGTCCCGCTGACGACGAACAATTTCATCGTAAATGTGTCTGGCCTCCTCACGTGATCGAACTTCACCGACCAAACGACGATCACCGTCCCAAATCGCAAACTCAGCTATTGAAGCGGATTCCGGAATTGGAAAGAGGTAGGTTCCCTCGAGGGTGGCATCACTGTCGTTGCGGAAAACTTGTTCAACGTGAGTTGTTGCTACCTGTGACTGAATCTTTGTATCAATTTTGATTGAAGCAACAGGTAAGGCGCGGGGAATAGGGATAGGGCGCGGCGGTCGTGGGCAACGTCCGCAGGGCCCGGGGATAATCACGCCTTGGCCGTTTGCGACGCCAATAAAGGCTGCCAAAATCAAAATTAAAAGGGAAAATCGAATTAATGAGGTGCGCATTGACATTGAAAGTCTCCACAGAAAGCAGTAGTTAACCCCTTTGATGGATTTAGAACGAGTGGGGAGGATGGTTCTTGCAAGCTGGGACGGAGGAATTGGAATTTTGGAGTTGGGACGTTGGACTTGGGTCTTTGGTCTTTGGTCTTGGGGGCTTTTTAACTGATAGTGAGACCCCAGTAAAACTCCAGTTCGAAGGCCAAATCCCAAGTCCAAAGACCTAAGACCAAAGTCCCAAGACCCAAGCCCTCCTCAGTACAACTGTCTCAGCCTTTTATTAAAAATTGTCACCACGATGCCAACCAACATCACCACCAGTCCACCCACGGCCAACGTATGCTGTGTGCCAAAGCGATGCGAGGCGGAACCGGCGAGGATATTTCCAATCGGCATAGTACCCATAAACGACAAGATGAACATACTCATCACCCGGCCGCGCATTTGATCGGTGACCAGTTTTTGCAACAACGTGTTGGTGATGGAGACGGAAACTACCAGCGCAAAACCAAGTCCAAAAAGAAACATCAATGAAAGTCCGAGACGATTGCTTAATGCAAAATTGGTCACGCAGAAACCAAAAACTATGGCGCCGAAAAGTACGGCCCAACCTTTGTGCCTGAAGTCACCGAGATAAGCCACGAGCAACGCACCGAAAAAAGCTCCGGCTCCTGCAGTTCCCATCATCAAGGCCAGTCCTGTTTCGCCCAGGTGAAATATATCGCGTGCGTAAACTGGTACGAGAGTGAAGTAGGGTGCTCCAAACAAACTATTCACTGCACTCAGCAACAGCAGTGATGAGACGCGGGGCCGATTGCGAACGTAGCTAAAACCTTCAAACAGATCGCGCAGCAACGCTCGACGATCGTTAACTGCATGTGCTGCTGGCTCGCGTGTTTGCAGTAATCGTACCTTGGAGAGAGCGACCACAACTGCGATAAAGGAAAGCCCGTTCGCAAAAAAACAACCGGCTAGTCCAAACAACTTAAAACCGATTCCGGCGAAGGTTGGTCCAACAACTCGCGACAGCTGAAACTGTGTTGAGTTCATGGCAATGGCGTTCGCCAGATCTTCGCGACCCACTAAGTCGTAAGTCATGGCCAGGTAAGAAGGACTAGCCAGCGCCATACAACAACCAGTGACAAACGAGAACCCCAGGACGATCCAACGATTTACCTCGCCAGTAGCCACGAGTACAGCGAGTCCAAGAGCAGCCAGACCAGCAACAATTTGTGTGTAGATCAACAGACGGCGGCGATCAATGAGGTCTGCGAAAACTCCGCCGACAAGAGTGAAAAGAAAACCGGGGGCAGTGGCCATGAACCCATCGAGTCCCAACCAAAACGCAGAGTTGGTAAGACTAAGGACCAACCATCCCTGGGCAACAGCTTGCATCCAGGTTCCGATATTTGAAAGAAACGCTCCTGTCCAAAAGAGACGATAGTTCCGATGGGATAACGCACGGAACATCCTTGATCTGCGAGGGGGGTCTGAGAGCGGGCGAATGGGTGAATCGGCGAGCGGGTGATTCGGCGAATCGTCACCGCTTGTCGATGTGATCACATGTTCGTCTCGCTCAATTTCCATTTCGTCTATTCACCTCTCACCGAGTCACCCCACAGGCCCATTCGCCGATTCGCACACTCACGTCCTCCTCCACGCCGACAATGATCCCCCTTTGCCACCATGTCGTTCGGCAACTATCTCTGCAATGATCGCCAGAGCTACTTCCTCAGGGCTGATCGCACCGATGTCGAGACCAATCGGTGCACGAATGTTTTTGAGCAGTTCTTCTGAACAACCAGTCTGCCTTAAATGCTCGATGACTATATTCGTGCGTCGTTTGCTTCCGATTAAACCAACATAGTCGGGCCTGGTTTCAACCACCGCCGCTAAACATTCCTCGTCTTGATTATGGCCGCGCGTGACAATTGCTACTGAGACACCCTTTCCATTTCCAATTGCCGCGCTGACTGAACTATGCCACTGGTCAGCGACAATCAATTCAATCAACTCACCTTTGAAACGATCTGAACTGACAAACTGGGCGCGATCGTCAATTAAGGTTGTCTGAAAGCCGAGAAAGCTACCGAGTTTTGCGAGTGCAGCACCAACATGCCCAGCTCCGCAAACCACTAGGCGCGGCCGCGGTTGTAAGCGTTCGAACAGGAGTAGACTTTCGCTTATTAAAGTTTCGCCAGCAAAATCCCTGGTTGAAAATGTTTTGGTTTCTTCGCGCGAATCGAGAAAACGGGCGGCTTGCTCGATAACCACAGAATTGAGTTGATCATCACCGAGCGTCCCATAAATTGCACCGGAGTCTTCAACGATCAACTTGGCTCCAACATCACCACTTCCGGCCATTAAAGTAATCACGACAGCAATCAAACCACGGTCCAGGATGTGGTTGATCGCGTCAATAATTTCTTGTGAAGGTTGATTCTGGGGCGGCATTTGAGAGCGGTTGTGGATTTAACTTTTGCGTTTGGGACCAATAAGCTCGCCCATCAAACCCACCTGACAAAAAGAGAGATAGCCAATTCCCAATGATAAAGGAGAACGTTTATCCAATGACCTCAACAAAGATGTCCATGGTTCCACCGCAGACCATTCCTTCTTCGCTCGCCTCATCCGCGGTCAGGGAATAATGTTGTAACTCAGATTTGCCACTGCGCAGCGCGTCGCGGGCATTGGCCCACACTTCAGCTTCTATACATCCACCACCTACGGTTCCCGCTACTTCACCGTTTGCAAAAAAGAGCATCTTAGCGCCGCGACGTTGGGGCGTTGATCCGCGAGTATGCGCAACGGTGGCGACCACTACTCTTTCGCCACGTTTTCCGGCCTCGCCAATCAACCGATACAGATCACGTTGGTAAAGTGTTGACGACATTTCGTCAGAGTCTACGTTACCTCAATGCAAAGGCCAACTGGACCGAGTTTAGTACTGGCAAAACAATAGCATTCACTTATAATGCGCGGCTTGGAGTCCCCCAATGGCAACACAAATAGTTAACCGGCGACCCAACGATCGCAAACTCTACATCTGGGCAGCAATCCTTGTCCCCATCGTCGTACTTATAGGTTTTGCTCGCACTTACTATTTAAAGGGTCTCTTCACAACGCCGGTGATACCAAGTCGACTCGTTCATATTCACGGGTTAGTTATGACGGCGTGGGTACTTCTTTTCGTGACGCAGGTCACGCTAGTCGCCAAGCGTCGCACGAAGTTGCATCAGCAACTGGGAATTTTCGGGTCATTCATTGCAGTGTTGGTTTTTGTGGTTGGCATTCTTACCGGACTGTTCGCTGCCGCTCGAGGAGCATCACCTGGTCCACCGCCCCTTCAATTTCTGATCATTCCACTCGGCGACATGATCGTCTTCGCGATTTTGATCGGCACCGCATTGCTGCTGCGACGAAAGTTCGATATTCATAAACGCTTGATGCTGCTTGCGGCGCTCAACCTGTTAACTCCGGCCATCGGACGCATACCGCTCTCATTTATTATCAATGGTGGTCCACTAGTTTTTTTTGGGTTAACTGATTTGTGTATTCTCGGCTGTATAGCCTTCGACACAATCAAACATCGTCGGCTCCACCCCGCTTTCCTGTGGGGTGGTTTGCTAGTCATCCTGTCGCAACCTCTGCGAATTATGATTGCAGGCACTCAAGCATGGGCCAGCATTGCGGCAACTCTGGTTGGCCTAGTCAAATAGAACATGAAAACTCACCAACTTTACTTTTTGGCTCTCGTTCTACTATTTCTGTCAATTACGCCCTCAAAGACTCTTGCCTGTGCTTGTTGCTCCAATGATGGCGACTACTTGAGGACTAACACCAAGATCGATTCCTATCAACTCGACTTGATGAAAGATATTCGCTTCGGCACCAGAGCGTTCTTGTTTGCCACAGAGGCTGGGCTCGAAGAGGACGCGTTAGGAATAAGAGATCCAAAGTCTGACTATCAACTAAGTGGTTCGTTTGCGAATAAGCTTTTGCGACTAATATTTCGTGAAGGCTCAAGTTCAGGCTCCTTAACCCTGCCTCTTCCGTTAAAAATGGAACAGTTCAAAGTTGATATCCGCGACGGCAAACAAAGTGAAGGTGGCGGGCCGCTGCTTTACAAGGAATGGCGATTTGAGGGTCTGCTCAACGGATCAGGAATATTCAAACCAGGCCTTGCTGGTCCAACACGATACTCCCTCATATTCCAGGGACGGGGAAATGGATGCGACAACGCCGAAGACTTTTCCCATTGGCGACTCGAAGTAAAAGGTCAAAAGGCACGTTATGCCTTCTACGGCAAACTTGGGAAGTGACCTTAAATCAACTCGCTTTTCCAAATAGTCCGTTTAGATCCTCAAAGGGTGGACCAGCGAATTCATCAAACTCACCAGTCTCAGCAATCTTTTTCGCGGCCTGGATGAATGCGGCCCACGCTACTCTGGCGAGAGCTGAGCCCACGGAAATTCTTCGAACTCCCAAATCCGCCAACTCGCTTACGTTGATGCCAAGATCCGGGCGATGCACCAACACATTCACTGGTTTTGGGGCGACCGCTGTTACTATCGCCTTCACTTGTGACGGGTCAGTGAATCCAGGAGCGTAAAGACAGTCCGCTCCGGCGTCCGCAAAGGCGGTTAATCTTTCGATGGCTACTTCGAATGCGTTATCCACTCCTACCAACGCTGATTCACATCGTGCGGTTAAGACAACTGGAACTCCTGATTCATCTATTGCTCTTCGAGCAGCTTTAACACGCTCTATCGCCAGCGCTTCTTCGTACAAAGGTCGCGCCTGATCACCGGTACTGTCTTCAATCGAAAGTCCAGCCACACCAGTTGCCACGCAGAGCTTTACATTTGCAGCTACTCCCTCCGGTTCATCTGCATACCCATTTTGAAAATCGGCGTTCACGGGAAGCGGAGTTACCTGGACGATCTCGCGCTGATGTTCAAGTACCGGATCGAGAGTTAGGCCGCCGTCTGGCAAGGCACGTGTGAATGCAAATCCCGCTGATGTTGTAGCGAGTGCGTGGAAGCCGAGATGATGAAGATACTTTGCAGTTCCCAAATCGAATGGATTAGGAAGTACAAAACATCCGCTCGAATGCAACTGGTGAAATCTTTGGACCGCAGCTGGTTGATTGTTCATGAACAAATCCTACCGACAAAATTTTCGAAGTGCCAGCCGCATGAAGGCAAAAAGTGAAAAGGGCCACTGAACAAGATGTTCAATGGCCCTTTTCGGTTAAGTGGTCTAACTAACTACGGTAGCGTTTCCACGTTGACATAGAACTTAAAGCTACCTGTCTGTTGAATGCCTAACAGGAACCGCAGGTTGATTGAGGCGCCATTCGGCAGCGGAGTGCCTAACGTCACCGTCCCCGCCGACATTGTCGAACCAAACCCGCCGCCATTCAATTGTGAGGGCGGCTGTTCCAACGTCGACCCTTGCACGTTTACTGTACAGGGGGTCGTCGCCACTCCGTTCGTCGCCAAACATGTCGCCGCATCGTTGATTCCCGAGACCACCACCAGCGTTGACGTTCGCGGTCTCAGATCCGCTATCCCCGATGGTGCCGGGAACGTCGTCAAGTCCACCACTCTAAACCGCAGTCGTGTCACCGCTCCGCCAGTGTTGTTCACCACTCGACGCCGAATGTCTAACGTTCCGAACGTCGAGTTGTTGGCCGGGCTGGACGTAAAGTCTCGTACGCGGTTAGGCGGCACTGCCGCCGCGACGGTTGCATCCAGCAACAACGTCGCAAAATTTGCTGTGCGATTAATCGGACTCGCCAGGTTTTCTGGTCCGGGTGCTCCTAATCTTTGCCCCGCTCCCGCACTCGTACCGTTCGTATCTACAAAGTAGAAATCCGCCGCGTTGTTGTTGGTATCGATTACCGCACCCCCTGATGGACACACTCCCATCGTCGTGATCGAGCCGCCCTTGCCGCAATCATCTCGGCGGAAGGAATAGTCGATCGAGAACGGCGTCAACGCTGAATACCCCGTTCCTTCCTTGTACAGCGTGTTCGCTTCCGAGGTTGAACCCACCGCATCCAGTCGATTCGCTAACGTGAAGTTCGCTGGCACCGAAGTATTAAACAATGCGATTCCCGCATTGTCAGGAATGTCCGTTGTGTACGTGGCATTGCCTGTTGCATAGCCTGATAGCGAATAAGCCACACTGTTCGTACACAGGTAGTGTCCCTTGTTGGGGATCACGGTGCCGTTCGGAATGACACAACGCGCCGTGCTGTCTGAAGCAGCTACTGCATAACCGGTGCCCGCGCCAGAATCCTGAACAGTGTGATCCGCTCCGCTGTTGTTGTAGATCTCGATGAACTCGTCATTCGCTCCACTTGGTCCCCGAACCCGAAATTCGCTGATTACCAATTGACCCGCCGTTGCGGGTAATCCGGTCGTAACTGAAAAAAGGCTGTTGCCGGTCATGCTCTGACCATCTGGATTGGTGATGGTTACATTTTTGGCGCCGGTAGTTGCACCAACCGTCGAGATGTTGAGCGTCACGTGCGTAGGATCGGTGTAGGTAACGCTATTGACTGTTACACCACCTGAGACGCTCGCAGTTATGTGGCTAAACGGTTCAGCGCCTGGAATGTCAGTTCCCGGATCGTAAAACTCCGACCCTGAGACGCTTGTACCGGTAATGGTGATATTTATTGACGCATTGCCACTAGGAACAATCGGCGCACTCGAACTTGCAGGAGTGGCCGGAAGTGGCGCTAATAATTTCACCGCCCTGACGCCATAAGAATTAGTGGCATTAACGAACTGTTGAATGGTCCACATTGTCATGTCGTCTTTGGGATCGAGTGATACAAACGAGTAGTCACCCCAACGACGACCGGAGCCACCGCCAGGATCTGACAGCGGGTTATACGCACTGGCACTCGCGGTATAAATTTCTACAGTTCCAGTTGAGCCGGCGACATCCGTGCGCAAACGTCCACTCGTTGCCGCGTCAGCTCGAAAAGTTGTTCCGGCGGTGCTATAGCCCAGCGCAGCATGTCCCTGGCCTGAAACCAAAATGGTTGGAATCCAAAACTGACGCGCCGTCGAGACGTTCGCGGCAGAGTCAAAAATTGTTCCAGACTGTACGACGACTGGCGTTCCACCGTTGTCGCTACTCCGAATTCCATTCAACTCGTACCATCTAACTGAACACCTCTTAGTTCCGGCTGCACCCGTAGTACCACCTGAAACACCAGTTCCGGTTGTTCCAATGTTGTGCGCGGTCCACAGGCGACCATTACGAATATGAGCCGCATACAATCGATCGTCCAAAGAATCAAGACGACCGCTATTGCCACCGGTATTTCCCAGGTGAGCTACAGGAATGGCAGATGACGTAGTACTAACAGTCAAGGGAATGTCAGCAGAAATACTTGGGCTCATACTGCCTGGATTGCTGATGCGACGAAAATTCAGGCGCCCAAAAGCTAAGTTGCTGACACCGATGATATAGCCCTCGTTGCTCGCGGGATCATAGTTATCAACTCCTCGCGGTGACAATGGTCCATCGGTCGTATTGGGATCTGGAATTAGACCGCGAAAAGCTGTGACTACAATTGGCCCACCACCCAAAACAGAACTCTTCTGAACGACAAAGGCGGAAGTGGTGTTAAATGTGCTCGAAGGTGCATCAAACATATTGCCGCCAATGTAGAGCGCGTTGTTATCGACACCAAGTGAGTCGTAATCAAGAAACTCGTTGTTAGTTGCGCCTAGTCCGAGTGTGTCTTGCTGAATAAAAAAGAAAGTGAAGACAGTGCCTCCGGAGATGACTCCATTACTCGCCGCATCAGACACAGCAATCAATTGTCTATTTGGATGGTCTCCAAAAACGGTTTCCCTTGGGACATCGATAATCGCCAGGAACCATCGACGTGACAGGCGGTCATAGCGAACTTGTGGATCGCTCGTGAAGTTGCCTGTTACAACTCCAGCGATTGGCGTCATAACAGAAGCAAAGAAAATATCTGGGTCGACATTTATCACGCCATCCGCAACACCTGTCGTTTTATTAAATGTTCGTAGCCGGCCATTCTCAAAGGCAACGAACTGCGTTGGTCCAACCGCTCCCATCGTGTCAGGAGGAAATGCGCCTGTTTCAGAAAGGACTGCGGCAGTAAAGCTTGTGCTAACTGTTTGCGGCGTGTTCAAAGCAACATTAGGTTGCTCGGACTGCCCTGGCCTCACCGCGGTCGAGCTAATTCGACCCTTAGTTGGCTTACGCGCTGGAGTCTTTTCAGAAGAAGATTCAGGCGTGCTCGCTACAAATTGAGCATTCGGATCCTGTGGACGATCACGTCTGTCAGGAAGTTCAAATTCCGGAACCAGCCGCTCAGTCCGGACGCCCTTGAGCGAGAACAACTGTTCTCTCATGAGTTCGGAAACTTGTTTTGGGACACCCGTTGCGCCGACTTCCGCGCGACCTACAGTTTCAGCAGTTGCGCTGACGGGTGTATAAGGCAGGCTTTTCTTGTCTTGCAAAGTACCGTTCACTCGACGATAGCGTGCTCGTTCTCGTTCACGTTCTCTTTCTTTCTCACTCTT
>Ga0163163_10003213_pt1 | contig 13848 bp, 12 predicted proteins | sample S65metaG_FD_119766 | JGI IMG/M metagenome (GOLD analysis project Ga0163163, IMG submission 119766) | Switchgrass rhizosphere microbial communities from Kellogg Biological Station, Michigan, USA - S6-5 metaG | ecosystem: Host-associated > Plants > Roots > Rhizosphere > Soil | place: USA... | reverse complement strand
CTGCTCGCCGCCGAGCCCCCGCGCCGCCAGCCAGCGGTCGAAGATCCGTGACCTCCACGACCTGTCCGAGGTCGCCAAGCGCGCGCTCAACCAGGATCGCATCCGCGCCCTGGCCGTGCTCAAGCTCTGGAACAGCGGCGGGCAGGGCCTGAACTACGAGGCCTTCCGGGAAAGGATCGCGGGGGCCGCCGACTACGACGTAGCCGACTTGCGCAACCTGCTGCGCCGAGACGAGAACCCCGACCTGCAGGCGATGATCGGCCGGGTGACCCAAGGTTTCCAGTTCCTGCACAATGTCACCGAGCTGGAGGCGGCCGTCGCCGCAGACAGCCGCAAGCAGGCCCAGGACGAGGCCGCGGCGCTGCTGGCGAGCCTGCGGGGCGCGGCTTGACCGGGGACGAGCTTTCCGACGAGCAGGTCCTATCCCTCGTAGTCCAGGCCGACGCCGAGCTATTCAAGGCCGGCCAGGACATCCGCCGGCGCCAGTGGGAGGTCCCGAGCCTGGTCATGCGCCGCCTCGGCAACGTCGGCTTCGTCATGGCCGGCGTCGGCAAGCCGCCCGTCCTGGATCGTATCGAGGCGGCGTTCAAGTCGATCTACCGGCCCCAGGACCTCGCCATGGGCGGCCACATCGGCGTCTTCATGTACCGGGACATCTTCGCCCGGATCGGCGTGCCGCACGTCTTCGGCCAGGTGAGCATCAACCCGTTCAAGTTCGTGGACCTGACGCCGGTGCAGTTGCGCATCATCCAGGCGGAGCCCGAGGCGATGGAGACCTTCCTCGACCAGTTCTCCGACGTCGCCGACATCCAGTACGGCACGGCCGAACTCAAGGCGACCTTCGCCAAGATGGAGCTGGTGGAGCGTTTCATCGGGCTGTCGCGCCTGCACCTCCACGCCGCCGCCGCGGTCCTGACCGGCGGCTACGACTATCGGGGCGCCGTCCAGAGCGCGCTTCTGGCCTGCGAGCTTGGCCTGAAGGCCGGCGCAGCCGCCCAGGTCCTTGGCGAGACCGAGATCAAGGACCGGTTCGGGCATCGGCTCGGCGACCTGGCCGACGCCGTCGGCCAGGGGTTTCCGGGCTTCGACCGCGACCGCGTCCGCCGGGTCCTGGCCGGCCAGCCTCAGTACGTGCCGAACCGCTACGCCTCGGCCCAGCCGGACCGGCGCGAGGCCGGGCATCTGGTCATGGGCGCGCAGTATCTGGTCTCGGAGGTGGTGCGCCAGCTGTCGGACCGGGATTTTCGCGCCAATCTGCAGCCGCCCCTGGCGCGGCGATATCCGGCGTGACCGGCTAGCGCACCGGCTGCAGGTCGGCCGCGGACAGCATTTCCTTGAACGGCTTCTTGTGAAGCTTGGCGGCGCGCGCCTTGGCCCTGATGAAGCCGACCAGGTCGTCCTCCCGTTCAAGCAGCGCCACGATCTCCTGCAGGGTGCACAGAACCAGGAGCCGGTGCTGGAGGAAGTCGCGGCAGGCGTCCAACGCCGCTGGCGTGTAGCCGCTGTTGGAGATGAAGAGGCCGCAGACGCCGGGACGCAGCAGCGTTCGGCTCATGTGCTGGGCGAGCTCCGCGGGCCCCATGGCGCTCGACCACCATTTCATCTCGACCAGGAAGGTCTCGTCATTGACCTCGATGACGCCGTCGATCTGCTCCATCACCCCGCCGTCGTCCGCAATGCGGCGGAAGTCTTCCTCGACAAGGATTTCGTAGGCGGCGAACAGGCCGTTCAGCGCCCCTTCTAGCGCCTTGCCGCGCCGATGCGGATCGGTCTCGGCAAAGACGGCGAAAAGCCGGGTTTTCGCGCCGGCGATGCGCTCACGGCGCGCTCGAGCCTGGACAAGCTGAGCCTGGCGCTGGCGCTCGCGTTCGGCCTTGAGAGTATCTTCGGCCTGCTCGCGCGCCTGGTTCATCCGGGTGAAGCTGTCCTTGACCTGCACCGTGTGCCGGATCTCCGCCACCAGGCCCTTGGCCTTCAGCACGTCGGACTCCCAGCAGCGCGTGAAGTCTTCGAACTCGACCACGCGCCGGACCAGTTCGCGCCGGACCTTCAGCGCGCCGTCTCCGAGTTCGTTGAGGCGCGTGAGCAGGCGTCGGGTCATTTCGAACTTGTTCAACGCGTTCCGGTCCGCGTTGAACGCCTCCTCTACCTCGAACATCATGGACGCCGACATCCCGGCGCCCCTGAAGAAGAGGAGCGTGTCTTTCTTCGACTTGCAGAGCAGGGGGATGGCGTCGACGAGCTGCGAGAAAAGCTCGGGCGGGTAGTGGAAGCGGTCGTCCTCCATCGCGCGGCCGACGCTATGCGACGTAGGCGTCGAGCACGGGCGCGGTGGCCCGGGCCGCGTCGGCGCGCTTGGCCGCGACGGTCTGGGCCGCCGCCCGCACGATCGCCATCTTGGCCCGGTCTCCGCCGAGGGCGTTCAGCAGCGTGGCGTCGCTCGCCGCCGCTACCGCGGCCGGCTCGCCCAGCCCCGCCTGGGCCAGGGCGCAATAGTCGCCCCGCAGCAGCTCCGCTCCAGCTTCACGCGCGATCTCGGCGACGGCGCCGGGCACGCCATGGGTCAAGCGCACGACGAGCCGGCCGACGCGGTTGCCGAGGTTGAGCGGCGGGTGAAGGATCTCGGCCACGCGGGCCGCCACCGGCAGCAGATCGCTGGTGCGGGCGGCCACGCCGCGGACCGGGCCGGCAGCGCCTCCGAAGGCGCCGCCGAACTGCGTGAGCGTCGCTTCGATCTCGCCCATGGGACGCCCGGAGATGAAGAGAAGATCGGCCACGGCCTTCTTCGCGCGCAGGGTCGCGGTGTGTTGGTCCGCCGCGGCCCGATGCAGGCCGTTCAGCATCCTCCAGGGCACGCCCTGCCGCCCCAGCTCGCCCGGCCAGAGTTGCGGCTCCTTCTGCGTGCTGCGCTTGTTGAGCGGGAAGACCATCTGGTCGAGTTCCGCGGTCATCTGCACGGCCGTGATCAGGACCGGATCGGAGATCTCCTCCGGCGTCAGCCCCGACAAGGCTGCGACCAGCTGGACAATGGAATGGACCTCGGTGGCGCTTTCGCCGGCGAGCCGGGCAAGCGGGGTGAGCTCGTAGCGGTCGTCCGCCCCGCGCAGGACCAGCTGGTGGCGCTCCAGGTCGGCCAGCGCGCCCAGGAGGTCCTGCCGGCTCCACGTCCAGCCCGCGTGGGCTCTGGCGGCCTGGAAGGCGCCGAAGCTCGCCTCAAGGAAGCCGACGATCTCTTCGGCGGTGACGCCTTCGGCCGCCGAGCGGCGCGCACCCACCAGCACGCGGACGATCAGCGATCGGGGGTCGGTGCCCTGGCTCAGGAAGCGCGACACTAGATCCTCGGGCGAGCCGGTGACGTAGCGCCCCCAGAAGTCGTACTCGGACCGCGGGTCCAGCGCGAGGAGGTACGATGCGCCTTTCTCGGCGTAGCCCAGGCGTCCCGCCCGACCGACCAGGTTCTTGTATTCGGCGACCGAATAGGGCTCGTCGCCGGGATGCTCCAGTCCCGCGATGATGACCGTGGAAGCCGGGGTGTTCACGCCCATCGCCAAGGTCGTCGTGGCGGCGATCACCCGCAGGCCCGAGCCCGGCCGGCGGAACTCTTCCTCGACGATGCGGCGCTCGATCGGCTGCAGGTCGGCGTTGTGGAAGGCCACGCCGCGCCGCAGGTCGGCCAGGAGATCGCCATGGGCCTGGGAGGCGTCCGCCGTCGGCAGACGTGACACAGCCTCCGCCGCCGGAGCCAATCCCAGCGCCGCGGCCAGGTAGTTCGCCGTGCCGCGGGCTTCGCCCTTCGTCTCACGGAAGACGATGATCTGCTGGCCTTCCGCGACCAGCTTTCTCACGAGTGGGATGATCCAATCCTGGCTGGAACCCTTGCCGTACTGGCGCTGTACGACCCCGTGCTCGACTCGCCCTTCGCCTGTGGCCGGGTCGAGATAGCGGAACGAGCCGTCCGCCCGCAGCAGGCCTTCGGCGAGGGGAACAGGGCGCTCGTTACGGCGCAGCAGACGGCCGCCCAGCCAGGTCTCGAGGCCGCCAGTATCGCCGATCACGGCGGACAGGGCGACCACCTGCGGCTCCAAACCTTCGCGCCGGCGCATCCTGATCAGCGTCAGGATGAATTCCAGCTTCGCGCCGCGCGAGGCGTCGGCGATCATCTGCGCCTCGTCGACGACGATCACGCCCGCCTGGGCGAGCACATGCGGATGGCTCAGCGCCAGGGCGGAGAACTTTTCGTAGGTCAGCAGGCCGATATCGTAGTGGCCCCGGATCAAGGGCGAGATGTCGTCCGTCTCGCCCGTGGCCTCGATCGTGCGGATGCCGAAGGGGCCGTAGACGGCCTCGAAGTGCCGGCGCTTGTCGGCCACCAGGGCCTTCAGCGGCAGCAGGAACAGCGCCCGCTTGCGGCGCAGCACTTGGCGCAGCGCCGCCAGCTCCCCGATCATCGTCTTGCCGGACGAGGTCGGCGCCGACACGACGAGATGTTCCCCGTCCAGCAGGCCGTAGTCGTTCACCGCCTCGACCTGCAGGGCGTTGAGCGCGGGGATCGCCTGGCCCCAGGCGGCGATCAGCGGCTCGGGGAAGCCGACTGCGCCAAGGCTGGAGAGATCCGCCGTGACCTTGGCCGGCGCCAGGTTCGGGAACGCTTGGAAGTAACGCTCGCCGGGCGTGAACACCGGCCAGGTCAGCGCGCCGTCGACCTGGCCGCGTAGGGTCGGGTTCTGCTTTCGGCCCATCTGGTCCGCCGCGGCTTTCACCCGCGCGGTGACGTAGTCCAGGAGGCGATAGAGCGAGAGCCTGCCGCTCTCCAGCAGCTCCGACGGACCGCGCAGTGCCTCGATCAGGAAGTAGGTCAGAAGGCCGTGGCCGAAGCGCACGCGCTCCCAGGCCGACTCCGTCGCGCTGGACGCCGTGTAGATGATGCGGCCGTCGCCGGCCAGCTGGGCGAGCTGGGCCTCCGTCGATCGCAGATCGCGCGGCTTGGCGGGCACGGTCAGCACCTTGGAGCCGATCCCGCCGGAGAAACAGCAGTCGAGGAAGAAGATCAGCCGCTTGGCCGGAATGCGCGAGAACCATTCCTGCACGGTGTCCAGCGGAATGGCCGTGCCGCCGAGGTCGTAGACCTCGGTGTCGTGGGCGACGAGCTCGTGGGTTTCCGAGCCGTGGCCGGAGAAGCCGATGACCACGGTGTCGTCCGGCGCGCAGGTCTCCAGCGCGGCGAACTCCGCCGCGATGCGCTCGCGCGTCGCCTCGGCGTCCGTCAGCAGGACCGTGGTGCCGCCGAGCGTGTCTGCGAACAAGGCCTCGAGCGCGACCGCGTCACGGCGGGCGCAGGACAGTTCGTTGATGTCCTTGGATCGATACCGGTCGATGCCAATGAAGAGGCCCCTGAACGCCATCGCCTTAGCCGCCCAGCTTCTTCAGGAGATCAGAGGCGGTTCCCAGGCGCTGCCGGCGCGCCTGGATCCACGGCATGGCCTGGGCGGCGATCGAGGCGTTGTGCTGGTCGATCAGGGCCTTTTGCCGAGCGATGATGTCCGGGAGCTGGGCGACGGTCTGCTCGATGTACTGCGCCGCCTGATCCGCCTGCTGCGCCGGCACGGTCATGCCGATCACGAGTTTGTCGCGGCGGACGTCACCGCGCGGCGGATTGCTGCTCCAGCTGTTGGGGTGCAGGCGCCAGAGCTCCGGGTCGCCGGTGAACGGGATCGACTTGGTCGCCTCCAGGCCCGCGACGCGGATCGGGCCGCGGTTGAACCCGAACTGGTCATGCACCTCCACCTCGGTTTCCCGAACGCTCGCGGTGGCTGCGGCGAAATCGGTGACCAAGGGTGCGATGGCCTGCTCGCTGGCGATCTGGGCGGCGATCTCGGCGTCAGACTTGTCCCTGAACAGCTTGTCCGGCAGCGCGTCCACCTTGCCGCGCAGCTGGTCGATCTGGTGGCGCAGGACGTCGCCCAGCCCGACCATGTCACGCCGGTAGAAGAGAAGGTCCCCAAGTACGGCCATCGGCCCCGCCCTTCATCGGTCGAAGAATCAACCCCATATGGCCGCTCAACGCCCGCACTCCGCGACCTGCCCACATATATGGGGGCGGCCGCGCCTCGGCACAAGATGTGCGATTTCGTTCTTTTTTTGTGCTAGATGGGCTGGCCGGCGCGCGCGGTCGGCGGGTGGAGCCGAAGAACGATGGGCCGGGGACCAAGAACCGCGCCGGCGGCGGGAAGCGGCATCCTCCGCGCGCCCGACCTCTATTGGAAAGAGCTTCAGCAGCTGAAGGCCGCGTGCATCTGCATGCGCTTCTACCGCAACCGCCTGGGCCGGCGGGTGCGCGTGGTCGAGGTCGTCAAGGCGGTCGCGTCGAGCTCCGCCATCGCCGCCTGGGTGGTCTGGAAGGACTATCCGTTCCTGTGGACCGCGATCATCGCGGCGGCCCAGGTGCTGGACGCCATCAAGGGGGTGTTTCCCTTCGCGCGCCACCACAAGGCCGCCAGCGATCTCACCGTGGCGTTGGAAGTCCTCTACATCGACGCCGAGGACGACTGGGAAAGCATTCACGCCGGGCGGCTAGCTGCCGACGCCATCACCCGGCGCCGGACCAAGCTTCGCAAACTGCAGCTGGCCGAGGAGAAGCGCTTCTTCCCGGAAGGCGTCGAGCTGCCGGCGGCGCTGATCCGTCTGGCGACCGAAGAGGCCGGCGCCTATTTTGAGCTGACCTTCAGCGGAGAGTCATCGCAATGAGCGTCGACCGCGCCGCCATCCCCCTCGACAGCGCCCCTGTCGACGGCGATCTCGGCAAAAGCATCTTCCCCGCCTTTGCGGTGAACGTCCCCCTGCCGGCGGACACCGTGGCGCCGGCCCCCGAACCGCCGGCGGCCGCGCCGTCGCCGCCAGCTTCGCCAGCGGCTGACGACTGACCCCTGGCCGACCGGGTCCCGCCCCGCATCTGATGTCGACGCTCCGGCGGCCGGCGCTGTGCGGAAGGGGGGCCTAGCCGCGCGCGGTCGCCAAGAGCCGACATGAAGCCGAAACGCCGACCCGTCCATCAGCGCAGAGGCGCGCCTCCGACGCCCCAGCGCCTTGAGCTGATGCGGCATCCCTTTTCCGGCGTCGATCCGGACGCGCTCAGGGCCGCCATCCTCAAGGACGCGGAACGGGCAGCCGAGGACTTCCCCGAGAGCCTCGCGAAGATCGAGAGGATCCTTCGATCGAGCTATCCGCCGCACGTCCTGGCGACGCTGTCGGCCTACGGCCTTCGTGTCGGCGTATCTGCCGCCGGCGTGACGACCAAGACCCTGATCTCGGGCATCGAGCAGCACCACATCGAGCTCCTGCAGGCGCTGGCCTTGCGCTTGCCGTCGGCGGAGTGGGGCGTCGAGCCGGCCGAGAGCTCGGACATCCAGACGGTCATCGACGAGCTTAAACAGCTCACCCATGACTTCTATCGCCGCCGCCTCGGTCAGGTGGGGGCGGCCAAGACGCCGCGGGACAAGGCGATCCTCGCCCTGATCGAGAAGCTGCGGATGCACACCCAGGCGGTGCGCAACTGGGGCTACTTCAACGACGTCGTCCGCATCTCCAAGGACCTCTATGCGCCGCTGGACGAGCGGTTGCGGCCGTTCCACGGCTTCGGGGTAGTCGAGGCCATGGTCGCCACGGAAGCGGCGATGGCGATCGTGGAAGAGCGCGTCAACGTGCGGTGGGCGGCGCTCAGGAAGGTGTTCCGCGCCCGCACGCCGCAACGGCTCGTTCGCCAGTATTTCCAGCACTTCCCTTATGTTCAGGGCGATCCCGAAGCCTTCATCGCCGCAATCCCGCCGGGGACGTCGAGAGAAGCGGTGGCCGCGCGCATCCTCGCCCACTCCGACATCTTCCTGGTTCCGATGCTCAGCGTCACCGCCGAGGAGGTGGCTCAGAAGTCGGGACTGTGTGGCGAGGTCGTGGAGAAGGCGCTGGCGTTCCTGAGCCTTGAGCCCGGCGCGCTGCAGGAGAGCACCGCCGAGCATTTGTTCCTAGACAACCCCATCTGGACCGCGCCGCTCGTCAACCTGAAATCACACTACCTTTGCGCCGCGCCCCAGGTCCTGTTTGGCTATGTCCACGACGTGGCCGCCAAGCTGGCCCGGCTGGCGGGCGAGACCGGGGCGCTGGAGAAGCGCCGGGCCGCCTTCCTCGAAGGCGCCGTTGAGGGCCTAATACGGATGGCTCTGCCCGGCGCGCAGGTCTGGTCCAACCAGACCTGGCGGGTCGGAGCCGACGTCTACGAGACCGATCTGGTCGCGAAGCTCGACCACACCATCATAATCGTCGAGGCCAAGTCCGGCGCCCTGTCGGCGAGGGGCCTGCGAGGCGATCCGGCGCGGGTCAAACGGCACGTCCGGGACCTGGTCGGGGATCCGGCCGAACAGTCGGCGCGCCTGGAGGCGTTGATCTGGCGCGCCAAGGCCGGCGAGACCTCGGCGCTCGACACCTTGAGCGTGTTTGGCGCGGGCTTCGCCGACGCCGACCAGATCGTGCGGATATCGGTGACCCTTGACGATTTTTCGATCCTGGCGTCCTCGGAGGGGGAGTTGAAGGACGCCGGCTGGATCGCGCCGGACGTCGATCTGCCCTGCACCCTGAACGTTGCCGACCTGACGTGCTGCGTCGACATCCTGGAGACGCCCGCGCAAGTCATCCACTACTTCACTGAGCGACGCCGCATCCAGAAGGCCATCGACATCCTGGCCGATGAACTGGACTTCCTGGGCTTCTATCTGGAGACCGGTTTTAACGTCTGGGGCGTCGAATCCCAGGGCGCGCGGCTGTCGATCAGCGGCGCGTCGGCCAGCGTCGATCACTACTATTCGAGCCGCGACGCCGGCGTCACAACGCCCAAGCCCACGCCGCGCCTGAGGCCCTATTTCAAAGCGTTGATCCGGCAAATCGAAGACCGGCGGCAGCCGCACTGGCTCAGCTTCGCCGTCCTTGTGCTGCGGTCCTTGTCCTACGACGAGCAGCGGGACGTGGAAAACGCCATGGCGAGGGTGAAGGCCATCGTGCTCAAGAACTGGCGCGATCCCGATCACGAATGTTCGATCATCGTGACTCCGCCGCCGATACGGGATGCGGCGCTGCTGTTCCACATCTATCCGCCCGAACTCCGCAGTCGCCGGAACGAGATCCTCGACATCGTGTCGGCTCAGGGTTTGGATACGTCGGAGCGGCGCCGCTGCGTGGTCATTTCGCGCGCCACGGACCAGTGGGAGCTCCCGTATATCTACCTGGCCATGGCGGTCGAACCTGGTAGCACGCCCTTCTGGGGGCCGCTGGAGACCTGACCTGCCAACTGCCACTGCAGCATGTGCCGCAAACAGCACGGGTCGGCGTTCCGCTCGCGGGCGCGGGTCAGGCGGCCGACTTCAACTGGCTGCAGGGCGAGGACTTGGTGACGTTCTACGAGTCCTCTCCGGGCACCCGTCGCGGCTTCTGCAGCGTGTGCGGTTCGCCCGTGCAGAATCGGGTCGAGACGACGGCGATTTCAGGCGGGTTCAATCGGTCGGCGAGGAGTCGATGGTGGGCGTACAGCTCGGCGCCTGGACGACGATCCAGGCGTGACGCCTGGGCTACACGTGTTTGTGGCCAGCAAGGCGCCATGGTTCACGATCACAGACGACCCGCCCCAGTTCGCGGACTTGCCTCCGCGGTGATTGTCCCCCTGCTCAAGGTCACTCTGAGACCAAAAGAACTTGTTGTCAGCTGGGCGGCACAAGCACTGGGGTAGCTCATCCCTCAACGTCCGGATTCCGGCCGAGTCTCAAGGTCGGCTAATGGCGCCAAGCCGACCTTGATCACTCCATCAGCTCAGCAGGAACCGGTGCGGCCAGCAGTAGCAGCGCCAGACCTGCTGGAAGTTTGACGCCTCCTCCTCGAGGAAGGCCAACTGGTCGCCGTCTGCGACAAACCTCTGACGACCGGCGTAGCCGAAGCCGTTCTTGCTGTTGCGCGCCGGGGACCGGTCACCCCAGATAAGTCCCCCCCAGTATCGCCGCGCCGACCACGCCCAGGGTGATCGATCCCATCCAGAAGGCGCGCTGATGGGTGACGATGGCCACCGTGCTGACGGCGATGGCGATCTCGAGCAGCGTAGCCGCCAAGGTCAGCCAATGGTGGCGGTGCTCATGCCGGCGGCTGATCGCCATCTGACGGTCGCGCTCGGCTTCGTCCTCGACCGCCTGTTTGCGCACATTGGCCTGCCGCCCGGCCTGATCCTTGGCCGCCGCCAGATATTCCCCCGTGCGCGGGCCGCCGGCGTCGGCGGCGATCTTGAGGAGGTGCCGTTTCAGGCTGTCCGCCTGGTACTCGCCCCAGGCGTCGGCGGCCTTCTCCTGCTCCAGGACAGCCTCTCCGGAGGCGGTTATGCCTTCGCCCGCCTCAAGGGTTTCCAGGCTCCCCGTGAAGGCGGCCAGGGCCGCCAGAACGGCGACCGTGATCGACACCGTCAGGATGAACCGGTCCTTGGTGTGCGCCGCATGCTCGGCATGCTCGCGGTGCTCGTGGGCTTCCAGGGCGGGCTCGTGAGTCATGCCCAACCGTAACCGTGCGCGCGCGCTCTGGGAAAGCGGCTAGGGCTCTCAATGGACCTCATCGGCGCAGACCGGCTCCGGCGAGCCCAGGATTTCGTTCCGGGCGTCGGCCACCGTACGCCAGCAACAGCAGGCGCGGCGCTCCACCTGTTTGCGATCGATCACCTGGATGACGCCGCGCCGCGAGCGCAGCGCGCCGGCCGCCTGCAACTGGTTGATGGCCAGGGTGACCGTCGTCCGCTGGACTCCCAGCATCTGCGCCAACTCCTCCTGGGTCATCGGCAGCTGGGCGCTCTCGTCGGCCCGGTCGAGCGCTTCCAGGATCGAGCGGCTCAGGCGCGCCTCGACCGAATGCAGGGCGTTGCAGGCGACGTATTGGCGAGCCTCCATGAGCAGCAGCTCCACATACTTGTGGACATGCTCCCGCAGCGCGTTCGACCGCTCGAAGGCGCGCCGATAGGCCTCGCCGCGCATCCGCCAGGCTCGCCCGGGGATCTGCACCTGGGCGCGGCAGGTCGATCGCCTGGACCCGCACGCCTCGAAGACGCCCAGAGCCCCGTCCCACCCGACCATGGCCGTCTCGATGACTTCGCCGGTCGGAAGGGTGCTGAACAGGCCGATCACCGCGCCCGTCGGGAAGTAGACCTGCTCGACCAGGCCGCCTTCGGTCTGAAGCACCTGGCCGTGCTCGAGCTCGACCTCGACTAGGTCTTTGGCGAAGTCCGCACGAAGCTCCGGCTCCAACGCGCCGATCACCCAATTTACATGTTGCATCCGGCACCCTCGGAGCCCCCGGCGACAACGCTACACCCGCTCGGCCCCTCCCGCGAGACACGAGTTTTCGCGCCCCGCCCCTAGGTCAACTGCATATGCGTCAGGCTTCCCGCCGGCAGGGGGCGCAGGACCTCCGCCTCCGGGCGCTCGAGGGCCAGCCAGTCCATGGCGGCCAGAGGCGGCAGCACGACGATCTGGCGGTCATGGAAGGGCGCGATGTCCGGCCCGGGCTGGACGGTGAGCATGGCGAAGGCGCCATCGCGCACGAGGCCGGCGATCCAGAACCAGTCGTGGCCGGTCAGGGTGAAGAGGTGCCGGTGCTTGGGACTCTTCTTGCCGTCGGCGCGCTCGGTGAACTCATAGAAGCCGTCGGCGGGGATCAGGCACCGGTCGCTGCGCGCGAAGCTGCGGCCCTCGGCGCGAAAGTTGAACACCGGGCGGCCGTTCGGCGCGGACCAGGCCCAGGGCAGGAGGGCCGCCTCCACGCCGACCCCGTCAGGCGCTTGGCGCACCACTGGGGCGCTGTCCCGCACGGTGATCTCGTCCCTTGGCTCCAGATTGGGGGTGCGCCCCTCGGCCCAGCGGAACGGGACCCTCAGCTGGGTGAATGGGTCGAACAGCGCCTCCGGCGGCTTGCGCATGGGGTACTTGTTGCACATGCCCCCAGATTGAGCCCGGTCAGGCGTGAATGGAACGCCCCCTTGACGCATGAGAACAAACGAAGAACATGTGAGGGTGATCTACACCCTCGTGCACCTCATCGAACGTCGGACCGGCCCGGACGGACGGGTGCTGCATTTCGTGACGCGGACGGGGCGCAGGCCCTGGCTCAAGGTGTTCCCGATTTCGGAAGTGCCTCCGTTCGAAGGAGACAAGGCCTGGTTCGAGGTCGAGCACGCGCCAGGACGGCCGTGGCGGTTCCTGCGGCAGGTCGAGCCGGAGGCGTAACTTCAAGGGGAGCCTGCGCCTGGCTGGCAGCCGGGTAGCGCGGCGTGATCAGTTCCAGTTGGCGTCCGAGCGCATCTTCAGCTCGCTGGCGGCGCGGACGATGTCGTCCAGGTCGACGGGGTCGCTGAGCGGGTCCTTGTCCAGGCGGGTGACGCGGTTGAGGCGCTTCTGCCAGCGCCGCAGCTCCTCGCAGTAGGCTTCCACGGGAACGCGCCGCAGGTCGCCCCTGTCCTCGATCAGGTCGGCCAGGCCGTTGTGCACCCAGACGCCGGTACGCCAGTCGGGCATGTCGACGGCGGGGAACAGGCAGACGCCATGCAGGTCGATGCCCATGTCGACCGCCGCAAGGGCCTCCTGGATCACGTCGCGCAGCCACCAGTGGCGGCCCGCCTCCAGGCCGCTGGTCTCGCCGACGATCATCGGACGGCGGTAGCGCTCGTAGGCGAACTTCAGCAGCGTGCAGAGCGGCAGGATGCGGTCGTCGTCGCGCGGCAGGGCGGCGTGGGGCCCGTGCTCGCGGTACTCCATTTGGCCGAACGAGTAGCAATTGACCCCGACGATATCGAGAATCTCGGGCGAGCCGCCCAGCTCCGGATTGCGCTTGCCCGCCAGCATGTCCCACGCGACGAAGGTGTCGTCCCAGGTTTCTTTCCAGGCCGCCTCGCGCTGGTCGGGCCGGTCCCGGGGCGCGACCACGTTCACCAGCGGGTCGATGTGCACCATCCGGGCGTCGGGGCAGACCTCGCGGATCGCCTTGACCGCCGCGATGTCGGCCTCGCACAGCCGCCGGCGGAAATCGAAGCGGCGTTCGCGCGTCTTCCCCCACGGCGCGGTCCATCCCCACTCGCCGCCGCAGAAGGCGAAGAAGGTGATTTCATTGATGGGGGTGAAGAAGTGCGGCGCGGGAAGCCTGGGCGTGACGTGCTCGGCCACCGCACGGGCGTAGGCCGCGAACCTGGGGACGAAGTCGGGGCCGAACGGGTCGAGCCCATCGGGGTAGCCATAGTGACAGAGGTCCCAGATCGGCAGCACGTGCTGCGCGTGCATGGCCTCGATCAGAGGATCGATGCTGCTGAAGTCGTATCGGCCGCCGCCCCGGTCGATGAATGGCCACGGCGCCCCTTCGCGGGCGACCCCGATGCCGAGGTGGCGCAGGAAGGCGTAGTCCTCCTGGGCGTGCTCCAGGTGGCGCGTCTCGGCGACCAGGTTGCGCCGGCCCACGTCCATCCACTCGAAGGTCGAGCATTCGAACCCCGAAAGGAAGAAGGTCGGGAAGATGCTCTCGGCGGCCGGCATGGCGGCTTAAACCGCCAAGCGGCGCCGACGTTCCGCAGATGCCTGGGCCTCAGCCCTGCGGCTGAGGCACGATGCGCAGATAGGGTCGGGGCGCCTTCCAGCCGTCGGGATAGAGGCTCTTCGCCTCTTCGTTGGAAACCGAGCCGGCGATGATCACGTCCTCGCCCTGTTTCCAGTCGGCCGGGGTGGCCACGCGGTGCGTCGCGGTGAGCTGCAGGCTGTCGATCACCCGCAGGATCTCCTCGAAGTTGCGCCCGGTGGT
>Ga0163163_10003212_pt1 | contig 13850 bp, 11 predicted proteins | sample S65metaG_FD_119766 | JGI IMG/M metagenome (GOLD analysis project Ga0163163, IMG submission 119766) | Switchgrass rhizosphere microbial communities from Kellogg Biological Station, Michigan, USA - S6-5 metaG | ecosystem: Host-associated > Plants > Roots > Rhizosphere > Soil | place: USA... | reverse complement strand
GGACCGTCCGGACCAGGACGCCGCCGGCATCGAGCCACTCCGCCGAGTGCGGAGCTCGGGGCCGCTGCCGGTCGAGCACGATCCAGAATCCGGCCAGCAGCGGTACGAGTATCCACCAGCGCGTGGGGCGGAGTCTCATGGTCCGGGACAGCGGAGCAGGATGATGGTGCCGGCGGCAAACGCGGCGCGCTCGCTGGTCAGCACCAGCGTGTTCCGATCCCAGTAATCGATGCCTTCGCCCTGGGGCTCTCTGCCGGCGATGTCGCAGACCGGCCGATCGACGTCGGGCCGCAGGCGACCGTCCGGCCCGCGCAGGAAGAAATACACATCGCGATAGGTACGGACGGCCACTCGTTCCCCATCGGGTGAGATTGCCGCATCGGTGACGACCCGTCCGGTCATGAGGCTCGCCGGAATCGGCAGGAGGCCCACCATTTCCGGGGTCACCACCCGGCCGGTACCCCAGGCGTCCGCGGGCACCCGAAACATGATCACCCCGTCCGTCCGACCCTTGGTGATCAGGATGATCGCGCCGTTCGGCTCGACATAGAGGGCCTCGACGTCATGGGGATGGTCCGGGTAGTGCAGGGTCAGCGATTCTGCGGCCGGGCGATCCGCCCGTCGCGACGTGACACCCGCCTCGGGTTCCGGCATCCGATAGAGCGTGACGGATCGACGGCGCTCGTTGTTGTCGCCGGTGTCCCCGATCACCAGACATTCGATCCTGCCGCAGGGGCCCCGTCCCAGCGCTTCCCAATCCCTGTTCGAGGCGCCGCGGACGGGAAACACGCCGAGCGCCGCCCCCGTGGTGTCGGTGAGGTAGAGGACCGGGTCGCCGCCCGAGTCGTTCATGCTCCAAAGCAATCCAGGGTGCCGCCGGCTCGCGACCACGCCGGAACTCTCATCGAGCCGACGGTCCTGAAAGGTGCCGGTACGTCGGGTTATTGCTCGGGGGGAAGGATTCTGGACGGCCGCATCGAGCGCGAAGACGGAGATCAGCAGGGCCCCGAGGGCCCGGGCGCCGCTCACAGGCCAAAGACCAGGAGCACGCCGCCGGGGTTGCTCATGGATGCGGAGTCGAGACCCCCATTGGCCCCCAGTCCCCACCAGCCGCCGATTCCGGCGATCACGGCGATGTACTCCTTGCCGTCCGGCCCGGCAAAGGCAATCGGGCTGCCGATGATGCCCGATGGTGTCTTGAAGCGCCAGAGCTCGCGCCCGGTCTTTTGATCGAGCGCCTTGAGCCATCCGTCGAGCGTGCCGTAGAACACCAGTCCGCCTGCGGTGGTGAGCGCACCGCTCGCGACCGGGAGCGGTTCCTTCACCTCCCAGGCGATCGATGCCGCCGCCGCGTCCCAGGCGACGAAGCGACCACGATTGCCGCCGGGCCCTGCCGTCATGGTGATCGTGGCTCCGGAAAAGGGCTCTCCCCCGGTGTAGCCGACCGGGCTGACCCGGAGATCCATGCAGAGATTGTTGAGCGGCAGATAGAACAGGCTGGTCAGCGGGGACCAGGCAGCGGGCTGGAGGAACTTGGTGCCGATGCTGCCGGGACAGATGCCAGAGGTGAGCGGACCCGGGGGGCCGCGCCGCGCACCGACGGGCGGCACCGCGGGTGCCGGTGCGCCGTACCTGGGGTCTCGCTGGGGAATTCCGCTGCTCAAATCCACGGCTCGGGCCCAGTTGGCCGGGCCGAATCGCTCCGCCACCAGAACGCGGCCGGTGCCCCGATCCAGCGTGTAGGCAAATCCATTGCGGTCGAAATGGACCAGGGCTTTTACCGGGGCGCCGTGAATGGTGAGGTCTACCAGAATGTTTTCGTTGGAGCCCCCGTACCCCCACTCATCGTGCGGAGTGACCTGGAAGGCCCAGCGCAGCTTTCCCGAGGCGGGGTCCCGCGCCAGGATCGAGGAGGTCCACTTGTCGTCCCCGGGTCTCGCCGCCGGGTTGCCTGGCGCGGGCTGGTCGGTTCCATAGTAGATCAGGTTGAGTCCGGGGTCATACGAGATCCACCCCGACGTCGTGCCACCTCCGGTGCGCCAACCCTCTCCGCCCCAGGAAGAGACCCCGAGGTCCCGGCCCTGGTGCGAGACATAATTCGCATTGGCCGAGCCATCGATCAGGACGTCGGCGTCTGGGCCGGTGCTGTAGCCGCGCCAGACCAGTCTGCCGGTCAAGGCATCGTAGGCCGTCAGGTAGCCGCGCACACCGTACTCCGCGCCCGATACACCGGCAAAGACCAGATCTCCCACCACCAGTGGGGCGGATGCGAGAGTCGCACCGAGCTTCGGATCGGCATTACGGACCCGCCAGATCTCGCGCCCCGTCCCGGCATCGAGGGCGGCGAGCTCACCGCTGAGCAGGGGCACGTAAAGCTTTCCGCTGGGATGCCAGGCCAGCCCGCGACTTCCGGCGTCGCAGCACCCGGTCGGCAGCGTGGGAATCGCCGGAGGGTCCGCGCTCGGCTTGGGCGCCGGGCCGGGAAGCGGCGCGGTGTAGCGCCACTTCACGGGGGCTCCCGGCTGGGACAAATCGAGGGCGTACACCGAATTGGGGTATGGAGTATGGACGAACATCACCGGACCCACGACCAGCGGACTACCCTCGTGCCCGCGCAGCGATCCGGTCGAGAAGGTCCACACCGGCCGAAGCTGACCCACGTTCGATGTCGATACCTGGTCGAGGGGGCTGTATCGGGTGAGGGCGTAATCGCGGCCGGCAGACTGCCAGTCTCCGGCCGGTGGGCCCCCAACGACCGGGGGAGCGGGCCGTCGTTGCGCGGTCAGCGACGTGGTCAGAGCAAAGAACGGGAGGGCTGCCATGCCACCGAGGCACGCGGCCAGTCGGCCCACGGGGTTCACGGCTGGGGTGACCCTCCGGCGGGGCGCGGGCTCGCCAGTACCTCCGGCTTGAAGTATCCTCGCTCGTATGCCGAGCGTGGATTCCAGAGAACCCAGGACCGGATGCCGAGGTCGGTGAGGGCCCGGACCTGTTCGCGGACCTGAAAGGACGTGTAGCGTGGCTGGCCAAGGGTGAAGGCCTGGAGATACGGGCGGATTTCGGCACTGTGCTTGGGCGCCAGCGCTTTATTCCGGCGCAGGCCGTCCTCGATGGCGCGCCTGACCATCACGTAGGGCGACGCGTTGGGGCGGGCGACCCCATACACCCCGCGTTGGTAATGACTCGGGTAGACCATCGGAAGAACCACATCCGCGCTGGTCACGAGGTCCTCCCAGTACTGACCGATTCCCATGTCGTCTTCGGCGGTGGTCGTGAGTCCGAACACATCGATCGTGAAGGGCACTTTGAGGGCTCGGGTCCTCGCGCCCAGCAGCAGCAGATTCCGGGTGATCCCCTCCCGCGACGACTCGATCCCGCGCCGGGCCGGAAACACGGCCTTGGCCATCCGCTGGCGGGATTCGTCGGGAAACCGGACATAATCGTACTGGATTTCCTCGAAGCCGATGCTGACCGCCTCGGCGGCAAGTGCCGCGGCATAGACCCAGACCGAATCGTTGAATGCGTCGACCCACTTGGTGCCTTTCCGGTCGGTCCAGGCGCCTCCGGACCCGTTCTGGATGGCCCAGGCACCCTTGTTGGCGGCAAGGAGCGGATCCTTCGCCACGACGATCCGGGCGATCGGGCGAATCCCCTTCGCGCGGAGCAGCGCCACCCGTTCGCGGGCGTCGCGGGCCCGGAGCTGGGTGTTGGCCCCGATTTCCAGGGCCACCGGTACGGCCGACCGGAAGGTCAGATACCCGGTATCATCCTTGATGTCGATGACGAACGCGTTGATCTCGGTCGTTTCCGCCAGCTGGACGAGCTGATAGAATTTCTTGGTGCCGAAGGCCCAGGCGTTCACGTAAATCGCCCGGACCGGAGTCGAGTCATGACCTGCCGCCGCGGCGGCCAGGAGAAGCGTGCTCAGCATGACGCATATTAATCGGATCCCTTGCCATCGACGGGCCGCGGGAGCAGGATTCTCCCGGCCCAGGTGCGTCCAATAACCCGGAGCATCGATGCACATCGCCATTCAGTACTGCGTGGTCTGAAACTACGAACGTCGCGCTGCCGGTCTGGCGGCGGAGCTGGAGCGGGAACTCGAAGGCGCCGAGGTGAAACTGATCCCGGCGTCGGCTGGAATGTTCGAGGTCAGCGTGGACGGTACGGTGGTCTTTTCCAAGAAGCAGCTGGGCCGGCACGCCAATCCCGGCGAAGTCGTCGATTTGATCCGGGCCAACCGGGGGTGAGTGTAGCTCCATGAAGATTGCCATTTCCACCGGCGGGGGCGATGCGCCGGGGCTCAACGCGGTCATTCGCGCCGTGGTGTTATCCGCTCACCAGAGAGGCTGGGAGACCTACGGCATCAGCCGGGGATACGACGGGCTCTTCTCCCCCGAGGACCGGTATCGCAAGGACAACCGCCCGACGACCGAAACACCGGGCGAGCCCGATCCGGGTCTGATCGCGCTGGGGCCGCGCGAGGTCCGGGGCATCACCCACCTCGGGGGTACCATCCTCGGCACCACCAACTACGGCAATCCGTTTCAATGGCCCCGTCACATGCCGGACGGATCCGTGCTGGAGGAGGATCGCTCCGACGAGATGATCGCGTCGTTCCGGGCCCATGGCTTCGATGCCCTGGTGGCGATCGGAGGCGACGGCAGCCTGGGTATCGCTCAGCGCCTGTTCGAAAAGGGCGTCCCGGTAGTCGGGGTGCCGAAGACCATCGATAACGATGTCGCGGGTACCGAATCCTCCTTCGGGTTCGACACCGCCGTGAGCACCGCGACCGACGCCCTCGACAAGATCCACACCACCGCGGAGAGCCACGATCGGGTCTTCGTGGTGGAGCTCATGGGCCGCTACGCCGGCTGGATCGCGCTGCACAGCGGTCTGTCCGGCAGCGCCGACGTGATCCTCATTCCGGAAATCCCCTTCGACATCGACAAGGTGTGCCAGAAGATCATGGAGCGGGAACATCGGGGTCGGCGGTTCTCGATCGTGGTTGCCGCGGAAGGCGCCCGGGCCGCCGGAGGACAGATCGTGCTCCGTCAGCGCGCCGGGCGGGGACGCGCCGAGCGGCTCGGAGGCATCGGGGAGGAAGTGGCGAAGGCGATCGGGGAACGAACCGGGAAGGAGACCCGCTGCCTGGTGCTGGGCCATCTCCAGCGGGGCGGCTCACCTACCACATTCGACCGGCTCCTCGCGCTGCGATTCGGCTCCGGGGCGGTCCGCGCCATCGCGACGGCCGACTTCGGCTCCTGCATCGTGTACACGCCTCCGACGGTGAGCCGGGTACCGTTGACGCAGATCATCGGCCGGCCGAAGGTGGTCCCGCTCGACAGCGGCATCATTCTGACCGCGCGGAACCTGGGGATCAGTCTGGGAGACTAGAGATACTACGACGTCAGGAGGGAGCATGCCCGACAAGGAACAGCCGCTCAGCAACGCCGACATCTCGGCTCGACTCAAGGCCATGCCTGCCTGGTCCTTCGAGAACGGGGCCATTCGCCGGACCTACAAGACCGATGGATGGCGGGGGTCGATGCTGGTCACCAATGCCATCGCGTTCATCTGCGAGTCGGCCGATCACCATGCCGACGTGACGGTCACCTGGCCCAGCGTCAGTGTGGCACTCTCCACCCATAGCGCCGGGGGAATCACCGACAAGGATTTCGAAGTGGCCGGCCTGATCGAGGCCCAGGTGTCGTGGAAGCCGGGAGCGAATTCAAGCCTGAAGGGACCCGCCAAGCCGTTCGTGAAGGACTAGCCTCACTCCTTCATCGCGAGTCTGTAGTACCCTGCCTGACCCACGCTCTCCTCCACTTCCACCTCGATCGCATCCAGGTGGACAAGACCCTCCTTGCGGAGGTCCTCCCGGAGCCGGTGGGCCAGGTACTCCGCGATCATTTCGGCCGTGGTATTGGTAATCGGAATCAAGGCGCAATTGGATGCCGGGAACACGAAGCGCTGCGCTCCGAGGTAGTCCACCAGCATCCGGTCCTCCTCGGTGGTCAGGACCAGTTTGGGATTCAGGGTCGGCAACAGGACCCGATGGTCGACCGCCTGAACGTAGGGTCGGACGATCCGCTTGAGGACTGCAAAGTCCACCACGAAGGCGCACTCCCGATCGATGCCGCCCTCGACCGTCAATCCCACCCGATAGTTGTGGCCGTGGAGTGACTCACACTGGTGGCCGGCGAGCGTGATGAAATGCGCCGCCGAGAATCCGAGATACTCCTTCGAGACCGACACCTTGAATGCGTGTTCCACGGATCCGCCCGCGTGGGTGAGTGACGAGGGGCCGAATAATAGCCATGCCGGACACCGGATGTCCCGGGGCGATTCCGAGTGTCCTTCCTGGAGGACAGCCACCGGGACTGCCCTGCGGGTACTCCTTGCTGCACAAGAAGATACGAATTGGCACGACGCTCGCTTTGGGTAGGGCCGGAAGGCAGTCGTAATTCTTCATGGAGGTCAATGTGAATACCCGTAACCTGGTACTCGGTACCGCAATGCTGCTCCCGCTCCTTGCCGTCAAGCCGGCGGAGGCCCAGCGGGTCAGGGCTGACATCAGAATCGGAGGCGGTCCCATCGGCGGTCGGGTCATTCTCGGCGACCGTGACGGATATCGGGGCCGGCCCCGGATGCTTCGGGGGATCTCGTGGATCCGGGCCGACCTGTATCGCAGGAATGACTGGTGGAACGATTTCGAGCGAGGCAGCCGCATCGTCGTGGTCTATTACGATCCCGATGACGACGTCTACTATCTCGATCGCTACGCTCCCGACCTGATCGAGCTCAGCCTGTACGAGCGGGACGGGCGGTTCTACCGGCTGGACGACGACGCCTACGCCTACGGATATGGCATCGCGCCGCGGTACGACATTCGATTGAATGGCCGGTTCAATAACTGGTATAGCCAGCGATTCGGTGGGCGAGACCGGTTCAACTACCGCTTCCCCGAGCGGCCCAGGGGCGATCGGTTCGATGGTCGCCGGGAAGGCAGATTCGAACGCCGCGATCCGCGGGACAACCATCGCGGCGGTGACTGGGACAACCGGGGCGATCGCGACCGGTGGAACCAGCAGGACAACCGGGGCGATCACGACCGGACGAACCGGCAGGACAACCGCGGTGACCACGACCGCGGCGACGCCCGGGATGGTCGCGACAACCGGGGCGATCATGACCGCGGCAATGGCCGGGACAATCGCCGCGACAACGGTCGAGGCAATCACCGAGGCCGTCCCGGAACCGAGTAACCGAATGGGTGGGGCCGTCCCCCATGAGCCTCTCTGGCTCGCTTTCCCGGCCCCACCATAAGACCCGAGGCTCCCCGCCCGGGTTGGAACGACCCTCCTTCACCGGAGGGTCGTTCGCGTTTCAGGGAGGCTGGCTTGCCTGGACCGCATCTATTTACGACCTTTGTCGCAGCCAGCCGGCATTCGGCTGGCCCCAGGTCGTCCGGGTTACCACGCCGGAAGGGTTTCGATTCCGTATCCTCACGCCTAGGAGCCTTCCATGAGATTTCGCCGCATCGTGATTTCCACCTTGGCACTCTGTCCCATGGTCAGCGCGGTCGGGCTGGCGCAAGGCGCCGGCACGAAGGTGCATTTCGGGGTCCTGGCGGGAGCAACGTTCGCGAAACTCGGCGGGAAGGACACGGAGGGTGAGAACATCAAGAACCGGACTGGCTTCGCCGGGGGCGGATTCGTCGGCCTGGGGGTGAGCAAGAACTTCGAGATCGAGCCCGAGGTGCTTTTTGTGCAGAAGGGGGCCAAAGCCTCTGAGACCGGCTTTACCGAGAACCTCAAGGTGTCTTACGTGGAGGTGCCCGTCCTCCTGAAGCTCCGCTTTCCCGGAAAATCCGGTGGAACTGTGGTTCCCCACATCTATGCCGGTCCCTATCTCGGGTTCAAGGCAGGATGCCATCTTTCCGGCACGGAAGGAAGCACGTCGTTTTCCGGCAATTGCGCTGACGAAGACTTCAACATCAAATCCACTGACTTCGGGGCCACGTTCGGAGGCGGGGTCGATGTCGGCCGCGCGATCATCGACGTGCGTTACGATCTCGGCTTTTCGAAGATCAGTGATGACGTGTCCAGGAACGACATCAAGACCCGGACGCTCTATCTCTTGGTGGGCTGGACGTTCCGCCCGGCGCACTAGCGCCTGCCCATGAACGAACGACGCCCCCGCCGGCTGTGCCGGCGGGGGCGTTGCCATCCGGGTGGGCCGGCAGCGTTAGGTTTACAGGCTCATGCATCCCTCCCGCAACCATCATCTCCCCGTCGACCCGGCGGCCTACCGGAGGGCCGAACACCCTCGAGGCCGGGTCATCGTCATCGCGCCCACCCGCGCCGCGTGCGAAACGATCGAACTGGCGCTGGGCACCGAGATCGAAACGCTGTTGCAGCGGAAGCACGGCCCGATGGTCTGGGAATGGGCGGCCAGCGGCAAACCGTTCGGCATCGTGGCCGGCACCGGAACCGGGAAGACGCTGGGTATTCGCCCCATCGCCCAGGCCATCCTCCAGGAAACCCTGAGATACGGCGTGGTGAATCGGGAGCGAGAGGCTACGCCCGAAACGCCCTCATGGAACGTGGTGATCGTCACCACCGGGATCGCGCGACGCTGGTTCCAGGATGACCTGATCAGCGAGCGGGATACCCTGATCGTCGACGAGATCCACCAGACGTCGGCCGAGCTGGAGCTCTGTCTGGCCCTGGGCAAGCGGGCCGGCTGCCGTTTCATCTGGCTTTCGGCCACGGTAGACCCGACCTTTTACTCCAAATACCTGAGCAGCGCCGAAGTGCTGGAAACCAGCGCCTTCGATCCCAAGCTCCGCGCCAAGGTGACGGTGGTGGCCAAGGACGTCGAGGAGTTCCTCGACGATCGCTTCGTGCGCCACCTCATCAAGGAGCGCCGCGGAGTCGCGGTGTTCGTTCCCACTCGAGCCGAGGTGGAACGACTGGCCGCGGAGCTTTCCGATCAATGGCCCAAGCTCTCGGCGGCGTTCTATCACGGGGGAGAGCCGATTCGGGTCATCCGGCCGTTCCTCGAGGGCTCGATCCCCAAGCCGTTTCTGCTCGCGATGACCGCGGCGGGGCAGTCGGCGCTCAACATTCCCGGCCTCGACACCGTGGTGATCTACGACGCGCGCTACGGGAATAGGGTCGATCGCGGACGGAACGTGTTGCATCGACTCTACCTGGGCGCTAATGAGATTCTGCAGATGGCGGGCCGGGTGCACGGCCGGGTGGCCAACGGAGAGGTGACCATTCTCTCGGACCGTCAGCTCGACTTCGACGCCCTCCGGCCAACCCCGCCCGAGTTCCAGCTTGCCGGCGACGCCGAGCGGGTGGCGCTGACCTGCGCCGCCCTCGGCGTGGACGCGCGCGACCTCGACTTGCCCGTGCCGCTGGACAAGATCGCCTACCGGCGCGCGCTGGAACTGCTGACCGCCCGCGGCCTGGTGCGCGAGGGCCGTCTCACCGACTACGGCCGAGAGGTGGAGGCCATGCCGGTGGACCGACCCTGGGCGGAGCTGCTGGTCAAGGCCGACGCGAGCGTCGTGCCGATCGCCGCGGTGTGCTCCAACATCGAATCACTCCATCGGATGACCCGGGAGGAACGGGAACTTCATGGCGTGCTGGTCCAGGGCAGCGATCATCTGACGGCGTACAATCTCTTCGCGGAGGCGGTCAACCAGCACGGCTCGCTGGGAGAGGCGTACGGGCTCCCGCGCCACGTCTTCGACGAGGGACTGGCGGACTGGGGCCAGCGCCGCGGAGTGCTGATCAAGGCGATCGAGGATGCGGCCATGGGTACCGCCTCGGTCTTCCGCTCCCTGGAGCTCCCGCTGCCGCGAACTCTTCCCTATGCCAACCGGGAGCTGCGCCAGGCGTTCATCGAGCTGGTGGCGAAGGTGATGCCCTTCGACCTGGTCCTCGACGAGCACACCGCCGACGGCCAGGAGGTACGGGTGGCGAAGACCTCGGTGGCCGGAACCTGGGGGGCGGTGGCAGGGAATGTCCGATACTTTGCCGACCGATTCGGCGTGGCTCGAGCCTCGGTGGAAGGGACCACGATCTCCTATGAGCTGGTCCGCCGCAACGCGACCCTGGGACCTCCGGAAATCCTGGTCACCGGCACCCGGCGCCACCAGCAGCTCGCCGTCGCGCGCAAACTGGAATACTTTGGCTTCCAGCTGGAAACCGATATCGAGCCGCTGACCGGAAACATCCCCGAGGATCTGCTCGGCCCGGCACGCGAAGCATTGATCGACACGCTGCTCGCCGGAGAGACCGGCCACTCGGACCAGAACCGGGTTCGGCGCGGGGCCGCGATGCTGCAGGAATGGTGGCGCCGCTCGGGAGGCACGCTCGAGTCCGCCTCCGACCCCGCTATCAGGGAAAAACTTCGGGCGCAGCTTGGCGACGTGGGGTCCTGGAAGGACTTTCTGGAAACGCCGCTGGCGCTGGAGCCGGAAGCCATGATCGGCGAGGCGGACCGGCGCCGTCTCGATGCGCTTCCATCGATGGTGCGGCTGCACGGCGACGCGGTGCCGCTGGACTATGAGCTGCATGCCGGGACGGGGGTGGTGCGGCTGCGGCTTCGGGAGGGGCAGGCGCGGCGGCTCTCGGCACCCGATCTTCCAGTCCTGGACCGGCCGTTGCGATTCGCGGTCGTCCGGGGCGGGGAGCCGCCGCTTCGCGCCGATTCCCTGGAAGAGCTTGCGGCGCTGCTCAAGCATCCGACCGGCAAGGCCCGAGCACACCGCCACCGGCACACCAACCCGCGTCGTGGAGGCCGCCGCCGATGAGCGTCTCATTGCCCGACCGGATACCCCTCGAAGCCATCCGGCAGGCGCGGGAGCGCATCAAGGACTCGGCCATCCGCACCCCACTGGTGCGGCTTCCCTATGACGGGCCCCGCGAAATCTGGCTCAAGCTGGAGACGCTGCAACCGGTGGGATCATTCAAGATCCGGGGCGCCCGGAACGCGATCGGCAGTATCGAGCCCGGGGAGCTGGCCAAGGGGATCTACACCGCGAGCGCCGGCAATATGGCGCTTGGCCTGGCCTGGTGCGCCCGACTTCGGCACATCCCCTTTACCGCCGTCGTCCCCGACCATGCCCCGGATGCGAAGCTGGCGGCGCTGGACCGGCTGGGTGCGCGAATCGTACCGGTGCCGTTCGAGCGATGGTGGCAGGTCCTGCTGGAGCGCACCTACCCCGGCATGGAAGGACGCTTCATCCACCCGGTGTCGGACGTGGCGGTGATGGCGGGCAATGCGACGATCGGCGCCGAGATCCTGGAAGATCTTCCGCACGTAGAGAAGGTACTGGTTCCCTTTGGCGGCGGCGGGTTGATTGCGGGTATCGCGAGCGCCCTCAAGTTCCTGGGTCCCGGCGCTCGGTGCATCGCGTGCGAGGTGGAGTCCGCCGCCCCGCTCAGCGCCTCGCTCGCCGCCGGCGCGCCGCAGCCGGTCACCTACTCTCCGAGCTTCGTCGATGGGATCGGATCGTCGGGGCTGCTGCCGGAGATGTGGCCCATGGTGAAGGGACTGATCGAGGGGTCCGCGGTGGTATCCCTCGAGGAGACGGCCGAGGCAATCCGGACCCTGGTACAGCGGATGCGGATCGTGGCCGAGGGCGCCGGGGCCGTGGCGCTGGCGACGGCGCTTTCCGGCAAGGCAGGCGGCGGGACCATCTGCTGCATCGTCTCGGGTGGCAACATCGATCCGGCCCGCCTCGCCGCGATTCTCACCAAGGCACCCGACAGCCTCGGCCCGGCGCACTAGCTCAGGGCACCGGACGCGCCGGCTGGGGACGTCCCGACGGCTTCCACTCGGGGCGGGGCCCATCGGCCAGGAGCCGCACCGCCCGTATCGTGGCGTCGATCACGGCGGCCATGTGCGCGGCATCGACCCGCGAGATATCGTCGGTGGCCCGGTGATAATCGTCGTGAAGGTTGAAGCTGGAGAGCGTGTGGGCCACCACGCCGCGCAGGGCGAGGGCGTAGTTGTCACTGCGCTGGAAGAATTCCTGGTCGGGTCGCGGATCGGCGACCAGCGGGATGCCCGCCGCGGCGAGCCGGTCACCCATGGTGGACTTGTCGTACCCGGTCAACCAGGCCTTTCCGGCTCCTCCGGCCAGAGAATCGGGCCGCCCGATCATCTCGATTTCCAGATTGGCCACCAGACCTGAAATCGGGAGCGCGGGGTGTTCGACGTACCAATGCGCGCCCAGCAATCCCAGCTCCTCACCCGTCATCGTGGCGAACAGCACGGTGCGTTTCGGGCGGGAGCCTCCGCGCAATGCCTGGGCGACCTTGAGGGTCGCCACCACGCCCGACGCGTCATCGTCGGCGCCGTTGCAAATGCTGTCCGCCCCCATGGCACGACAGTAGTTTCCGGGATCCCCTACCGCCCCGATGTGATCGTAGTGGGCATCGATCAAGATGTGCTCCGCGGCCAACGAGGGATCCGCGCCGGGAAGCCGTCCCAGCACGTTGACCGCCCAGACCCGCCGATCTGACGGAATCGAATCGAGGGCCGCCCAGCTGGCCGCGAGTCGCACCCGCACCCGGCCGGCGGTGTCGGTCACCCGGAAGAGGGGCACGCGCTGGAAGTAGCCGCTATCTCCGGCGGGCTCCAGGCCGAGCCGTTGCATCTCCCGAGCGATCAGGACCGCGGCTTTGAAGGCCCCCGGCGAACCGGTCAGCCGACCCCGCAGGGAGTCATCCGAGAGCTGGCCCAGCAGCGTCATGACTTCGGCCGGCGTGACCGAGGGAGCTGGCACTGGAGCGGCCGCGGTCTTCGGGGCGGTGCCGCCCGAGCAGGCCGTGAGGAGCAGGAGTGAGGGGCCGAAAAATCGTCTGGCGAGAGGCATGGGGCACTCGTGAGAGGCTAAGAGGCTAAAGACGCTAAGAGGCTAAGACGCTAAGACGCTAAGACGCTAAGACGCTAAGACGCTAAGAGACTGGGTTTGAGAATCATAGAAGGTACGCCTGGAGCATCACCAGGATCCCCACCAGCGAGGCCAGGGCCACGCTGTGGAAGAATACATAGCGGAGAATCGTTCCCTCCTGGCCGTCCGAATTGGTCACGGTCCCGGCCACGACGATGCTCTGGGCATCGATCATCTTCCCCATCACCCCACCGGAGGAATTGGCCGCGGCCATCAGCACCGGGTCGAGACCGAGCTGTCTGGCGGTGATCGTCTGCAGGCTTCCGAACAACACGTTGGACGAGGTGTCCGATCCGGTCAGCGCCACGCCCAGCCATCCCAGCATGGTGCCGAAGAACGGGTAGAGGAATCCGGTCCGCGCGAAGGCCAGGCCCAGGATCGCGTCCTCGCCGCTGTAGCGGGTTACGTATCCCAGGGCCAGCATCAGGGAGATCGTGAGGAGCGACGCGCGGGCCCGCCGGAAGGCCGACACCCAGGTCCGCGCGAGCTCGCGGATGCCGTAGCCCAGGAGCGCGGCCGTGACGAGTGCCGTCAAGAGAATTGCCGTCCCGGTGGCCGAGAGCCAGTTGAGCGTGAAGACCGCGGGCTCGGGGGTGAGGGCCGCGACAACCGGCGGCGCGCGTTCCACCAGGTTGTGCAGACCCGCGACGGGAATCCTGGGCGCGGAGAGCCCATTGAGGGCCGCCTTGACCTGGGGCGTTCCCCAGGCAAAGACCAGCACCGTCAGCACGATCCAGGGGAGCCACGCTCTGGCCGGGACCGCGGTCGGCGCCTCCGAGACGATCCCCGGCGGCCGGACCGAGTCGTCGCGGCCGGCGCCGGCCCGCGCCGGTGGGGGAGACCAGATGCGGAGGAATCCGATGAGGCAGAT
>Ga0163163_10003211_pt1 | contig 13850 bp, 12 predicted proteins | sample S65metaG_FD_119766 | JGI IMG/M metagenome (GOLD analysis project Ga0163163, IMG submission 119766) | Switchgrass rhizosphere microbial communities from Kellogg Biological Station, Michigan, USA - S6-5 metaG | ecosystem: Host-associated > Plants > Roots > Rhizosphere > Soil | place: USA... | reverse complement strand
GTCGGTCGCGTTCGCGGCGCTGTCGAAGAACGACGTCAAGCGGCTCAACGAGTCGGCCACGGTACTGTCAGAGATTCGCAATGCGGCGGACGACGCCATTCCCCAGAAGACCTGGAGCAACGCCAGGTGTGTGGTGGTCATTCCGTCACTCAAGAAGGCCGCGTTCATCGTCGGCGGCGAATTCGGATCCGGTGTGATGAGTTGCCGGCACGCGAGCGGCTGGACCGCGCCGGTCTTCATGGAGATGACCAAGGGCAGCGCCGGCTTCCAGATCGGCGCCCAGTCTGTTGATCTCGTGCTGCTGGTGATGAACCAGAGCGGCGTGGACAAGCTGCTTCGAAACAAAGTGACGCTCGGCGCCGATGCGTCGATTGCCGCAGGACCGGTGGGCCGTTCGGCCAGCGCCGCGACCGACGCGCAAATGACGGCGGAGATGCTGTCGTATTCGCGGGCGAAAGGCGTGTTTGCCGGCATCGACCTGTCCGGTGGTTCGTTGAGGCCTGACGACTCGTCAAACGAACGAGCCTACGGGACCAACGTGTCGGTTCGGGAAATCGCTCTTGGCACGACCACGGCGCCGGTGCCGGCCGAGGCGCACGCATTCATGACTGCGCTCGGCGGCCGCGAAGTCCGCGGCACGACTGGCGTGAAATAGGTCTGGAGCCAACGATGCGCCTTCGGCCAACCGTTGCCGCCGTCCTCCTGCTTGGCATCTCTTCTTCCGCGGCCGGCTTCGCGCAATCATCAGGCTCGTTTGGTCTCCGTCGCTTTGACGACCAGGTGGCGGCCTACATGAAGATTCGGGAGGACGCCAACAGCCGCGTTGGCGCGCCCGTAATCTCGTCGAACGCTGGTGAAATCATCGAGAGAGAGGCTCTCCTGGCGTCGGCCATCCGCAAGGCGCGACCGCACGCCGCTGCCGGCGACATCTTCAACGACGTTGTCGCGTTCGAAATTCGCACAAGGATTCGCGCGGTCCTGGACCGACATCATGTTTCCGAACGAGCCGTGCTCGCTGACGCTGGCGCTGAAGCTCCTCTCGGCCCGGCGCCGATCGGCGTCAATGGAGCGTTCGACTGGCGATTCGGCGCGGCCATGCCGGCGTCGTTCATCGCCGTGCTGCCGCCGGTGCCGTGGCCGCTCGAGTACCGCTTCGTATCGGGCAATCTGGTGCTGCTCGATGTGGAAGCCCGCCTGATTGTGGATGTCCTGCCAGATGTGCTGACCGCGCGGTGAGCGCGCGACCGGCCGAAGCCGGTCGCCTATACACAGGTGAAGATCGAACTAGGCCCGGTGACGTGGCTGGGTCTCGCCGCTGACCGCGGTCAAATGCAACAGGTCAAAATCGCGCGGCAGCGAGGCGACAGCATGCGCCCGCTCTTTTCGCAATCGCATCGCCAAGTCTGAGATGGTGACGTGCTCCTTCCGCATCAGGCGTCCGAAATAGGTCAGCACGAGCGGCGCAACGGCGGAGAGGATCGACACCGCGGAGGAGCGCCGGATTCCGGCATAGAACGCGACGCGGTCGATGACCGATGAAAGCTCATGGCCGAATAGCCGTGACAGCCATCGTCCCGACACCGTCGCGGTATCGACGGACGGTGCGACCGCCACGACGCAGCCGATCGCGGTCAGTGCATCGGGGGCCTTGGCGGTCTCGCCGGCGACAACCATCAGGTCCTTCAGGAACCCACGATCGCGGCTGCGACTGGCAATCGTGGCTGCCATCGCCGTCATCGCCGTGGTGAAGCCCTTCAGGACAGCGGATTCGGGCTCGCCGTTCCGGCGGGCGACGATGGAGAGAATCGCTGGCGAGGCGATTTGGTGGAAGCCTTCCAGCATGGTAGCCATACAGCCTGCTCGCTCTCGCCGGCGGAAGTTCACATGACGCGCGGCATCGTTACTGATCGTTGGTCAGCGTCTTCTTCCCCTTGGCCATGTACGGATTACCGTTGAGCGCCGTCGAAATGTCGCGAATGGCGCGCTGGGCCCGCACGCTGTTGCCGGCCTCGTCGAGCGGCGGCGAGACCACGGCGACACCGAAGTTGCCGGGCGACACGGCGATGAGGCCGCCGCCGACCCCGCTCTTCGCCGGCAGACCCGTGTGATAAAGCCACTTGCCCGAGTCGTCGTAGAGGCCGGCCGTCGCCATCACCGCGAGCACGTACGGCACGTTCTCTGCGCTGATCGCCTGCTTACCGGTCACCGGATTGCGGCCGCCAAATGCCAGTGTCGCCGCCATCGTCGCGAGATCCTTCGCGTTGACGCCCACCGAGCACTGCCTGGTGTAGAGATCGGTCGCCTGGGCCGGGTTGCTCTTGATGTATTCGTAGGCGTACATCAGCATGCCGATTGCCTGGTTCCGCTGGTTGGTATCGGACTCTGATTGGTAGACGTCCTGCAGAACCGAAAGCGGCCGGCCGGCGAAATCGTTGTAGGTGCCGATGATCTTCGACCACACTTCTTCCGACGTCTTGCCCTGCACCATGGAGGTCGCGGTAATCGCCCCGGGATTGACCAGCGCGTTGAGCTCCGGTCCGCCGCCGACTTTCTTCGCGAACTCGACCGAGATGATGGAATTGAACCTCATGCCAGTGGCGTCGACGCCGATCGTCTTTTCAATCGCTTCCGCTCCCTGGTCCTGGATCACGCGGGCCATGGTGAACACTTTCGAGATCGACTGAATCGAGACCTCGGTCTTCACGTTGCCGGCAGTGTAGGTCTTGCCGTCGGCGGTGACCAGCGCAATGCCAAACAGGTTGGGATCGACTTTGGCCAGAGCCGGGATGTAGTCCGCGTTCTTGCCTTCCTGAAGGTTCTGGTACTTGGTGAAGGCGCTGTTGACCGCGGTCTGGATGCTCGACTGCGCGTAAACGAACAGCGTGGAGAGTCCGATCAGGGTGGTGCTGGCAGCGACCGCCAGCAGCGGCCGAAGCCGTCGTGTTTCGATCGTCATGTCTCGTCCTCACAGTTGTGGCGCGAATCGGTTGTGGCCCGATATGGACTCGCCGGACGTCCACACATCAGTTCGAAGAGCACACGGTATGCCGCAGGGTCGCCGCCGATTTTCGAGCGATGTGCTTGTCCGACGGGTGGTGTCGAGCGGATGGTCACTGCCGGTCGTGAGAGGTGCCGCGTCGCCGGGGATGTGGCGCTACGGTTCGGCCTGTGTGCCGGCGATGATATTGGTCTTCTCCCAGGCCCGCACCCGGCGCCTGGCGTCGTCGAAAAGACGCTCGTAGTTGCCCTTTCGCACGAGCTCGCTGGTCGACGGTTTGAGCTGGGCAAAGAGCGGGGCGTACATGCGATAGACCTTCAGATAGGTCCCCTGATCGGATGGCGCGACTTCATCGGTGCCGAAGAGAAACCGATCAGGGTGACGGTTGATCAGGTTGGCGGTTGCCGCGATCGTGTCGGGCGTGGCAACGACGTACTTCGCCGTTTCGTCCCACGAGATGTCGAGATAGAGGTGGCTCAGCGAAGGATTCGTCAGCACGCGATCGATGATGGCGAGCTGATCCTTCACCGGGCGCACGACCCGTCCGAGGCCGAGATGCGCCCAGATGATCGTGGTGGCGGGGTGGCGGGCGATCAGCTCGCCCAGCTGCACCGCCTGATAGGGATCCTGGCCCGGCTTCGGAAACGGCGCGTCGATGTCGCTGTGAATCAGCGAAATGAGGCCGACCTCGCCGGCGAAGTCGAGCAGGCGATCGAGCGCGGGGTTGGTGAGGCTGGCCGTTTCACCGGCGACCTTGGCCGAGACGAATTCCTTGTGGATCGTGAACTCGCCAATGCCCGAGAAGACGCCGGGAAAGGTGGTGAGCACGCGCCGCACGTGATCGGCGGCATACATGTCGGTCGGGTTGAAGCCGGTGATCATCGGGTCGAACCGTGCCTGGTCATGCGGCGAAAGCGACCGGTAGGCCATGGCGATGAACGCGTCAGTAAACGAGTAGTAGTAGAGCGGCGCGTCGCTTTGCAGGTAATAGGTCGGGGCAAAGCGGCCGGTATTGCCATAGGACCACTGTTGCTGCAGCGGAATGCCGAAGAGCGCCACTCGTCCGACCTTCGTGCCCATGACGGTCAGAAAGTCGTGAATATTCGTGCCCTCCTGCACGTAATTCGTGAGGTGGAAATGCGAGTCATTGGTTTCGAACGTCTCCGCTTCACGCGGCTCGGCGTTGCCGACCCGTGGTCCCAGGGCCCATACGGCCGCGAACAGAATCGCTCCGAGGAACAGGAGCGAAGCAGCGCGCCACACATTGTCGCGGGTCATGGCCATGTCCTGCTCTCGTGATTCAGCAGTTGATCTCGCGTCGTTCGCCACCCGGCCGTCGAGAGTGAAGGGATCTGAAATGTGACGTGACGGCCGCGACGGACAGAGCAACCGCGCTGCCAGCGCGCGTCGCGCACCGGGTTGCCGGCAATATCGAAAAACGTTCGGGTGAGGCCGGAACGGCGATCAGGCGGCAGACGGACGACTCGACCGGGTCTCGTGAGCGCTCACAACATGCAGTGAGCGCCCGCGTCCCTCGCGCCGGATGTTTTGCAGTCCGTTAATCCGTGGTTGCCACTGGTTTCCACGATTTGTCGGGATTGAAACGCGTCATCTTTGCGAATTCGTCGAGCGTAGCTGGACCGAGATCCTGCTGGTACACGACACCGTCATGGCTCACCATGAAGGTCTTGACGCCGCTGACGCCGTACTGCGCGGGCGCGGCCACCAGCGCGAAGCCGCCGATCATCGCGCCGTTGACGACGAAGTCGAGTTGCCCAAGCGGCGCTGCCGGACCTTGCCCCGGCAGCATCTTGAAATAGTAGCCGTGATACGGCTGCGATCTGTTCGTATAGCCCTGTTGAATCGCGTTGGCAATTGCTTCGCCGACCGTGCCGCCCCAGGAGCCGTCGTCATTTTTCCAGGCGAGCCCATCGTGTGTCCCCGGCGTGCTGATCACGCGCTGGGCGTACTGGTTGACGTCAAAGCCATTGCGGGGCTCGAGCGCATACTCGTGCTGGGCCTCGACGTAGCCGCGGCAGATCGCGATCGCGTCGAACTCATCTGCGCCGATACGGCGGTACAGGAGCTCCTGGCGTCCGGCCCTGGCGTCGAATGACCAGGTCTGCCCGCGCTTGACGATCGGAACCGGAAACGGCCAGTCTTCGTCGCCGACGATCAGAAAGGCGCGGGCGCGCGTCTTCGGATCAATCGAGACCGACTGTTTGTCCTCTGCCGCTTCGACGAACCCTTTCGCGCGTTGACGGTCCTCCGCGTAATTGCCTGTGAGCACCAGGTCGACGTCGGCGCCAAAGATCGCCTCGAGCGCGTTGATGTCGAATTGGTCGGCAGCTTCAATCAGGGCATCAGCGGCATGCTTGGCGCTGTCGAAGGTGCGAACCGCTGCCGTGCGCGAAGCGGCCGGCGCCGACGGCGTCTGGGCAGCCGCCACAAGTCCGGTTGCCGCCAGGCCGACATACGCGACCCCAGTCAGAAAGGCTGACGTGTATTTGAAGGCACACATGATCCTCTCCTCGCCAATTCGTTATCGCCGTCGTCCGCCGCCGCGACTCCCGCCACTGCGGCCGCCGCCGCGGCTGCCACTGAAGCCACCACTCCGGCTGCCGCTGAAGCTGCCGCTCCGCGACCCGGAACTGCCGCGGGACTGGAAGCTCGAGGAGCCGCGATAGCTGTTCGCGCGGGCGCTGGCGCCGTCGCGCGAACCGCTGCCAAAGGCGGTCTGGCCGCTCCCGCTGCGGGACAGGTCGCGCTGTCCGATGCTGTTGGCGCCGCTTCCGGAGCGATTGCTGAATGACGAAGGACTGGCAGCTCGGTTCTGCGCGGCCGCTGCTCGATTGCCTGAGCCGAACTGGCCCTGCGCCGCGGCGGTTCGCCCGCTGGTGCCGGTCGCCCCGGCGCGGGCGCCCGAGACGTTTCCGCCTCGTTGCTGGATTTGTTGGCGGGCCGCCGATTGCCGGTTGCTGAGCGAGTCGCCGCGCGCGGTGCCGCCGAACCGATTCGCGGTCGCACCGTCGCGATACGGCGTGCCGCCGCGATGGGCGGCATTGTGTTGCCACGTGTTGCTGGCATTGCGCGAGCCGTTGAAGTTGTTGTTCCGGACGAAGGTGTTGTTGCGATTGATATCGATGTCGTTATGGCCCCAGCCGGCGTTCCATCCCCAGCCGCCGTGTCCCCAGGCGGCGCCGACAGCGACGCCAACTCCGAACGAAATCGCCGCGCCGGCCGCGTAGTACCCCGCGGGCGGGTAGTAAATCGGCGGATAGGGATACACCGGTGCCCCGTACACGACCGTCGGGTTATACGACGGCACGTAGACCACTTCCGGGCTCGCTTGTTCAATCACAATCACGCTCTTGTTTTCGACGACGCGCGTTTCGACGGTTTGCTGTTCGGTGGTCTGCAAGTTGCCGGTGCCTTGGGCCTTCAGGCGCATCCGCTGCACGGCGTTCATCACGTCGGACTGCTGCGCGAGAAAGGCGTTGCCGAGATCGGTCGTCCACTGGATGTCATCGGCAAGGCGCTTGACGAGATCAGGCAGGGCGGCCATGGCCTGGATGCTCGGGTCCCACGGCTGTTTTGCCACCGCCTCAGTGAGCGCCCTGTCCTTCAGGCTCGGATTGCGCTGGAGCCACTGGTGCAGTTGCATGATCTCGAGGGGGTACGTCGATGCCGCCAGCGTCTGGGCGAGCAGCGGATCGGGATAAAGCGCAATTGGAGCCACCAGCGAATCGAGTAGATCTGCTGGAATGGTGCTGGTCTGCGGCGCTGGAGCAGTAGCCGCGCCAGCCGCGCTTTGTTTGAAGGCGAGCAGATCGCCTGGAGCGAGAGCCGCCGCGCAGGTGAGGGCGAGGAGGGCTCGCCTTCCGGCGGGCATGCGGTGATTCGGGATCATGTTCGTCCTCCCGAGGTGCTGTTCAGTGCACCGGCTTGAAGAAGTGCGCGGTCCGCGGACTGGGCTCACCCGAGCGATACACGATGACGCGGGTGTCGTCGGGCTCGGATGCATGGGCGGCCCTGAACGTTTCCGTGCCGCCCGCCGAGAACTTCACCGTGATTCGACCTTTCCCGCGATCGACGCCGACAATGGTGCCTTCGTTCGGCGCCACGTTTTCGCTTGCCGTCAGCGCCACGTCATCGGCCGACGCCTGGATGCCCTTGACGAGATAGTGAACGACGACTGATGTGCCTGGCAGGAGGCCGTCGAGCGATCCGCCGCGGATCTTCACGTCCTGGTCCGATCGCGTCAGATGCTCCAGGCCGTCGCCCGCCTTTTCGAGTCCCTTGTTCACGCCGGTGTAGAAACTGTCGATCGTTTCCGGCAGGGCGATCGTGGCGTTGAAGCCGTTGATCGGTGGGGACATGATCTGGCCGGGTGCCGCGCGGGCCACCATCAGCGTCAGCAGTCCGAGGAACATCGCCGAGAGCCAGTACTCCTGATGGTTGTTCATACAGTCCTCACAGACGGCGGGCAGCATCGATCATTGGAGCAACACATGTTCCAGGCCAGGCTCAATGGTCGCATCGGGCGCTGGCGATCTCGTCACGTTTGTGGTTGAACGCCGCGATCCACTCGTCGATCCGCGCCGCCGACACAGAATCGCTCGAGCCGCCGCGACGTTCCACTCCGGCCACTTCGAACAGTTCGCGCACCTGCTGATCCGTCAGCTGGGCCAGCAGGTCGGCGAGAAACTGTCGGCCCTTCTCGCTGATCTGCGGATCGCCCAGCGAGCCCGTGTGCGACTTGCTCAGGTCGCCAATGCAGGCGCCGGCGTCTTTCCAGACTGGCGTCCGCCGCCATTCCGCGAGGTTCACACTGCCGGTGCCGTTGTGATTGAATCCGTTGGCGCGGCCGAAGGTCACGCCCACGTCGTGGAGCAGAAGAAAAGGCGCTTCGCAGACACCGGCGGCCGACAGCGAGTCGGCCGCGCACAGCAGCCGTTGTTGCTGGCGCTTGGTATCGGCGTGTTGCATGAACACGGCGAGCAGTTTCAACGCGTCGCGATGTTCCAGCGGCGCGCCGCCCTGACCTGGATCGACCAGATCCAGTTCCGGCCAGACCCACCCCGATTTCCGATCGCCGTTCCACATTTCACGGCCGGCCGGCTTGCGCTCGATGACCGCCGGGTCGAATTCGGTGACCCCCTTCGTCCGTGCGCGGCTGTTCCACGGGTCGGATGAGCAGCCTCGGCATCTGACGCGAACCGGATACACGCGATCGGCCACGAAGCCGAGCGCCCACAAGAGACGCGTCGCGAGTACCGACCCTTGCACTTCGCCGTTGTGATCGCCATATCGGACCTTGACGATGTCGCCCTCCGATATCTGGCAGAAGAACTTGCGCGTGTTGCCGTGCATCGGCCTCTCGACGTAATCGCACGTCACCACTTGATTGGGCTCCCATGTCGTGCTGCCCTGCGGTCCGCTGCGAAGATCCATCGTGGCAACGTCGGTCGGCTTCCACACCTGCGCCTTCGCGATGAACGCGCTCCGGGCATCGTCGGGTAGCTGGACATGACTCGCTGGCTTCCGGTCCCTGCCGGGCTGTGGAAACGGCGCCTGACCGGCTATCGCACTCCGAATCGACGACGGCGACACCGCTTCGATGATCGGCAGGGAACTGCCGAGAGCAGCGACGAGCGTGAGGACCAGGAGGCGACGCATATCTTCGACGAGGGCAAATAGTCTGCCCGGCCGCCATGTCGTTCGTCGCGCCCTTTATTTACGGTCGACTGACGACCCGCTCACCGCCTGTTGCCAGTATCGTGAGCTGTCCACCGCTGGCGGCGGGAATTGACTGTGTGTGGCCGGCATCGCGTTTGGAGCACTGACAGTACGCGACTTCGACGCGCTATGCCGTCGACGGTTCGGGCATTTGCGCATTCGCCACCGGAGGGGTGACATGGCTGTGCACGACCTCGGCGTCATCGAACCAGTGCACCTCGAGACGGGACCATCAATCCGAGCGACGCCGTTCGAACGGAGCCTCGACAAAGCACCGCGCCGGCTGTTGAACGCGACACAACGACGTCAGCTTGCCGACTTGGCCACGGTCGTGATCCTGCCTCCGCGCACTATCGTCTACCGCGAAGATGCGGACGGCGCCTGGATCTTCTTTGCGGGCGCCGGTGTCTTGAAGGCGTTCCGCGAGCTGCCGAGCGGCAAGCGCCGCGTCGCCACGTTTGTGTTTCCGGGCGACGTGTTTGGCATCACCGAGGGTGGCCATTACCTGAACTCCGTCCAGACCGTTACCAAGGTCAAGCTGTACCGGATTGGCATTGAGGCGCTTCGTGACGCCGTCCGCGAGGATCCGCACCTGCAGTTCCAGTTGCTGTGCAAGGCGATTCACGAGCTGCGACAGGGACAACGACACGCGATTCTGCTCGGAAGGCGGGACGCCCCTGGGCGGCTGGCCATGTGTTTCGCCATGCTCGAGCGGAATCTGTCGACGGATGATCATGCCGACGTGATTGCGCTGCCGATGAGCCGCACCGACCTCGCCGAGTATCTCGGGCTGTCGCTGGAGTCGGTCAGCCGCGCCTCGGCGGCGCTCGAACGCCGGGGCATTGTGAAGTTTCAGGGCGGCCACGCCGTCAAGGTCATCGATCGCGTGCAGTTCGACAAGCTGGTGCGGTCGTTGTGATGTGATGCTCGTGGCCGTTTGATTCAAGTCAATATCGACGATGGCTCTACGCTCTTACAATCCGTCGCCATGCGACCGACCTGGCGACCTGATGCCACACGATCCGTCTGACAACACGCCCGGTAAGGATCCGGGCGAGGCCACGATCGCTCATCGTGTTCACGACCTGAAAAACCTGCTGACAATCATGGCCGGGTGCGTGGACGCGCTTGCTCCGCAGCTCACCGAGACGCCGGCCCTGGCCGATCTGGCCGATCTTCAGCGGGCCCTCAGCCGTGCGTTCCTGCTGGCCACCGACCTGCTCGGATCGGATGCGGCGTTGATCAATGAACGTCCGGCCATCGACCTCAATCACGCGATCGTCGACGTCGAGGGCATGCTGCGCCGAATGCTGGGCCCGGTCCGGCTCACCCTTCGTCTCGCGGCGAAGGCGCCTTTCGTGTACGCCCATCCGCTCGACATCGAGCGCATTCTGTTCAACCTGGTGTTGAACGCACGAGATGCGATGGGAGACAAAGGGGCGCTGACGATCGAAACCACGCTGATGATGGCGGAGGGCCAGCCCGGCGATGGAGCAGCGCGATCCCGCCGTGTCGTTCGACTCAGCGTCAGCGACACCGGACCCGGAATCGCGCCGGGAGTGCGAACAACGAGCGTCAATCCGATGGTCGCGGCGAGACACCGCGGACGGGGATTCGGGCTCGGCAGCGTCCACGAAACCGTTCAGCGGCTCGATGGACGCCTGGACATCGACAGCGTGCAGGGCATCGGCACACGTATCGTCATCGACATCCCGCTGGCTGGTTGATGCCTTGACCTCCTGGAGCGGCCGGCCTTGCGGCCGGTCGGGCGACGGGCCTGACGCCCGTCGCCTGCAGACAGGGCGCCCTTAGCGAATCATCGCGCCGACGAGCGAATTGAGCTGCTGCACTTGCAGCGGCGATACGAGCGCGAACGATGGCGAGGGGACGGTCAGATCCGCAAACGCGATGGAATTGCTCTGACTACAGAAGACCTGTTCGACATCTTTCACGCGCACCGTCACGATGATGTTGCCGGCGCCGCTGCGGAAACGAACCAGGAAGTCGTAGCCCGGCAAGGGACTGTTCTCGATCGTGCAGAAATTCGTCAGTCCTGAAACGTCTGCGGTCGGAACACCCTGGGGAAAGCCGGCCACCCCGGGCGTCAGTTTCGGCAGCCGCACGCCGAACGTGGGATCCACGTTGTCCTGGCGATCGGTGCTGCCGAAGATGATCGCGTCGAGTCCCGGGCCGCCAATGAAGGCTTCGCTGCCGTCGCCGGGCGCCCAGAGATTGACGTCGTTGCCTGGTCCACCAAACATGATGTCGCTGTTGGGAGGTCCGCCTGGCGGGTTTCCGCCATCGGGGCCGCCGAGGATGATGTCATCGCCTGGACCGCCGTCCATCACGTCGTTCCCGTTCAACCCGTACATGACGTCGTTGCCCTTGCCGCCCGACAGCACGTCGGTGCGACCCAGCGACTGGTCGGCCGCGGCGTTCGCCTGAACCGCCGCATTGTCTTTCCGGTCATCATCCTTTCCGATGATCAGGTCGGCGCCGTCGCCGCCATCCACCAACGCCGCCTCAATCGAATGGGCAAATCCGAACAACGCGGTCGCAAACGCCGCCGCCAGTCCCAACCGGATTCCCGTCTTGCGAAAACCTGCTGCGTTCAACTGCTTCATCATGAACTCCTTCGTTCCGTGCGAGCTTCTTGCTCTCATTTGGTAGGGCGCCGGCGACGGTTACCTTTCACCGGCCGATCGCAGCCTGAACGAGCGGGAATATTTCGATGACGGGTGAGGTTTTACGGGTTGAGTGCGAATCGTCCTGAGGCGGTAGCGCGGTGGCGGCGCGGGGCCGACGGGCAGCCGCTCAATCGGTCTGTGCGCGTTCGATCAGCGCGTCAACGATGAGCAGTTCGCCGGTCGATCCCACCATCACCGGATTGATGTCGATAGCGGCGATGGTCGGTGCCGCCGCAGTGATGATCTGGCCGAGCCGGATCGCTGCGTTGGCGAGCGGTTCAAGATCGATCGCGGACTCGCCGCGCACGCCGGTCAGGATTGGCGCGATGCGCAAGGCCAATATCGCGCGCCGGACTTCGTCGACGTCGAAGGGCGGCATCAGGACGGTGAAGTCGCCGAGGGCTTCGACGTATTTTCCGCCGTCACCGATCAGCACGAGCGGCCCGAACGTAGGGTCGACTCGCGCCCCCAGCATCAATTCCCGCCGCGCCTTGATCATCGGGGCCACCAGAATGCCGTCGGCGGCGACGTGGAGACGCGCAGAACGATCGGTCAGGAGCGCGAAGGCGCGCGCGATCGCTGCGTCGCTCTCGAGACCCACGATCACGAGACCGTGGTCGGACTTGTGAGGCAGCGCCGCCGCGCAGGCCTTCACGGCGACCGGCAGGCCGAGCTCGATGGCGGCGAGACGCGCTTCCTCTTCGGTGTGACACAGGCGACAGGGCACCGTCGGCAGGCCGTGCCGACTCAAGAAAGCAAGACTCTCGAACTCGCTCAGAAAGCGCGAAGACCCGCACGGCACCTGGACGTCGAGTGGCAAGGCAGCCTTCGGAGCGGTCCGCTGCATCAGATGCGTGTGCTCGACCAGTTGCGCGAGCAATCTGATGGCCTCGCTCTGGTTGCCAAACGTCGGCACACCGGCCGACCGGAATGTGGCGGCCACGCTCTCCTGCGGAGCGGACACGACGAGCGGTGTGTCGCGATCGCGCGCCAGCCTCCCCGCGTCACGCGCGAAGGCGTCGACGTCGTACCCTTCGCCGGCGACGGACATGCCGACGAACAGCAGATCGGTCGCGGGATCGGCGGCGACGGCCGAGAGCACCTCGCCGAACAGAGCACTGTCGGTCAGGAGCGCCGCCGTCAGGTCAATCGGATTGGTGACGGTCGCAAAGCGTGGCAGCCGGGCGGCGAGCTTCGCGATGGTGTCTGCGCTCAACGCCGGCAGCTGCAGCTTCACTTCTTCAGCGAGGTCGGCGGCCATCACGCAGGTGGCTCCGGAATTGCTGACGGCGACCAGCCCGCGGCCTCGAGGCCGCCACTCTTTCAGGTAAAGATCGACGCCCGCCACCAGTTCATGGACATCGTGGACCCGGCAGATTCCGTGGTGGCGGAAGAACGCGTCAACGACGCGATCTTCGCTGGCCAGCGCTCCCGTATGCGACCTGGCGGCGGCCTGGCCACGTGCCGTTCGCCCCGACTTCACCGCCACAATTGGCAGGTCGCGAGCGCGAGCGAGTTGAGCGGCGCGCGCCAGGGTGTCCGGATCGCGAATGCTTTCGATGTAAAGCAGCAGCAGGCGGACAGCCGGATCCTTGACGACCGCCACCGCCAACTCCGAGAGCGTGACGTCGGCCTCGTTGCCGGTGGAGTGTGCGTGGCGGACGCCGATGCCACGGGCGCGAAGCAGGCCATACGGGACGGCGCTCATCACACCGCTCTGGCTTATGATGGCGACCGGACCATCGGCCGCGTCGACCTCGCCGAGAATGGTCGAGAAACTCGCAATCGTCCCGGTCGCAAAATTCGCGAGCCCCTGACAGTTCGGACCGATGATCCGCATGCCGGCCGCCCGGGCGCGGGCGACCATCTCGTGCTCGGCGGCGATCGATTCGTCGAAAGCGGTTTCGCCAAACCCCGACGCCATCACCAGCGCCACTTTTACGCCCGCGGTGGCACAGGCATCGATTGCAGCCATCACCGCGGCGCCCGGCGTGGCGATGATCGCGAGATCCGGTGCCTCGGGCAGTGCCGTCAGATCGCGGTAGGTGCGCAGGCCCTGCACGACGTCGCGATTGGGATTGATCGGATAGATCCGCCCTGCGTATCCGAAACGGCGGAGATACGCGATCGGACGGCCTCCGACTTTATGGGGGTGCTCGGATGCGCCGATGATCGCGATCGAGCGCGGATCGAGCGCGCAGGCGATGGCGTCTGATGCGCTCGACACCGGGGTGTCCGGCTTCACCGACAGAACTCCTGGCTCACGGGACCATCATTCTAGGGCCGTTCTCCGTGCGGTGTGGTGAACGACCGTCCCAGGTTCGCCGATTTGCTCCATAAACCATTGGTGCTCGCTACACACACGTGCGAACGGCTCTAGGCGAACTCGATGGCGACGCCCGCGGCCTTCGCCGCGACCGTTCAGG
>Ga0163163_10003210_pt1 | contig 13850 bp, 12 predicted proteins | sample S65metaG_FD_119766 | JGI IMG/M metagenome (GOLD analysis project Ga0163163, IMG submission 119766) | Switchgrass rhizosphere microbial communities from Kellogg Biological Station, Michigan, USA - S6-5 metaG | ecosystem: Host-associated > Plants > Roots > Rhizosphere > Soil | place: USA... | reverse complement strand
GTTCGACCCTTTGCTTGAGGTTTTGGTCTGTGTCGGCAGCTAGCGCAGGCACAGAGAAGACGGCCAGGAAGAAGCTTAAGACGTAAGACAATCGCATTTTCATTCTCTCCCTTGTCTCGCAATGAGCTGAGCGATCAAGGTGCCACTTTGGCGTTTAGCTTCAGCGCTCAGAACGGCAAGATTTTCAGCGGTGCGACAAACTGTCAATTCGGGGAACGAGCCGCCCGAAAGCGCGGGCCTGGATAGGTCAACGTCTATAGGGGGGTGGTGCGCTCGGAGGGACTCGAACCCCCACGATGTTACTCACTGCCACCTCAAGGCAGCGCGTCTACCAATTCCGCCACGAGCGCGCTTGGGATACCGGCTGGAAGGATGTCGGCCTGCCGGATCAACGGCGCCGATGTAACAAATCAGCGATGGGGGGACAAGGCGGTTTTGCGACCGAATTAACTACCTAACCCCCGGCGATTTCGGAAGCATTTGCTTGACTTCGACCGCAATCCGGTTGCGATCCACGAGAACCGCGCCGGAGGCGATCGGCAGGGTATTTGCCAGGATCTTGACCTCGTCGGCCTCGGTCGCGTCGAGTTCGATGATGGCGCCACGGCTCAAGCGCATCACCTGATGAATCGGCATTGTCGTGGTTCCCAGCACCACCATGACGTCGACGCTGACTTTATCGAGGGTTGGCACTGCTGCAAGCTACCCGGACCGGCAAACGCGAAATTGCGCAAGTAGAGATCACCACGGTATGGTTAGTGAATGATTAATGACCGCAAAGGCCGCAATCTAACGACCTTGACACCGCGCGCCGACGGCCGCGCCGTCGAATGGCTGATCTCGGAAATCCCGGTGCCCTACCCCGAGGCTGTCGCAGCGATGGAGCAACGGGTGGCCGATATCGCCGCCGAGCGAGCAGCAGAACTGGTCTGGCTGCTGGAGCACCCGCCGCTCTACACCTCCGGCACCAGCGCCAAGGCGACTGACCTGCTTGATCGCCGCTTTCCGGTGTTCGAGAGCGGCCGAGGCGGACAATTTACCTATCACGGACCCGGCCAACGGGTAGCCTATGTGATGCTCGACCTGAAACGGCGGCAGCCCGACGTGCGAGCCTATGTCGCGGCTCTCGAGCAGTGGATCATCCAGACACTTTCGGCATTCGATGTGCGAGGCGAGCGGCGCGAGGACCGCGTCGGCGTCTGGGTGGCCCGGCCCGACAAGGGTCGTGGATTCGAAGATAAGATCGCGGCGATCGGCGTTCGGCTGCGGCGCTGGGTTTCCTTCCACGGCATCTCGCTCAACGTGGAGCCCGACCTGACTCACTTTACGGCCATCGTACCCTGCGGCGTCGTGGACCCCCGCTATGGGGTCACCAGCCTCGCCGACCTCGGCAACACCCTCACAATGCCCGACATCGATATCGCGCTGCGAGCAGCTTTCACGCAAGTGTTCGGCCCGGTGAAACAACGCCTGAGGGAAACCATCCGATAGCGATTCTTGAAAACTGCGGTCGCCGCTGTGTCATGAAAGCGGCGAACGTGCCGCATGACGGCTGCAGGCCAGATCTCCAACTATAGCGTTTTCGAGCGAAGTGTAGGGCGGTTCGCGGTGCACGAAAACGCGTCAAAATATAAGGTTAGAGCCTCGGTTCTGATTCAATCAGAACCGATAAGGCTCTCTAAGTCTCGTCGCAGCTAACGGCCCGTCGAGCCGGACCCGGTCGGCCCCAGCGTCGAGCCCGTGGTCGATTTCGGGAGCAGATCGTTTCCGGACGGGTTGGTGGGGATGTTGGGGCTTGCGTTTCTGGTAGCTCCGTGTGACATGCCCGTTGTTCCCGGCGGGCTGCCGGTCGGAACACCGCCAGTGGATGAGCCCGTCGCACCGCCGCTCGAGGACGCACCGGAGCCCGCACCGGCGCTGCCTGCAGCCCCGCCTCCCGCCCCGCCAGCCTGTGCCATGGCCATTGTACTTGAGAGCACAATCGCGCCTGCCAATGCCATTGTCGCGAGTTTCATGTCTGGTTTCCCTGGTTGTTGATGCAAGGGAGAACCGGAGGATGCGACCGATGTTCCAGTGCCTGCAGATGAACATTTCGGAGCAAGTTTCGCTGCAGCGTTTCCGGCGAAACTCTCCGCGCCGCCGGCGCGGCGCCTATTTTGCAAGGGTGGGAACAATGCGCATCTTCCAGAGATTCCAGATGCGGTCGATCACGACGAAATTGATTTTGTCGGCTTTCTCGCCCTCAAGCGGCGTCAGATAGTTGATCTCGCCCCCCAGTGCGATGGCTTGCGACTGAAGTTTGGCGTTCACGTCGGTATAGTAAGCGCGAAACACCGCCATCTTCACCGAAGGTCCAACCGCCACGTCGCCATGGCCACGCATCAAGATCACCGGCCTGTCGCCGAGCATCTGCGCCAGCGACTTGCCGATCGCCGGATCGCTTACCAGCATGTTGGTCTCGCCGAAATCCTTGCGGATATCCCATACCGGTACGCCAGCCGCGAGAAAGCCCGGATTGTGGAACATCGCCCGCAGCGGCACCTTCGATACGCCGAACGGAATGACGCCGGGAGAATGGGTGTGGACCACCGACATCACATCCGGCCGGGCCTTGTAGATTTCGCTGTGAATGAAGCGTTCCAGGAAAACGGAACGGCCGCGGGCATCCACCGCGTTGCCGTCGAGATCAAACTCCATGATGTCTTCGGCGCTGACCAATGCCGGCGCCAGCGAACGCGACATCAGGAAATGATCCGGCTTGGTGGGATGGCGCGCGCTGACGTGGCCAAAGCCGTCGAGCACGCCGAAATCGGCAAGGATACGGCTGCCGATCACGATATCTTCGAGAACGGCAGGATCGGCAACCGGGACCGGCGGCGTTTGCGCCGACGCTCCGGCGACGCCCACCAGCAGCGCAACGGCGAGGACCGTGCGTAACCGCGCAAGGACGCGGATCATGGGCGTTGAATTGGACGATTGGATACCAAGCCTTGCTGTCATGTTATCTCCTTGCCGACGCTGGTGAAGTAGATCGACATTAAATCGTCGGCAGAACTGAAAACTCTTCGCTTTGATGCCGCAGGCCGAGTTCGTCGGGACCTGCGGGTTTTTCCGCGACATCGACGACCCGCGCCGACGCCGGCCCGCGCCGGCATGATGCGACCATACCTGCAACGACATCCTCAGCACCCGCAAACACCGCCTCGACGCTGCCGTCTCGTCGGTTGCGAACCCAGCCCGAAAGGCTGCGCAGTCGAGCCTGATGCTCCACCCATGCCCGATAACCGACGCCCTGCACCCGGCCTCGAATCGTCACGTGGCGGATTGCGCTGCCCATCTATTTCTTCAGCCCGAGATACCGCTCGCTGCGCGCCTTCACCTGCGCCGCGCGCGTCAGCCTGCCGGCAAGTTCAGCCCCCGCCAACCCCATCAACGCCTTTGGCGGCGTTCCCTCACGCAGCGCTTTCAGCGTTTCGTAGACGGCCTTTGTCGCGGCGGCGAATGGTGCGTGACCCTGCAGCGCGATCCGAACCCTCTGCCCCGCCAGATAGGAGAGATCGCAGAGGTGCTCCGGCGCACCACCCAGCACGATCGGCAAGGTCGTCGCCTCCCTGATCCCTTCAATTTCTTTCCTGTTCTTGATCCCCGTGAAGAACAAGGCGTCAACGCCTGTCGCTTCATAGGCCACCGCCCGCCTGATCGCATCCTCGAGCGAGGTAATTGAAGCGGCACCGGTACGCCCAATGATGACAAGCGAGGAATCGCCGCGCGCGTCGAGCGCTGCCCTCATCTTGCCGACGCCCTCCTCCAACACGATCAGTTGCGTCGCCACCTCTCCATAGGCCTGTGGCAACAGCGTATCCTCGATGGTGAGGCCCGCCGCTCCGGCCACTTCAAGTTCCTGCACAGTCCGGCGCACGTTCAGCGCGTTGCCGTAGCCGTGATCGGCATCGACCAGCACCGGCAGCGGCGAGGCGCGCGACATCCTCCGCATCTGCTCGGCCAATTCACTCAGCGTGATCAGCGCGACATCTGGATCGCCAAGGATTGCCAAAGACGCCACTGAGCCGCCGAACATGCCGACCTCGAACCCGAGGTCATCGGCAATGCGGATCGAGATCGCGTCGTATACCGAACCCGGCCGCACACATGCCGATCCCGCCAGGATCGAACGCAACTTCTCTCTGCCTTGACGAAAAATCATCGAACCTCGTTCATGACCGCGACGATCCAACCGTGTGAACCGCCATCGCGGGTGAGCTCCGACGCGATCCGCTTAGAGGTTGGATGCTGGATTGCTGGGCGGAGCCTCGGGCGCGCCTCCGCGGGACCGTCAGCGCAATGGCGGCAGTACTTGTCTCAGGCGAACTCCAATATTAGCGCATCGACGGCCAGCGTGGCGCCGGGGCTGGCGTGAATCTTCTTCACGACTCCGTCATGCTCGGCGCGCAGCACATTCTGCATCTTCATCGCTTCCACCACCGCTAGCGTTTCTCCTGCCTTGACCTCCTGCCCCTCGTTCACCGCAATCGACACCACAAGCCCCGGCATGGGGCACAGGACTCTCTTGCCGCTATCGGATGCGGTGATCACGGGCATCAGCCGCGCCGCCGAAGCCTCAGCCTCCGTGAAAACCTGGACCGCAATTTCGAACCCCTGGTGCGCAAGCTGGAAACCATTGAGGACCGGGCGCACCTGCACCGCGACCAATTCGCCGTCGATCGTTCCCTGCCAGACGGGGTCTCCCGGTTTCCAGGCGGAAGCCAAACGGCGCGGCGGTCCCAGCGCGCCGTCGGGGGTGACAAAGCGCACCGCCAGTTCATTGCTCTCGCGCACGATCTCCAGCGGAATTTCCTCGCGCCCGAGCCACACCGCCCGGCGCTTCTCCCGATATACCGGGCGATGGATCAATTGGCCTGATATCTGTCGCTTGCGCTCGCCGAGCACGTGATCGACCGCCGCGGCGACGGCCGCCAGGCGTCGCGCGACCTCGCCTTCCGGCGCACGGGCTGAAAATCCGCGTGGAAATTCCTCGGCGATGAATCCGGTGGAAAGCCTGCCCTCACGCCAGCGCGGATGATTCATCAGCGCCGACAGGAACGGGATGTTGTGTCTGATGCCATCGACATAAAACGAATCGAGCGCCGTCGATTGCGCCTCGATGGCGGCCGCGCGCGAGGGCGCATGGGTCACGAGCTTGGCGATCATCGGATCGTAATAAATCGAGATCTCTCCGCCCTCCTGCACGCCGGTGTCGTTGCGCACGGTGACGCCCGCTGCGCTGCTCTCCGCCGGCGGCCGGTATTTGACCAGCCGCCCGATCGAGGGCAGGAAATTTCGGAACGGATCTTCGGCATAGACCCGCGACTCTACCGCCCATCCCTTCAGCGCCACGTCTTTTTGTGAAAGCTTGAGTTTCTCGCCCGCCGCAACGCGGATCATCTGCTCGACAAGATCGATGCCGGTGACAAGCTCGGTCACGGGGTGCTCGACCTGAAGGCGTGTGTTCATTTCCAGGAAATAGAAGCTCTTGTCCTGGCCTGCAACGAATTCGACCGTGCCGGCGGAATCGTATTTCACGGCCTTTGCAAGCGCGACCGCCTGCTCGCCCATCTTGCGCCGCGTAGTCTCGTCGAGCAGCGGTGACGGCGCTTCCTCGATGACCTTCTGGTTGCGCCGCTGGATCGAACATTCGCGTTCGCCCAGGTAGATCACGTTGCCATGCTTGTCGCCGAGCACCTGGATTTCGACGTGGCGCGGGTCGACGATGAATTTCTCGATGAAGACGCGATCATCGCCGAATGAGGCCTTGGCTTCGGCCTTCGCCAGGTTAAACCCCTCGGCGACCTCCGAAGTCGAATAGGCGATGCGCATGCCCTTGCCGCCGCCGCCCGCGGACGCCTTGATCATGACGGGATAGCCGATAGCATCCGCAATCTTGACGGCATGTCGTTCGTCCTCGATCACCCCCAGAAAGCCGGGTACGGTCGAAACGTCGGCCTTTGCGGCCGCCTTCTTGGACTCGATCTTGTCGCCCATCGCGGCGATCGCATCCGGATTGGGGCCGATGAAGACGATGCCGGCCTTGGTCAGCGCGCGGGGAAATGCTTCGCGTTCGGATAGGAACCCATAACCGGGGTGCACGGCCTGCGCACCGGTCCGGACGCAGGCCTCGACGATCTTGTCGATCACCAGATAGCTTTCCGCGGCTGCAGGCGGCCCGATCGGTACGGCCTGGTCAGCCATTTCGACGTGAAGGGCGTCGCGGTCGGCCTCGGAGTAGACGGCGACCGTCTCGATCCCCATTCTCCTGGCAGTCTTGATGATCCGGCAGGCGATCTCGCCACGATTTGCAATCAAAATTCGTTTGAACATTTGCCGACTTGCTTGAACCAAGGGACACTAGCAAATACAGGATTTTGGTGGTCCGATTCTAACATTCGCATCCTATTGCAGCGGTCAATTTTGCGAATGTTAGAATCAAAGGACCACCAGCAAATATAGGATTCTAGTGGAGTTTAAGGTTTTCACATTCGCTTTTCGAATTCGCCGTGGGGTGGATAGCGAACGTCAAAACTACTCCACTGGCGCGGTTTTGGATTTGAAATCCGCTGTTGGATACCCAGCCGCCCCGGCCAATCTGGCACGCTCGGGCCGATGTAACAATTCCCTCGTACAGCAAAACACTGCAGAGGCAACGGCCGCCACCCCGAAAAAGCAAAACCCAGCGTCCGCCGGTAGCGTGCGGCTGGTTCGCCTGGGCCGGAAAAACGGCAATTTGCCCAGACACTCGTTCCCACCCTAAAATCCGCTGATCGAGCGTCCCGCTCGCGAGAGCCTGATGTCCATGCGGTGGTTTATCCTGTTACTTTCGATTGTTGTTCCCAGCCAGGCCGCCACCGGCAGCCCCATCGTCCGGGACGGCGGCGCCATCGACTTGGCGGACGTGACTTACCGGCTCGACGGCATCGACGCACCGGCGTTTGACCAGATTTGCATCGACGACCACGCCGACCCCTGGGCGTGCGGTGTGGAGGCCCGCGATCAACTGGTCCGCCTCATCGGAGGCCGCGAGGTTCACTGCGAGGATCGCGGCCTGGACGCCACGTACAAGAAGTGGCACCTCGGTGCCTGCACCGTGGAAGGCGAAAAAATAAGCCTCGGTCAACTGCTCGTGCGCCAGGGTCTGGCCATCAATCATGATCGCTCCGCGGGAGGTCCGTTCAAGGACAACGAGGCGGACGCCAGGAACAATCGCCGCGGACTTTGGAAAGGCTGCTTTGTCGCGCCGAAGGAATTTCGCGAAGGGCAGCGTGACGGCGCCTTGCTCGGCGCCGCCTGCCGCGCGGACAAGGATCGCGAAATTCGGGAGGCGCTGTTCCCCTCCGAGCCCTCCATGCCTTCGGGCTGCAGCATCAAGGGCAAATACGCCCTTCGCGCGCGCGTCACCGGCAATGTCGGCATCTATCACCTGCAGATCTGCCGCAGCTACCCCGCGCTGACCCGTCCCGATCGCTGGTTCTGCTCCGAAGACGATGCCAGGGCTGCCGGTTTCCGCAGGGCCTATAACTGCCGCCCGATCAGCCGTCCGCGCATTTGAACCGTTATACAATTCGCACGAAAACGCTGTAGCTTGGCTCTCAAAATAAATGCCCGTAACAATTCCCTCCTATCGCAAGCTGGACAAGAAGCCCGGCCGGATCGGCTGGGCGATCCGATTCCCTTTGGAGACCTCAATGCACCGCTTGGTGATGCCGTCCGCCGGCCTATTCCTGCTGCTCGGTGGGGCGGCATCCGCGCAAAACCACGCCCCGCATAACGTCATCCTGTTCGTCCCGGACGGATTGCGCGGACAGATCGTGACGCCGCAGACCGCACCCGCAATGGCTGCCGTTCGTGACAACGGGGTCAATTTCAGGAATTCGCACTCGCTGTTTCCGACCTTCACCACCGCCAACGCATCGGCAATGGCGACCGGCCACTATCTCGGCGACACCGGCGATTTCTCCAATACGATCTACACCGGCTATCCGGTCGGGCCTGCGGATGGCGCGGTTACGCCATTTCTGGAAATCAACCCTGTGATCATCGACGCCGACGAGCATTTCGGCGGCGATTATTTGAACGAGGAAACGATACTGAAGTTGGCGCGCGCCAGAGGCTACAGTACAGCAGCGCTCGGCAAGGTCGGACCCACCCTGATTTTCGATCATACCGACAAGACCAGCGCTGACGGCTTGCATTCGATCGTGATCGACGATTCCACCGGCGGCAAGAACGGGATGCCGCTTTCGGAGGAAATCAAAGCAGCTCTAACCAAGGCCGGCCTTCCGCTCGCAACGCCTCCCCGCGGCGATAGTGCCAAGGCGGGCGACGCCAAGACCCCGGGCACCACAGTGCCGAATATCGCCCAGCAAGCCTATTTCGTAGACGTCGCGGCCAAGGTCGTGCTGCCGCTGTTCAAGGCGCGAAACAAGCCGTTTGTACTGGTGTTCTGGTCACGCGATCCGGATGGCAGCCAGCACAATCAGGGCGACAGCCTCAATGCTGTGACGCCCGGCATCAACGGCCCCACATCACTGGCGGGCATCCGAAATGCCGACGACAATCTCGCCCAATTGCGCAAGGCGCTCGACGAACTCGGCCTTGCCAAAGATACCAATATCATCATCGCTTCCGACCACGGCTTCTCGACGATCTCAAAGGAGAGCGACACCAGTCCCTCGGCGCGTACCAGCTATGGTGATACGCCGAAAAATTTCCTCCCCCTTGGCTTTCTGGCCATGGATCTTGCCAGGGCGCTCGATCTGCCGCTGTTCGACCCGAACGACAAGAACGCGCAAGTGTCCGCAACCGCCCACCCCAAAGCCGGCAACGGGCTTCTCGGACAGGATCCCGCAAAGCCGGATCTGGTGGTAGCCACCAACGGCGGTTCAGACCTGATCTACCTGCCCAAGGGCGACAAAAAGCTGGCCGCGCGCACCATCAAGGCTTTGCTGGAGCAGGACTACGTCAGTGGGTTGTTTGTCGACGACAGTCTCGGCCGTTTTGCCGGAACGCTGCCCTTGTCGCAGATCGGGCTAAGGGGCAAGGCGGTGACGCCCACTCCATCGATCGTGGTCAATTTCCGTTCCTACGTGGCCGGATGCGAGGAGCCGACCAACTGCTCGGTTGAGGTTGCCGACACCGTGTTGCGTCAGGGCCAGGGCATGCACGGCAGCTTCGGTCGCGGCGACACGCTGAATTTCATGGCGGCGATCGGGCCGGATTTCAAATCCGGCTATGCCGATCCCTTGCCGGTCAGCAATGCGGACGTCGGTATGACGATCGCCCAGCTGTTGGGCCTTCACCCGGCCAACGCCGGCGGCCTGACCGGCCGGGTGATGTCTGAGGCATTGCCCAACGGAACAATCCCCAAAGCAGCCAGCGGCACCGTGGTTTCAAAACCAGCGGCCAACGGCTTGAAGACGGTGCTGAAATTCCAGCGCGTCTTGTCGCAGCGCTATTTCGATGTGGCGGGTTTTCCAGGCCGCACGGTGGGGCTCGATACGGACGCGGGCAAACAAAAAACGGCGGGGCAATAGCCGCGCCGACGCCGTCGCGTTCTCGGCGTCGGGGCTTTGCTCACATCCCAACGTCGAATACGCTCGGCAGTTGCGCGAATGCGCCGACGATGGTGGCGACCAACGCCATCAGGGTGCGGTTACGGGGGCGATTGCCGCGCATCTGGCCCGCGATCCACTCCAACACCTCAATATCGACATTGGCGCTTCGGCCGGGCGCCCAGCTTTCGATGGACGTTTCCGGCGACAGCGCGACAGTGCGCGGGGGCACCGGCAGACCGGACGCGGAGGCCGCGTGATGCACGATCGCCTTGGCCAGCAGGTCGTCGAACCGGCCGTCATCGCTGCGCTCGGTGGCCGCATCGTTGATTTCGAACAACGCTTCGGCCTCCGCCCGGCTGACGGGCTGATCGTCGACCGCCCTTGCGGTGAGAATGCGCGCGCACCAGGCGGCGTCGTCGGCATCAAGTGCGCGGGAGAAATGCACCCGGCCCCTCGCAGTGGGTCCTTCACCCGTGATTACGCCATCACGCACGACGGTCAACGCGAGCGCAGCGGTGTCACGGCAGGAGATGTTCAAGGGCTCGATGGAGGGTTGTTCGAGGTCGGAGGTGGAGTCGGGGGCAGCAGCCAACGAGGCAGACATGAGTAACTCTTCTAGTTTCTTGTTCTGGGTCTGGTTTCTTGATCCGGGCCAGCATTCGCGTGCAGGCGTAAACGACTGGTTAACGAATGGGAATCGGCATCGTGAGAGTTTTAGCTGACAGCGGATTTATCGCCGTGTGCGAGCGTGGCTATCGGCGGGCGGAACTTGTTCCGGCTATATGGGCTCGGCAAGCGGCAAGATCGGGGCGAATTGAGTTCCGCGACGGCTGTGGCCTTTTCGCCGCACGAGTGGTATTCGAAGGAAGGTACTATGAGGTTGGCCATCAGGAGAAGAATTTTCCTTTTTGTCCGTAAGCGTTCAACAGGAGAGGCTCGCCTCGTATACTAAAAATACCGAATTTATCGAAAACTTGAACGATGTGAGGTCTACTCATGGCACTCCCGATAGGCGCTGTGGCCCCGGATTTCGAGGCCGAAACCACCGAAGGCAAGGTCAAGTTCCACGACTGGATTGGTAATAGCTGGGCCTTGCTGTTCTCCCATCCGAAGGATTTCACGCCGGTTTGCACCACCGAACTTGGCGCGCTCGCCAAGCTGAAGCCGGAGTTCGACAAGCGCGGCGTCAAGCTCATGGGCTTGAGCGTCGATCCCGTTTCCAACCACACCAAATGGTCGGAGGACATTCGAGAGACGCAGGGAGCGGCGCCGAATTACCCAATGATCGGCGATACCGATTTCAACGTCTCGAAACTTTACGACATGCTGCCGGCTGCAACCTCCGGCGATGTTTCCAAGCGGACGGCCGCCGACAACCAGACAGTTCGCAACGTCTTTGTCATCGGACCCGACAAGAAGATCAAGCTGGTGCTGGTCTATCCGATGACCACCGGGCGCAACTTCCAGGAGATATTGCGCGCGATTGATTCGCTGCAGATGACCGCGAAACATCGCGTCGCCACGCCGGCCGACTGGAAGCATGGCGAGGACGTGATCATCGCAGGCTCGGTCTCTGATGATGAGGCCAAGACGATCTATCCGGCGGGTTGGAAAGCGCCGAAGCCGTATATACGGATCGTGCCTCAGCCCAAATAAAATCGTCTCGCACCCAACCGACAAACAAGGGAATGCCCGGCCCCGTGCCGGGCATTGGTTTATCTCGGTGGCGCGGGCTTCGAGCGTGAAAGCGCTCGCGCGAAGCAATTCCGGCACGCAGCCGACGTCCTGTCCAAGTGCCAAGCCAAGGAATTGCAAATTTCTTGATCGGACGAACGAACCCCACGCGCGTTGATGCGTTCATCGCCAGATGGCCAGTCAATCCGCCCCGCCCTGTATCGTCTGGTTTCGCAGCGACCTTCGAATCTCCGACCATCCTGCACTGCACGCGGCCGCAGGAACGGGCCAGCCGGTAATCTGCCTCTTTGTATTTGACGAGCCTGGCCGCGCATCGGCGGCCCGCCCGCTTGGCGGCGCATCGCGCTGGTGGCTGGCGCAATCGCTACGAGCCCTGCAAAAAAGCGTCAACGCGCTCGGCTCCGCGCTCCTGCTTCGCAAGGGCGAAGCGGCGACCGTCATCCCCGATGTGGCGCGCGAGACCGGCGCCAAAGCCGTCTTCTGGAACGAGATTGCACAACGGCCGCACGAGGCGCAGGCACGCGCGGTGACCGCGGTGCTGAACAAGATAGGTGTCTCCTCGCAAAGCTACCCCGGCGATCTCTTGACCTCTCCGGCCGATATCCGCACCAACGATGACCGCGGCTTTCGGGTGTTCACGCCGTTCTGGCGCAGAGTGCAAGCGCTCGGCGACCCGCCACAGCCCCTGCCTCCGCCGCGGGCATTGCGCCCCGGTCCGCCGCTTACCGGCGATGCGGTCGAAAGCTGGCATTTGGAGCCTGCGCGGCCCGACTGGGCGGGCGGCTTGCGCCAGAGCTGGACGCCGGGCGAGTTGGCCGGGCAAAGACGATTGCAAAGCTTTCTCGAAACCGGCGTTGCCGGCTATGCGGAGGGGCGCGACCGTCCCGACCGGAACCACACGTCCGGGCTATCGCCGCACCTCCGGTTTGGGGAGGTCAGCCCACGGCAAGTGTGGCACGCCGCCCGCTTTGCCGCGGCCGAACGGCCCGCCATGTCAGGCGACATCGAAAAATTACTCCGTGAACTGGGTTGGCGCGAGTTCTGCAGGCACCTGCTCTTTGACGTGCCGGACCTTGCCAGGCGCAACCTGCAGCCTTCGTTCGATGCCTTTCCTTGGACGCGGGATGAAGCGGCGCTGGCGGCCTGGCAGCGCGGCCAGACCGGTTACCCCATCGTGGACGCCGGAATGCGCCAGCTCTGGTACTCGGGCGTCATGCACAACCGCGTGCGGATGGTGGCGGCATCGTTCCTGGTCAAGCATCTCCTGATCGACTGGCGCGAAGGCGAAGCGTGGTTTTGGGACACGCTGGTGGACGCCGATCCGGCCAGCAACCCCGCCAATTGGCAGTGGGTTGCCGGCTCGGGAGCCGACGCAGCACCCTATTTCCGCATTTTCAATCCGATCCTGCAGGGGGAGAAGTTCGATCCGGACGGCTCTTATGTCAGGCGTTGGGTGGGCGAACTTGCCCGGTTGCCGGCAAAGCTGATCCATCGGCCGTGGGAGGCTACGCCCATCGAGCTCAAGAGCGCGAGGGTCGAGTTCGGCACAACCTATCCCGCGCCCATCATCGAACACAGCCGGGGGCGCAAGCGCGCGCTCGAGGCCTACGCAAAGGTCCGCGCAAGCTGATCAATATTGCCCTCGCTTTGACAGCACCAAGAATCCCGCTATCGTTGCAGCGTCGATAAACCCTGGGGGATGACATGGACGACGATAAAGCCATCAGTGAACCGATGCCCGAGGCGACGAGCCCGCCGGCCGAGCCACCGAAAATGGCCGCAAAACCCGCGGTGAGGAAGGCGAAGAAGAAGAAGGCCGCCAAGAAAGCAGTATCGAAGAAGGCAGCGAAGAAGAAGGCAGTGAAGAAATCCAAGAAGGCTGCGAAGAAGTCTTCCGGCAAAAAGGGCGGCAAGAAAGCGGCCAAGAAAAAGAAGGCGAAAAAATCGAGGCGCTAGCAATGCTGCCGCGCAAAGCCCCCGGATTCGGCCCGGGGGTTTTTGCTTCCCGCTCGCTCAAATCGCCGTGCGCCGGTTGACCAGAAACACCGCGGCAGCGCAGGCGAGCATGCCGGCAATCGCGATGGAATCGAGCTTTTCGCCGAACAGCACATAGGCCATCACCGCCGTTACTCCCGGCACGAGATAAAACAGGCTCGCCACCGAAGTCGCAGCCGAACGGCGTATCAGCCAGTACAATAATCCGATCGATCCGATCGACAGCATGACGGCAAGCCAGGCTACCGCGAGCACGAACTCGCTGGTCCAGCGCACAATCCTATCTTCGAACAGGAACGCCCCGACAGCAAAAAAAATCGTGACCGCAATGAACTGGATCAGATTTCCGGCGCGCCAATCGATCTTGTTGCAGTAGCGGCGCTGATAGAGCGTCCCCAGTGTGATGCTGACCAGCGATACGCCCGAGGCAAACCATCCCCAGCCCGCATCCCCACCCATCGGCCGGTTGTGCAAAACCAACACCACACCGGCCAGCCCCAGCACGAGGCCGGCCCATTGCAGCGGCGTGACCCGTTCGCCGAGCCAGCGGTTCGC
>Ga0163163_10003208_pt1 | contig 13854 bp, 11 predicted proteins | sample S65metaG_FD_119766 | JGI IMG/M metagenome (GOLD analysis project Ga0163163, IMG submission 119766) | Switchgrass rhizosphere microbial communities from Kellogg Biological Station, Michigan, USA - S6-5 metaG | ecosystem: Host-associated > Plants > Roots > Rhizosphere > Soil | place: USA... | reverse complement strand
GCTGGGCTTGATGAACTCCTTGGCGGCGATGACGGCCAACGCGCCTGCGACGGTCCCGACCGCGAGGGCGACGAGGAACCACAGCAGATGGCCGATGGCGAAGAACACGAAGATGCCGCCGTGCGGAGCCTTCAGCGTGACGTCGAACGCCATGATCAGCGCGCCGGTGATGGCTCCGCCGAACATCATCGAGGGGATGACGCGCAACGGGTCGGCGGCCGCGAACGGGATCGCCCCCTCGGAGATGAACGATGCGCCCAGAAGCCAAGCCGCCCTGCCGTTTTCCCGCTCCGGCTCGGTGAACAGGCCGGGGCGGATCGTGGAGGCCAGCGCCATCGCCAGCGGCGGGACCATGCCGGCGGCCATCACCGCGGCCATGATTCGCAACGACGAGGGATCGGCGACGTTGAGACCGGCGGTCGCAAACGCGTAGGCCGCCTTGTTCACCGGGCCACCCAGGTCGAAGCACATCATCAGGCCGAGCACGATGCCGAGAATGATCACCGACGTGCCGGTCATGCTGCCCAGCCAGTGGGTCAGACCCGAGGTGATGGCGGCCAGGGGACGGCCGAGCAACATGAACATCAACAGGCCGACGATCAGCGACGCGAACAACGGAATCACGACCACGGGCATCAACCCCCTGCCCCATTGCGGCACGGCGATGCGACTGATCCACAGCGCTGCGAACCCGGCGATCAGGCCGCCGACGATGCCGCCGATGAAGCCGCCGCCGACCATCACCGCGACTGCGCCCGCGGTGAACCCCGGTGCAATGCCGGGACGGTCCGCGATCGCGAACGAGATGTAGCCGGCCAGTGCCGGCACCAGGAATGAAAATGCAAGTCCGCCAAGGGAGAACAGCACGGCGCCGAGATACTGTGTGAAGCCGCCCGAGGGCAGGTTGGTCAGCGAGTTGCTTGTCGCGATGATGTTGCCGAGCGACTGTGTCGCACCGTCAGGTTTGTTGGCGATGTCGTAGCCGGCGAACAGGAAGCCGAGCGCGATCAGCAGGCCGCCCGCGGCGACGAACGGGATCATGTAGCTCACGCCGGTCAGCAGGATCTGGCGCAACCGGGTGCCCCAGCCGACACCGCCCGCAGGGGCAGCAGCGGCGGCGGGGGAGCCGGCGTCGCCTTGCACGCGTGCCGCACTCGGATTGTCCGCAGCAGCAAGGGCTTCGGCCACCATCTTGTCGGGCTCGTTGATGGCGCGTTTGACGCCGGAAGCGACGACCGGCTTGCCGGCGAACCGCTGCCTGTCCTTGACGCCGACATCGGTGGCGAAGATGACCGCGTCGGCCTCGGCGATCGTCGACGGCGACAGCGGTGTGCTGCCCGACGACCCCTGCGTCTCCACGTGCAGCGTCGCACCCGCCTTCTTCGCGGCGGCGACCAGTGAGTCGGCGGCCATGTAGGTGTGCGCGATGCCGGTCGGGCATGCGGTGACGGCGACCAACGTCTTCGCGGCCGCCTTTTCGGGTTCGGCTGCGGGCTTGGGCTTTTCGGGTGTCGCGTTGACCACGCCGTCGACCAGTTCGACGATCTCGCCGGGTGTCGTCGCGTTGCGCAGCGACTCGACGAAGTCCTTGCGCACCAAGGCGCGGGCCAGGCTGGACAGCAGCTTCATGTGCTCGGCCCCGCCTGCTTCCGGCGCGGCGATCAGGAACGCCAGGTCGGCGGGACCGTCGGGTGCGCCGAAGTCGACCGCCGGGCTCAGCCGCGCGAAGCCGATCGAGGCGGTCTCGACGTACGGCGATCGGCAGTGCGGGATCGCGATACCGCCGGGCAGCCCGGTCGCCGACTGCTCCTCACGCGCCATCGCCGCGGCGATCAGCCCGTCGGTGTCGTGCGTCCGGCCCGCGTCGGCGAGCCGGCTGACCAGCCGCCCGATGACCGCCTGCTTGTCTCCGCCCGCATCGATATCGAGCAGGACCAGATCGGTGTTGATGATCGGCAATGTGGTTGTCATGGCGATACTTTCGTGTTGGGAGCGATAGGTGTCACTCGGACGGAGTTGAGGTCGATCTGCGCGGGCCTTGGCAGCGCGGATCCGGGTAGGGCGGCGGCAGCGCCGCCGTATGCGACAGCCATCTGCAGCCGCTCGGGCGGCACGGCACCGCCCGCTTCTGCGCGGAGGTAGCCGGCCAGTGACGCGTCACCGGCGCCGACTGTGCTGCGCGCGACCAGGGGAGGCGGCGTCGCCATCCAACTGCCGGTCTCGTCGACCAGCACCGCTCCCGCCGCCCCGAGAGTGGCAAGCACGGCACCAACCCCGCGGTCGACGAGCTGTTGGGCCGCGCTGACGACGGGCTCTGGATCACCTTGGGCCACTGCGGCTTCCAGTGCGCGCGGTGAGTATCCGAGTACTCCGGCGAGCTCCTCGGCGTTCGGTTTGATCAGGTCGGGGGCGGCCCGGTCGAGGTCACCGATCAGCGAGGTGAGCGGACCATCCGAGGTGTCGACCGCGACCCGGCACGGATACGGCGCGAGCAGCGCGGTCATGTGGGCATACCAGTGGTCGGGCACGCCGGGTGGCAGCGAACCAGACAGCACCACCCATGACGCGGACTCTGCGGCGGCGAGCACCGCCTTGGTCAACGCATCGAGGGCGGCGGCGTCGAGAGGGGCGCCCGGCTCGTTGAGTTTGGTTGTGGTGCCGTCGTGTTCGGTGATGGCGAGATTGGTGCGTACCGCGCCCTCGGTCGGTACACAGCTGAACGGCAACGCGCTGGCGGTGAGCGCACTGATCAGTGGGTCGTTGGCGGGAGCGGGCAGCACCGCGACGGCGTCGAGCCCGGCCAGCGTCAGGGCCCGTGCGACGTTGACCCCCTTGCCGCCAGGCTCGGAGGTCACCGACGAAACTCGGTGTACCGCACCGCGAGTGAGGGGACCGGTCAGGGTGACCGTGCGGTCGATGCTCGGGTTGGGGGTGACGGTGACGATCACGCGACCACCACTTCCACGCCGCTGTTGGTCAGTTCGTCGCGATCGGCCGCGCTGATCTCAGAGTCGGTGATCAGGGTGTCGACGCTGGAGATCGGGGCGAAGCTGACGAAGTCCTCGCGGCCGACCTTCGACGAATCGGCCGCTACCACTACATAATTGGCTGCCCGGACCATGGCACGCTTGACCGCGGCCTCGTCGCTGTCGGGCGTGGAGAGCCCGTGCCGGACACTGAGCGCATTGGTGCCGATGAACGCGAGGTCGACCCGCAGGGTGTCGAGGACGCGCAGGGTCTGCTCGCCGACCGCCGCCTGGGTCAGACCGCGCACGCGGCCGCCGAGCAGCTGCAGGGATACCGAGGGCATGGCCGCGAGCCGGGCGGCGATGGGCACGGAGTTGGTCACGACGACCAGATCGCGGTCGGCAGGCAGGAGCGCCGCGATGCGCGCCGTCGTGGTGCCGGCATCCAGCAGCACGCTGGCCCCGCCGAGCGGGAAGAAGTCGGTGGCGGCCGCGGCGATGGCGTCCTTGTGTTCGGCGCGGGTGGTCTCGCGCTCACCGACGCCTGGCTCGACGAGATGTAGTGCACGCACGGGCACGGCGCCCCCGTGCACGCGCCGCAGCACGCCCGCCTTGTCCAGGACGGCGAGATCGCGGCGCACCGTTTCGGTGGTGACGTCGTAGGCCTGCGCCAGCTCGGTCACCGAGGCGCGGCCGCGCGAGATCACCAGTGAGGCGATCGCTTGCTGACGCTCTTCGGCGTACATGGGGCTCCGTATCGGTGATTGCCGGATGTGTGGTTTTGAGTCCGTATTGATGTGGATATAGTTGGTTTTACTACTGTTCGTGTTGACTTGTCAAGATATTCTTGTAACCTGGTTCACATGACCGCTTCTTCCCCGCCTACCTCACTCCCGGCAGTGGGCACCGTTCTGCGTGGCGTTCCGGTGGTTCCTGGTGTTCAATACGCCCCGGTGATCCGGCCTGGCCGGTTGCCCGCGGTCGACGTCGGGAGCCACGCGGAGATAGCGGAAGCCGACCGCCCCGCCGAAGCCGCACGGTTCGCGGCGGCAGCCACCGCGGTGGCCAACCGATTGCGCGACCGCGCCGGCCACGCGACCGGTGCCGCGTCGGAGGTGCTCGCCGCCACCGCAGCCCTGGCACAGGACCGCGCATGGCTGAGCGCCGCGGAGAAGCGAATCAAGGAGGGCACGCCTGCGGTCTCGGCGGTGGTCGCAGCGGTCGAGCAGTTCGTCGACATGTTCACCCAACTCGGCGGGCTGATGGCTGAGCGCGTCACCGATCTGCGCGACATCCGCGACCGGGTCATCGCCGAACTGTCCGGCCTGCCGGAGCCCGGCGTGCCCCTGCCCGACCTTCCGTCGATCTTGTGCGCGGAGGACCTCGCGCCCGCCGACACCGCGGGTCTCGATCCGAATCTTGTTGTCGCCCTTGCCACGACGCTGGGCGGACCGACGAGCCACACCGCGATCATCGCCCGGCAGCTTGGCATCCCGTGTGTCGTCGCCGTCGACGGTCTCGACGACGTCACGGCGGGAACCATGCTCCTCGTCGACGGCACCCGTGGCACGGTGACGGTGTCACCGGATCACGCCGCCGCCAGCGAGGCCGTCGGCGCGGCGCAGCGCGAGGCCGAACGCGCGGCGCACTGGTCGGGTCCCGGCGCCACCGCCGATGGGCACGCCGTCACGGTTCTGGCCAACGTGCAAGACGGTGCCGCGGCCCGCGCCGCGACGCAGACGCCGGCCGAGGGCGTTGGGCTGTTCCGCACCGAACTGTGCTTTCTCAATCGGGACACCGAGCCCACCGTCGACGAGCAGGCCGAGATCTATGCCGAAGTGTTACAGGCGTTTTCGGGTCGTAAGGTGGTGATCCGCACGCTGGACGCCGGGTCGGACAAGCCGTTGAAATTCGTTGGCCATCCCGACGAGGCCAACCCCGCGCTCGGGGTGCGCGGCATCCGAATCGCCGAACGCAACCCGGGGCTGCTTGACCGCCAACTGCAGGCCATCGCGGCGGCGGCACAGCGCACCGGTAACCAGCCGTGGGTGATGGCCCCGATGATCGCCACCGCGCAGGAAGCGGAAAGCTTTGCCGCCAAGGCACGTTCGCACGGCCTCACGGCCGGGGTGATGATCGAGGTGCCTGCCGCCGCCCTGTTGGCCGACCGGATCCTCGACCACGTTGACTTCCTGTCGATCGGGACCAACGACCTGGCCCAGTACACGATGGCCGCCGACCGGATGTCGGCCGACCTCGCCACGCTGACCGATCCGTGGCAGCCGGCGGTGCTGGCGCTGGTCGCCATGGCGGTGCGGGCAGGCGCCAAGGCGGGCAAGCCCGTAGGGGTCTGCGGTGAGGCGGCCGCGGACCCGCTGTTGGCATGCGTGCTGACCGGGCTCGGCGTGACCTCGTTGTCTGCCGCCGCCGCGGCGATCCAGGGTGTGGGCGCGAAGCTCGCCCAGGTCACGCTGCAGCAATGCCGGAACGCGGCCGACGCGGTGCTCGGCGCCGCAAGCGCGGCCGACGCCAGGGCCGCCGCGCTGGCCGCCCTCGGGAATTAATCGGACTGCGGTCCGGTTAATCGAGGCATGCCTGCTATCACCGCTGACACGCTCACACTTCCGCGCATCTCGACGCCTGTGCCGAGCGATACCGAGCGTCCGGTGCGCTCCATCACCACCGGCCCCCACGGCTACGAGGGCGAAGGCTTCCCCGTCGTGCGCGCGTTCGCCGGAGTGAGCTCCGCCGACCTCGACCCGTTCGTCCACATGGACCAGATGGGCGAGATCGAGTACCAGCCTGGCGAGCCCAGGGGCACCGACTGGCACCCGCACCGCGGCTTCGAGACCGTCACCTACATGATCGACGGCCGTTTCGCGCATCAGGACTCGCATGGCGGCGGCGGCCTGATCACCGACGGTGCCACCCAGTGGATGACGGCCGGGTCGGGCATCCTGCACATCGAAACCCCGCCCGTCGAACTGGTCGAGACCGGCGGCGTGTTCCACGGCATCCAGCTGTGGGTGAACCTGCCGCGCAAGGACAAGTTCGCTGCGCCGAAGTACCAGGCCATCGAGGGCAACGAGGTCAAGCTGCTGTCGTCGGACGACGGCGGCGCGCTGGTCCGCATCATCGCCGGTAACGTCGACGGCAATCAGGGTCCGGGTGCCACTCACACGCCAATCACCTTGGCGCACGCGACGATTGAACCTGGCGCACGGCTGAGTCTGCCGTGGAACCGGGACTTCAACGCGTTGGTCTACGTGTTGTCGGGCCGCGGCACGGTCGGCCCCGTCGGCCATCCGATCAATCAAGGTCAGCTGGCCGTGTTCGGCCCTGGCGACCGGATCAGCGTCACCGCTGACCAAACCCAGGAGTCGCGCAGGCCGGCGCTCGAGGTTCTGATCTTGGGCGGCAGGCCGATTCGCGAGCCCGTCGTCCAGTACGGCCCGTTCGTGATGAACTCCAAGGCCGAACTGATCCAGGCGATGGACGACTTTCAGGCGGGCAAGTTCGGCGCGATCCCGCCGAATGCGCTGATGCCGCACCGGCCGCTGGGCTAGTTGTCGCCCGAAATGGGTAACCACCGGTTATGAGTGGTGCCGATAAAGCCAGGAACAAGTTGGATCAACTGCGGGGCAAGGCCAAGGCGGCAATGGGCCGCGCTACCAACGACCCCGAGTTGGAAGCCCAGGGGAGGTTCGACGAACGGGCGTCGCACCTCAAGGGCGCGGGCGAGAAGGTCAAGGACGCGTTTCGCCCCCGCCGACGCCGCATGTAGCCCCGGGATCTGACCGTCCGTGGCACACGCCGCCCGCCCGGCGGATGTCGTTCGCTCCGCCGTCGATCACCCCTTCGCGCATGTCGCCGCCCGCGTTGGTTATGTGATCAGTGGGCTGATGCATCTGTTGATCGCCTACCTCATCGTCCGGATCGCGTTGGGCTCCGGCGGCGACGCCGACCAGACGGGCGCGCTGCGGACCGTCGCGATGACCGCCGGAGGCAACGTCGCGTTGTGGGCTACCACAGTCGCCTTGATTCCGTTGACGTTGTGGCGCATCGCCGAAACCATCCTGGGCTTACACCCCGGCGAGCACCGCGGCCGTCGGGCCGATCCGAAAGACTTCCGATGGCCGAATCGGCTCAAGGCGCTCGGCCTCGCCGTCGTGTACACCGCCGTGGGCGTCACCGCCGTGCAATTCGCGCTGGGCAGGCGCAAGTCCGGTGCGGCCGAGAACGCGGGACTCAGCGCACGACTGATGCGATCGACAGAAGGCAAGGCCATGCTCGTGGCTGTCGGCGTCGTCATCCTCGCAATCGGGTGTTACTTCGCGTTCAAGGGCGCATCGCGCAGGTTCTGCGATGACCTCAAGGTCTCACCGGGCACTGTCGTCACCGCGCTCGGCGTGTTCGGCTATGTCGCTGAAGGTCTTGTGCTCGCCGGTGCTGGCGCTCTGGTCATCGTCGCGGCGGTGCGAGCCGACCCGTCAAAAGCGACCGGACTCGACGGTGCGGTGAAGACACTCGGGCACGGGCCCAACGGCACCGTGCTGGTTCTGTGCGCGGCGTTGGGATTTGCCGCATATGGCTGCTACAGCTTTGCGCTGAGCCGCTATTCGCGGATGTGAGCCCGGCTAGCCCTCGGCGCTTGGCCGCGTCTGCAGTGTTGGCGCGGCGGCGGCCAGGATCGCGTCACGGTCGCCGTTGAGCGGCGGATAGATTCGCCGACCGTTGATGGTCATCTTGGTGGCCTTGGCTTCGGCCCCGCTGGCGACGACGTGGCGATCCCAGCCCTCGGTGTACACGGCACCGGCGGGCCCCAGGTCCAAAACTGTTACATACCAAGGGATTCGAAGTGATAGCAGCGGTTCGTCGAGCAGATCGCTGATCACGTTGTAGCCGGCGTACCGGCCCATCGGCCTGCCGTGCTGGCAGGACATCACCGACAGGTGCGCGTCGTCCATTCGCGCGGAGGCGACGTCACCTGCGGCGAATATGTCCGCCACGCCGATGACGCGCAGATAGTCGTCGACCGGGAGGCGGCCGAGCCGATCACGTGGCACACCGAGGTCGGCGGTCAACGGATTGGCCCGCATGCCCGCACACCACACCACGGTCGACGTGGGCAGCACTTCGCCGGTCGACAGTGTCACCCCGTCCGCGTCGACCGCGGTGACGCCGACTCCGAGCCGGGTCTGCACCCCGAGCGTGTCGAGCGCCGCCTCGATCACCGGTCGGGCCGATGCGCCCATGTCTGACCCGACGTGCGGGTTGCGGTCGACGAGGACGACCCGCGGCGCGGTGTCGGGGAACAGCGACGCCAGCCGTGACGGCAGTTCGCAGGCGGTCTCGATGCCTGTCAATCCGGCGCCGACGACGACCGCGGTGCTTGCGGAAGTCGTTGCGGCACTGCGGGCGAGCCCGGCCAGATGCCGCTGCAGCCGCAGCGCGCCGTCGTAGGTGTCCACATCGAAGCCGAATTCCTTCAGTCCAGGGATGTCGGGCTTTACCACTTGGCTACCCAGCGCGACCACGAGGCGGTCGTAGGTGTGAGGGCCGGCAGAACTCGTCACGGTGTGCGACGCCGGGTCGATGGCCGTTACGTCCGCTGTGAGGTGTTGAATGCCGACGGGATCGAGTACCTCGGTCAGCGGAATGCGGCACGGCGTCAGGTCAGCCTCGTAGTTGCGCACCCGGATGTCGTGGTACGGCTGCGAACTCAACACGGTGATCGCAAAGTCGGTGGCACCGAGTTCGTCGACTCGCCGCGCGGCACCGAGCGCCGCCCACAGGCCGGCGAAACCCGAGCCGAGCACGACGACGTCGCTCATCCGGCTGACGCTACCGGTTGCGCGTAGAGCAGTTCGAGCTCGCCGAGGTGCGCGGCCACGGCGGTCAACGGCAACGCCGCAGAAATCGCGAGTTCGTCTCCGGTGGCGTCGGCGCGCAACGCGAGCACGAAGTCGTCGCTGATCGACTCGAGCTTGCGGCGCGGATCGCCGGTCAGACGCGCACAGATCGCTGAGGTGTGGGCCTCGAGTACCTCGCGGGTCCGGGGGTACGGCCCAAGCGGCGGTGGCACGACGTCGGCGATCAGTTCTGCCGCGGCGCGCACGCGAACCGCCCGGTTGGCGGCCCTGACCACCGGCCCGCGCAGCTCGGTCGTCCCGCCGTTCTCCGAAAGGTATTGCCGCACAGCATCATCCACGGTGCGAGACGCCTGCAGCCCTTGATGGCTGAGCGCGATCACCCGATCGGTCGCGTCTTCGGAGGCGCCGCGGGTCACCCGTAACACAGCCTCCTTCAAGAACTTTGCGCCGACCGCGCGAGCCTCCTCAACCGCCTTCGACACCGCGGACGAGGCGCCTCGCGGCCACAGCAACACCGAAACCACGATGCCCACCAATGCGCCGACGACGACATCCTCGACCCGGATCAGCCCCACCTTCCAGCCCGTCGGAACGATCAGGTTGAAGTTGATCAGCACCATCATCGTGAACGCGGCCTGCCCTGCGACGAACGAGTACACCTCCGGCACGTAGGCCGAGCCGAACGCGACGATCGGCAGAAGCATCCACAGCACAACGGGGTCCAGGCCGAGCAACTCGATGACCACCGCGCCCAGTACGAACCCGACCGCCGTGCCCGCCACCGCCCTCACCACCCGCGTTCCCGTCGTCAGCGCACTGCTGCGCAATACGGACATCGCGCCGAGCACCACCCAGAACCCGTGTTCCACCGGGAAGATGTGGGTCACCGCAACGGCGAGCGCCAACCCGAGTCCGGTGCGCAGGCTGTTGCGCAGCACGACCGCCTTGGTGGCCAGGAAGCCTTTGGTGATGGCGGTGACCGCAACGGTTTCGGGCATCACCCAATCGGCGGCGCCGGTCTCGGGCAGTCGACGGCCAAGCACGCGCGCCCACACCGGTCGCGCGTCTGCGGCCGCGGCATTGCGGATGATCCGCCCGGTCACCGCGACCGTGGCCGCAATTGTGCGGCGGTTCAACAGATTACGGCCGACCTCAACGGCGGCTGCATCGCTGGATTCGCCGAGCAGTTCGGTGAGGTCCTCGCGCCAGTGGCCTTGTGCGACCGACCGCAGCTCGGTCAGCGCATCGCGAAGGTCGGCGCTGCGCTCCACCCGGGCGGACACACTGCGTAGCCGCAGCACCGCAGCGGAATCCCGCAGCACCCGCACCGCGGGCTGCTTGACCGCCCCCATCAGCCGACCGGTGTCGTCGGTGATCCGGTCGGACAGCCAACCGAGGTCGTCGACCACCCGGACGAGTGCGCGACTGCCCGCGGTCAACGCGACCGGCCGGTAGTCGGCGCCGAGGAAGGCGGCGTCGAGCGCGTTCATCGCCTTGGTGACTTCGCGCCCCGACCCGGTGCCCTCGAGTCGATCGGCGAGCCGGTTGCAGACGCGTGCCGCGTAGGCGCGCAACTCGTCGTGATGTCGCGGGGGGAAGAGAAACAGCGCAGCGGGGACGCACAGCGCAAGCGCGATCAGCCAGCCCAGCAGTCGCTCCGGCAGCGGCCCGACCGGGGTGCAGGCAGGCAGCACGAACATCAGCAACGTGGCACGTTGACCAGCCGCGACGATTTCGCTGAGCACTCCGGCGAAGATGACGGCAACGCCGAGCACGAACATCAGCGCCACGCTCAGCCACGGGTACGGCGCGACGAGCGTGCCCAGCGTGATCAGCACCGCGCCGTTGAAACCCAACCCGCAGTAGGCCAGCGCTCGGGCGGGCCGGTTGCCGGGGAAGTCGACGAGGATCAGCAGCGCCACCGACCCGAAGATGGTGAACAGCGGTGTCTGCGACCCGCCGCCGACCGCGAAGCTCACCGCCGCCGCGGTGGGCACGACGACCGCGGCCCGCAAGGCGCGGCGCAGTGCGTCGAACTCCGGGTCGCGTGCGCGAAGACGGTCAAGCACGTGTCGCAGCACAGCGGCCGTTTCAGAGGGCAATCGCGCTACTCACCGTCCGGCACCGACGCGAACCGGCCGGAGTCGAGTGCGTCGGTGAGCTGGCCCGCGATCCACTCCAGCGCGGCGGCGTCCCGCGGCAGCGCCGCCTGCTCGTAACCGACCAGCAGGTACACCCCCCACGCCGCGAAGATTTGTGCCTGTCGCTTGTTGTGCAGGATCTCGAAGGCCGACTCGTACATGATGTCGAAGCGCTGCTGGTCCACCGCGGCCTGGATTGAGTACACCTCCGGATCGACCGAACTCCACACGCGGATGGCGGCTTCGGCGCCGTGCGGAAGCGACAACCCCTCTGCGATGAGCGTGTCGATCCGGCGGCGCGGATCCTTCTCAGCGCGCACCCTCTCGATGATCTGCACGGTCTGCCGCTGCATCCAGTGCGCAACGAGTTCCTTGGTGTAAGCGGGCCAGCCGGGAAAGTAGTGATAAAAGGATCCGGTCGTGACGCCGAGCCGTTTGCAGACCTCGGCGAGTTTCAGTCCGCCGTAGCCCAGATCGGACAGCACTTCGAGGCCGACTTCGAAGTACGACTCCCGCGATACGACGCTCGCCACCCCAGCACCATAGTTCGACGGGGTGTCTCCGGTTGAGGGCTATCGCCAAGGTCGGGGTCGAAGGCTTGGCTTGCCGGGCGCTGCGAATTTGCTGGGCCGACATGCCAATCAGGCCGGAATTGGGTGCAAGGGTAAATAGACAAGTGAGCTGTGGCACAATTTGACCGTGCCGCAACATACCGCGAGTCGAGGACCCGGCCGCCCGCCGGCAGCGAAGGCTGCTGAAACGCGAGAGCGCATCGTACAAGCGGCTCGTGAGGTCTTCAGCGAACTTGGCTACGATGCCGCCACCTTCCAGGCGATCGCCATCCGCGCCGATCTCACGCGTCCCGCCATTAACCATTATTTCGCCAGTAAACGGGTGCTGTGGAGCGAAGTCGTCGAGCAAACGAACGCATTGGTAGTTAGCGCGGGGATGTCGCGGGCCCAAGCGGAGACCAGTCTGCTGGCCCGACTGTCCGCGTTCTTCTCGGTCGTGATGCAGGCGGAGTCCGAAGAGCGTTCTGCGGCAGCATTTCTCGTCACCTCCGTGCTGGAGTCGCAACGTCATCCGGAGTTGAGCAACGACGAGCACGACTCCATGCGGGCGTCACGCGAGTTCATGACGTGGGCCGTCGACGACGCAATCAAGCGAGGTGAGCTCACTACCGACACCGACGTCAACCACCTGGTCGAAATGCTGGTGGCGGTGATGTGGGGCATGGGCTTCTACGCCGGCTTCGTCGGCAGCCACGAGGACCTGTCCTCGGTGGTGCACAAGTTCGAGCTGTTGATGGCCAACAAGCTTTGGCATCTGCACGAATAATGATTTACCTGCGGTGATGTAGCGCACATTTCGTATAGCTCTGCTAACATTTTAGATAGCATTGCTTACGATATGACTGATTTGAGCGAACACAGCATCCGCACCGACGGCGACAGCTGGGACATCACCGAGAGTGTCGGGGCAACCGCGTTGGGCGTTGCTGCGGCGCGGGCAGCGGAAACCGCTCGCCCTGACGCATTGATCCGCGACGACTATGCCTATCTGCTGACCTCATCGGCTGGGCCCGCGTGGGCGCAGATGGCCAGCGCCGACGACAGCTGGCTGCGCGACGACGAGCACGCCCTGCGGCTGCACGAGATGGCACGCAACTACCAGGCGGTGCGCACGCACTACTTCGACGGTTACTTCACCGCCGCGGTCCGCACCGGTATCCGCCAGGTCGTGATCCTGGCCGCCGGGCTGGACTCGCGCGCGTATCGCCTTGATTGGCCCGCAGGCACGACGGTGTACGAGATCGACCAGCCAAAGGTGCTCGGTTACAAGACCTCGACCCTGGATGCCCACGGCGCGGTGGCCAAGTCGACGGGTTCCGGTCGCGGTCGATCTACGTGACGACTGGCCCGCTGCGCTGATCGCCGCCGGTTTCGACCCCACGCGGCCGACCGCGTGGCTGGCCGAGGGCCTGCTGCCGTATCTGCCCGGCGACGCTCAGGACCGGTTGTTCGACCTGGTCACCGAGCACAGCGCCGCAGGCAGCGAGATCGCCGTCGAGGCCTTCAACCTGCACCCGGCGCAGTACTCCCCGGAAAAGCGCGCAGCACGGCGCGAGCGGACCGCCCAGCTGCGTGAGCGCCTGGGTCTTGACCTCGATGTGGACACCCTGATGTACACCGACGACGCCCGCGCGGACGCCGCCGACTGGCTGGCCGACCACGGCTGGCGCGTCGACGCCGTGCCCAGTGCCGACGAGATGACCCGGCTGGGCCGACCGGCCACCGAAGACCTTGTCGAAGAAGCGATGGACAGCGTGTTCGTGCACGCCCGGCTTGAAGGAGACGCCCGATGAGCTCGCAGCGCACCGAGAACGACACCTGGGACATCGCCACCAGCGTCGGGGCGACCGCGGTCATGGTCGCCGCGGCCAGGGCCGCCGAGACCGACCGGGACAACCCGCTGATTCGCGACCCCTACGCCAAGGATCTTGTCGCAGGAGCGGGCACCGGCATCTGGGAATTCATGCTCGACGACCAGTTCGTCGCCAAGGTCGGCGACACCGACCCCGAGGTCGCGGCGATCGTCGAGCACATGAGCGCCTACCAAGCGGTCCGCACCCACTTCTTCGACGCGTACTTCACCGACGCCGCCGCGGCGGGCATCCGTCAGATCGTCATCCTGGCGTCCGGCCTCGACTCGCGCGCCTACCGGTTGCCGTGGCCGGCGGCCACCACCGTCTACGAGATCGACCAGCCCAAGGTGCTGGAGTACAAGGCGGCCACGCTCGACGGCGTTTCGCCGTCCGCGGTGCGCCGCGCCGTCGCGATGGATCTGCGCTATGACTGGCCGAAAGCATTGCGG
>Ga0163163_10003207_pt1 | contig 13858 bp, 13 predicted proteins | sample S65metaG_FD_119766 | JGI IMG/M metagenome (GOLD analysis project Ga0163163, IMG submission 119766) | Switchgrass rhizosphere microbial communities from Kellogg Biological Station, Michigan, USA - S6-5 metaG | ecosystem: Host-associated > Plants > Roots > Rhizosphere > Soil | place: USA... | reverse complement strand
GGAAGCCTCGTGATCATTTTATTGTTTCTCATCAACGGAATTTTTCGTGGCGCAGGAGACGCTGCAATCGCCATGCGAAGTTTATGGATCGCCAGTGGGATCAATATTATCCTTTGCCCTTGTCTCATCAATGGCTACGGACCTTTTCCTGAACTTGGATTGAAAGGTGCAGCCATTGCCACCACAGTTGGTCGTGGCATTGGAGTACTTTATCAATGCTATCACCTTTTCAAGGGCAAAGGGGTGATAAAAATTAAAATGTTTCATTTTAACTGGGACTGGCCGCTCATACGATCCATTGTGAAGGTTTCCTGGCCTGCTGTAATGCAATTTTTTATTGCCTCCGGAAGTTGGATCGTGCTAACGCGTCTTGTTGCAGAAATTGGAGGTAAGGATGCAAGTTCAGGATATCAAATTGCCCTTCGTAACGCGGTATTTTTTATTCTGCCGGCATGGGGTCTGAGTAATGCGGCAGCTACGCTGGTTGGTCAAAACCTGGGCGCAAAGCAGCCCGAACGTGCATCCCAGAGTGTTTTACTGACTGCAAAGTATAATGCTGTGTTCATGTCGGGGGTTATGGTCTTATTTGTTTTATTTGCATCACCCATCATTAGCATATTTACAAAAGACAATGCTGTTCACGAGGTAGGACGAGTTGCTTTACAAATTATTGGGACGGGTTACATTTTTTACGGCATAGGCATGGTTATGATCCAGGCCCTGAATGGCGCCGGAGATACACGGACTCCGACCTGGATTCATTTTGTAGGATTCTGGCTCTTTCAAATACCACTGGCATATTTTATGGCGAAGATCCTGAACTGGGGTTCAATGGGAGTTTTTATTGCCATACCAGTAGCAGAAACTGCGATCGCTATCACCGCATGGATCTTTTTTAAGAAAGGAAAATGGAAAAAGGTCGTGGTGTGATAATGAAACTCCGCCTTTGCAGACTTTAGTTTAAATTAGTGAACAGTTTTATGAGTAATGATCCAAATACGCTCGATCAGAATATTCTACGGCAGGTTTTTTTTATTCTTACTATCCTTTTACTTGGCCTTTTACTTTTTTTTGAACTAAGTTTTTTTCTTCCGGCAGTGCTTGGTTCTCTCACATTATACATTTTGATGCGGGAGAGAATGCATTATCTGACCGAGGTAAAAAAATGGAGTAAGCCAAAAGCAGCCTGGTTGTTAATGGTACTTTCTTTTCTGGTTATTCTATTGCCAGTTGGAATACTTGCTAATTTATTGACCAGTAAAATCATATATGCTGTTGAGCATTCCAATCAAATTATTGATTCGTTAAAAACATTTTCGGAGGATATAAAAGAACGATTCGGATTTGCTATTGCCGATGATAGCACAATCAATCAGATCGGCCCCTTCGTCCGAAAGATCATTCCACAGATACTGAACATTACAGTCAATACCATTAGTATCATCGGTGTGTTGTATTTCGTTTTATATTTCATGCTGATCTATAGCCGGATTCTTGAAGATAAATTATACGAATACATTCCCCTGAAAGATTCTAACGTTGACCTAATTGCTAATGATATCCGCACTACCGTGAGAGCGAGTGTCATTGGTATACCGCTCATAGCCGTAATACAGGGCGTGGTTGGATTAGTTGGATATTTGCTGATTGGTGTGAAGGATCCATTTCTTTGGTTTGCTATTACGTGCATTACTGCCATGCTTCCGGTAGTGGGTGCTGCATTAGCTTACGTGCCATTATCCATAATCTTTCTTGCACAGGGAGACAACTGGCGGGGCATAATAATGCTTATTTACGGATTCGGGATTATTGGTCTCGTTGATAACCTGTTTCGTTTTATCCTCAATAAGAGACTAGGGAACATTCATCCGCTGGTTACGGTATTTGGTGTAATTGCGGGTATCAGTATGTTTGGGTTTATTGGATTGATATTTGGCCCAATGTTACTTTCATTGTTTATTGTTCTACTAAAAGTTTACTCCAATGAATTCCTTAGTAAAAAACGCGAAAGTAAAAGAGCAAACATCCGGAAAAATGAGGCTCAATAACAATAGAATTTTTCTCATCTGTTATTAGAGATTTTATTCGTATTTATTCGAAAAAAATCAGTAAACACACTCAATTTGGCGCCTTTATTTTTCTAAAGTAATATTTTGGTACTGTTTTCGTTTTAAAATTGGTCGAGGCTACTTGCCCTGAGCCCTAAAGAAACCGTACCTAAAGTGAAAAACCAATTTCTAACAATAGCCGTTTCATTTCTTTTTATTCCCCCTCGTCATATTGAAAAAGGTAACATTTCTCTTAAAAAGAAAAACGCTTTTGTCAATTATGCGATAATTAAGGATTCAAAAGTTATTTATGATGAGTTAAACCTTGCGGCTGTTGGTCTTTCTGAAAAAGCATTTAACTATGCCTACAAAGGTTATCAACACCTCATCAAAAAACAAAAACTCGCGAATGCGGATATACTTGTCATTTGTGATTTTAGCCAGTCTTCGAATAAAAAACGTCTTTACATTTTGGATCTTGCCAATAGCAAGATTTTACTGACAAGTTATGTAGCACATGGGCGTGGTTCAGGCACCGAATATGCAACGCGCTTTTCAAACAGATCACGCTCTCATCAAAGCAGCCTGGGCTTTTACATTACAAGTTCAACCTATTCCGGTGAACACGGCCTTTCGCTAAGATTACAAGGTCTTGAGCCAGGGTTTAACAATCTTGCGATGAAAAGGAATATCGTGTTGCATGGAGCACCCTATATCAGTAGTTATTACCTTTCTACAAATAAGTTCATGGGCCGTAGCTATGGTTGTCCTGCCGTTCCTGAGACTGAATGTGCGGAGATCATTGACATGATCAAAAACGGAACTTGTTTTTTTATATATCACCCAACCAAAAAATATCTGCAAAGCTCGAAAATATTGAATGGCTGATTGGACGACGCATACAAGGATGGATGACAACAAATAGCTCAATCGTACCCTATGATTGAGCTTTTGTTTTTTAATCGCCGGCTCCCGATTTATGCCGATTGCCCGGATTAACAATTACACAATTTGATTTCGAAAAGTCCTAATGCTTTTGATTGAAATTTATGCGAATTGCGCAGCAAGCAATAATGCCCCGATTCCAATAAATAATCCGACATAAATCTCTTTTGAAGTATGATCACTGTCGACAAAACGGGCCGTGCAAATAGCACCTGCCAAAAAAATTGACCCGGACATGTAAATTCCAAAAATGACATCCCGCGAAAGACCCAGCAACATAACAAATGTCACCATGATGCCGGCAGCTATTGCATGCATGCTCACCTTCATGCTGATATTTGCAATCAACCCACCGATCGATGCGAGGAAGATGGCCAAACTCAACTGTACAAATTCATTTGGATATTCTGGTTGGTTATGCAAAACATACCACATCCACCAATAATAGATCATGCAAACTACGTAAGGGATGATCCTGTCTCTCTGCGTTTTTAATTGTATTGAACTAATAAACTTCAACGCCTTCATTAATAAAACAGACACCAGGGGAAAGAAGATATACATCACTCCAAACCGTGTAACGAATATCGTTTTTTCCCAGTCCGTGAATGAGCCAAATAAGTATGATTGAGTCTTTACAATTAACCAGCAGAGGTAGACCGGTATAAATAAGGGGTGGAAAACATATGAAATGACGCGTGCTACAACACGCACTGCAAAAGTTTGTTTAGCTCTTTGTGGCCGTACTTCCAATAAACTATTTTTTTCGTTTACTGCCAGGTGTGGTTCCATTTATAACTCTTTACGAAGACGGGCTACCGGTATATTTAACTGTTCCCTATATTTGGCGACAGTGCGTCTTGCGATATTATAGCCCCTTTCCTGCAATAGCTCAGTAAGCCGCTCATCGCTCAACGGTTTCTTTTTATTTTCGTTTTCAATTAAATCGCTCAGGATTTTCTTCACCTCTCTTGTTGAAACCTCTTCTCCGCTCTCCGTACTCAACGATTCACTAAAGAAAAATTTGAGGCGGTAAGTGCCAAATTCTGTTTGAACAAATTTGCTGTTCGCTACGCGGCTGACTGTTGAAATATCAAGACCTGTTTTTTCTGCGATGTCTTTCAGGATCATTGGCCTGAGGTTGGTTTCATCACCGGTAAGAAAAAAATCATGCTGGTGATTCATAATTGCTGTCATCGTACTGAGCAATGTATGTTGTCGTTGCTTGATTGCATCGATGAACCACTTAGCCGCGTCTATCTTTTGTTTGATAAACAAAACTGCTTCTTTTTGTCGCTTATCCTTTTTGGCACCTCGATCATAATCCTTGAGCATCTCCCTGTATCCTTCGCTAATTCGGAGTTCAGGTGCATTCTTAGAGTTTAATGTCAGTTCAAGTTTGCCGTTACTGTTTAGAATAAAAAAATCGGGAACCACATAACTCTCTGCCTTGTTAACCTCACCTACATTGCCTCCCGGCTTTGGATTTAATCGAATAATCTGTTGCATCACTTCTCTCAATTGATCGTCAGTTAAACCAAGACCCCTTTGGATTTTTTCATAATGTTTCTTGGTAAACTCATCAAAATATTTTGTAAGTGCGGCAATCGCTGTATCGACCGGCTTCCCCTCTTCTTTCTGCCTGTTCAATTGAAGCAACAGGCATTCCTGCAGATTTCTCGCAGCTACGCCAGGTGGATCAAATTGCTGTATCCTCTTTATAATGGCATCAATCTCTTCTTCATTTGAATCAATATTCTGGCGAAACGCAAGATCATCTACAATGGCGGCAGTGTCTCTCCGCAAATATCCGTCTTCATCAATGCTTCCAACGATTTGCTCAGCGATTCTCTTCTGTCTTTCATCCAGGTTTACCAGCCCAAGCTGATCCAACAGTATTTCATAAAAGCTTGTTTCAACCTTATGGGGTATAACACGATCTTCGTCCGCATCAGGATAATTATCATCCCTCAACTTATAATCGGCAATATCATCATCGCCTTCATGGACGTATTCGCTGATATCAATATTCTCGTATTCGTCGTTACTGCCGTCGGGTTCATCGTATTGTTCCTCTGCCGTCTCATTAAATTCTTCCTTTGATTCTTCATATTCTTCCGGTTTTTCCTCATCCACCTCAAGAGCCGGATTTTCTTCAAGCTCTTCCTTAATACGTTCTTCCAGGTTAGCGGTTGGCACCTGCAGCAATTTCATCAGCTGAATTTGCTGCGGCGACAGCTTTTGCAGTAACTTCTGTTGTAAACTTTGACTCAGAGCCATGGTTTCGCTAAGGCTTGTTTTATCAGGCTTTAGATTTTAAAAAAATCGTACCAATTATCAAAAATCAGGCCGTAAATTTACAGACAAATGGTCTAATGAAGTCGCAACGTGTATATCAAATTCTTGTTGTGTTCATGTTAATATTACCTGCCAGGATTTTTTCTCAGCAACAAATGCCACTTTTTGCACAAAAAACACCTCACATATACTCGGATGAAAATTTAAAGGCTCGGAAAAATCAGAATAACAGTTATGCGTTTAGCGCTTTTGTCGATACAAAAGCACCTCGACCATTTACTCTCTATCCACTTCCAATCAGAAGTGAAGTTATCAATGGAAATCTAACTATTCAAAATCTTCCATTCTTTTGCAAGAAGGAGTTCATTTTTGAAAAAAATACTTCTGTGCCATTGCGTGTACGCCTTGGTTCGTTGGATTATGTGAACAAATTAGAAGGAAAAGAAAATCATTGGTAAATGACGCCCGGCAACTAGTATGATAAAAGGCAAATCACTTGACTTTTGCTTGTTAATCCCTTGTTACGACAACCTTGATGGATTGCTGTTCTCTCTAAGGAGCGTAAGTTATTATACCGACCGGTTTATGGTATTGATTGTAGATGATGGAAGTGCCATTCCTGTTACGTCAACTTCGATCAGGTTGGGCGTTAAAATTAATTTCCCTCTTTTTATTCTCAGAAACGAGGTAAACCAGGGTATTACTGCAGCTTTAAATTGCGGGCTTCAATGGATCGAGGAAAATGAAATAGCGAGTTATATAGCGAGATTAGATTGCGGTGATCAGTGCAGCCCGGAGCGCTTTTATAAACAGATGGATTTTATGCAAAGTCATCCTGAGGTTGGTTTGTTGGGTAGCTGGTGTGTGTTCGAGGACAGAATTAAGTCTTTTCGTTACCAATACACGACCCCTACCAGGAACCGAGAGATAAAGCGAGCTTTACATTTTCGAAACGTATTTATACATCCAACTGTGGTTTTTAAAACGACTTTATTGAAAAAGGTGGGTCACTATCCCACTAATTTTATATATGCCGAGGACTATGCCCTTTTCTACAAATTGATCAAGATCACACATTCTCATATACTGGATGAGTTTCTGGTCATATGTGAGATCAATAATGAAGGGATTTCCTTGAAAAATAGGCAGGATCAGCTGGCAAGTCGGGGCCGGATTGTCATGGAATTTGGAACAAATCCCCTTTTAAAAATTGTCGGCATATTACGGCTTTATGCTTTGAGATTACTACCTAAAAGATTAGTTTTGCTGGCGCGCAAATTGGCAAGATGAGCAATAAGAGGTGTCAGAGCAACGTTTGAGCGCATATTTTTGTCATTATCCGTGTTATTGACTATATTGAACTTGCTGCGACGATCCAAATTAAACTAACGATGCCGGTTTGGGTCTACCTTGAGGCGCGATTGCTTGTGTCCTAAGCAATTAATGAAAACAAATTCAAAACCTTTAAACAGCCTATGACAATCGTTCATGTTGTAGAGCCTTTTGCTGCGGGCGTATCTGTTTTTGTAAAATATCTTACGGAAACAATGCCTGATGACCTCCATATTGTAATACATGGAGAGCGAAAACAGGTGATGAGCGCCGCCAACGTTAAAAAAACATTTTCGTCACCCAAGGTGAGATTTATAAAATGGCGTTCGGCCCAGCGTTCAATTCATCCCATTAAAGATTTTCTCGCCTTAAGTGAACTATACAAGATCCTTAAGCGTCTGAAAGATAAAGATCTCATCGATGGCGTTCATCTGCACTCCTCGAAAAGTGGTCTTTTAGGACGCATCGTTTGCAGGCTGCTGGGCATAAAAAATGTTTTCTATACTCCGAACGGCGCTCCATTCTTATCGGGCGGAACTGCCTTTTCAAAATACTTTTATCGCCAGGTCGAAAAGTTGGGCAACAGGCTTGGGGGTAAAGTTATCTGCTGCTCATCATCAGAGCTAAATGCCTATTTACGTCTTGGGATAGAGGCTACTTATATCAGTAATGGCATTACAGTAGACGAAAAAATTCCCAGCGCAACGGCCCAAAAGGAAAAATTTAAGATAGTTACCACCGGACGTATTATTGGACAAAAAAACCCCTATTTGTTCAATACTATTGCCCAATATTTTGAAGAATTTAAACAATTTGAATTTATTTGGGCTGGTGACGGCGAGATGAGACACAGGTTAGATGCTAAGAATATTACAGTCACGGGCTGGTTAAATGAAAGAGAAATAAAAAAATTGGTGACTGACTGCGACATTTATCTATCGACCGCACTTTATGAAGGTTTATCATTTGGCGTGCTTGAGGCCTTAACCTTACACAAACCAGTTCTTTTAAGCCGCTGTGTAGGGAATCTGGATGTTGTAAAAAGCGGTATCAACGGCGATTTATTCGGAACTGAGACCGAAGCGATCGTGAAGATATTGCAATACTACAATAATCGCGATATGCTTCATGTAATGGGCGACTTTTCAAAGTCAATTTGTGAAACCGAGTTTAATGTGAAGCACAATTTTTCCAGTTACAGGGAATTGTATGCTAATACTCACAAAATAACGCCCGGTAAAAAATGGGCATTTGCGTAACTATTAAACCATTTTATGAAAAATGATATTTTTTACGGCAAACTCAACGCGGACCATGACGCAATTGTCGCAAGAACACTGAAACTAATTGATCAAAAGCTAGAAAAAGAGATCGCAGCAAAGCAGGACATTATCAAATGGCAGCAGGAAGAATTAAAAAGGATTCAGTCTGAAGTTCTGGAGAAAAGCAATATAATTTCTGAGTTGAATGTAAAGTTAATTGAATGTCGTTCCCAATCAGAAGGACACCGGCAGTTGATCAATAAACTTATAACTGATATCGATAAATTACAACAGAACATCGATTGGTATAAGAGAACCTACGAAAGCAGAAGCCTGCTTGGCGTAATTAAAGATAAATTGAAACATTTCTTTCGTTAATCCTGCAATATATATTTGTCTGTTGCATATCTGGGGGACTGCTTATTACATTCAAATCCTGAAGCAGTTTGCTCCCCGTAGCATTCTTTTATTTTCTTAAATTGGTCGGCATCAGATTTACCTTTGATTTTATTTTGCTTGAGATCGCCCATCTATGGCGCATAAAAAATTAATACGGTTTGCTGAATTGGAGACTTTTGATAACGTGCTCCAGTTCCCGAAAAATATAAGGGGAAAGTGGAGTGCGTTTTTCAAAAATGAGAATCCAATCATTCTTGAATTAGCATGCGGTAAGGGCGAATATGCAGTCGGTTTGGGAATGCTTTATCACCAGAAGAATTTTATTGGAATAGATATCAAAGGCAATCGTATATGGGTGGGTGCTAAAAAAGCATTGGAAAATAAGTTGCATAATGTTGCCTTTTTAAGGACTCAAATTGACCAGGTAAATGAATACTTTTTAAAAGATGAAGTCAATGAGATCTGGATCACATTTCCCGACCCCCAGTTGAGAAAATCCAAAGCAAAAAAACGCCTCACTCATCCTAAATTCCTGAGATTGTATCAACAATTTCTGAAAGAAGGGGGGTACATTCATTTGAAAACAGACAGTCCTGATCTTTATGATTTTACAAAAAAGGTAATTGAAATGTATGGGTGCACGTTGCACAAGGACTATAAAAACCTCTATAATGATGAACCCCTCATTGAAGAATTACAAATAAAAACGCATTACGAATCGTTGGATATTGCCCAAAGTAATCGCATTCATTATTTGTGTTTCTCGCTGCCCCGTGAATTGGCGACTAAGGAGATGGATGAAGATTTAAAACAAGCACTGAAACATGAAGGATGATAAATTGATAGAAGGCATTCACTATTATATAAACGAAAACGGGCTTATAGTCCTGACAGAGCAGTATCATAAGGAAAAAGGATATTGCTGCGGCATGGGTTGTCTTCATTGTCCTTACCGGTATGAAAACGTACCTGAACCACGGCGTTCAATTTTACTGAAAAAGAAAAATGAAACTGGGCAATGATTTTTTATGGCAGTTAAAAAGAAGGCGACAGCACGATTAAAATACATTAAACCTTCAGGAAAGAGGGATGAAAATTTTTTTGAACTGGTATATGAGGTGGCAAGACAAATCCCACGGGGCCGGGTGACTTCTTATGGTGCTATCGCACGATGTCTTGGGACAAAAATGTCGGCTCGTATGGTAGGATGGGCAATGAATGGTGCTGGAGACGTGAAACCCAACGTCCCCGCCCATCGGGTCGTAAACCGGAATGGGATGTTAACTGGAAAGCATCATTTTGATCATCCCGATCGAATGGAAACGCTTTTAAAAAAAGAAGGCGTGAGGGTAAAGAATGACGTAATTATTGACTTTGAGAAACTATTTTGGGATCCTGCAAAGGAATTAGGCTTTTAATTATTGTCTCCCCGTTGCTTTTGATATCTTATTCCATCCATTTCAAAGTAGAAAACTTTGCCATCGCCGTTTAAAAAGAACTGAACATTGCTTTTATCCCACCAGAAATTATTAAAGCTTCCTTTAAAAATGTCATAGTTCCAATGCTCAAGTTTTAAAATAGTATTGTTTGGATACGTTATAGAAAGCCGGTTATCGTTAACCATTATCGCCGCTTCTCCATAGGTATCGCTGGAATATTTTCCTGCATAATCTTGCAACGGCAACGATGGTTTAGTGCCTAATACCCTTTTCGCATCCTTATCTTTTTGTTTGCCCTTTGCTTCTGCTTTCAGCTTACCATACAGGCTAAAAAGTTCATTGCTCCAGTCCTTTGAGTTGTCATTAAAAAGCCAAAGATCAAAGGCTTTCAACATCAGGGCGTGCCGTAGTTCCGCATGATCGAGATTTTCAAAAATATAAATACCAAAATGCTCATCAGGTATTAAGCCAATAATTGCTACGGCGCCGTCCAAACTTCCGGTGTGAAATTCAACCATCTTTCCCCGGTAGTCCTGTTGAAACCAGCCCAGGCCATAAGTTGTCCAGTGCGGTTTGGTAACTTTCATGGTTGGATAAAATTCATCGGCGGGAATGATTACCTGCGGTTTCATAAGTTCCGCAAATGTTTCTGGTTTTAAAAATCGCTTACCATTCCATTTTGTACTATCCAGCATAAACATCATCCATTTGCTTATATCATTAGCACATGACCACACAGCCCCTGCTGCTGAAACACCAGGATAATCGATGTAGGGTATAACGTTTACAGTGTCATTAACCATGAAATGAGGCGAAATGCGATTGGTCTCTTTTGATGAATAGTCATAGGTTGCATATGTTCTGCTCATTCCCAATACCTGAAAAAGATTTTCCGTAATAAAGTCCTGCCATTTTTTTCCACTAACTCTTTCTATAACCTTGCCGGCAACCCCATACATCAAATTCTGGTAAATGAACGAGGACCGAAGAGAGTAAGAAGGTGTGAGATATTGCATGCGTTTCACAATTTCATCATCATCATTCTGAACTACCCATAGCCAATCTGCATTCCCAAGTCCGGCATTGTGCGTCAAAAGATCTTTAACCGTGATCTGGGATGTTGTATAAGCATCATTGATCTTAAATCCCGGAAGGATATCTGCTACCTTATCGTTCCACTTTAATTTTCCTGCGTCTACCAACATGGCCACACAAACTGCTGTCATCGCTTTCGTAGTTGACGCACAAATTGATAAAGTTGATGTGTCAAATGCTGTTGGTTGACCCAACCGGGTCACTCCGTATCCCTTTTTAAAAATGACCTTACCTTCTTTTACGACGGCGACCGACAGTCCGGGTATTTTCCATAAAGGCATGGCGTCCTGTATGTATTTATCAAAAACAGCGGCCTGGGAAAGGAGTGTTGATGCTCTTTTTGATTTTGTTTGAGCAAAAGAATAAACAGTAAAAAGAAAAAATGTACACAGTAGAAGTGGTCTCATGTGAGTTAGTTTTGAAAAGAAAGATAAGTCTTTCTCGTTGGAATCCGCCATACACGTTAACCCCTATGCATAGTAAGGTTTGATCATCAAATAGACTATCACCCCGGTGACTGCGACATAAAACCAAACGGGCCAGGTAATCCGAACCAATTTTTTATGCTTGTCAAACTCACCGATCAGAGCCCTGTATGCAGTGAACAGAATGAATGGTAAAACAATTCCTGCGAGTGGAATATGCGTTCCTAAAATAAAATAATAAACCATTCTTAGTGAGCCCGCATTTATTTTTTCTGTAGCACTCAATACGCCGTCGTGATTGACATCCCCAAATCTTGCTTCACCCGCAAACAGGTGATGGCAGATATAACTTATTAAGAAAAGTATAGAGAGAAACATTGCCGTAAGCATAATGCGCTTGTGCAAAAGGTAGAGTTTTGTCTTGACGGCAGTTAACCCGCACAATAGCAATACGACGACAATCGAGTTAATAACAGCGTTGACCCTGGCAAAAATATGCGGATCAAATCCCAGGTCAACGTGAAGGGTTACTCTTCCCAATATTGAAACGGCGATAAAAATAATAACGGAAAAAAGTACAATGATAATCGTTGCTTTTCTGTCATTCTTTTTCCAGGCGGCAGGGAGCATAGTCAATGTTGGGCGAATCTTTTTCTGTAAAGGAATAAAAACAATGCCACGAGCACAAAGGCAATCAGCATTGAAACGGCTATGGTCGTAAGTTGTCCTTCAAAAAAACTTTTCTTCTTACGATCTTTTTCCAATGAAAGCAATACGATATCCTCCGACAAATTAGCAATTGATGTGGAATCGAGCCCATGATATAGAAGCGGGTTCCCATCTTTATCTCTCCTGACCCGAACAACACCATTTTTATCGATCAAAACAAAAATATCTGTGTGAGGAAATGAGGAATCAATTTGCGGATCCTGTACAGCAAGGTTCATTTGTTTCAGCGACAGATCATAAATCGTTTGCTTATCCCCCGTAAGCAGCCACCAGTTGGAAGGATCGATCTGAAAACGATCGGCCCATCTTTTTAACGCTGCTACCGAATCTCTTCCGGGGTCAATGGTAAAGGAGATAAACTGCACCAGTTGCGTCGTTCGTCCATCAACATCTACTGCCGTTTTCACCGTGTTTTGCAGCCTCTTCATATTTCTCGTCATAACTGGGCAGATGGTAGGGCAATGAGTATAAAAGAAGTCAGCTACAATCACTCTTCTGTTTGTATCCTTATCATTGACCGTAGAAAGGTTTTTTAAGGAAACAGGTTGTCCGAGCTGATTCGTTAATGTAAAATCAGGGATACGATGCCAGGATGTATCATGTACCTGTTTACCATTCTTTATCACAGAACTTACACTATCGTAAAATATAGGCTTAGGTATGGCTGCCTTGGGAAGAGAGTTTACGTACAAAAAGATCAGCAGGGGCACGATCAATGCAATAAGGATAGAGTATATTGCTTTTTTGTTCACGTTCACAAAATTAAAAACCACTGCAAAGGTGCAGCGGTTTGAATTGAGATTGAAAAAATTTATTGCAATAATCTCCTAATCTTTTCCCCCGATCTTCTCCGGATGACTTTCACTTTTCAATTGCTTCTCTTGTAATGTTCTTTCTTTGTAGTACGGATCGTATTTATTTCTAAGATTCTTATATGAATTACCATCACCGAGGAAAGCGAGTATAAACCAGATAAACAGCATCAGGGGAACAACAATTGTCATGATCATATTGCGAATCTCATCCCCAAGGTGCATAAAGTAAGAAACTATGTAATAGGCCTTTGCCAGTGATAAAATAATGATCACTCCCTTTATCAAATGCATTCTCAAGCCTTCGGGAAGGTTCAATGCGTATAGCGACAAACCTAATCCCAACTCAATCAATGTAATGACAAGTAATATCCAGAATACTTTCCAGATCCTCTTTGTACTGGAAGAAGGTTCGTGATGAATGGTTACTTCAGTTGCTGGTGCATGCTCCATTTCTAATTCGTTTATTTTAAAATTTTAGACCAAATAAAAACAAAGGAAAACAAATACCCAAACCAGATCCACAAAATGCCAGTACAAACCGGCTTTTTCAATCATTAGGTAATGTCCTCTTCTTTCAAAAACTCCGGTTTGTGCCATGACGAGCATAATGATATTGATCACCACGCCTGAAAAAACGTGGAAGCCGTGAAAACCGGTTATACCAAAAAAATATCCGCCAAACGCAACAGGTCCCGGTGTAAAGACGTGTTCTCCCTCAGGAACACTGACTCCTAATTTTTGCAAATCTTCATGTGGCACAAGGGGTCCCCATGGATTGTGACTCATGCTTTGTCCCCATTGTTCTATTTTACCATCCACAAGAACATTATGTGCACCTGTGATCAGGTGATGCCATTCCCACGCCTGGCAACTCAAAAAAGCAAAGCCCCCAACAATTGTCCATGCCAGCCACTTCACAACGCCTTTTCGATTTCCATGGTGCCCTTCATGTACAGCCAGCACCATCGTTACCGAACTCATGATCAAAATAAATGTCATCAAACTCACGAAGGCAAGAGGGAGATTAGTATGGCCTGCACCCGGAAATGTATTGAATACAAAACTTGGACT
>Ga0163163_10003206_pt1 | contig 13860 bp, 10 predicted proteins | sample S65metaG_FD_119766 | JGI IMG/M metagenome (GOLD analysis project Ga0163163, IMG submission 119766) | Switchgrass rhizosphere microbial communities from Kellogg Biological Station, Michigan, USA - S6-5 metaG | ecosystem: Host-associated > Plants > Roots > Rhizosphere > Soil | place: USA... | reverse complement strand
GTCACGGTTACCGCGCCGGCGACATCGAGGTTGCGGTCGGCGCCCTGGCCGCGCGACGCCGGCAGCAATGGCAGTGAAAGCGCGACGACGGCAATTCCCAGAGGAATGTTGACCAGGAAGATCCAATGCCAGTCAAAAGCGTTCGTCAGGAATCCGCCGAGCAAGGCACCGATGCTGCCGCCGCTCGAGCAGACGAAGCCATAGACGCCCATCGCCTTGGTGCGATCGCCGGTCGCCGTGAAAAGATCCATGATCAGTGACAGCGCAACCGCATCGACTATCGCGCCGCCCAGCCCCTGCACCGCGCGCGCGGTGACGAGCACCGCCTGTGAGCCGGCAAGACCACACAACAGCGAAGCGAGCGTGAAGAGCACGATGCCAATCAGGAACAGGCGCCGATGGCCATACAGGTCGCCGAGCCGCCCGCCGAGCAGCAGAAAGCCGCCTGCCGTGAGCAGGTAGGCGTTGACGACCCAGGCGAGCGCGCTCTCGGAAAACTTCAGACTTTCACGGATCGTCGGCAGCGCGACGTTCACGATCGTGACGTCAAGCACGATCATCAGGACACCCATGCACAGTACCGCGAGCGCAAACCAGCGCCGGCGGTCATGCTGTTCTGGCACGGCGCCTGAAGATACGTGGGTGCCACTGCTGTTCATGTTCGCTCCACCGTCGAAAAGTCGCCAAGACGCCGATTATCGCAAAGCGCCAGCATTGCTGTGGGTCGCCTTGCGCGCATCGGCAAGAGAATGCTCCAAACGAGATTTGCCGCCGAACTGCGACAACGAACACGACTCGGGCGCATTGCTCGGCCGACAAGAAGGCACCGATGGATGTAAGGGAATGGCGCTCCTCCCTGTCTAACGTGCATATCCAAATTGCGGGCCGCGAACGGACATCGTCTGTGCGGGGATGTATGACCAATACCGAAGCTTGTTGTGACATGTTGTATGACTCAGCGGCCAGCAACGAAGAATCCTTCGTACCTGGCGACACCGCGTCCGCGATCGCCGAAGTTGCGGGAGATGGCGATAGCCTCCGCAGCGGAAATCTGTTCGGCGAGGTCTATGCCGAACTCAAGGTGATAGCGCGACGCGAGCTGGCGCGAGCCGCGGGCAGCACCCTCAACACCACGTCCATCGTGCATGAGCTGTTTCTCAAGATGTGCGCGCGCCGCGACCTGGAGTTCGAAGCCAGGCCGCAGTTCTTTCTCTATGCGGCACAGGCGATCCGGCATATTCTCATCGATCACGCACGGCGTCGGCTGACGATCAGACTCGGCGGCAATCAGGTTCGTGCACCACTGACGGATCCCGCGGTCGACGACCTCTCGATGAGTTCACAGCACGCGTTGCAGCTGGACGAGGCGCTCTCGGCGCTGCAGCAGGCAGATGCGCGCGCGGCACGCGTGGTCGAGCTGCACTATTTCGCCGGTCTGTCACTGCAGCGCGTTGCCGATCTGCTCGGCGTTGCGCGCCGCACGATCGATCGTGACTGGCGCTACGCACGGTCGTTTCTGATGGCGCACATTGATTGAATCTTCGGGGAAAGTGGGAGGGGTTCGAACCCCGGTATAAGCAGTATCAAGCGCCTCCGCTTTATCGCGTCGCGAAGTGTTCCGGTTGTTGAGCGGCAGTTCCTGGTTCGTCACCGACGATGCTGCAAGTTACACCAAGCCTGCGCAAGCTGTTTGAGACGCTTGCTGATCTAGATGTCGCGGCGCAACAAGCGACGCTCGGCGAACTGCGCCTGTCGCCTGTCGAGCGTACCGCGCTGGCGGCGATGCTCGCGGCCGATCGAAGCGCAGCGTCGTTCTTCGACGTTTGCGCGGCGGATCGCATCGTTCAACTGTCCGAGGATACGCTGGAGCCGGCCGCTTTAGTCGGGGCGACCATGGGGCCGTTTCGCCTGGTCGAATTTCTCGGCCAGGGAGGCTCGTCAGTCGTCTTTCGCGCCGCGCGTCAAATCGGGCAGAGCAGTCAGGATGTTGCGCTGAAGGTCTTGCACGCGGGCCTGTTTTCCGCGGAGTCACGCCGGCGCTTTCGGCGCGAACAGGAGATTCTCGCCCAGCTGTCCCATCCCAATATTGCTCAATTCATCGATGCCGGCGTGAGCCAGACTGGTGTGCCTTACATCGCGATCGAACTCGTGAAGGGGGTCGACCTGCTGACCTTTGCCGCACACGAAGGCCTCGATGGGAACAGACGTCTCAGACTGTTCGCCGCGGCTTGCCGTGCCGTCGACGCGGCGCACAAAGTATCGGTTGTGCACCGCGATCTGAAACCCTCGAACGTTTTGGTCACGCCGGACAGCGTCGTGAAGATCCTGGACTTCGGAATCGCAAAGCTGATCGACGCGGATGAAACCTCAACCGCGCCTCAGAATTCTGCCTTCACTCCCGCGTATGCCGCTCCCGAGCAGCACCAGAATCACCCAATAACTCCGTCGACGGACGTCTATTCGCTGGGTGTAATGCTGAGCGAGCTGATTTTGGGGAAGCGTCTGGGTCCCGACGCGTCCCAGCGTCCGACGGATACCGAATCCCGTCGCCTCGACCGCGACCTGCTCCTGCTGCTGAGTACGGCGCTGGCTTCCGAACCAAAGGATCGCTATCCGTCGGCCGGTCACCTGGCGGACGACATCCAAAGATACCTGCGCTGCGAACCGCTCGCCGCCCACCGGCCGTCCGTTGCATACCGCGCGCTGAAGTTCACACACCGCCATAAGCGCGCGATGCTGAGTTGGGCACTCCTCTGTTCGGGCTTTCTAGCCCTGCTTGGGTTTGCAATGCGCGAACTGCAGATAGCCAGGCTCGACGAAATTCGCGCTCATGCCGAGACGGACCGGGCCAACTCGATGCGTGATTTCATGTTCGACTTTCTCACCGGCGCGGAGCCGACGAGCCCTGGAGGGCCCGAGAGCGTTGTGGATGCTGCCGATCGCGTGATCAATGCAGCGGCGGCCGCCGGCCAAAACGCCAATCCGACGGCGCGCATTGAATTGCTGACGCGCATGGCAGCGGTCTTGGATTCCCAAGGCAAGTTCGAGCGCGCGCGCGAGTTGCTGGTCTCTGTCGCGGCTGAAGCCAAAGAGCGATTTGGCGAAGACGATGCGCTTACGCTAGGCGCGCGCCGCGCCGGCGCCGCGAACGCCGTGCAGCGCGGGCAGGTTGCCGAAGCGCGAAGCGCGATCGAGGATCTGCTCGCCAGGAGCAAAAGCATGCGGGGCGATTTGCCCCTGCAGTTGCTGATCGATTCATCGAGCTTGGCGTCGAAAGAGCGCAATGGTTCGCGTGCCTTGCGCGAATCCGCGCACGCCCTTGAACTGGCGCGACGATCATCGCCGGGGGCGAATTTGCGCTATGCCTTGTCGAGCCGCGGTATAGCGCTATTGAAATTCGGAGACGATGGACAAGCGATCGAAATCTATCGCGAGCTGCTGAAAGTCTCGATGACGGAGCTGGGCGGGCAGCATGTCGCCGTTGCCGATGCTTATTTGGGTCTGGCGCGCGCCTATCGCCACCAGGGATATCTGCAGAACGCCGAAGACTTCGCGGCGCAGGCGCTGGCAATCGATCGGGCAATATTTCCGACCGACCATCCGCGCGTAGCAGCGGATCTCGCCGAGGTAGCCAGCGTGGCCAGCGAGCAGAGGGAATTCAAACGAGCCTTGGACTATCGGCGCGAAGTCGTGCGCATGACGCGCGCGGTGTACGGCGACAGTCACCCCAATGTCGCCGCAGCACTGGCGAACCTGGGGGAGTCGCTGAACGCCGTGGGGGACTACGATGCGGCGGTCCGAACATTTCGCGAGAGTCACCACCTGTTCGTCGGCGAGTTCGGCGAGTCGCACTGGTGCGCAGTTACGGTGCAGTCGAACCTGGGATTCTCGCTCGGAAGGTCGGGAGAGTTGCGCGGAGGAATCGCGGAACTCGACCAGGCAATCACGCGTATAAAGGCATTGAGCGAACCGAGTTTTGGCTTGCTGGCGCGGGCGTACGAGCAGCGCATCCTGCTTGCACTCGATGCACAAAGGGGGAAAGATGCCCTCGACTATATCGCGCAGGCACAAGCTGCGCTGGAGCACGAATCCGTCCGCTACTGGGACTGGGACGGCCGCCTCGATGTCCTTCGCGCGAGGGCGTTGATCGTTCTGGGTAGGCCCGCAGATGCGCAGCAGTATCTTTCAAAAGCACGCGCCGATCTCGCCAACTCGAGCCATCCGGATCCCGCCGTCGTGACTTCCGACCTGTTACTGCAAGCCGCAGTCGAAAAAGCACTTGGCCACGTTACTGAGGCAAACCAGTTCCGCGTCACGGGACTCAAGGCGTTCGCAGCCTTGAAGAGCCCGCCGCGCGAAATGCAGGCACTGGTTGAATCGCTGGCCGCGACTAGCGAATCGAAAAGCGGCGCCCCAGCCAACGATCTATCGACCATGGTCCCGAGCCATTGATCATGAGGGTTGCTATGCAGGCGAGATACAACAAATCCGTTTCATAGCCGGGCTGGCCGAATTGCGCTCCCGAGGGCGTGATGGCAAGGAGCTTGATCGAGCTGAATCCGTACGGCAGGTGCACTGTGAAGATTGCCACCACCAGTATCACGATCATTGGCAAACAGGCGATCCGGGTGAGGAATCCAGCGAGAACGGCCGCTCCACCGACAATTTCCACCGCGATGGTCGCCAAGCCGAGCAAATGCGGCATGGGAAGACCCATCTGCGTCACAATGGCCGGAAACGCTTCAAGACCCCTGCCCAACTTGGCAAGGCCATGCGCCAGAAAGCCGTAGCCGACGATCAGCCTGAGCGGGGCGAGCGACCACGCAAACGCATCCTTGCCGGATTGCTGCAAAAGCTTGCGCATGAAGTTCATGGAGACTTTCACCTTTGTTGGTGGTGCATCGACGTCGTCGAATACCGATTGGCGTGCTCGCGAGGGGAGCGAGAGGCCGTGCCGCTCATGTGGGATTCCCAGACCCAAGCTCCGCGCTTCTTAGATCAAGCATCGACTCACCAAAAACAATTTGAGGTTCCACATCCGTGTAGCGCTTGATGTCGTCCTGCAGCGGTGCGGCGTGCGGCAAGAATGCATCGACAAAGGCTTCGACGGACGTGAACAAGAATTGCGTTATGGCAAAGAACGCGGGCGCGGATGCTGGATCTGGTCCGTGGATGCCTTGCTGCACAAACAAACCGCGGAATCCCGAATGTGAACCCAGCAATCCCATCGACATCGGCATGTGCCGGTGAAGGTAGTAGTTCATGTCAAACCGGGCGCCCGGCGCACGCGGATAAAGGATCGTTACAGAAATCACGGGGGCGTTCCCAATTTCTCCGAGGATTCCACGGGGTTCACCATCATCAAGCCAACAGCGCCAGACCTGAGGGCCAATTTCCGCGATGGAGCGTCACCCGATAGCCGTCCTGATCGACGAAAGTGCTGGCGCGTTGCTCCCAATACGGATTGTGCGGCTTCACCTTACGGAAGCCGACAGTCAGCATCTTCGAGCAAGCGCTTAGCCACTCAGGATCCGAGGGAATATAGAAGATGAGCAGATCTTCAAGGGTAGGAGTTGGCTCCACAAAGTGGTTACGACAACGCGTGAATTCGATGTGGTAGCCGTCACCTTTTGCTCCCACCATGACGCCGTCGAAGCCATCGTGGTCTTCGAATCGGTACAGCACGGTGAGGCCCAAGCCTTCGGTATACATCTGCGCTGCACGATCCAGATCGCCGACCGGCCTGGCGATGCGAAGATGGTAGGTCATTGCTGCAAGGGCTCCATCGCGTGGAGCAGTTCGAAACCGTCACCGAAAACATGATCTACAAAATTGGCAGCCCCAATATCGCATCTGCCGATGCTTTTCCGGCTCGCGAGATTGGCATCGAACTCGGAACACAGAGGATAGACAAGACCGTCTGCAACGATCTCCCCTCCCCCTTGGCCAACAAGCGGGCTGTCTGCTGTTGGAATCGCAACGATGCCAGGCCAGTCCGTCGCGGGGTTAATCTCCAGCAGGCTTCCCGCAAAGAGGAGTTCGTCCGAGTCGATGAGGTGCGCGGACCCACCGTCGACGGCCGAATATGCAAGACGCCATAGCCGGTTGTGACCCAGCGATTGAAGCTGAAAACTGCTGCCCAGCAACTCCAGGGACTCCGCGTCGCCATTGTCGGCGATCACGCTGTTTGCCAGCTGAGCGGAAGTGTCCTGAATTCGGAAGATCGCCGATGCATGGTTTCCAATCGCACTCACATTGCGCGTGATCAGCCACGGCAAGCTGGACGAATACACGACGGAACTACCCGAGACGTTGCCATAGATTGTCGAGTTTGCAATGAATATTCCGTCAGCCGCCGGATCGCGACTAGCCAGCACGGCGATGGCGCTTCCTTCCGCACCGGGTTGCGTAACACCGTTCCCGACAAAACTTACCGCATTCGCAATGACGCTACTGTCGGTAGCATCGATGGCGCCACCCCGGCTCCCCGAACGGTTGCCATCGAAGCCAGTGCGCTCAAACCTTGCCAGGCAGCCGCCTTCGAGTGCGATTGCTCCTCCCCGGCCTTTCGAGGCATTTCCCTCGAACGACGAGTCGGTCGCAGACAAGATTGAACCGCCGTCGCAATGGATAGCTCCACCCGCCTCGCCCAGACCAGCACCTGGCTCCATGTTGCCGACGAGGCGGACGCCGGTGAGTTCCAGCTGTCCACCGGCGGTCGTGCCATTACCGGTGACATGGAACATGCTGTCGTCAAAATCCGCCGTCCGCGTAATCACTGCGGCTGAATCGCCTTCTCCCGCCGCGACAATTTCAACGACCGTTGCGGCGAACGTCACGGGGCCAATCGTGAGCGCGCCTGACTCACCTGGGGGCGAGCCACTTCTGGACGGCAGTGAGAGCAGGTAAGTCGTTCCGCGTTTCAGTTCTATCTTGGTATAGCCCGCGTTGTAGTTGGCGACCTGGACGGCAGCGCGCAAAGTGCAGTGGAGCTCGGCACCAATCTGGGCCGCGCACACAGGTTGCCCGTTTACGACTTTTGCGGGAGCGTCAACATCGCTGTCGACCACGATTGATGCAAGAGAAGGATTCGCTATCGCCAAAGCAAAGATCGCGCAGCCCATCGTGGTGCGTAATTTGCGGAACACGGCATCTCTCACTTGAATTCATCCTCATGCTGCCAATCCCAGATCAGCGCCTGGCAGACATGCGTGTCAGCAGTTCGCCGAACTGCTGGCTCGCTCGCCGACTCGCCAAGTCCGGAGCAGGTAATGTCTCGAACGGCATTTCACTGAGAACTGCGACATTCGACTGCGGGTCCAGGCGTATGCTCTGTGGCAGTCACTGGAAGCGTCGACTGGATCGGGCGCGTGGCGGCGTTATGCGGATTGTGCCTCGCTCCGTCAGAAATCCACAAAGTCTCCCTGCTTAAGCAGAGTGGAAATCATGCCTTGCAATTTTTCTCGATCGCCGAGAAGGCGCTCGATTCGCGTGAGAAGCGGAGCTGGCACGCTGCTGTAAGTGTTGTCGATCCGCGCGAGATTTCGATCGCTCAGGCCGAACTCCCGAGCCACTGCTTGCGGACTCTTTCCTGAGCGCAGCTCGCGCGCCGCTCGGACGCTGCGCAGATTGAAGGGGATTCTCTGCATGTGATGGCAACGATCTGGCTATTGGGTCTTTCTATGCGCTCGTGACCGCCGCCGGACCGGACAGATAGCGGATCTTTCTGCCCTTGAAAAAAGCAGACAGATTCACTCCTTCGACGGCGCGAAATGCGCGGCTGAGCGAGGAACCGGCATCGAATCCGACCGCCATGGCGATTGTCTCGAGGGAATAGGCGGTGGTATCGAGCAGATGCTTGGCGTGCTGCACACGAATTCGCGTCAGATATTGATAAGGAGCTATTCCGTAGGTGGCTTTAAACAGTTTGATGAAATGCCACTTTGACAACATGGCGGCCGCAGCCAGGGCATCGCAAGACAATTTCGAGTAGTAGCGCGTATCGATGGTGTGGCGCGCTGTCTCGATTCCAGCATGAGTGCGCGCGGACAAGTTTGCGGCCGCGTCGTGATCCGTCTGGCGGCGGACCTGCGGGAGCTCACGAAGCTGCGTTGCGTTGCCGAGATCTTGTGGGGCGATATCGCTGACGTTGCCGCATTGCGACTGGGCAGCGATTTCCGACTGAGGAGGATCGCTGGTGAGAAGGCGAAAAACGCTCTTGCGAAATTCGAATCCGTGCGCCTCGCACTCTGCGATCAGACCCAACAATTCTTGTTTTTCCGCAGCCTGGAGCGCCTTGCGCTGACGTACGGGATCGCGCACGTAACGTTCGACCCAACGGTACAGCGTGCTCAGCGGCAGCGACAGGGCCTTGGCCACCTCGCGTTTTTCATGATGCGGAAGCAGCAGCATGGCGAGCTTCGCCATTGCCGGTGGATAGCTGAATCTGACACGCCGAATTCGCGCTATGTTGTTCATGGCTGCAATTCAAGGCAAACAGACGGCGGCCCGACCCTGCCGGATCTGGAGCGGCGAGACGCCGTAGCGTTTCTTCAGGGCGCGCGTCAGCGTGGCGCGGTTTTCGAAGCCGACAGACAAGGCCACATCGCTTACGCACTCCTCGCTCACTTCAAGCATCTTCCGCGCACGATCCACCCGGCACCGGGAGATGTGCGCATAGGGCGTTTCACCGAACACCGAATCGTAAACACGGATGAAATGCCAGACCGAGTAATTCGCCATGGCGGCAAGTGCGGTGACGTTGATTTCCGGATGCGTGCTGTACGAGATGAAGTTTCTGATCCGCTGCAGGCGCAAGAATGCCGCTTTGCGTTTCGAAAGATTTTGGCCGGGGCACCGGGCGATCAACGACTCGAACGGCTGTTGCAACAAGCCAGCAACCACTCCAAGCGAAAAGACATCCGCCCGAGCCAGCACGCCGGAGTCCTGTCGGGCCACCGCGAGCGCGCGCATGATCTGCAACAGCAGCTTGCACGCCGTGCCGTTGGCCTGGTGAATCGCCGGAAACAGTGTCAGCTCCGTGCCGGAATGTGCGTGGAGTGGCGACACGACGGAGCTCCACATACTCTGCGAAGCCAATATTGCAATGGTCGTGGAGTTCGGTCTGAACGACACGTCTTGCGCGCGCTGCGAATCCGATACGAGGATCGATCTGCGATCGAATGTGATGCGCGAATCCGGCGCCGCAGCGACAGTGGAGCCGCGCAGTGGCCACCACAATCCCGCCATGCCTGCATTGATCGTTACCGTCGCATTGGCGTGGCAAAGCAGGATCAACAAGCAATCGCGTGATGCGGTGAATTCGGCGAGTGCGGCACGCCGAGTGAACGACTCGACGTGATGTATTTCATAACGCATAAATTGGGCGAACACAGGAAGCATTTGAGTAGAACGATGCTTCGCGACCAACTGCGCCATGAGATCGCCAGGCAACCCAAGCGCGCGCCGTCTGTGCGTGGAACGGCCGCTTGTCGAGTGCTGCGGAGATTTCCAGGCGTTGAGTTTCCGCAACTTTCGATCCCAGGTCGCGCAATGAAAGCTCCTCGTGTGAAGCGGTGACTCAATAGACTCGCCGACGGTCGTGCACTCGCGCGGCTGATTCCATTTCTTGAAAAGCTGTATCCAAGAAATCTGTCCCGATTCATCGAAAACACCGACGCTGGAGAGTGCAATGAGACCCGACGTGAACAAGCTTTCGTCGGCGGTACGCCTAGCCTTGTCGCTAGGCGCCGCCGCAGCCGGCAGCATGACTGCGAATGCGCAGGATGCAGCAACAGCCAACGATCAAAAGAGTCAATCTCTTGAGACCATCGTGGTGACCGGTTCGAACATCCGCCGTGTGGATATCGAAACGTCCAATCCGGTCGTCACCATCGACGCCGCCGCGATCCAGAACACCGGCAAGCTGACCCTGGGCGACATCGTCCAGAGCCTGCCGGCCAACGTGAACGGCACCAACCCGCAGGTCAACAACGGTGGCGGCAGCGGTTCGGCCACCGTGAGCCTGCGCGGCCTCGGCGCACAGCGCACCCTGGTTCTGATCGACGGCCACATCGTGCTGAACAAGGACATCGATGCGATTCCGATCGCCGCCGTGGAGCGCGTTGAGATTCTGACTTCCGGCGCCTCGGCGATCTACGGCTCCGCCGCGATCGGCGGCGTCGTCAACGTGATCCTGAAGAAGAACTACCAGGGTGCGCAGTTCAGCGCCGACTACGGTATTTCCGATCACGACGACGGCCAGCGCAAGGGCATCCACTTCCTGTTCGGCCACACCTCGGACAAGGGCAGCCTGACCGCCGGCATCGACTACAACAAGCAGGACAGCGTGCTGCAGTCGCATCGCAAGTTCTCGAACGACTCGCTGTCGCTCTATGGCACCAACGGCGCGGCGGCTGGGCTGCCTGCCGGGCCGCATCCGATCAACTATAACCCACCGCCGGGTGGCTCGACGTTCGGTCCGAACGGCAATATCCGCATTCCCAACAGCGGCCCGTTGTACGACCACTACGGTTGCACGACGCTGGCTCACACGCCGGGCACCAGCGGGGCCAATGCGTTGACGGACTACCACTGCTTCGTCAACAACGGTACCGCGACGACGCCGTCCGACAAATACAACTTCGCGTCGGTCAACCTGCTGGAAACGCCACAGGAACGCACCACGCTTTTCCTCAATGGCAACTATCACCTCACCGACAACGTAGACGTCTACCTCAACGGCATTCATAACAAGACGCAGTCCGGCTTTCAGCTCGCACCCTCGCTGCTCGGCACCGAGAATGGCGCGATCATCTCGGCGGACAGCATCTACAACCCGTTCGGCCAATACGGGGTCCACTTCGAGAACGGCAACGGCGGTTACCGGTTCCGCGAACGCCTCGTCGCAGCCGGCTTCCGCGCTGCGCGCACCAACAACGTTACCGATCAGTTCAGTGCCGGCTTCAAGGGTCATTTCGGCATCTTCGATCAGGATTGGACCTGGGACCTGGGCAGCGACTACGGTCACATTTCCAACATTTCCACCACGCTGGGGCTGCCCGATCAGAACAAGCTCAATCTGGCGACAGGCCCATCAATGTTGATCAATGGCGTGCCGACTTGCGTGACCACTCCAGGTGACGCGAGCACGGCGATCGCCGGTTGCGTGCCGTTCAATGCGTTCAATCCGTACTCACCGGATCAGCAGGCGATTTTGGCATCAATCGCTTCGCCCGCGCTCACCAACACCTGGGTGCAGGAACGCGTCCATCACCTGGACTTCAACGGCGGCGTGTTCAACTTGCCCGCCGGCACGGCCCAGCTCGCCGTCGGCGCCAGCTACCGCAAGGAATACCAGAACAACACTGTTTCGTCGGACCTGACGATCAACCCGGCCACCGGCAACTGTACGCTCGGCAGCCAGTGCTCCGCGCACCTGCAGGGCGGTTACAACGTCAAGGAAGCGTACGGCGAACTGTTCCTGCCGGTCCTCAAGGATCTGCCGTTCATCAATTCCCTGAACGTCACCCTCAGCGACCGCTGGTCCAAGTACAGCACGTTCGGCAGCACCAACAATGCCGCCATCGGCCTCGAGTACCGTCCGATCGCCGACCTGTTGCTGCGCGGCAATTACAACAAGGTGTTCCGCGCACCGACCGTCGCCGACGTGTTCGGCCCTCCGGTCAGCTCGGCGCCGAAGCTCAGTCACGACCCGTGTGACCACTTCACCGGTTCGTCCGATCCAGGCAAGGCACAGGCCTGCGCAGGAGTGCCCACGGACGGTACCTTTGTGAATCAGGATGCCGTCACCGGCCAGCAGATCAAAGGCATCGCATCCGGCGCGAACTATGCTGGCTTCCCGATCAAGGCTGAACATGGCTCGACGTTCAACTACGGCTTCGTCTACTCGCCGCATTGGGTGGAAGGTCTGTCGCTCAGCACCGATGTCTGGCGCGTGAATCTCAACGATACGATCACGAGCGTGGGTGCGCAGCAGGTGCTGGACAGCTGCTTCGCCGGCAATCTGGCGTATTGTCCGTTGATCAAGCGCAAGACCGGCGCCAACAACCCCGACGTCGGCCAGATCGACCAGATCATCGAGCCGACCGGCAACGTCGGCGCGATCTCGGTCAAGGGCGCGGACTTCTCGATCAAGTACCGTCTGCCACAGTTCGCCTTCGGCCAGTTCGCGGTGGGCCTGGACGCCACGTACCTGCAGCAGTACAACCAGGACGTGAATCCTGGCTCAGGATTGATCTATCACAACGCCGGCCATGTCACTCCGTTCGGGTCGGGTGCGAACGCCGCGTGTCCGGATGCCGCGTCGGGCGTTTGCTTGTTCCCGCGCTGGCGCGCGCTGTCCACGGTAACGTGGAATCTCGGCTCGTGGGATGCGTCGTGGCGTATGCGCTACGTCGGCAAGTTCCGCAACGGTTCGGGCAAGAACGACGAGGACACGTTCCCGGCCGGCCAGTGCTACTACGGCAGCTACTGCACGATCCACAACCTGCAGCTGCATTACGGTGCGCGGACCTATAACGACGTGCAGCTCGGCTACAACATCGAGCCGATCAACACGCGCGTCGATGTGGGTATCGACAACGTGGGCGATATCCAGCCACCGTTCCTGTACGCGAACAACTCGGCCAACGCGAACACGGACACGGCAAACTTCGACACACTCGGCCGTTTCTACTTCGCTCGCGTGACCGTGAAGTTCTGATCGAAACAATTTGCGTGTGATCTTGAGCCGCGCGAGAAATCGCGCGGTTTTTTTTGCGCGAGACATGGTCGTGTCACAGACCTGCCGCTATCAGTCTGGTAACCGATGCATACGTTCGGTCATGCACGCAGTCATCCGTCCCGCCGCTGTTCCGCCGACCTGTTCTTTGACTCCGAACGCCATGGATACATTTTCAGGCGTTGTGAGATGGCGTTCGAGCGGAAAGTCAGCTCATCGCCGACGGGTTGGCGCAAGTCCACGCCCGAGCAACCGTCAGAGGAATTTGGCATGTCGCATATGGGCACGGTATATCGTTCGCAAGAGCATCTCGCAACGAGGAACAGACCATGATATTGGGCCGACGCAAATTTCTCGCCACCGCCACAGCCGCGGCAATTGCTGGATCGCTGCCGCTTGCAGCGCGATCCGTGATGCATCCCCGCTTCAAGGCAGTCGCGTTCGATGCCTTTCCGATTCTTGATCCGCGGCCGGTTTTCGCGCTCGCCGAGAAGTTGTTTCCGGGCCACGGCGCGGAGCTGAGCAACGCATGGCGCGGCAGGCAGTTCGAATACCAGTGGCTGCGCGCCTTGTCTGCGCAATATGCGGATTTCTGGCACGTGACCGAGGACGCGCTGGTGTTCGCCGCGAAGCAGTTGCAGCTGCCGTTGAGCGCGGACCAGCGCACGCAGCTGATGCAGGCGTACCTCGAACTCAAGGCGTGGCCCGAAGTTGCGCCGGCGTTGCACGCGTTGAAGGACGCCGGCGTGCGCCTGGCTTTCCTGTCCAACATGACGGCCCGGATGCTGCAAGCCGGAATCAAGAATTCCGGCCTGGAAGGAATATTCGAATATGTCTTGAGCACCGATAGGATCAAGACGTACAAGCCCGACCCCCGCGCCTATCGCATGGCACTGGATGCTTTCAGGCTCGATCGTGGAGAAATACTTTTTGCTTCTTTCGCCGGCTGGGATACGGCAGGAGCCAAAGCGTTTGGATATCCGACGTTCTGGGTCAACCGCCTCAACGCGCCGGCAGAAGAACTGGGAGCATTCGCGGATGCAAGCGGGCACGACCTTGCCGAGTTGGCGACATTCGTAACGGCGCCGCGCTGAAGCCGCAGATGCGCGAGCGCCAGC
>Ga0163163_10003205_pt1 | contig 13861 bp, 20 predicted proteins | sample S65metaG_FD_119766 | JGI IMG/M metagenome (GOLD analysis project Ga0163163, IMG submission 119766) | Switchgrass rhizosphere microbial communities from Kellogg Biological Station, Michigan, USA - S6-5 metaG | ecosystem: Host-associated > Plants > Roots > Rhizosphere > Soil | place: USA... | reverse complement strand
CGACGGCCGGCTCCCCGAGCCGGAGAAGATCACGTCCTCCATGCCGGAGGCGCGCATCGACTTGAACGAGGTCTCGCCCATGACCCAGCGCATGGCCTCGACGAGGTTCGACTTGCCGCAGCCGTTCGGGCCGACGATGCCGGTCAAGCCCGGCTCGTAATGGAAGTCGGTCGGCTCGACGAAGCTCTTGAAGCCGATGAGGCGGAGTTTTTCGAACTTCATTTTTAGTCCCGGGCCCCCCGGACCTGGGGGACCGAATCACTTAAGTGGCCGATATGGCGTCACTTTCACGGGGATTTAAGCCGTCATAAAGGCGGAGCCTGCGCAAGGCTGGAGGGGGATTTTGCTGGGGATGGGGGGCGCTGCGCGCGTATTGGCCCGGCCGTACAACCCGGCTAGTACGCTTGCGTTCCGCGCTGCACGCCGCGCGTGAATCCGCCGAAGCAGGCATCAGGATTGATGGCGCAAATAGCCGTGAACCAGTCCTATCGAAATCCCCGCTCCTGTCGAGCGCAAAAATGCCAGCCTATGTTCGCGCTTCACTACCGGTTCGCAGCGCGGTGGAACCTCATGAAGCGGATCGCAAGCTGCTGGCGCAGCTCGCGACTCGCATCATCCAGATAGAGGGCCCAATCCACATCGAGGACATTGCACGGCGGATTGCTGCAAGCTTTGGGCGCGAACGTGCGGGATCTCGCATCTCATCTGCCACCCAAGAAGCATTGAAGCTCGCGGAGCGGCTTTCTTCGGATATCCTAAACCAGGAATCGTTCTGGCTCACGCGCGGACAGCTGGAATCGCCTCCCGTGCGAGATAGGTCAGCCGATGAAGGCGCGCCCAGCAAGGCATCCAATATTTCGATACTTGAATTAAAAGCGGCGCTGCGCCTCGCTCGCGAGGACAACGCAGGCGGCGATCCGGCGGAGCTGATACGCACAGCGGCTCGTCTCTTGGGCTTCCGACGCGTTGGACCGGAATTGCAGGCGCGGCTGCGTCAAGCATTGGAACAAATGGACGCAGTGACTGCGTCCTAAGTCGGTCTACCAACACACTCATCAGCGCCGCCTGCCTCACACCCGCGCGGCTGCCGGCTCGTCCTCTCCCGGATGGCGCCCGGCGCGCTGCGGAATGATGAAGATGCAGGCGATGATGAACACCAAGATCACGCCCGACGCATAGAAGCGACCGAGCGCAAGCCCGCGGTCGGCGCGCGGCTTGTCCAGAAAATCGCCGACCGTCGCGCCGAGCGGCCGCGTCAGGATAAACGCCGCCCAGAACAGAGCGGTGTGCGATACCGCGGTGAAAAAATAAAGCGCGGCGACGAGGCACAAGCCCGCGGCGAAAACCAGCGCGCCGCCGCGATAGCCGAGCCCGGCCGAGGTCGCGAGGAAATCGCCGAGCGCGGTGCCGAGCGTTTGCGAAAACAAAATTGTCGCCCAGTAAAACGTCTCGGCTTTGGGCGAGCGAATCGAGGCTACCGAGACGGTGCCGAGCACCGCATACCAGAGAGCGAGGGTGCCGATCAGCAGAACGAACAGGATCGTCGAGCCCCCGATATAGCCGATGCCGAGCGAGCGGTCGAAGAAGTCGGCCATCGTCGTGCCGACCGTCGTCGTCGCGACGATCACCGCCCAATACAGGAACGGGTGGAATTTCTTGGCTCCGATCTCAGCGGCGACCAGCGCAATAAAGATTGTCGCAAAGATCGCGGTGCCGACGAGATAGCCGAAATTCAGCGTCATCGTGACGGCGTCGCCGCCGGTCTCGCCGAGCGTGGTCGCGGCGATCTTGATGATCCAGAAGCCGAGCGTGACTTCCGGGACTTTGCTTAAGCTCAGGTCGTGGCGGGTTGGCATGCCGAACTAACGCATCGGACCGGCTTGAGGGCCGGCCCGTTGCGGCGTGGTGTCTCCCGCTAATAGCGGCCGTCGCGCCGGTCATTGCGCCCGTGATCGGCTGATCGCCGTTCGGTGCCACCACGCAGCCCTTTGCCATCCTTCGAGACGCGCTCCCCGCGGAGTGCCCTCAGGATGAGGACGCTTCGCCTTGCATTTGCACGCTTTCCGGCCTATGTGCGTAGCGTCGATAGACGGACGGACGGCGCGACCTGCACAAAGCGATTTGTCGGCAAGCTCTCGTTTCTTGCCTGAAAACGCGATTTCGACGGCCCGCTTGACAGTCGGGCAAGCAGATCTCTCTTTGTGAAGGACTCCCAAAAAATGACAACCGGAACCGTGAAGTGGTTCAACGCGACCAAAGGCTTCGGCTTTATCGCGCCCGAGGGCGGCGGCAATGACGCCTTCGTCCATATCAGCGCCGTCGAGCGCGCCGGCCTCAACACGCTCGTCGAGGGCCAGAAGGTCAGCTTCGAGCTCGTCTCGGACAGGAAGAGCGGCAAGATGTCGGCCGACAATCTGAAAAGCGTCGGCTGATTTAATCGGACGCGACGAAATTAAAGAGGCGGCGGCTTAAGGGCGCGCCGCCTTTTTCTTTTGAAGTGAACCTCGCCTCGGCGCGCTAGTCGCATTCCTCCGGATGCATGCGGCAGAACATGCGACGGCGGTATTCGGGGCCGCGCTACTCGTCGCGATCGCCGTCGCGCCATTGGCGCCGGTCATCGCGGTATTCGCGCCGGTCATCGCGGTATTCGCGGCGCTCGCGATAGTCTTCGCGCGGTTCGTATCCGCCGCCATAGCCGCCATACTGCGCAAGCAGCACATTCGGCGCGGCCGCTGGTTTAGCCGGCGGCAACGGCGCCGCGGCGCTCGGCGCTGCGAACATCAACGCGCCGGCGCGGCAAGTGCGATCGAAGTCTTCATGTGCGACTCCTCCCCAGTACGATCCGCGATCGATCACCTGCCGAGGCGCGGAATCTCGATTGCCGGCGTGCCCGGCGGCGCGTCGAGGATGCGGTTTCGCTGCGGCTTCCCGATGCGGTATTCGGCGTCATAGCGCAGCAGAATCGCGGCGGTGCGGGCGTCGACGTAAACGACATCGGGCAGCGTCTTCGGGCCGCCGATCACGTACGAGCCGTCGAACGACAAGAGGCAGGAATCGCCGGGCGCGAAAGAGCCGTCGGGGCAAAGCGTGTCGGCGCGCGCGCCAGCGGCGAGGCCGGCGAGGATAAGTGCTGCGATCAGTGCGCGCATGGGTCGCCCCCTTATCTGCCGATCATCGGATAATCGCAGCGCCCGTCGGCGTGCTTGAATTCCGGCGGATCGCAGGGCGAGGTATCCATGGAGCAGAGCGGCATGCAGACGCGCTGCGGCGGCGCATAGACGCTGCGGGCCTCTTCGTAAGCTGGGGCATGATGGCGCGGGCGATGCGACTGCGCCGCGGCCGGCAATGCCGTGATGAGCGCGGCGGCGGTGAGGACAGCGAGCGTGGCTTTCATGGGCGCAATCTCCGCGGCAACGCTGCTGTAACTAGGCCGCGCGCCGCGCGCGGCAATGCGGCTCAGCCTTTCGCCTTGCGCGGCTTCGCCGGGAGGCCGGCGCTTTCCTTGAGCTGCGTCTTGAGGTCGGCCGGGCGGTGGTATTTTTCCAAGAGATCGCGGAAGGCTTCGTCGGCGAGCTGCTGGAACGAGCGGCGACGCTCCTGGCGCAACATATTGACCGCCGCCCAGGTCTCGTCGTCGAATTGCACGCGTTTGCCGATCATCTCTTCGCTCCGTGCCGCGCCGCGACGGCGTTGAACATCGCCCACGCCTCCGCGGCCGGCAAGCGCACCAGCTTTTGCGCGAGCGGGCGCGGAATCTGGAAATGCTGGTAATCGGGATCGCGAAAGCGCCCGCCCCATTCGGTAAATCCGTGCGCCGCGAAAATCTGCGTCACGCTTTCGGCCATGCCGGGGCGGAGCGTCGTGCGTTGCGCATAGGCGGCGCCGGCTTTCGGCACCAGCACGCGCATGCCGTTCACGCGATCGTAAGCCGGGTTCTGCACCGGATTGATGTCGATCGCCGCGCCGTAAGCATGCATGGAAAGGGATTGCGTGCCGACGACATTGCGGTCGTTGAAAGCGGATGTGTTGTTCGCTTCCATCGATGCGTCGTCGTCGCCATCATATGCGTTCATCAGCCGCGCCTGCTGCAGGGAAAAGCCGCGCGCGCGCAACTCGGCGAAGATCGCAGCCACCTGATCGGCGAGCGCATCGAGCACGACGAGCTCGCCATTGTCATGTTCGCGTCCGTCGAAGCCGACGTAAGTAAAGCGCACGAGCGCGAGGCGCTCGCAACCGACGGATGCGCTCGCCTGCATCACCCGATGCGTTTTCATGTCGGAGCAAAGCGCGGGGGAAATCGCGCTGATCGAGTCGGCGCGCGCAAACGACGGCGCAACACAGAGCGCGAGGAGGAGAAGCAGCAGCCAACGGAAGTGCATGGCCGGCGATGCTAGAGCGGCTCAGAGCCTCACGCCACCTGCAGGTCTTTGTTGGGCCGACGCCGCCGCGGATGCTTCACTCGAAGGGGCTTGGCCGCGCGGCGCCGCGTGATCACGCCGGCCGCGTGGCGCGCAGCGCGCGCCATACGCTTGCCGCGCATGCGATCGCGCTCATCGAGCGGGCGCAGAAGTTCGAAAAGCAGATCCTCCATCGGAGGCTCGCGGAGATGTGCACGCAGGCTCGCCGCCTGCATGCACTTGGTTTATGAGCGCAGCCGGGAAGGTGCCCGGCTGCGTGACTTAATTAACGGCTGCCGCCGCCGCCACCGCCGGAGCTCATGCCGCCACCGGCCGAGCCGCTGGCGCCGCCGGATGTGCCCAGGCCAGCGCCACCACCGCCGCCCGTCTTGGCCGATCCGCCCGAGGAAGCGCCGGCGCCGGAGCTGGTGCTCGACCCGCTCGGCGCGACGCTGCGGCCGGTCGCGCCGCTGGTGCCAGCCGCGCCGCCCATGTTCCGCGAGGTGCCGGAGAGCCGCGCGCCGTGCAGATCTTCGCCGCCGCGCACGCGCGCATTGACGTTGACGTTCACGCCGCCGCGCTCGTGACCGCGCACGCCATACCGAACGGACGCGCCGCGCGCGCCGTAACGCTCGCCGTGGATGTAGGTGCGGGAACGAACGCCATAGTCGCGCTCGCCGCCGACGAAACCGTAGCGGTGATGCTTGATAATCGTCGCGCTTGGTCCGCAAGCGGTCCTGTAGTGCCAGGAGCGCGCATTGGCATCGACGGTCACCGCAACAAGAGCTGCTGCAGCTGCGAAAGAGCCGATTAGTGCCGTCTTCATGTTCATGGCTAAACCTCCACCTTGAACCTTGAACCGCACATGCAATGAGGAATACGGAGTTTGGTTTCAGCTGAGCAACAAGCTCGATCTTCGCTTCAACAAATGTCTTAATCTTGGCTTTAGTTAACTGAGCCCGCGCGCGAATGCCGAATGCTTCCGCTAAGATGCAAGCTCAGCCTCAGCCACGCATCATTTGCACGATCAGCTTGCCCGGCCGCGCTTCGCGACCGAGCTGCTCCATCGTGCATTGGCGCGGCGCCTTGTCGGGGCGCCAGCGCACGATGCTCGTGCCGTGACGAAACCGATCGCCGGTCACGTGATCGTAACGCACCTCGATGACGAGCTTCGGCTTCAAGGGCTGCCACTCCGCCGAGCGCTCGGTGCTCCAGCGGCTCGGCGCGCCCGGCGCATTGCCGTCGAAGCCCGGTGGGCCGATCAGTTTCTCGAGCTTCTTTGTTAGAGCGGGTTTGTCGCGATCGGCGATCGCGGAGGTAAAGCCGACATGATCGAGCTTGCCGGCATCATTATAGAGACCAAGCAGCAGCGAGCCGACGAGGTCGGAATCGCGCTCGTAGCGGAACCCGCCGACCACACAATCGGCGGTGCGCATGCGCTTCACTTTCAGCATGGCGCGCTCGCCTGGCCGATACGGCTCGTCGATGCGCTTCGCCACGACGCCGTCGATCGCACCGCCGGCTTTGTCGAGCCAGCGCTGTGCGTCGCTGTGGCGCCGCGTGAACGGAGATAGCCGCAGATACGGATTGCCCGCCGCCGCGGCGTAAGCGTCTTCAAGTGCCGCGCGGCGTTCTGTGAGCGGCGCGTTCTTGAGATCGGGCCTGCCGGGCAGCGCCAGGGCATCGAATAAAATTAAAAATGCTGGCGTTTCGTGCGCGAGCTTGCGAATGCGGCTTTCCGCGGGGTGCAGGCGCATCTGCAAAGCGTCGAACGAAAGCGCGGCGCCCTGTGCAATCGCGAGTTCGCCATCGAGCACGAACGGATCGAGCGGCACATCGCGCAATCCGGCGACGATCTCGGGAAAGTATCGCGCCAGCGGCTTGCCGCTTTTGGCCCGTAGATCGACGTCGACGCCCGAGCGAAACGCCAGACAGCGGAAGCCATCCCATTTCGGCTCGAATTGCCAGCCGGATTCGCCGGGAAGCTCGGCGACGAGATGGGCTTCCATCGGCGCGAGCGAAGCGGAGGCGCTCGTGATCTCGCGTTTGTTTGTCTTGGCTCTCGCCCTCACCGGCGCAATGTCGAGTCCGGTCCGCGCAACATGGTGAGAAAGCGGATCTGCTCGTTCGGATCATCACGGAAGACGCCGGTGAACTGGCTTGTCGTCGTCGATGTGCCCTGCTTGCGGATGCCGCGCATCGACATGCACATATGTTCGGCCTCCACCACCACCGCCACGCCGCGCGGCGCCAGCGCGTCCTGGATCGCCTGCACGATCTGCACCGTCATTGTCTCCTGCGTCTGCAGGCGGCGGGCGAATACGTCGACGAGGCGGGCGAGTTTGGAGAGACCGACAACGCCGCGGTTCGGGTAGTAGCCGATATGCGCGCGGCCGATGAACGGCACCATGTGGTGCTCGCAATGCGAGGCGAACGGGATATCGCGAACGAGCACCATGTCGCCGTAGCCCTCGACCTCTTCGAAAACGCGCGACATCAGCGCGTCGGGGTCCTCGCGATAGCCCTTGAACAGTTCGAGATAAGCTTCGGCGACGCGGCGCGGCGTATCGATGAGACCCTCGCGGGCCGGATCGTCGCCGGCCCAGCGGATCAGGGTGCGGACGGCGGCTTCGGCCTCTTCACGGGTGACGCGCGGGTGCGGCAGCGCCTCTTCCGCCTCACGGCTGCGCACCGCATTGGTTTCGCGCGCCCTCGCCGACAAGGCCTTGACCACAGCGTCCATCAACCTCTCCCGCTCGTGCGAGCCGCTTGGCCTTCGCACCCGCTTTGCCAATTACTATATACCATCCGGGCCGAGCGTTTCAGCCCGCCGCGCCCACAGACGTATTCATGCTCAACGACATCTACAACAAGCGCATCCTGGAACTTGCCGCAGACATCCCGCGGCTTGGACGACTCCAGGCGCCGCAAGGTTCCGCAACCGCGCATTCGAAGCTCTGCGGATCGACGGTGACCGTCGACCTCAATCTCAGCGACGGCCGCGTCAGCGACTTCGCCCATGATGTCAAAGCCTGCGCGCTCGGGCAGGCGTCCTCGTCGATCATGGCCCGCAACGTGATCGGCTCGACACCGGAGGAACTACAGGAAGTGCGGGAGAGCGTGCGCAAAATGCTTAAAGAGAATGGCGCACCGCCTGCCGGGCGCTGGGCCGATATCGCGGTGCTCGAGCCGGTGCGCGACTATAAGGCGCGGCACGCCTCGACGATGCTGACCTTCGATGCGGTGGTCGAGGCGCTGAACCGAATCGGCCCGGCCAAAACCCAAGCGGCGGCAGAATGAGTGGCCGTGCTGTTTCGCGATGGCAGGTTGGCGCCGCGCGCGCGGCAATTCGTCTTTATCAACTGACTTTCTCCGCGCTCATCGGGCGGGCCTGCCGGCATCTGCCGACCTGCTCCGACTACGCCTCCGAGGCGATCGAGCGGCACGGCCTTTGGATCGGCGGTTGGATGGGGGCTGCCCGCCTCTGCCGCTGCCATCCCAGGGGCACGCATGGCTACGATCCGGTTCCGGCGAGCCTTCCGGCCCGCGCCCACCCGCTCCTGCCCTGGCGCTATGGGACTTGGCGTGGCCCGCTCGCCTGCGAGGAAGGCTCGAGTTCCGGCTCGGGCTCCGGCGCCGGGCTCTGATCCGGCGCCGGATCGAAGAACGAGAAAGCCAAGAGCCCAAAGAGGAAGCCGCCGATATGGGCTTCCCAGGCGACCGTTGCGTCGCCGATGCCCAGCGGAGTCGCAAACGCTCCGAACAGGATGTTGCAGCCGAACCAGGTCAACAGGAACGTGAGCGCCCGCCCGTCACGGAACACGCGGCCGAGCGGCAGGGCTGGAACATAATACGCATTTTCGTTGCTGAGCGAGATATTCCGTCCCGGTCCGAGCGGCCCGCCAGGCTCGAACGCAAAGCGCATGGCCGCGGCAACAGCGCCCGATATCGCGGCGGAGGCGCCGACGACAGGCTGCAGGCCTGTCGGATGGACGAGGAGAAAGGCGGCCACTCCGGCCACGCCCGACAACAGATACAGGCCGAGGAAACGCAGCGGCCCAAAGCGCCGCGCGACGGCCGAGCCGAAGGCGGCGAGCCATAGCGCGTTAAGGCCCAAATGCAGCCAGTCGCCGTGGACGAAGGCATAGGTGACCGGCGTCCACCAGCGCCAAAGCGCCGGAATGAAGCCGAAGGTCCAGATGATCCAGGCGTCTGTTTCCGCGGAGACGAAATCGCGCACGAGCTGAACGACAAAGCAGGCCGCCAAGAGCGCCAGAATCACGCCCGGAAGATTGAAGACCGGCTGGCGCCTACTCACCCGCACTCCTTTTGGCTCGACGAGCGGCCGAAGATGGCGATTGCGCATCGCCCCGGCAAGCGCTGGCACATCGGCTGCTCCACCCCGCACCAGAGGAGGCCGGCAAGCACCGCCGGTTCCGTTCCGGGACAGAAACGCCGCAACAGCCGGCGCAGGCACGTAAAATGAGACAGAGCGCAACGCGGGAATTATTCGCCTATTGGGACCGGCTGCGCAAAGGCCGAGCCGCGCCGGAGCGGGCCGAGATCGATCGGGCGGCGATCCGCAACGTCCTTGCTGATACGTTTCTCCTCGAAATCGACCCGGACTGCATGTTTCCGATCCGCCTCTCCGGGACGCGGCTCAACGCGCTCTGGCTGGCCGAGCAAAAAGGCCGTCCTTTCCTCGAGCTTTGGGCCGAGGAAGAGCGGCGTGACGTCATGGCGCTGATCCTGAGCGTTCTCGATGGCGCGCACCCGGTGATCGCCGGAGTCGCGGCAGGACCCCAGGGCCGGCGCGCCATGAACATGGAGCTTTTGCTGCTGCCTCTGCGCCATAACGGCAAGACGCATGCGCGCGTGCTCGGCTGCCTCGCCACGGCGGCGCGCGAACCCTGGTTCGGGCTCGTTGCGGCTTTCCGACGGCAACACGCATCCGGTCAAACTCATCGACATTTCGCTATCGGGCGCAGCCCTCGCGACCGAAGTGCAACCGCCGCTCGGCGCGACGGTCACGATCGGCCAGACCAGCGGCACGGTCGTGCGAAACTTCATGGGCGGCATCGCCGTCGAATTCTTCCGCCCGATTCCGGTGGAAGGCTTCAACGAAGACATCACGCTCTAGCGCTTCAGCCTTCGAGACGCTGCAGCCCGCGCGTATAACGCTGCCAGTTCTGCACGTAATGCGCCGCGGTCATCCGGATGCGGACGATCTGCGGCTCGTCGAGCGTCCGTGTTGCGCGCGCCGGCGCGCCGACGATCAGCGAATTCTCCGGAAATTCCTTGCCTTCGGTGACGAGCGCCTTGGCGCCGACCAAAGAATTGCGGGCGATGCGCGCGCCATTGAGCAGCGTCGCGCCCATGCCGATCAGGCTTTCCTCGGCGATCGTGCAGCCGTGCAGGATCACGTGATGGCCGATCGTGCAGCGCGGCCCGATCGTCAGCGGAAAGCCCGGATCGGTGTGCAGCATGCAGCCTTCCTGGATGTTCGAGCCCGCTCCGACGACGATGCGTTCGTTGTCGCCGCGGATCGTCGTGCCGAACCAGACGCTCGCATCTTCTTCGAGCACGACATTGCCGATCACATGCGCGTCGGGAGCGACCCAATAGCGTCCGCTCGCCGGAAGCTGCGGAGCGATCCCGTCCAGAGAATAAAGCGGCATGTGGCTTAGAGGTCCTCGAGATCGAAATCGAGGATCGCCATCTGCAGCGTGTAACTGCGGCCTTGCGGATCGTCGGCGGAGATGACGCCCAAAAAGTCCTCGCCGGAATTCAGTTCGACCGAATCGGTCTTGCGGCCGCGCGGCACGATTTTCAGCTTATCGTTTTCGAACAGGCGCCGAAGATAATCCTGCAGCACCGGCCGCTCGACCGGAATTTTCATCGCGAACGCAAAGGAGCGGTCGCCATCCTCGTCATCGACGCTGATATTGCCAATGACGCGCTGGCCGAGATGTACGTCGCCATCATCGGGATTGCGCGGATTGGGGGCGACGCGCAGATCCTCGTTGCCGAAGGACCGGCGCAGGAAATCCTGCAATTGCTGCAATTCGGTTTTGTTCAAGCCGGCGCTCAATCGATCCCCCGTTAGGAAATGGCTCGCGCGGGCAGACGTGGTAAGCCCGTTCCGGGCTCCACGCAATCAGCACGATGGGTTGAGCTTCAGACCGCGGTTTCGGTTGGCTTGGCGGCGATGATCTGGTCCATGCTGCGCGCCGGTTCGGCGCAGCCGGCCTCACCGACGACGCGGGCCGGCACACCGGCGACCGTCTTATTGTGCGGAACGGCCTGAAGCACGACCGAACCCGACGCGACACGCGAGCAATGGCCGACCTCGATATTGCCGAGCACCTTGGCGCCGGCGCCCAGAAGCACGCCATGCCGGATTTTCGGGTGGCGATCGCCGACTTCCTTGCCGGTACCGCCGAGCGTGACGCCCTGCAGCATCGATACATCGTCTTCGACGACGGCGGTCGAGCCGATGACGATTCCCGTCGCATGGTCGAGGAAAATGCCTTTGCCGATCAATGCGGCGGGATTGATGTCGACCTGAAACACTTCGGACGCGCGGCTCTGCAAGTAGAGCGCAAAATCGCGGCGGCCGGCTTTCCACAATGCATGCGCCAGACGATACGCCTGAAGGGCATGGAAGCCCTTGAAATAGAGGAAGGGCTCGATCAGCCGGGTGCAGGCGGGATCGCGGTCGAAGACGGCCATGGCGTCGGCCCGGAACGCCTCGCCGATCGAAGCATCCTGGCTGACGACGTCCATATAGGTTTGGCGGATGAGGTCGCTCGGCAGATCGCGGTTCTCCAACCGCACGGCGACGCGGTGGACGGCGATCGCCTCCAGCGTGTCGTGGTTGAGTACGTTGGCGAACATGAAAGCGCCGAGGTCGGCCTCGCGCTCGATCGCTTCCTCCGCCTCGAGGCGCAGGCGCGCCAGCATCGGATCGTGCTTGCCGAAGTCGACGACGCGGGCGGAGCCGTGTCCAGAACCGTAGGCCATCGCTACTCCTCGGGCTCCCAGCCTCTTGTTCGGCTTAACCTGGGGTGCGAAAAATTTCCAGCAAGCCCGCCGGACAGGATGAACGTTCTCATACCCGCAGGCCGGCAGGAAGTTATTTCCGGCAGCCCTGCTTTGCGTCAGGGGCGCTCGTGCAGGAACTCGAGCGCCGCCTGTTTGAACACGCGATCGCCGACCGCCCGGTTGTGGTCGCGGTCGGGAATGTCGACGGCACGCCCGTTCGGCAGCATTTCGGCGAGCGGGTGCGGGTCGCCGGCGACCTCGTCCCGCGTGCCGACGCAAACTAGGGTCGGCACGTCGATTTGATGGATTTGCTCGGGGGTCAGTACCTGGCGGGAGCCGCGGATACAGGCGGCCAGCGCGGGGCGGTCGCTCTTCGTCGCCTCGGCAAAGCCGCGGAACATTTTCTGCTGCGGATCGCGCAGCTCTTCGATCGATTCCACCTCCATCGCTTCGGCAATCGACACGGGTAGGCCGAAACCTTCGGTCAGATGGCTGCCGAGGCCGCCCATGATCAGCGAGCGCACGCGCTCGCGGTGAGTAAGCACGAGAAACGCGCCGATCCGCGCCCCCATCGAATAGCCCATCACATCGGCGCGCTCGATCTTCAGGTGGTCGAGCAGATTGCGCGAATCATCGGCCATGATCGACGTGTGGTAATCCTTGGGGTCGTACAGCTTTTCGCTGCGTCCATGGCCGCGATTGTCGAGCGCGATGACACGGCGGCCGTCGCCTGTAAGCGTGCGCACCCAGAGGGGAAACAGCCAGTTCACCGCATGCGTCGAAGCAAACCCGTGAATCAGCAGAATGGGTTCACCGCGGTCGTTCTCAGGTCTCTCGTCAATGTAAGCAATGCGTACGCCGTTCGAGGAAAACTCTTCCATGGATCCCGTCTCTTGCCGGCGCGCAACATAGCGGGGAAGACTCGCCGCGCAAGCCGGCCGACTGATGCCTGTGAAATCTTGCCGCTTGTCGGGCCTCGGGCACCTGCCTATGGTCCGCCCGCTACAAAAGGGCGCATGACGAGCGAGCGATGGCCGACCACCTCATTCCGCATTTCCATAATCAGCCGGGCGTGCCGAAGATCGGCATCCGCGTGAAGGAATTCATGTGCGTCGGCGCGCTGCCGCCGTTCGACCATCCGCATATTTTCATCGACATGGGCGACGCAAGCGAGGCCGTCTGCTCCTATTGCTCGACACTGTTCGTCTACGATCCGACGCTCACCGGCATCTGCGATCCGCCGGCCTGCGAATTCCTGCCGGACGGCGTCGCCTGAGGTGTGACGCCGGCGCGCGGGGGCTGCGCGCGTGAAAGAGCTGCCGATCATCATTGCCGGCGCGGGAATTGCCGGCCTATCGGCGGCGTTGGCGGTTGGCCGCAGCGGGCGGAAGGTGCTCGTCCTTGAGAAGGCGCCGGCGCTGACGGAAATTGGCGCCGGACTCCAGCTCTCGCCGAATGCGAGCGGCCATCTCGAACGCTGGGGCGTGCTGGCGCGGCTGAAGGGCGCAGAGCTGGCGCCGGAGGCAGTGGTGATCCGCCGCGGGCGGGATGCGACGGTGCTCGCGCGATTGCCGCTCGCGGATGCCGAGAAGCGTTGGGGCGCGCCATATCTCGTCGCGCATCGCGCCGATCTGCAGCAGGCCTTACGTGCCGCGGTCGCGGAGGTGCCGGGAATCGAGCTGCGGCTCGGCATCGCCGTCGCCGGCTTCGCGGCGGATGAGGACAAAGTCGCAGTCGGCGCCAAGCACGGCATCACGCGTCTGCGTTTCGATGGCGTGGCACTGATCGGCGCGGATGGGCTTTGGTCGGAGGTGCGGCAGCGGCTCGCGTTTTCCGGCGATGCGCCGCCGAGGCCGGCCCGCCGCACCGCGTGGCGCGCGACAATTGCGCGCGTGGAGCTGCCAGACGAATTTGCCGCGCCGCAAGTCAATCTATGGCTCGGGCGCCGCGCGCATCTCGTGCATTATCCCCTGCGCGGCGGCACGGAGGTGAATGTCGTCGCGATCGCGGAGGATGCAGACCCGAGCGGTGAAAGCCCGGAGTTTTGGAGCGAGCGGCGCGATTCAAAGCTGCTCCACAAGGCCTTTGCCCGCTGGCACCCGACAGCCCGCGCCCTCCTCTCCGCGACCGCAGACTGGCGCAGTTGGCCGCTTTATGACCGGCCGCCGCTCGCGTCCTGGAGCGCGGGACGGGTGACGCTTGCCGGCGATGCAGCGCATCCGATGCTGCCGTTCTCGGCGCAGGGGGCCGCGCAAGCGATCGAAGATGCCGCGGCGCTGCAAAATGCGCTCGCAGCTGAGCCCAGCATCGCGGCCGCGTTCAAAGCTTACGACACTGCCCGGAACGGCCGCGCCGCGCGCATTCAGGCGGCGTCACGCCACCAGGGCGACATATATCACATGGCGGAGCCGGCTTCCTTG
>Ga0163163_10003203_pt1 | contig 13866 bp, 17 predicted proteins | sample S65metaG_FD_119766 | JGI IMG/M metagenome (GOLD analysis project Ga0163163, IMG submission 119766) | Switchgrass rhizosphere microbial communities from Kellogg Biological Station, Michigan, USA - S6-5 metaG | ecosystem: Host-associated > Plants > Roots > Rhizosphere > Soil | place: USA... | reverse complement strand
GGGAAACTTCGATTCAATCTCATTGAATCGATCGATCGAAGCCTTGTAGTTCCTCTGATGGAAGTATTGATTTGCAATCCTGCCGTTGCCATCGGCCAGAATTTCCTGAACGTCCCGCAGCTTCTGTTTCGCTTCTTCGAGCAGGTCGCTGTCGGGATAGGAATTGATCATCTCCCTCAATTCCAGTTCCGCCAGACGGGCTTCGGTGTTATCACGATCGGGTGCCTGAACGCGTTTGACATGAGTCATGGCGACCATCATTTGAGCGTCGTCTGCCAGATCCGAATCCTTGAAGTAGATTATAAAATCCTTATACGCCGCCTCCGCCGAATCGAGATTCTCCCGGCCTCCCTCGCGATAGAGAGACTCGGCAAGAGCGTACTTGGCCTTTTGAAAATAGTCGCTGTCCTGATACGTACTGATCAGCGTCTGGAGCAGGAGGCGCGCATTCGGGTAGTCATGACGCCCGATCTGCTTCATTGCATTTTCATAAAGAACCCGATCGGGTTCATCTATGGCCGTGGGGGTTACCACCTTGGCGCTCTTTCCACAGCCCCAGAGAAAGAAACATAGGGCTATCGCACAACACTTACGCATTTAAACCCTCACTCAAACGTAATTCACCCTCACTTAAACGTAATTGGAATGATATCCGAGCGTTGCAATCGATTCCAGCATCTCCTTGACCCTCGCTCCCGGATCCGGATGTCCGAATATCGCATTTCCAACAACCAGAACATTTGCTCCCGCTTTGACAGCACCCGGAAGCGTCGCTAGATCGATACCGCCGTCGACTTCGATGGCACAGGAATGTTTGTGTTCAACGATGATCTTTCGCGCCTGCCGAATCTTATCCAGCGCGTAGGGAATAAATGCCTGACCGCCGAATCCCGGATTGACGCTCATGATCAACACCATATCCACCAATCCGAACACGTGCTGGATGTTGGACACCGGTGTCGCCGGGTTAATAGACACTCCGGCGCGGACTTTGTGAGACCGGATGAAATTTAAGGTTCGGTCCAGGTGAATGGTGGCCTCGGCATGAACCGTGATCATGTCGGCGCCCGCATCGACAAATGCCGGAATGTACTTATCCGGATCCGAGATCATGAGGTGTACGTCCAGAGGCAATCCGGTGACTTTGCGAATGGATCTCAGCACAACCGGACCAATTGTGATATTGGGCACAAAGTGGCCGTCCATGACGTCGATATGCAGAAGCTGGGCTCCGGCGTCTTCTACCTTGCGAATATCGTCACCGAGCGACGCAAAGTTTGCGGAAAGTATCGAGGGGGCAATGCGTATATTCACTGACTTACTTCCAGAAGTATGGAGTCGTTCTTGGATAGACGGTATCCCGCCTGTGGTTTCTGTTGGATCACCATTCCCGGAGCAATTCCCGGATAATTGCGGTAATTCGGCTTACCTAACTTGAATCCCTCGACACGGGCGCGCGCGGAGACCGAATCAAATGACTTGCCGACCAGGTCCGGCATCGTATAGTACGGCTCGAGAGGACCGAGCGACACCAGTATATTCACCTTCGGATCCGCGCCTTCAACGGTTTCCGGTGGCGGCGACTGATAGACCACCATAGACGGATCTCCCTCATTGGTATGCGCAAAGTCCGTAATACCAAGGGTGAGTTTACTTTCCGAGAGTGTGATCTGAGCTGCGCGAACGCTTCCACCGATAAGTTTGGGAACGGGGTATTTTCGTTCGCCCCTGGACACCAGAACCTTCACGCTCCGGCCTGTTTTCAGGCTTGTTCCTTTCGGCGGATTCTGTTCCACAATGCGTCCCTCGGGAACACCGGGAGTGAATCTTGTCTGGGACACTTTGAGAGTCAGTCCGTTTTTTTCCAGGATCTGACGGGCTTCGACTTCCGTCTTTCCCTTCAAATCCTGCACGACCACTTCTCTGCCTCGTATCGCAACCCGCATTGCCGTCATCGCGCTGAATATGGCGGCAACGATGAGAATGGCGATCATGAGAGACAGGCTGGCCAGTTTGGATAACTTTGCTTTTGAGATCATGTAGGCTGCCGGACCTCGAGTTCGAAACTATCGCCGGGTTGAATGCGCATGCCGTTTGCGAAATCCTTTCCGGAAACCGATCTTCTGCCTGGTAGCTGAATGTCGATCAGTTCCAGCCCAACTCCATCACCGCACGCCACAGTGACTAATCCTTTTGAAGCGAGAATCGATCCCGGAGGCTTCGACTCTCCCAGAGGCGGCCCTACTTTGGACTTCAATATCCTGCAAAGGCCCCCTCGAAATTGCGTTACGGTCCCCGGCCAGGGATTCAAAGCCCGAACGCGGTTGTGAACGGTCTGTGCTGGCCAGCGCCAATCGATATAGCCGTCCTCTTTACGGAGTATCGGAGCAAGGCTCGCCCGGGAAGGATCCTGCGCAATTGCATGCAGCGAGCCGGAAACGATTCCCGAAAGTGTACGGATCATGAGTTCGGCACCAATATCTGCAAGACGTTCGGAAAGCTGCGGAATAGTCTCTTCCGCCTGGATAAATGTCTTTTCGCAAAGGTACACGGGCCCGGTATCCAGCCCTTCGTCGATCTGCATCGTGCAGACTCCCGTTTCGGTTTCGCCGTTGGCTAAAGCCCATTGGATCGGAGCGGCCCCCCGGTATTTCGGAAGGAGCGAACCGTGAAGGTTCACCACTCCAAATCGGGGAAGCCGGATCAGCCATTGCGGAAGTAGCTTCCCATACGCCACGACGATGATGCAGTCGGGCTGAAGCTTCTCAAAGAAAATACGTACTCTGTCGTCTTTCAGCGTCGCTGGCTGGTGAACATTCAAATCAAGTTCGAGAGCGTTCCGTTTCACCGGAGGTGCATGCATCAACTGACCGCGACCGCTGGGCTTATCGGGCTGAGTCACCACAGCAGCAACCGGGTAATCTTCGTTTACCAGACGACGAAGCGTTGGAACCGCAAATTCTGCGGTTCCCATGTAAACCAATCGAACAGTGTGTTGCGTCTTGTCCGGCATCCGGCTGGAAACTGCTACGGTTCCCACTCGCCCTGTTTTACCAGCTTCTTGATCTTCCGCTTGATAAGGTCGCGCTTGAGAAAGCTTAAATGATCGAGGAAAACGACACCGTTGAGATGGTCCATCTCGTGACAGAAAGCCCGCGCCAGAAGATCCTTGCCTTCGACGGTGATTTCCTTCCCATTCAGGTCAATGCCTTTCAATACGACTCTTTTGGGCCGCAGGACAACCGCCGAAAACCCGGGAATACTCAGGCAACCTTCATCTTCAAACTGCTCGCCGTCCGACTCGGCGATTTCCGGATTGATAATCGTGATGAGCTGATTTCGCTTTTCGCCAGCACTCGGGTCCGTCACCATGATGCGCTTGCCCACTCCGACCTGGGGTGCCGCAAGCCCAACGCCAGGAGCTTTATACATGGTTTCCACCATATCCTTCACAAGCTGGACTTCTGCGTCCGAAATTTGAATGACAGGCTTTGAAGGTTTTGCCAGGACCTCGGCGCCGTACAGTACTATGGGACGAAGCATGTATCGATTTTACACGGTCGTCACAGCAGAGGGCTACGCCTATTCCGGGTAGGAACGAAGCTGTTCCAGGTATCCAGAATAGTTCCGTGTTGTTTCCTCCAGCGAATCCCCACCGAATTTTTCCAGAAATGCGCGGGCAAGTACCAGCGCGACCATGGATTCCCCAATGACTCCGGCAGCGGGCACGGTGCAAGTATCGGAACGCTCATGCTGCGCCAGGAAGGGCTCCTTTGTAATCATGTCCACAGATCGGAGAGCTTTCTTTAGTGTGGGAATTGGCTTCAGGTAACCCACAACCCGCACATCCTCGGCGTTGGTGATTCCCCCTTCGAATCCGCCTGCCCGATTGGACAGACGATGAAAGCGCTTTCCGTTAGCATCCCAGGCAATTTCGTCGTGCGCATCGGAACCGCGACTGTAGGCGACATCGACGCCATCGCCAAACTCCACGGCTTTGACCGCATTGATCGACATGATGGCCTGAGCCAGCTGTCCGTCGAGACGCGTATCCCATGCGGTGTGAGACCCCAATCCGGTCGGCACGCCGCGAGCGATGACTTCAAAGGTTCCACCAATGGTATCCCCGTCTTTCTGAGCCTTCTCAATTTCCGAGACCATCTGCGCCGCGACTTCAGGCAGGGCGCATCGAACCACGTCGTCGTGACGCAATGCTTCAAGCTGGTCCCAGGAAACCGCGAAACCCTTCGGGACTCTTGCCAATCCAATGGCTGTCGTATGGCTCAGAATCTCGATTCCGAAATTTCGGAGAAATACCTTCGACAGCGCTCCGGCCGCCACTCGAGCAGTCGTTTCACGTGCGCTGGACCGTTCCAGAATATTGCGGGCGTCGGTTTGGTTAAATTTGAGGGATCCGGCCAGATCCGTATGCCCGGGACGCGGGCGGGTAACCCGGCGTTTGGCAGCGGCTTCGGCAGAAACCGGTTGAGCCGACATGGTTTCCTCCCAGTTCGGCCAGTCGCGATTCTCAATCATCATCGCCACCGGACTTCCCAGGGTCCTTCCATGTCGAACACCCGATAGAAACCGAACCTGGTCCTTCTCAATTTTCATGCGGCCGCCACGGCCATATCCACCCTGCCGCCGCTTCAGTTCGTTGTCGATAAACTCAAAATCCAGACGAATATTGGCGGGCAATCCCTCTACAAGTGCAATCAGCGCAGGTCCATGGGACTCTCCTGCCGTACGATAGCTCAACATGAAAGGTAGTATACCCGCCCGTAACTGCTTGACCCTAAAAGATTGTTTCCGTTAGGATGAGTCCAATGCCGTTCACCCCGAAAGCCGCCGTGAAGGAGGTCCAGGACCTTTCGATTCTTGCGGTACGAGCTATTCTGGGTTCCTTCAGGCGACCGTTCTACTTTCGGGACATTTTGGAGCAGATGGACAAGATCGGAGTTGGGTCTGTCGCCGTCGTGATGCTGACAGGATTTTTTACCGGTTCTGTTCTCACCCTGCAAAGCGCTTCATCCCTGGCAGCCTTCGGAGCCAAGGGGCTGACGGGCCGCTTGGTGGCCATATCGATGGTTCGAGAACTTGGACCTGTTCTTGCCTCCCTGATGCTGGCCGGGCGCGTGGGCTCGGGAATTGCATCGGAATTGGGCTCGATGATTGTCACGGAGCAAATAAATGCCATGCGAGCGCTGGGAACGGATCCGATTAAGAAGCTTGTCGTTCCACGAATTATCGCCACCACGGCAATGCTGCCACTGCTCACCATCGTTGCAAATACGATCGGGCTAATGGGGGGACTCTTTGTTGCGGTGTACGTATTGGGAATCAACGGCACCGCGTACCTCAGCTCGGCATGGGACGGCCTGACCTATACCGATTTGCTTGGCGGGTTGCTGAAACCACTGGTATTCGGTGCAAGCGTGGCCATCGTCGGGTGTTACTGCGGACTGCGAACCCATGGCGGCACTCAGGGAGTCGGCCAATCGACGACTCAATCGGTGGTCGCCGCATCCATTCTGATTCTGTTTTTCAATCTCATCCTGACGAAACTCATCTGGCCACCCGTATGATCGAACCGATTCTGGAGATGAGAGACGTCGTCAAATCCTACGGAGAAAACTCCGTATTGAAAGGTGTGTCGTTTCAGGTCCGGAGAGGTGAAACCAAAATTATTATCGGCGGCAGCGGCTCCGGAAAGTCCACACTGCTCAAGCTGGCGATGGGACTGGAACGGCCTGATGAAGGTCAGATCCTGATCGAAAGTGAAGACATCACGAAAATGCGCGAGCGGGACCTGGCGCACGTTCGGATGAAGATCGGAATGGTCTTCCAGGAGTCGGCTCTCTTCGATTCGATGACTGTCCGCGACAATGTCGCCTATCAGCTGCATGAGAAGGGCACGCATGGAGAAGAAGTCGAATCGCGAGTCCGGCAGAATCTGGGGTTCGTTGGTCTTGAAGACGCCATTGAGAAATTCCCTGCCGAACTGTCCGGCGGGATGAAACGGCGTGTGGCCATCGCCCGGGCGCTTGCCGGCGAACCCAATATCATGTTTTACGACGAACCGACTGCCGGACTCGATCCGATCACATCGCGAAAGATCAATCAGCTGATCATCACGCTGCGCGACTTAAAGGATGTCACCGGCGTGTTTGTCACTCACAGGATGCGCGATGCGTTTACACTGGCGTCGCAGTATGCGGTCAACGACAACGGCAAGATTGAGTTCCGCAATGAAGGCCAGGTTTTGTGCATTGCCAACACCCGCTTTCTGATGTTGCGAGACGGAAAGATTATTTTCGAGGGACCGGACGAAATTCTCCGCAGGTCCACCGATGAGTACATTAAGCGATTTCTCGCATGATCGTGCGTAAAGGAAAGGAGAATCATCATGGCGAATAGTCGGACTCTTGCCTGGAGGGAGCTGCGTGTCGGCATTCTGGTCGTGACCAGCGTTGTGCTTCTGGCGGTAGCGATCTTTTACATCGGTGGAGACTCCGGATTCTTCACAAAGAAATACAAGATGACGGTTTATTTCCATTCGGCAGACGGACTTCATAAGGGAGCCCTGGTTCTGGTCAATGGAGTGCGGATCGGCAATGTCTCCGCCATCACTCTGTCCTCGGATTCGGACGCCAATCGTGCGGTCGAAGTCGGCCTGCAACTCAACAAGAGTTATCACGATATGATTCGAACCGATAGCGTGGCCACCATTGGCACGGTCGGCGTCCTGGGCGATCAACAGGTGGAACTCACCCGAGGTACGCCCAGCAAACCGGCAATCGAGGATGGAGGAACGCTTCAAGGTATGGATGCCGGCGATATCAAGCAGATTATCTCCAATACCAACGACGTCGTTGCCAATCTCGGAGTGATGACCTCCAAAATCGGAGCGCTTCTCGATGATGTGAAGAGTGGCAAAGGAACAGCGGGGAAATTCCTCAACGATACTTCCATTTATGACAAGCTCGACGCGACTGTCGACGAAGCGCATAAACTTGTCATTGACGCGCACTCGGGCAATGGCAGTATTGGCCGTCTGCTATCCGACGACGAGATGTACCAAAGCGTGAAGTCCTCCATAGACCAACTCAACACGACTCTGGTCAAGGTCAACACCGTAGTCGACAAGATCAACGATGGGAATGGGAATATCGCGAAATTCATCAACGACGACTCGCTTTATCGAAAGGCCGATCAGCTCATCACCACTTTCGGAAACGTTGCGGGCCGTATTGATCGAGGCGAAGGATCATTGGGCAGACTGTCCAAGGACGAAACGTTTTATAACAACTTGAACACGACCCTGAATAAGACCAATACGCTGCTCACCTCCGTGGAAAATGGCGAAGGCACACTCGGTAAGATGATGAAGGACCCCACGCTGTACAACACCCTTACCCAAACATCATCGGAGTTGCAGAAATTGATGTACGATTTCAGGCAGAATCCCAAGAAGTATCTAACGATTAACTTCCGACTGTTCTAAAGGATCGATTCATGAGTACAGACCCAAGAAAGAGGCTGGAAGAGGAAATCCAGTCCCTTGAAAAAGAGCTTCGAGAAGAACTGCCGCGCGCCCTGAAAACGGCAGCTGCCCTGGGGGATCTCAGTGAAAACGCAGACTATTCCGCCGCGAGAGAACGTCAGGATTTCGTCAGAGTCCGGCTCAGTCAGTTGAAACAACGCGCAGCGGATCTCGCCATGGTGAACTTCGACAAGATACCGCGCGACAGGATCTCTCTGGGCTCGAACGTGGATCTGCTGGATGTGGACAAGAATGAAAAGGTCACCTATCGGCTGGTGACCAGCGAAGATGCGGATGTTACCAGAGGCCTGATATCCACGACGTCCCCAATCGGACGCAGCCTTCTGAATAAGCGCGAAGGGGACACGGTGGAAGTTAAAATCCCCTCGGGAACCCGGGTCTTTGAAGTTTTGCACTTCACGACAATGCATGATCAACAGAGCTGATACGTTAAAGATGCCCGACCACAGCATCAGCGGAAAGATCGGAGCCGCCGGCAAATGGGTGTTGAACCTGATCGTCGGATGGTTGTCGGACCACATGGTGCATCCCAACATCCTCACTCTGATCGGATTCGTCATCAACATCTTCGCCGCCGTTCTTTTTGCAAAGAACCTCCTGTTCTGGGCCGGCCTTGTCGTGGTTTTCGCCGGGATCTTCGACATGGTCGACGGAGAGGTGGCACGGCGCACCGGGAGGGTGACGAAGTTCGGGGCATTCTTTGATTCCGTGATCGATCGCTACTCGGATATGGTCCTTCTACTCGGACTGGTCGTGCTGTATGCCAAGAACGATAGCATCTTCTACATGGGCCTTGCCGTCTTTGCACTGATCGGCTCCATCATGACCAGCTACACGCGAGCGCGCGCAGAATCCCTGATCCCCGCCTGCAAAGTCGGATTTCTGGAACGTCCAGAGCGAATCGTTCTCTTGATAATAGGGGCGCTTGCCAACCGCATGGCCGCGGTCCTTTGGGTGCTGGCCGTGCTTTCAAACTGGGCCGTCGCACAGCGAATCTTCTACACGTGGCAGGAAGGCAAAGCGATCGAGCGCGGGCAATAATCTACTTCAGCGCATTGATGCTGGCGTCCTTGGGAAGCTTGATTTCGAATACGGAGTCTGAAAACTTCGCAGTGCTGATATTCGAATATTTCGCTTCCGTGTAGTTGCCGTTTTCCTGGATGATTCTCGTCTGAACCGGTATCCACTTTGAGGAATCCAGCCACAGCCTGATCGCGCTGATTCCCCTCGATCTCTTGATGTCCTTCGATTTCAGTTCCAGCACCGTCGTTTTCACGTTACCGATATTTTCCTGTCCAATCACTTTCGGATCGTAATGTTGCTGGATGACCGCTGCAGACTGGCAAAGTCCGAGAAAAACGCACTCACCTTCAGCCTGCCCTTCTGCGGACAAGGACTTGGACTCGCCCTGCTTGGTTACCGGGTAATAGTGCAGAAATGAATTTTTCTCGATGAGAATGCTTTCTTTCTGTGGCTTGCCGAAATCGATTTTGATTCGACGTGTCCCATTCGCTGTACGGACAATCCAGATCTTTCCGAAGTAAGGGTCACCAGGGTCGTTGAAAAGCGGCTTCGCTGCCCGTCTTTCGATATCGGCCTGCAGCGTTGGGTACTTTGCATTCCCCTGCTCCATATTCTTCAAGACCTGATCGGTTGTCAGTGTCTGCGCGGATAGAGTCTGGAGCAAAATGAGCAAGAGACCGACGCACACCACACTTGTGATTGTCTTCAATTTCCCTCCAGTGGCTCGATCCAGATCGCGTACGCGATGGTCATGCCGGTTGTCGTATAGACAGGCTGCTTCTTTACTATATTCACAGGGGACTTTAAGAACTTTTCGAGAGTTTCACCCGCCGCCTTCCGGTGTTCTTCATTGTCCCAGAGCACCGCGCTATCGAGTTTGACGGTAAATACTTCACTTCCGTTCGAAACTGTTTTCTTAACCTGAGGATCACTGGCCGAAACGCGCATATAGTCGGGGCGGTCATTGAAGGCATGACCTGGAGTCAGAAAAATAAAAGCCAGAATGAGACCGCAAATGACGTCGTACTGAATGGAACCGCGGTCAAATGCCCAGAGCAGAAATTGTTTCATATACGGATGTCAGCCCCCTATGGCCGCTGATGCAACAGATCCACTGTCTTGCACAACCAGTCCGTCGCGCATTTCAATCAGACGGTCCGCATAGCCGGCGAGTTCCGGATTGTGAGTGACCAGAAGGATAGTCTGCTGGAACTTGCGATTCAACTCACGGAACATCTGTAGAACAGCTTCTGAATTCTTCGAATCCAGTGCCCCGGTCGGTTCATCGGCAAGGACGATTGCCGGCCGATGGCTGACAGCGCGTGCAATGGCAAATCGCTGCTGTTCTCCTCCGGAAAGCTCGGACGGCCGACGTTCCAGTTTTTCATCAATCTTCAGCAGTTTGAGAATTTCCGCCAGGTAGGAGTCCGTCGCCGGATCTCCCTCACTGCCCTGAATCGTTCGCGCAATTTCAATATTGGCTTTGGCGGTGAGCGTCGGAAGCAGGTTGAGCTTTTGAAAGACAAAGCCAATTTTTGTGCGACGAACTGAAGTACGTTCCGAGTCATTCATGCGAGCAATGTCCTTACCATCGACCAGCACCTGACCACTCGTAGCACGCACCATGGCGCCCAGCAGATGCATCAAAGTGGACTTTCCGCATCCGGAAGGACCCATGATTGCGACGAGTTCGCCGGCCCGAATGCGAATATCGACGCCTCGAAGCGCTTCCACGTCGACTTTTCCGGTTCTGTAAGTTTTTTTCAGGTCGACTGTTTCTAGCAACATGAGGTTCCTATTCGTAAGCAAATGCTTCAACGGGATCCTGGCTGGCCGCCTTTAAAGCCGGATGAAGAGATCCGACCACGCCGCTCACCAGCGCTGAAATGGCAGCATTCGCCATCCATTTGTAACTGATTAGAAATGCAAGTGTCGGATAAAAGGATTTGGCTCCATTCACGATAAGTTCACTGCCTATCGTTCCCAGTACGATTCCGATGACACACAGCAGAATGGATTCCTTCATGATCAGGGTCACGATGAACATTTTTGAGGCGCCGAGTGAACGCAGAATTCCGATCTCACGAGTCCGTTCCATGATGGTGGTGTACATGGACAGGAAGATCACCAGGATGCCGATGCACAAGGCAACAAAGACAACAACGGCATTGAAGGCATCAAATCCCGGGATGCTGGCTCCATTCATCAGCTGTGTGTACTCTGGAAGATTGCGGAGTTCATAGCCGGGAAAATCAACTTTCAATTTGGCAATTGCCCCGTTGATATCGTGGGCATCCCTCAGCTTTATAAAGAAAAGGGAGACCATGCCAGGCGAACTGTTGATTTCCTGCAGGGCCTTGAGTCCCATGAAAACGCGAGCTCCTTTTCCGTTTGTGACAATGCCGGAGACTTTCAGCTCGTTTTTCAGGAGCTCGATGGTATCTCCAACAGCGAGCTTCTTGTCCTTGGCGAAAATGTCGTCGATCACAATCTCATTAGGTGCTGAAAAGACTCTGCCGCTCTGATACTCAAAGCCTCCGCTGACCTGATCAAAGCTCTGGGGATCGATACCAAAAAGATTCACCAATGGCGACGTGCTGATCTTTACCAGCACCGGGGCGATACTCTGAATGCCTTCCTTCTCGGCAATCTTCGGCCCATAGACTTCCTTCAAAGTCGCGCTATTTGCTGCGAGCAGGACGTCGGCACCAGAAGGCTGAAACATGATATCCGCGCCAACACCGGCAATACGCTTCCCAATTTCATTAACCGTTCCGGTCGTCAGGCCGACAATGACGAGAATCAGGGCAACCTGGAGCGAGACAGCCAGAATAGTTACACCGGTTCGAACGGGCCGCGCTCTCAATCCAGAAAATATGATTTGCCACTTCATTTGGGTTTGATGTCCTTACCGGTATTCAGGTCCACTTCGTCGACTCCGTTTGGCCGTTCCAATTTGAACATCGCCGGGTCGACCGTCTTGTTCAAATCCATTTTTTGGATATTCATTTCGAGCGCGTAGTTTTCGATGGGACGTTTGATTACAATTTTCATTGGAAACGTAATATTCCCGAACATCTGGAAATTGGAATATCGAATGTCCGCTTCAATCTCGCCGTCCGGCAAATAACTCTTCTTTCGAACGACTTGGTCAACACCGACCGTTCGATCAAACCAGACCTCTTCCATCGGCACAGCAGCTCCGGACTTCCCGAAAAACACAACGGAATAACTGTGCATTCCATCCGGCTGTGGTTCGGTCACCACCAGGAGGTACGAATCGATCCCGGGCTTGCCGATAAACTGTTCACCGTCCACAAACAGCGCATCGAGGATATGGCTCGGTCGAAGGTTGTACGGAAAGTCCGCTCCATTTACGGGAGCTGTGACGTCACCAACGCCAAACTTTCCCTCTGGAGGAACGGATACCCGGTACTGCTTCTCATCCGAAACCATTTGTGCGAGCGTAATCACTTTTTCGATTTCCAGCCGAAGATGGCCCGGCCGATCCACGGCGATCCATCCGTTGACATCGTGGTAGCTCTTGATCGATTCGTTCGATAGCATCCGCGATGCTTTAAGTGTCGATTTCGATACCACAAGCGTCTTGACGGCGAGGCTGTCGGTCCGGAGTCTTTCCAGAAGCGCGGACTTGGCAATCGTATCCGCCTTGAGAAGCACCTGATCCTGAGGCAGACGCACTTTACGACTGATGCAACCCGACATCAATGCAGCCCCTACCAGAATGGCCGAAACCTCCGACCGGAGTCTCATACGACCAGGCTCCTGGTCCTGCGGCGCATCAGCATGAACACCAATGTGCCTGCGAGAATAAGTGCCGCTGTTGCAATTCCGATCGCCCCAAAGTTGTTCTTCGCAAAATCGATGGCCGCCGGTCCGTAGGTAATCGCGAGAAATCCCAGTGCGAAGTATCGAAGAGCACGCCCAATCGCAATACCGGTGAGGAATTTCGGCCACGAAATGCCGAAAGCTCCGGCCGAAAGAACGAACAGCTTCAAGGGCGTCGGCGGCGGAAGAACCGCCGGAACGATAACGGCCAGGACTCCGTACTTCTTGTACCAGGCCTGAACTTTCGCCATGCGTTCATCCGCAAATCGCTTCCGGAGAAAGGAATCTCCGCCCTTACGTCCTACCGCATACAGCATGGAGCAACCAATCACCGATCCAAGCGCAGTCAATCCCGCCAGCTCAAACATGCTGCCTGGTCTCGCCACGGAAAATGTAATCAGGAGAACATCGTTGATTCCCGACATGGAAAGGAACGAGGAATCGAAAATGGCCAGCACCATCAGACCAGGACCGCCATAGGGGAGAAGCGTTTCCTTTAACCACACTGAAAGTACGGATAAGAAATGGATAATTATAAACATAGAGATTCTGGCGGGAATGCCCCATGGCTAACCCGAGGCAGCGAATCCGAACGAGGAAGTCTAACACGGAGATTTCCACAGTTCGGCATAGAATAAGGCGTATCGGAGGTTGTTATGAAAAACAGACTTTTGATTCCATCCCTTCTTCTTTTCGTTTTCATGACTCATATGCTTGCACGACAGAGTCCATCCGTCAGCCCTCCCTGTAATGACCAGGCGTCGGACATCAAGGGCGACAATAACGACGACAAGAAGAAAGACGCCATCGAGCACGACCCACTGGCGGACCCTTCCGAAGAAATGCGGATCCGCGCTCAAAAGAAAATGGACGAGAAGAATTTCAAGGAACTGCAGGCAGCTTCAACGGATCTCGCAGCGGTCAGCGCAAGAATGAGCAAAGAGATCGACGCCGGCGGCCAGTACGTGCTTTCTCTTCGTGTACTCAACGATCTGGATCAGATCGAAAAATTGACGAAGAGAGTACGGAGCCGCGCCAAATAGTTCGGGTAAGCGCAAGATTTTAATGCTTTCGATTTCAATTGGTGGCAAAATTACGCCAGTTTTTCCTGCGATCAATGGCGATCGGCTCACAGCCTGAAATCAAACCAATTCACCGTTCGAATTTGGACACGTTTTTGTAACGTTTTTCAGTTAACGTGAGAAGCCGGTCGTTCGAGCCATGGGGGTTCGAACGCTCCGCTTCTCAATTTCAACCCTTGGGACTACGACATGAAACTCTTAAAGGCAATTATCCGGCCGAATAAACTGGAAGAAGTGAAGGACGCGCTGACCGCATTGGGCGTCACTGGGATGACTGTTACCGAAGTGCGTGGACATGGACGCCAGAAGGGCCACAAGGCGGTTTATCGAGGCACGGAGTACAGCGTC
>Ga0163163_10003199_pt1 | contig 13880 bp, 11 predicted proteins | sample S65metaG_FD_119766 | JGI IMG/M metagenome (GOLD analysis project Ga0163163, IMG submission 119766) | Switchgrass rhizosphere microbial communities from Kellogg Biological Station, Michigan, USA - S6-5 metaG | ecosystem: Host-associated > Plants > Roots > Rhizosphere > Soil | place: USA... | reverse complement strand
CGAGGGACTGAAGAAGGAGCGCGAAGGGTTCCTCAAGCTGATATCGAGCGACCAGTCGAAGGCGCAGCGTTATGCCTTCTTCTCCGAACGCGAGGCCTCCAAGGTTGCCGGGGTTCCGGATGGAACCAAGCCGCGCAAAGTCGAGCGCGTGGCCATCATCGGCGCTGGTACCATGGGCGGCGGCATTGCGATGTCGTTCGCCAATGCCGGTATCCCCGTGACGCTGATCGAAACCGGGGACGAACAGCTCAAGCGCGGCATGGGCGTGATGCAGAAGAATTACGAGGCGACCGCCGCGCGCGGCGGCATTCCACCGGACGCGCCGGCCAAACGCATGGCGCTGATCGACGGTAAAATCGGGCTGGAGCACGTCAGGGATGCCGACCTCGTCATCGAGGCCGTGTTCGAGACCATGGCGATCAAGAAGGAAGTGTTCGCAGCGCTCGACAAGCACGCAAAGCCCGGCGCGGTGCTCGCTTCCAATACTTCCTATTTGAACGTCGACGAAATCGCCAAGGAGACCAAGCGCCCGCAGGACGTGCTGGGAATGCACTTCTTCAGCCCGGCCAACGTGATGAAACTGTGCGAAATCGTGCGGGCGGAAAAAACCGCGCCGGACGTGCTGACGACCGCGGTGGCGGTGGCGCGCAGGATCGCCAAAGTGCCGGCGGTGGTCGGCGTCTGCGACGGCTTTGTCGGCAATCGCATGCTCGCGCAGCGCGGCAAGCAGGCGGAGAAATTGCTGTTCGAGGGCGCGTTGCCTCAGCAGGTGGATGCGGTGGTCACCAAATTCGGCATGCCGATGGGACCGTTTGCGATGGGCGATCTTGCCGGACTCGATATCGGCTGGCGTTCGCGCAAAGATCGCGGCATCAAGTCGGAGATCGCGGATGCGCTCTGCGAGGCCGGACGTTTCGGCCAGAAGACCGGCAAGGGTTATTACAAATACGAGCCCGGTTCGCGCGCGCCGCTGCCCGATCCCGAAGTGGAGAAGCTTATCGACGAGACGCTGCAGCGGCTCGGCCGCAAGCGGCGCAGCGTGAGCGACGAGGAAATTCTCGAGCGCATGATGTATCCGATGATCAACGAGGGTGCGCGGATTCTCGAAGAGAAGATCGCGGCCCGGCCCGGCGATATCGACGTGATCTGGCTCTACGGCTATGGCTGGCCGGTCTATCGCGGCGGCCCGATGTTCTATGCCGATCAGGTCGGCCTGAAACACATCGCCGACCGGTTGTCGTATTATGCCAAACAGACCAACGATCCTTCGCTCGAGCCTGCGCCCCTGCTCAAGCGGCTCGCCGCCGAGGGCAAGACCTTCGCTTCGCTCGCGCAGAGCACAAAGGCGGCGTGATGGAGATCGGAAACGCGCGCGCTCTATTCCCTCCCCCCTCGCGGGATCTGAGGCGAGCGGCTTCTCGTCCCTCCCCCGCGGAACGCGTGGGGAGGGTGGCGCATCGTGAGCGGAGCGAACGATGTGTCGGGTGGGGGCGGTTTCCGCAAAACGGCACCCCCCACCCTGGCCTGCGCTTCGCTGCGGCCTTCCCTCCCCACCGCTTCGCGGGGGGAGGGATAGAAGAATGCGCCATCAAATGCGACAGCTCCGCCCGCAAGGGGGGAGGGAATGGAGGGGCCGTGCTTACCTTACTGGCCGAACCATGACCCATCCCGGCGAACAATTTTATCCGGAAGGCGTTCATTGGGACGATCCGATCGCGTGCGGCACGGTGCCCGGCCTGCTCTCGAAGGCGGCGGCCGATTTCGGCGCGCGGCCGGCGATCGAATTCCGCGACCGCGCCATCAGCTTTGCTGAACTGGAGGAAATGGCGGAGGTCGCGGCCGGCGCCTTCATGCGCGCCGGCTTCGGCAAGAGCACGTCGGTAGCGCTGTTTCTCGGCAACACGCCGGATCATCCGGTCAATTTCTTCGGCGCGCTGAAGGCCGGTGCGCGCATCGTCCACTTGTCCCCGCTCGACGGGATGCGAGCGCTATCCCATAAATTGAGCGACAGCGGCGCGCGCATTCTCGTCACCAGCGATCTTGCCGCGTTGTTGCCGACAGCGCTGAAATTTCTGGAAAAGGGATTGCTCGATCGCCTGATCGTTTGCGAGGACGACCGTTGGGGCGCGATCGGCAACCCGCATGCGCCGATCCCGGACCACCCCTCGATCGTGACCTTCGCAAAGTTCATCGAAGGCGCGGTAAAGCCGGCGCAATGGCCACGGATTTCGCCTGACGACGTCGCGCTGCTGCAATATACCGGCGGCACGACCGGCTTGCCGAAAGGCGCAATGCTCAGCCACGGCAATCTCACCTCCGCGGTTTCGATCTACGCTGTCTGGAGCAGCCCGGCGCGGCGCCAGCGCAACGCCATCGAGCGGGTGATCTGCGTGCTGCCGCTGTTTCATATCTATGCTCTTACGGTGATCATGCTGAGCAGCCTCGCGCATGGCAATCTGGTCTCGCTGCACCAGCGCTTCGACGTCGAGGCCGTGATGCGCGATATCGAGGTCAAGCGTGCAACCGTATTTCCCGGCGTACCCACGATGTGGATCGCGATCGCGAGCCTGCCTGATCTGGAAAGCCGTGACCTCTCCTCGCTGGTCAGTTGCGGATCGGGTGGCGCGCCGCTGCCGGTCGAGGTCGCCAGAATTTTCGAGCGCAAGACCAACATGAAGCTCAAGAGCGGCTGGGGCATGACCGAGACCTGCTCGCCCGGTACAGCCCATCCGCAGCAAGGACCGGACAAGCCCGGCTCGATTGGATTGATGCTGCCCGGCATCGAAATGGACGTGGTCGCGCTCGACGATCCCGCCAAGACATTGCCGCCCGGCGAGGTTGGCGAAATCCGCATCAAGGGCCCCAACGTCACCAAAGGTTACTGGAACCGGCCGCAAGAAACTGCGCAAGCCTTTGTTGGCGATCGCTTCCTGACCGGGGACATCGGTTACATGGATGAAGACGGCTACTTCTACCTGGTCGATCGCAAGAAGGATATGATCATCTCCGGCGGCTTCAACGTCTATCCGCAGATGATCGAGCAGGCGATCTACGAACATCCTGCCGTGGAGGAAGTGATCGTCATCGGCATCCCCGACGATTACCGCGGCGAAGCGGCGAAAGCCTTCATCAAGCTGCGTCCGGGCAGCCCGGCCTTTTCGCTGGATGACCTCAAGGCCTTTCTTGCCGGCAAGCTCGGCAGGCATGAAATTCCCGCCGCACTCGAATTCGCCACGGAGCTGCCGCGCACGCCGGTCGGCAAGCTCTCGCGCCACGAACTGCGCAACCAGCAGTCTATGTCCCAACCCGCGCCGCCCCATCAACAGCAACTCGCAACAGGAGGTCGTTCATGACCGACGCCGTAATCGTATCCACCGCCCGTACCCCGATCGGCAAGGCCTATCGCGGCGCGCTCAACGCCACGGAAGGTGCAACCCTGCTCGGCCATGCCATCGGCCAGGCGGTCGCTCGCGCCAAGGTCGATCCCAAGGAGGTCGAAGACGTGGTGATGGGCGCGGCGCTGCAGCAGGGCACGACCGGCGGCAACATCGCGCGCAAGGCGCTGCTGCGCGCGGGCCTTCCGGTCACCGTCGGCGGCACCACCATCGACCGGCAATGCGCCTCCGGGCTGCAGGCGATTGCGCTGGCGGCGCGCTCGGTGATTTTCGACGGCGTAGAGATCGCGGTCGGCGGCGGCGGTGAATCCATCAGCCTGGTACAGAACGACCACGCCAACAAATTCCACACCCAGGATCCCGCATTGTTGAAGATCAAGGGCGAGGTCTACATGCCGATGATCGACACCGCCGAAGTGGTGGCCAAGCGTTACGGCATTTCCCGCGAACGGCAGGACGAATATTCGCTGGAATCCCAGCGTCGCGTCGCCGCCGCGCAACAAGGCGGCAAGTTCAACGACGAACTGGCCTCGATCACCACGATGATGGGTGTTGCCGACAAGGCGACCGGCGAAATCTCGCTCAAGGAAGTCACGCTATCGAAGGACGAGGGTCCGCGGCCGGATACCTCGGCCGAGGGGCTCGCCGGGCTCAAGCCCGTGCGCGGCGAAGGTTTCACGATCACCGCCGGCAACGCCAGCCAGTTGTCGGACGGCGCCAGCGCGTCCGTGATCATGAGCGACAAGGAGGCCTCCCGGCGCGGGCTGAAGCCGCTCGGCATCTTCCGCGGCTTCGTCGCCGCCGGCTGCGAGCCGGATGAGATGGGCATCGGCCCCGTCTTTGCCGTGCCGCGGCTACTCAAGCGTCATGGGCTTAGGGTCGAAGACATCGACCTTTGGGAGCTGAACGAGGCCTTTGCCGTGCAGGTGATCTATTGTCGCGACAAGCTCGGCATCGACCCGGAGAAGCTGAACGTCGACGGCGGCGCGATCGCGGTCGGCCATCCCTACGGCATGTCGGGTGCGCGGCTCACCGGCCACGCCCTGATCGAAGGCCGTCGTCGCAAGGCCAAATATGCCGTGGTGACCATGTGTGTCGGCGGCGGCATGGGCGCGGCCGGGTTGTTCGAGGTGGTGCATTGATGACAAGGAAACAGGCGAGTCGCAGACGAGTCTCACCTTTCCCGATGGGAGAGGGAGCGCAGTTTCCGCGGGGATAGAGCTTCGACCATTTAATACGGGAGAAATCCGATGGATCTCGCATTCAGCAAGGAAGAAACGGCATTTCGTGACGAGGTGCGCGCTTTCTTCAGGGACAACGTGCCGCCCGCGACGCGGCAGAAACTGGTCGAGGGCCGCCATCTTTCCAAGGAGGAGATGGTCGCGTGGTGGCGCATCCTCAACAAAAAGGGCTGGGGCGTTTCGCACTGGCCCAAGGAATATGGCGGAACCGGATGGAGTTCGGTGCAGCATTACATCTTCAATGAAGAGCTGCAGATGCACCCGGCGCCGGCGCCGCTCGCCTTCGGCGTCAGCATGGTCGGCCCGGTCATCTACACCTTCGGCAACGAGGCGCAGAAGAAATACTATCTTCCGCGCATCGCCAATGTCGACGACTGGTGGTGCCAGGGATTTTCGGAACCCGGCTCCGGCTCCGATCTTGCCTCGCTCAAGACCAAGGCCGAGCGCAAGGGCGACAAATATGTCATCAATGGCCAGAAGACCTGGACTACGCTTGCGCAGCATGCCGACATGATCTTCAACCTGTGCCGCACCGACCCCGCGGCCAAGAAGCAGAGCGGCATTTCCTTCATTCTGATGGATATGAAATCGAAGGGCATCACGGTGCGTCCGATCCAGACCATCGACGGCGGCCACGAGGTCAACGAGGTATTCCTCGACGACGTCGAGGTGCCCGTTGAAAATCTGGTGGGCGAGGAGAACAAGGGCTGGGACTATGCGAAATTCCTGCTCGGCAACGAACGCACCGGCATTGCCCGGGTCGGCGGTTCCAAGGAGCGCATTCGCCGCATCAAGGACCTCGCCTCCAAGGTCGAAGCCGGCGGCAGGCCCGTGATGGAAGACCAGGGCTTCCGCGAAAAATTGGCCGCTGTCGAGATCGAGCTCAAGGCGCTCGAATTGACCCAGCTTCGCGTCGTGGCCGATGAAGGCAAGCACGGCAAGGGCAAGCCGAACCCGGCGTCGTCGGTTTTGAAGATCAAGGGTTCGGAAATCCAGCAGGCGACCACCGAACTCCTGATGGAGGTGATCGGGCCGTTTGCCGCGCCTTACGACATTCATGGCGACGACGGCTCCAACGAGACGATGGATTGGACCGCGCAGATCGCGCCAAGCTATTTCAACAACCGCAAGGTCTCGATCTACGGCGGGTCGAACGAGATCCAGCGCAACATCATCACCAAGGCCGTGCTGGGGTTGTGAGATTGAAAGCTCTACGCGGCTCTATACGCCGGCGTCATGGCCGGGCTTGACCCGGCCATCCACGTCTTGGCCGAAAGCAGAAAAAGGCGTCGATGCCCGGGGATCAAGCCCGGGTATGACCGAGACTTTGGATACCGGGAGAGTAGTAAAATGGATTTCGATTTGTCGGAGGAGCAGAGGCTCCTCAAGGAAAGCGTCGATGGACTTCTCGGCAGCGCCTATGATTTCGACTCACGCAAGAAATACATGAAAGAGAAGGGCGGCTGGAGCAAAAACATCTGGGGCAAGTTTGCCGAACAGGGCCTGCTCGGCTTGCCGTTTGCGGAGGACGACGGCGGCTTCGGGGCCGGCGCGGTCGAAACCATGATCGTGATGGAAGCGCTCGGCAGGGCGCTGGTGCTGGAGCCTTATTTGCCGACGGTGGTGATCGGCGGCGGCTTCCTGCGCCACGGCGGCTCAGTAGCGCAGAAGCAGGCGCTCATTCCCGGCATCATCGAAGGCGACAGAACATTCGCCTTCGCCCAGCTTGAGAAGAACTCGCGCTACGACCTTGCGGACGTCACCACCTCAGCCAAGAAAAAGGGCGAAGGGTGGGTGATCGACGGCGAGAAATTCGTCGTGCTCAACGGCGAGCAGGCTTCCACCCTGATCGTCACCGCACGCACCAAAGGCGCCCCGCAGGATCGCAGCGGCACCGGCGTGTTCCTGGTGCCGGCGGGCGCCAAGGGGGTAGCGAAAAAGGGATACCCCACCCAGGACGGCCTGCATGCCGCCGACATCACCTTCACCGGCGTCGAGGTCGGCAGCGATGCGGTCATTGGCGACCCCGAGAATGCCCTGCCCCTGATCGAGCGCGTGGTCGATGAGGCGCGTACCGCGCTGTGTGCCGAGGCGGTGGGCCTGATGGACGAATCGCTGCAAGCGACCGTGGAATATCTGAAGACACGCAAGCAATTCGGCGTGCCGATCGGCAGCTTCCAGACCCTGCAGCACCGTGCCGCCGATATGTTTGTCGCGGTCGAACAGGCCCGCAGCATGTCGATGTTTGCGACCATGGCTTGCGATTTCGACGACGCCGAGGCGCGGGCCACCGCCGTCGCTGCCGCCAAGGTGCAGATCGGCAAATCCGGCAAATATGTCGGCCAGCAGTCGATCCAGTTGCATGGCGGCATCGGCATGACCATGGAGGCCAAGATCGGTCATTATTTCAAGCGCCTGACCATGATCGAGAACACGTTCGGCGATACGGACTATCATTTGCGCCGCGTCACCGAGGGCGGCGGGCTGGCGTAGCGCGAGGCGTCGTTGCGAGCAGGCGGGTCCGCGCAAAGCGCGGCCCGGTGACAGGCTCCGCGAAGCAATCCAGAGCTGCACAAGTGCCGGATTGCTTCGGAGCTTTCGCTCCTCGCAACGACGAGGAGAGAGGAAACATCAATGCAAAACACCCCCTTCGACCTCACCGGCCGGGTTGCCGTCATCACCGGCTCCAGCGTGGCATCGGCCGCGCCTCGGCCGAGCTTCTGGCCAGGCTTGGCGCGAAAGTGGTGATCTCCAGCCGCAAGGCCGAACCTTGCGAGCAAGTTGCGCAGGCCATTCGCAAGACCGGTGGCGAGGCGCATGTCATCCCCTGCAACATCTCGCGCCGCGAAGAGGTCGAGGCGCTGATCGAAGGCGCCACGAAGCATTACGGCAAAATCGACATTCTGGTCTGTAACGCCGCGGTGAACCCCTATTACGGCCCGCTGCTCGACATCAAGGATGACGCCTTCGACAAGATCATGAGCGCCAACGTCAAGAGCAATCTGTGGCTCTGTTCGCTGGCGATCCCGCCAATGGCCGAGCGCGGCAAGGGGTCGGTCGTCATCATCTCCTCGATCGGCGGATTGCGCGGCTCGACCGTGATCGGCGCCTACGGAATTTCCAAGGCGGCGGATTTTGCGCTGTGCCGAAGCCTCGCCGGCGAATGGGGGCCGAAGGGCGTGCGCGTCAACTGCGTCGCGCCAGGCCTGGTCAAGACCGATTTCGCCCGCGCCCTGTGGGAGGACCCGGAGCGGCTGAAGCGCCGCTGCGAAACCACGCCGCTGCGGCGCATCGGCGAGGCGGACGAAATCGCCGGCGCGGTCGCCTATCTCGGCTCGGATGCATCGAGCTTTATGACGGGCCAGACCATCGTCATCGACGGCGGGGTAACGACGGCCGCGGTGTAGGAACGGCTGGGATTTGTTTGGAAAGACCTTCCTGTTGCGCCGCAAACACATCAGCACAGGTTAAGAGCCGAGCGAGAAAGGTCGTAATCGGGCGCAGCAATTGAAACCAAAATCCGTCTCGGGCGTTCCAACGCTTGAAAAGGAACCGTCATGAACGAACCGCGAAGCCCACAAAACGGCTGGAGCTGGTGGTACCTTTTGTTCATCATCCAGTTCGTCGCGGTGCTGTGGCCGCCCTTCTACAACAAGGCCGAGCCGACAATGGCGGGTATGCCGTTCTTTTACTGGTATCAACTGCTTTGGGTCATCATCGGCGCCATCTTGACCGCGATCGTCTATTTCGTCACGGAGGCCGAAGCCCATAACCGTTAAGGACATGGTCCTCGAATGACGGGTGCGCCGCTTTGGGGGCGGACCTTGAGGAGGTGCTTCCGATGGGCGAGGTGAACTGGGTCGCCTTGATCGTCTTCGTGGCGCTGTTCGCCTTCATCACCTGGCTCGGCTTCGCCGCCGCCAATTGGCGCAAGGGCGATCTCGACCTGCTGCATGAGTGGGGGCTCGGCGGCCGGCGCTTCGGCACCGTCATCTCCTGGTTTCTGATCGGCGGCGATCTCTATACTGCCTACACCTTTGTCGCCGTTCCGGCGCTGGCATTCGGGGCCGGCGCGGTGGCGTTCTTCGCGGTGCCTTATACGATCGTCGCCTATCCCATTTTGTTTCTGGCGTTTCCGCGGCTCTGGTACGTCTGCCACAAGCACGGCTACATCACGGCCGCCGATTTCGTCCGCGGCCGTTTCGGCAATCGCTGGCTCGCACTTGCGGTGACCATCACAGGCATCGTCGCCACCATGCCCTATATCGCGCTGCAACTCGTCGGCATCCAGGTGGTGATCGGCGCGCTCGGCATCTCGGGAACGGGCTTCACGTCCGACCTTCCACTGATCATCGCCTTCGTCATCCTGGCCGCGTTCACCTATTCGAGCGGCCTGCGCGCGCCGGCCTCCATCGCCATCGTCAAGGACATCCTGATCTACATCACCGCGTTCACCGCGATCATCGCCATTCCGATCGAGCTCGGCGGCTTTGCGAAGATCTTCGCCGCCGTGCCGCCGGCCAAGCTGCTGCTGGCGTCGCCCGGCGCCAACACCACCGGCGCTTATAGCGCCTACGCGACGCTTGCGCTTGGCTCGGCGCTGGCGCTGTTTCTCTATCCGCATTCGATCACCGGCATCTTGAGCGCGAACGGCGGGCACGCCATCCGCCGCAACGCCGCGCTGCTGCCGGCCTATTCGTTCATGCTCGGGCTGCTGGCATTGTTCGGATTTTTCGCGATCGCCGCCGGCGTGAGCACCGATCCGCGATTTGCCGCCGGCTTCAAGGAATTCGGCAACAATTTTGCGGTGCCTGCCCTGTTTTTGCATTCGTTCCCGTCGTGGTTTGTCGGCATCGCCTTTGCCGCGATCGGGATTGGCGCGCTGGTGCCGGCCGCGATCATGTCGATCGCCGCGGCCAATCTTTATACCCGCAACATCCATCGCGAATTCATCAATCGCAATCCGACCGACAAGCAGGAAGCGCAGATGGCCAAATGGGTCTCGCTGATCGTCAAGGCCGGCGCGCTGGTATTCATTCTGTTCGTGCCGACCCAATACGCCATCTATCTGCAGCTCTTGGGCGGGATCTGGATCATTCAGACCCTGCCTGCAGTGATGCTGGGGGCCTATACCCGCTGGTTCAACGATTGGGCGCTGCTTGTCGGCTGGGCGGCCGGCACAGTGGCCGGCACCGCGATGGCAATCGCGGCGAAGCTGACGCCGACTTATCCGCTAGTGATCGGGGCCCATATCTTTCCCGGCTACAGTGCGTTCTACACCGTTATCCTCAACCTGGTGATCGCCATTATCCTGACGCCCGTGTTCAACGCGATCGCTGCCCGCCGTGGGCCGATGGACGAGACGGTGGCGGCGGACTATTTTGCGTGAGCGTTGCCTTTCGCTGCGGCCTGCTCCCTCGCCCCGCAAGTGGGGCGAGGTGAACAAGGCAGCGCCAGTCGCCATATTGACGAACGGCCTGCGATCCGCTTGCCTTGGCGTAACCGGTTTTTCCCAGGAAGCAACACCAGGAAAAATTCATGTCCTTTGTGCTAGCCATCGATCAGGGCACCACGTCCTCGCGCGCGATCGTGTTCGGCGCCGACACCTCGATCGCCGCGGTCGCGCAGGCCGAGTTTCCGCAGCATTTTCCGGCATCGGGCTGGGTCGAGCACGAGCCGGAGGACATCTGGAATTCCACCATTGCCACCTGCCGGCAGGCGCTGAGCAAGGCGAGCTCAAGCGCCAAGGACATTGCGGCGATCGGAATCACCAACCAGCGCGAAACCACCGTGGTGTGGGACCGCGTCACCGGAAAGGCCGTGCATCGGGCCATCGTCTGGCAGGACCGCCGCACCGCCGAGGTCTGCGCCAAGCTGAAAAGCGATGGCATCGAATCGATGATCGCGCAAACCACCGGCCTGATCATCGATCCCTATTTCTCCGGCACGAAAGTGGCCTGGATTCTCGATCACGTGCCCGGCGCACGGGCGCGCGCGGAAGCAGGCGAATTGCTGTTCGGCACCGTCGATTGTTACCTGCTGTGGCGTCTCACCGGCGGGGCGGTCCACGCCACCGATGCCACCAACGCCTCGCGCACGCTGCTGTTCAATATTCACAGCGGGGAGTGGGATGACGAGCTTCTGAAACTCCTGCGCGTGCCGCGCTCGATGCTGCCGCAGGTGAGGGATTCCTCGCACCATTTCGGCGAAAGCACGCCGGATCTGTTCGGCGGGGCGATCGCGATCCGCGGCATCGCCGGCGACCAGCAGTCCGCGACCATCGGGCAGGCCTGCTTCACGCCGGGCATGATCAAATCGACCTACGGCACCGGCTGCTTTGCCCTGCTCAACACCGGTGCTACGCCGGTCGCTTCGAAAAACAAGCTGCTCACCACGATCGCCTATCAGCTCGATGGAAAGCGCACCTACGCGCTCGAAGGCTCGATCTTCGTTGCCGGCTCCGCCGTGCAATGGCTGCGCGACGGGCTTGGCATGATCAAGCAAGCCGCCGACACCGGCCCGCTTGCCGACATGTCCGATCCCACGCAACAGGTCTATCTGGTGCCTGCCTTTGTCGGCCTTGGCGCGCCTTATTGGAATCCGCGCGTGCGCGGCGCGCTGTTCGGGCTCACGCGCAGCACGGGACCAGCCGAGTTGGCGCAGGCGGCGCTGGAGAGTGTCTGTTACCAGACGGTCGATCTATGGGAGGCGATGCGCGCCGATTGGCCGGAGGCCAAGGCTGCTCACGTCGTGCTGCGCGTCGACGGCGGCATGACGGCGTCCGACTGGACCCTGCAGCGGCTCGCGGATTTATTGAATGCGCCGGTCGATCGCCCGATGATCCAGGAAACCACCGCGCTCGGCGCGGCCTATCTTGCGGGGCTTTCGGCCGGCGTTTATCCGGAGCCGGCAAAATTCGCCGACAACTGGCGGCTCGAACGCCGCTTCAAGCCGGCGATGGATGCGGCCACGCGCGAGCGCAAGCTGAAAGGCTGGGCGCGCGCGGTGAAGGGTCTCTTGGCGAGCGATGAGGAGGAAAGGTAGCATTTTGATGCCAGCTAGCGCTGTGGTAGTATCGCCTCCGAAGGCCGTGGAGGGCCATGACGGTGGTAAATGCAAATTTCGTTTCCGATCGAATTTCTTGTTAACGGCACTCCGGTTTCACTTTCATCGCAAAATGCCAAGGCAAAGGAACGGTGGAAAGAACGCATCAAGTACGCCAGCTCACGCGCACTTCCAAACCCCCACTTCGCTTCCATAGAGCGGCATTCCATCACGATCTACTATTTCCCTGCCGAACCGATGCAGGGCGATGTGGATAATATCGTGAAATTGATCCTCGACGGCATGTCGGGACACGTCTATGTCGATGATCGACAGGTGGAACGTATCGTCGTTCAAAAGTTCGAGCCGGGAAATATCTTCAGCTTCTCAAAACCGACGGCTTTGATGATCGAGGCTTTAGGCGAAGGTAGGCCCATTCTATATATCCGTGTCTCAAGCGATCCCTTCGAGGAACTACGATGAGCATTGAAACGATCGAAAGCGTTGTGTTGGAGCGCTTGGTCCCTGACCTGCAATCGCAGGGCTACGATGTTTTCGTTCATCCCAGCAAGCAAATGGTGCCACCCTTCCTGAAGGGATTTGTTCCAGACGTCATTGCATTGCGCGATGACAGGAACCTTGTCATCGAAATCAAACACCGAAGGGCAGCCGCGGAGAAAGTCTTGAAGGATGTGGCCAAACGCTTCGAGGGGCAGGATCGCTGGGAGTTTCGTATCGTTTGGGCGAATCCCGAAGAGGCGCAGGAAGAACTGAAGCTTCAGAGCCGTGAGACGATCGCGGCGCACCTGAAGGAAATATCTCGACTGTTGGATGCTGGCTTCGTCGAGCCGGCAATGCTTCTGTGTTGGGCCGCACTTGAGGCAATTGGACGCAGGCTGATGGCAAAGGAATTTTCGCGCCCTCAAACGCCAGGGCGATTGATACAGAGTTTGGCCGCCGAAGGGTATATCACTCCCGATGAAGGAGACATCCTTCGTAGGCTGGCAGAGACACGAAATCGGTTCATTCATGGGGATTTGACCGTTGAGGTGAGCCGGCTGCAAGTCGAGGCATTCGTTGCAACCCTTTCGTCGTTGATCAGCAACATCAACACTTCGGAATTGCATTGAAATAAGGACGCCGTGATCCTCATCGGCCAATACGACTCTCCCTTCGTCCGCCGCGTCGCGATTGCGATGCGACTCTACGGTTTTGCCTTCGAGCACCGGCCATGGTCGACCTTCGGCGAGGGCGAGGCGATCGCGCCCTACAATCCGCTGCGCCGGGTGCCGACGCTGGTGCTGGACGATGGCGAGGCGCTAATCGAGAGCGCGGCGATCCTGGATTATCTCGATGAACTCGCAGGTTCCGAAAAGGCGATGATCGCGCGCGCTGGCCCGCAGCGCCGACGTGCGTTGAAAGTCATCGCGCTTGCCACCGGGCTTGGAGACAAGTCGGTCAGCCTCGTCTACGAACGCGTGCTGCGCAAGGATGACACGAGATCGAAAATCTGGGTCGAGCGTTGCGAGACCCAGATCGGCGGCGTGCTGGAGGTTTTGGAAAAGGAGCGCACGGGCATCACTTTGCCGTGGTGGTTCGGCGAGAGAATAGGCCACGCCGACATTGCGGTTGCCTGCGCGCTGCGCTTTACCACCGAGGCGCATCCGCATCTGTTCGATGCCGCCCGCTATCCGGCGCTGGCCGCACACGACGCGGCTTGCGAGGCGCTGGCTGTATTCAAAGAAATCTCGCAGGCGTTAAATCCGCCGAGCGGATAAGCCGCGTTCTTCCATCTCCTGGTGTGGATTTTAAGAGAAGCGTCATTGCGAGGAGCCTTGGCGACGAAGCAATCCATCTTTCCATTTATTAAGTTCTTGCTTCGCTTGCGCTCGCAATGACGGCCGGCCATCCAGGTCTTTGTCTCGGAAAAGAAACCAAGACGTGGATCACCGGGAAAGCCCGGTGATGACGGTAGTTGACAAGCCAGCCGCGCGCGTCGCTTCATCGGATGACAGCGCCGGTCGTTCCCATCCCTCCCCCGCGAGCGTGAGCGAGCAGTGGGGAGGGAAGGCCGAAGCGAAGCGAGGCCAGGGTGGGGGCCCTTTCTTGCACCGCCCACCCGACACGCCGTTCGCTTTCGCTCACGACGTGCCACCCTCCCCACGCGTTCCGCGGGGGAGGGATCAAGAGGTGACGCCGG
>Ga0163163_10003198_pt1 | contig 13882 bp, 12 predicted proteins | sample S65metaG_FD_119766 | JGI IMG/M metagenome (GOLD analysis project Ga0163163, IMG submission 119766) | Switchgrass rhizosphere microbial communities from Kellogg Biological Station, Michigan, USA - S6-5 metaG | ecosystem: Host-associated > Plants > Roots > Rhizosphere > Soil | place: USA... | reverse complement strand
CCGCTTTCGAACCTGAGGGTCTTCTCGATGGGGTCGAGACGCACGAGACGATGATCGAGCCGGAGATCGGACTCGCCGAGGAACCGCGTGAGGTAGGAGACGAACCCGCCGTGATTCGGATACCGAAAGCCCTCGATGTAATGGACGTCCGGTGTCGCGGGCGAGAGCGCACCCCGGATGACTTCCTCGAGGTCGGCCTGATACAGGCGTGGCCCGATCCAGTCGGTCGTCATGTTCTCGGCTGTCGTCGTGTGGAACTTCAGCCCGTACTCCATGGGGAACGTCTCCGCGAACGTGCGGCCGAAGCTTGCGACGAGCCAGTCGGCGTAGTTCCTCACCTCGCCCGACGCCGTGCTGCGCGTCTCGACGAAGTCGAGCACGATGCGGGTGACGAGGTCGGCCGGCAGACCGTAGAGGTTGCACTGGGCCGGGTGCTTGATCCAGTGCCCCTGCCAGTAGTTGTTCACATTCGTCCTGAACTCGCGATAGTCCCCGTCGACGCTCGCGGCGAAGAGCTCCTTGATCCGGTCGTCCTTCGTGAACGAGATGTGCGGTCCCTCGTCGAACACCCAGCCACCGTCGAAGAGGTGTGACGCCGTGTGGCCGCCGTGGTAGGGCCGCATCTCGTACATCACCGACGAGAGACCCTCGGAGTGGAAACGGTGCGCTGCGCCGAAGCCGGCCATGCCCGATCCCAGGACTGCCAGCTTCATCGCCCGGCCAGCTCCTGCGATGCACGCACGTCCGACCACCACTCGATCGTTCGCTCGAGGCCCGAGTCGAGCCCGTGCGACGGCGTCCAGCCGACGACGTTCGTGAGGCGCCCGACGTCGGCGACGACCAGCGGCGCGTCGTTCGCGCGAGCGGGGATCGCGCCGAGCCGTATGAGGTCGGGTCGGTTCAGCTTGTCACCGATCGTGAGCACCAGGTCCTTCAAGGTGATCGGATTCCCACTTGCGATGTTGACCGGACCGACCACATCGCCGTCGAGGAGTACCACCAGAGCGTCTGCTGCGTCCTGGACATATAGGTAGTCGCGAACCTGCTCGCCGTGCGAGCACAACGCCTGCGCGTCGGCCAACAGGTTGCGGACGACCGACGAGACCAGGCGATCGGGATGCTCGCGCGGGCCATAGAGGAAGAAGATGCGCGGCCAGGCGCTCGCGAGCCCGCACGCTTCGGCGTACGCCGAGACGACCTCTCCCAGCGCCTTCTTGCACGACCCGTAGAGGGTGTCGGGCACGAGCGGCGTGACCTCCTCGGAGCAATAGCCGAAGCGCCAGTCGTACTCGTACGAGGAGCCGGCAGTGACGGCGCGCAGTCCGCCGGACGCGACGAACTCCTCGTACAGGGCCAGGCTCGTCCGCGTCCAGTCGAGGTTGACTGCAGCGTCGATAACCTTTCCCGGCGCGACGAACCATGCGAGATGGAGCAGATGCGTCGGTTCGACACTCGAGACGAGAGCCCCTCGCGCGGCGTCGTCCAGCAGGTTCGCCTGGTGCCAGGTGACACCCTCCAGCTCGAAAGGGATCCCTCGCGACGCGACCGCGTGCACGTCGTAGCCGCGGTCGACGAGCGGCTCGAGGACATGCGAGCCGATGAATCCCGACGCGCCGGTGACGAGCACCCGTTTCACGAGGCAGCCTCGGCCGTTGAGCCCTCGGTTCCGTTGCGAAGCGGCCACGATCGATCCTGCTCGGACACGACCTCGACCGCGACCGGCCAGGCGATCGAAAAGGCCGGATCGTCGTAGCGGACTCCGCCCGCGGCGTCGGGCGCATATGCGCGCGTGGTGAGATATCGCACCTCTGCCCCGTCGGTGAGCGTCAGGTACCCGTGCGCGCACCCCTCCGGCACGACGAGCATCCGACGATTGTCGGCGGCGAGCTCGACACCGGTCCAGCGCCCGGCCGAGTCCGAGCGCGAACGGAGGTCGAGTGCGACGTCCCAGACCGCCCCGCGCGTGCATCGCACGAGCTTCACCTCGGCGTGCGGTCGGCGCTGGAAGTGGAGGCCGCGCATCGTTCCGCGACGATGCGAGAACCCGACGTTCTCCTGGACGAACACCGCTTCGATGCCGTTCCGCGCGAACTCGTCGATGCAGTAGGAACGCGCGAAGAAGCCTCGATCGTCCTCGATGGGCTCGAGATCGACGACGAAGGCGCCCTCCACGTCGGTTTCCTCGAAGCGCACCTCGGTCAGCCTCCGCTGGCGTTGCCGAAATACGCCGAAAGGTCGCGCTCGACGAGTGCGAGAGCATCGTGGCCATCGGCGTAGAAGGCCCGGTACCACCGTGCCGATGCTCGGACGGCCTCCGCGACGCTCCAGCGGGAGGCCCAGGCGAGCTCCCGTCGCGCGAGCCCCGAGTCGAGGACGAGCGTACGCGTCTCCGTCAGCTCCGACGGTGCCAGATCCTGAACGGGCACCTCGCCCCCCCACTCCTGGAAGAACGCCTGGACGACATCACGAACGGTCCAGACGTCGCCGTCCGCAGGCCCGAAGTTCCAACCTCCGCCGTCGGCTCCCGACACGAGGCGCTCCGCGACCGCGAGATAGCCACTCACCGGCTCGAGCACGTGCTGCCAGGGCCGGATCGAGCCTGCATGGCGCAACTTCAGCGGCGTCCCGCTCGCGAGCGCGCGGGCGAGGTCCGGCACGAGCCGGTCGTCCGCCCAGTCTCCGCCGCCGATGACGTTTCCGGCGCGTGCAGTCGCGATCCGTGCTCCGCTCTCGGAGAAGAACGACTTCCGGAAGGCGGCAGTGACGAGCTCCGCGCACCCCTTGCTCGCCGAATAGGGGTCCGATCCGCCCATCGGATCGTCCTCTCGATATCCCCGGTCGAGCTCGCGGTTCTCGTAGCACTTGTCGCTCGTCACGATCACGCAGGCTTCGGCGCTCGGTGCACTCCGAAGCGCCTCGAGCACGTTCACCGTGCCCATGACGTTCGTCGCGAACGTCTCGACGGGCTCGCGATACGACTCGAGGACGAGCGTCTGGGCGGCGAGATGGAGGACGACATGCGGATCGAATGCGTGCATCGCGGTCGTGACGGCCCGCAGGTCGCGTACGTCGCCGTCGCGGTGTTCCACATGGCCACGCAGATTCGTGAGGTCGAAAAGGTTCGGCTCACTCGGCGGTGCCAGCGAATATCCCATCACGGTCGCACCCCACCCGAGGAGGACGCGGCAGAGCCAGGCACCCGTGAAGCCCGTATGCCCCGTCACGAAGACCCGCCGCCCTTGCCAGAGCGCCTTCGCCTGCGGCGTGGACGTCATCCCAGCGTCAGCTTCCGGCAGTGGAATGCCTCTGCGTATCCGCTTGCCGCCACCGCCTCGACCCCACGAAGACGCATGAGCCCGCGGAACGTCTCCTCGGTGAACCACGGCTTCGTCCGTTGACTCACGAACGATTCGAGGATCGTGCCGACCTTTCGCTCGACGTGCGAGAGGTCGAGCGGGACGTAGACGTTGGGACGCCCGAGGTCGCCGTCGAGCTTCGGGATCTCGTACTCGAGAATCAACTGATCGCGGAACGCCTGATACGTGAGCTCGGACAGGAGCCTGTGGTCCTGGTGCCGATCTGCCTCGTGGTGGGTGAAGACGGCGTCCGGTGCAGCATCGGAACCGAATGCGTCGAAGCGCTCTTTCAGCTCCGCCGCGACGTACGGAAAGTAGCGCTCCCGGAACGTCTCCACCTCGATGCGGCCATTCGCGCCGGCGCCGAGGAACGACTCGGCGCTCAACCGCGCCTCCGCAGCTCGGTCCGGCTCTCCACTGAAGACGACCCATCGAATCTCGAGCGCCGGATTCGACTCGAGGAGGCGGAGAATGGTCCCTCCGCAGCCGATCTCGATGTCGTCCGAATGCGCGCCGAGGCACAGCACGCTCGTCAGGCGGTCGGTCGGAAGCGCGATCACGCCGTCGAAGCTAGCTCAGATCTTCGGCGAGGGCGCGCTCCTCGTCCGCTCGAACCCACACCCGCCAGGGCCCGTTTCCCCTCTCGAGGAGCATCTCGAGGTTCTGCTTGTCCTTGAGCGTGTCCATCGGCGCCCAGAACCCTTCGTGGCGGAAAGCGGAAAGCTGGTCGGCAGCGATAAGACGCTCGAACGGCTGCTCGACGAGGTCCTCACCGACCTCCATGTAGTCGAACACGTCCTGGCGGAAGACGAAGAACCCCCCATTGATCCACACGTCCGACCGCGCGATGTCCTTCACGCCGGCGACGTTCTCGTCCTCGTCGAGCTCGACGACATGGAAGCTGTAGTTCGGTCGGACACACAGGAAGCTCGCGACCTTCTCCTGGCTGCGAAGGCGATCCACGACCGTCGGGAGATGTGCGTCGGTCAGCACGTCGCCGTAGTTCGCGAGGAAGTACTCGTCGCCCGCCACGTGTTGGCGCACCGCCTGAAGTCGTTCCCCGATCTTCGCGTGGATTCCCGTGTCGACGAAGGTGATGCGCCAGTCACGGATGTCGTGATCGAGCAGTTCGACGCGGCGGCCAACGTCGGAGAGCACGAAATCGTTCGAAAGGGCCTCGTTGTAATTGAGGAAGTAGTCCTTGATGACCTCGCCGCGGTAGCCGAGGCAGAGCACGAACTCGGTGTGCCCGTAATGGGCGTAGTACTTCATGACGTGCCAGACGAGCGGGCGGTCCCCGATCGGCACCATCGGCTTCGGCACGGACTCCGACGCCTCCCGCATGCGAAGACCCAGACCGCCGCAGAATAAGACGACCTTCACAACCGCACTCCCGTGTCCGTTGTCCCCAGAGCTCGCGCAGCGGAACTCGCGCGAGGCCTTGCTCATTGTAGGTCCGGACAGATCAACCGCAACCCTCGCGCCCCGTTCCACGTCGTCGCGCGTGCAGGCTCGGTGGAGCGGGTACCGAAACGTGAGCGAGCGCCCGAACCGTCCGTACAGTTGGAGACACCGACGCGGCTGAGTCGCGGCGGTCCGTGACCATGAGCGAACCCACCCAGTCAAGCCTTCCCGACATGGCCCTCCGGACGTTCCGCGGTCGCTCGCTCCGCATCTCGGCGCGAGGAGCGGTGCTCGGCTCGGTCGCCTCGGGCCTCGTCGGTCAGGCCGCGCTCGTCGTCACCGGCATCGTGACGACGCGAACCCTCGGCCCGACGGATCGCGGGTACCTCGCGCTCATCGTTCTCGTGCCGGTCGTCCTCATGCTCGTCGGAACGCTCGGCCTCCCAGTCGCGACGACGTACTACATCGCGAGCGATCCGCGTCGCGAAGGTTCGGTCCGGCACGCCATTCGGCTGCCGGTGGTCGGGCAGGTGATCGTCCTCACGGTCCTGCAGGCGTTCATCCTCTGGCTCCTCGTCAGCGGCGACCCGAAACGCGTTCACTGGGCCGCGATCGCCACCCTCCCTCTCCTCGCTGGCGCGCTGGCCGACGTCTACGGGAAGGCGATCCTCCAGGGCCAGGGGCGATACACGGCGTTCAACATCCTGCGGAACGGTGCGGTCGGGTTCTATCTCGTCGGCGTCGTGGCGCTCCTCGCCGCCGGCGAGACGGGAGTCGTGCAGTTCGCGATCGCGTGGGTCGCGGCCAGCATGCTGGCCGGTGTCCTGACGGCATCGGTCGCCCTGCGGCACAGGCCTCGGCCCGTCTCGTCCGAGGCGCGCGTCTCCCGGGGAGAGCTCCTTCGCTTCGGGCTCCGGGGATACCTCGTCTCACTCTCGCCGATCGCGACGTTCCGTCTGGATCAGGCAGTGATCGGGCTCTTCCTCGCACCGCGCGCACTCGGTCTCTACGTCGCGGCACTGTCGCTCACGAACCTGCCGGACATCATCGCGCGCGGCATCGGGATGATCGCGCTGCCCCAGGTCGCGCGCAGCGAGGACGCGCATCGCGAACAGGACATGCGTCGGTACCTCGGATTTTCCGTCGTCCTCACGGGCGCGGTGGTCCTGGTTCTGGAGATCCTCGCCGGGTGGCTCGTCCCGTTCTTCTTCGGCTCCGAGTTCGAGGACGCCGTCGTCATCACGAGAATCCTCCTTCTCGGCACGTTCTTCTGGGGTGTCAGGCGTGTGCTGACGGACATGACGAGCGGCAGCGGCCGGCCCGGGCTCGGAAGCCTCGCCGAGCTCATCTCGTGGCTCGCGGTCATCCCCGCCCTGGCGGTGCTGATGCCGTTGTGGGGTGTCGAAGGGGTCGCAGCAGCGATGGCGATCTCGTCGGCGGCGAGCCTCGTCGCGCTGCTGCTGCTCATGCGGTTCCACGTACGGGGCCCGTCGGAGCCCGCGCTTCCCGAACGACTGGGTGGCGTCGCGGAGCCCGTCGAGTGACCGGCGGCGTCGTTCCAGGGTCGATCGCCGTCCTTCAGACGACGATCCCCGACTATCGCGAGCGCTTCTTCGTCGCGCTGGGCGAGCGCCTCGGATCACGCCTGGTGCTCCTCGCCGGCGACGAGGACTGGTACTTCGAGCACAGCCCCCGCATGCCGTACGTCCACACCCGGAATCGTTTCGTCGCGCGAAGGCAGCTTCTCTGGCAGTCGGGCGCCCTTCGTCAGCTCGTGCGGGCGGACGTGGCTGTCGTCGGCCTGAACCCTCGCCTGCTCACCGCCTGGCTCGCTCTGGCCCTGCGCCGCCTCCTTCGTCGGCGAACGGTCGTGTGGGGTCACGCCTGGCCGCGCCAGGGCTCAACGAGCCCGACCGACCGCGTGCGCAACCTCATGCGTCGCCTCGCCGACACCGTGATCGTCTACACCGAGACCGAAGCTGTCGGCGTTCGAGCCGCTTCGCCTCGATCCGACGTCGTCGCGGCACCGAACGCGCTCTACCCCGAAGTCGACCTCGTCCCCGCAGAGCCGACCGACGGACGAACGGGCTCCATCGTCTTCGTCGGCCGGCTTACGGAGTCGAAGAAGCCTGGACTGCTTCTCGACGCGTTCCGGATCGCAGCGCCCGAGCTTCCTGCCGACGTGCGACTGACGTATGCGGGCGACGGGCCGCTCCGGGCGGAGCTCGAAGCCCGTGCGACGGGCAACGGCTTGCGGGGACGTGTGACGTTCCTCGGGCATGTGTCGTCGCTCGACGAACTGCGCCACATCTACGCGGATGCGATCGCATCGGCGTCTCCGGGATATGGCGGCCTTTCCGTCATCCAGAGCCTCGGGTTCGGCGTTCCCATGCTGATCGCGCGAGACGAGCCGCACGCACCGGAGATCGAGGCCGCGACCGAGAATCACAACGTGGTGATGTTCGAAGGCGATCGACCGGACGCGCTCGCCGACGCCCTCGTCAACGTCGTGATCGACCGCGAGCGCTGGCTCGCACGTCGGGCGGAGATCTCCGCGGAGATCCGCTCCCGCTACAGCATCGAGCAGATGGTCGATGCCTTCGTCCGAGGTCTTCGCATCGACGACAGGGTCGCAGCGTGAGCGCCGGCGACGCTCGCGTCGACAAGTGGTACCCCGAGCGGCGGTTCGGCGGCTTCACCCACGTCGACGGCACCGTCGTCTTCTACACGCGTGTGAACAGCCTGCTCGATCGCTCAACGGTCGTCTTGGACCTGGGATGCGGTCGAGGTGTGGCCGCCGAGGATCCAGTGCCGCTCCGCCGAGAACTGCAGGTGCTGCGAGGGAAGTGCGCACGGGTGCTCGGCGCCGACGTGGACCCGGCTGCGGCCGGCAACCCGAACATCGACGAGTTCCATCTGATCGCAGACGGCCGCGTCCCGGTGCCCGACGCCACTATCGGCCTGTGCCTGGCCGACTTCGTCGTCGAGCACGTACAGGACGTCGACGGTTTCTTCTCGGAGGCTGCCCGGGTGCTGGAGCCAGGCGGCTACCTCTGCATCCGCACGCCCAACACGTGGAGCTACATGGGTGTGGCGTCACGACTCGTGCCGACCCGACTCCACGCGCGCGTGCTCGGGCGAGTGCAGGCTGATCGCAAGGAGGAGGACATCTTCCCCACCGTCTACCGGTGCAACACCGCCCACAAGCTCGGAGCGGCGCTCGACCGGCACGGGTTCGAGGCCGTCGTCCAGACCCAGGAACCGGAGCCCGCGTACCTGTCGTTCTCCGGCGTCCTCTACGCACTCGGGGTCTTCCACCAGCGCCACGCGCCACGCCCGTTTCGCAGGATGCTCCTCGCATATGCGCAAAAACGGCGAACGTGAGGAGCGCCTCGGCGTCCGCCGGCGATCGTCGCAAATCGCTCAAACCTGATTACGATGCGCCTGGGGTGGGTGCGGCGTCTCGAGGATCTTTGACGAGCAGGCGATTGCCTGGGCTCGGCCTCGCGCTCGAGGCGAACGCCCGACGGTCGCTGAAGGCTGTCTCCTCCTTGGGACATGCGGCGCTCCGCGGCCTCGGCGTACGGCGCTTCGCGACGGAGATGATCGACGTCGACACGCTCCTCGAAGACGGCCCGCGCGAGGGCGTGTCGATTCAGCGCTCAACCCTCGAGGAGCCGCCGCGCGCGTTGCGCACACTCGCGCTCAGCGACGAGTTCCCGCCACTTCGGGGCGTGCAGACCACGATCTCTCTGCTGAACATCTCCGACCCCTCGTTCGCCTTGCGCAACGGATATCTCGTCGACGGCGAGCAGCGGATCGTCTACGAGAAGCACGTCCTCGGCTCGTTCAACTCCCTGCGAATCGCCCACGAGGCGCTGGAACAGCCCGAACGGATCGAAGGGACGGTCGCCTGGCTCTGGAACGCGACCAACTACGGCCACTGGCTTCTGTACGCCCTGTCGCTGGTCAAGTACTACCGCGATGCGCTCGGCGGCGATCCCGACTACTACTACGTGGGCTCGCCCGTCCGTGGCTATCAGGTCGAATCGCTCGAGATGCTCGGGATCGCGCGTGAGCGCATCCTCGCGCGTGCCGTGCAAGCGGATCGTCTCCTGGTGGCGATCCGCGATCGGGCGCTCGATTACGACTCGCAACTCTTCACCTTCGCCGGGCAGAGCCTCGCGCCGCCGGAGCGGCGGACCGAGATGCACACGAGCCGCAGACGGCTGTTCGTCAGCCGCGTGGGCGCGACGCACCGGCGGCTGCTGAACGAGGACGAGGCGGCCGAGGCGCTCGAGCGCGCTGCGCAGGTCGAGCTCGTCTCGACCGCCGGAATGTCCCTCGCTGACGAGATCGCGCTCTTCAGACAGGCCGAGCTCGTGGTCGGAGGGCACGGGGCGGGGTTGTCGAACCTCGTCTTCGCCCCGGCGGGAACCTCGATCGTCGACCTCGCGTCGTCGACGTACTGGGACTCCCTTTTCGCGCAAGCGTCCTCCGTCATGGGGCACTCGTACGCGCTCGTCCGTGGTCGAACCAGAGGCGTCCGATTCGGGGTGCCGGCATCGATGCACGACTTCGAGATCGACGTCGACAGGCTCGTCGAGGTCGTTCAGTCGGCTGTCGGTGCGCCTCGCCCGTCCGGAGTCGAACCCGCCGCCCTCACGTGATCCGGGCGGTGCTGGGGACCTTCCGTCGGAAGGACGAAGCGCCGCCGCCCTGGAGTTTCATCGTCGCCGTGCTCGTCGGGGGGCTCATCGCACGCCTGGTGGCGATCGCCGCGTACCGTTACGGCGGAGACGACCTGACGGTCTACACGTACTTCTCGCGATTGCTGCTGAACGGTCAGAACCCGTTCGACGCACCCGAGGCGGGCGCCGTCGATCCCGTCTATGCCGACAACCCGACAGGCGAACTCGGACTGTTCGCTGCCGTGTTGCAGATCTACGACTCGCGCACCGCCCTGCGCCTCTTCTTCGTCGTCGCCGATCTCACCACGGTGCTCACCGTGGCATTTCTCTTCCGGCGCCCGACGTGGTGGCGCGCTCACTTGATGCTGCTCCTCGCGTTCAACCCCTTCATCCTCGTCCGCTGGCACTTCTACGGCGCGGACAAGACGGTCCTGTTCCTGTGGATCACGCTCCTGATCGCGTTCCTCGAACAGGAACGCCATGCCCTGGCCTGGACGGCGACGACGATCCTCGGGATCTTGAAGTGGATGTCCGCGTACATCGTGCTGCCGCTCGCCGCATTCACCGCCTCGCGGCGAGGCCCCGGTCGCGCACTGCTCGCCGTCGCACTGAGCTTCCTCGCCGTCGCCGTAACGACTATCCCGTTCTTTCCCGACTCGCTCGATCCGTGGCACCACCGCCAGGATCGGCTCGATCACCGGCCGGATCACGAGAGCGTCACGCGGCTCCTCGATGCCGTCGGCCTGTGGGACCCGCTCATCGTGAAGATCTTCGTTCCCGCAGCCCTGATCGCGATCTTCGTCCTCTTCGTCGTGGATCGCATCGACATTCGCGAGGCCGTCGTCCTCTCGCTCGCCGCGTCGCTGATCCTGTTGCCGGACATCACGAGGACGGAGTTCATCGCTGTCCCGTTCCTGCTGATCATGCGCCTGACGCGACGGCGCCTCGCGGCGATCTGGGTCGCCGCCGCGCTCTCGGCGGTTGCGACCGTGGGTGCGTCGAACAAGGCAAGCACGCTCCCGTTCAGCTCGATCCTCGAGCGCCTGTTCGACAGCACGGAGTACGAAGGCTCGCTCTTCTACGTCTTCGTCATCAACCTCTTCCTCTTCGTCGTGATCGCGCTGTACGCGGCGGATCGGCTGCGCGGTCGCGTCGACGTCGAGCTTTCTCATGACCTCCGGTTCCATCCGCCCGGTGGCGCGGCGCGTCGCCCGGATCCGACGGTGGCCGCGGCGCTCGACTAAACGGAAGTGCGCTCGGCGGCGCGTTCGTACACCGAGACGACCGCAGCGGTGTGCGCGGCACGCGAGAACGTCGACTCCGAGGCATGGATGCCTGCCTGGGAGCACTCGCGCCAGCGCGCCGTGTCCGCGAGCAGCGTCCGGCTGGCGGACGCGAGGAGTCGCGGATCCGTCTCGACGGTGAGGCCCGCACCGGCGGTCGTCACGTACTCGGCGAGGCCGCCCCGGCGGTAGGCGACGATCGGCGTCCCTGCTTTCATCGCCTCGAGCGCCGCAAGCGCGCCTGGCTCCTCCCACCTCGATGGGATGACCACGAGCCGTGCAGAGCGGACGGCTTCCGTCACGGACGCAGAGTCGAGGTGTCCCCTGAAGTCGACGTTTTCGAGACTGCCGGCGTCGGTCTCGACCTGTTCGCGCAGTGGGCCACGACCGGCGATGACGACGTTCTGGTCAGGCATCATCCGAGCCAACTCGAGGACGTCGAGCACCCCTTTCTCCTCGGAGAGCGCCCCGAAGAAGAGAACCCCGTCTCGACGCTCGATGGGCAAGGGTGGACCGCTCGAGTCGAGTTCCGCGAAGTTCGGGATCACGGTCGCCCGAATTCCTCGTCGGCGATGCTCCCGCGCGACGAAGTCCGACACCGCGATCCACTCGGTCACGACGGGCGCGTGCAGGAGCCGTCGGACGGCGTAGGTGCAGCCGTTCAGCAGCCCGTACGAGACGCGCTGCTCGTGCCGGTCGAAGGCGCCGCCCTCGGGATCGAACGGATTCGCGGACAGGAACTCGTAGTCGTGGAGCGTCTGGACGATCGGCAAGCCGCGTCGGCGGGCGACGCGGATCGACGAGACGGAGAGCTGCGGGTAGAGCCGGTGCGCATGGACGACGTCGGGCCGAAAGTGGTCGACCAACTCCTCCATCGCACGGGCGGCGGCCGCATTCCAGAACGCCTCGCGGACCACGCGGGCGCGTGCACGCACCGAGAGCGCGTCGCGCGTCTCGTGCGTGACGGTCGTCGGGACGAAGACCCCGCGCTGTTCAGTGTTCGCGGAGCTCTCCATTGCGAGAAACGCAACCTGGTGTCCCTCCTCGCGAAGCGCCGACGCGAGCGACATGCATTGCTTGTCCGCGCCACCGATGACGCGGGCGTACTTGTTCACCATGAGCACTCGCATCGCGAGATGTGGCTACGAGGTGCGTGGTGATCCGTATACGACTGGACGCTGCCGCGGCGCTACGCGCTGCCGTTCGACGAGGCCCATCCGTACCTGCTGTGCTCGAACCGCGACGAGCAGTGCAGTCGCGAACCAGCCGTAGCGCACGAACAGGATCGGCTCTCCCATCGCGAAGACGATGAAGCAGACCACGGATGCGAGCAGGGCCGCGAGCAGCGATCGATCCCGGGCGGCGGCGAGTCTCAGGGTGGCAAGCCCGCAGGTGAACGCGCCGTAGAGCATCAGAACCACTCCGACAAGACCGAGGATGCCGGCTGACAGCCACGGGCTGAGGATGATGTTGTGGACTCCGTGCGCCGTGCCCAGGACGTTCTCGATGCTCTTCTCGTCGAACCCGACGCCGACGAGCGGTTGCTCGTGGATGCGTTCCCATGCTTCGCGATATCCGTCGAGCCGCGTGTACAGCGTTCCACCGGTTCCCTGCGCAGCCTCCTGAGCCGACGTCACGCGATTGATGCGCTCGACCGGAGAAGGCGCATTCGTGACTCCTGTCGCAGTCATGAGGACGAAGGCGGATCCCGCCACGGCGCCGATGCCCACGACGAGACGCAGGCTGACGCCGCGCAGCGCCAGCCAGAACACGGTTGCCACGCTCGCGCCTAGCATGCCGCCGACGGATCCGGAGAGAAGGAGCCCGGCGACGATCAGGGCCGTCGACGCGAGTCCGACGAGCTTCTGCCACGACCTCGGTGAATCGAGTGCGACCATGAGCGCCGGGACGAAAGCCGTGGCCGCCAGGCCGCCGAGGTTGTTGTAGGCCGGAGTGAACCCGGTCATGCGCCCGTATGCGAGATCTCCTCCGGGTATGACGTCACCGTAGAAGAACTGGGCGACCGCGCCGCTCGAGCACAACGCAGCCGAGCTCACCCAGGCGACGACGGCGTTGCGGACGTGCCCGATCGTCTCGAGCAGCACGGTCCCGAGCCAGAACCACACGAGGGTGAGGTAGCCGACCCGGATCACGACGAGCAATGACTGCGACGCATCGGCCGCATTGGTGGTCGAGATCAACCCCCCCACCGCGAACAGGAGCACACCGACGGTGATCACACCCGGCACGAGGTAATCACGTCGGATGTCTTGCACCGTGGTCACGATCACGACGAGGACGAGCGAGAGCAGGAAGACCCAGTCCGAGACGGTGAAGCCGGCCGCAGGCCTGATGGTCAGGAAGCCGATCGCCGCGGCCCCGACGTAGTAGAGCGCACGTGCGAGCCTGAGTCGCCCATCGGGGGTGGCCTCGGGGGTCGCTTCCGTGCGCTCGCTCGCGTCGTCGCCGAGACGAAAAGCCACCACCCGCACGGCCGCGAGCGCGAACACGCCGATCGCGGCCACCACGAGGACGACCGAGACCTGCCACGGAATGAACGCGATCAGGACGCCCACGAGCGCCGCGAACAGGACGACCCCCAAGCGTGTGGCGGTGACGCTCGAGCGACCTCTCATCGTCTCATCATCGTCGTCATCGTGTCATCGCAACGCCCGTGCGCAGATCCAGGCGTCGCCCCTGGAATTCGCGACGAGAGGAAGGATGCCTGTCCGCTTCGTCTAGTTGCCCGACGCCGTGTAGTGCGCCTGCACCCGAGCTGCCGAGAGCGCCGTCGGGTAGAGGGCGAGCTCGTCGATCGTGACGGTCGAGGTCGTGTCGGTGCGGCCGGTGAAGAAGCCGGCGCTCGTGTTCAGGGCGAGTGCGCCGACGGTCTTCGTCGCGACCTGCGCGCCGTTGACGTACAGACGCATGACGTTGCCGTCGTAGGTGCCGACAGCGTGGTAGGTCGTATTCGCGCTAAGCGGGCTCGAGACGACGACCTGCTGCGTTCCGCCCGACTGCCAGAGGCCGAAGTTGAGCGAGCCCCCGGCGTTCAACCACATCGCCCAGCCGTTCCCGCCGGTAGCACCGTAGCCGTGGTTGACGAGGTCGATCGAGTTCGCGAAGCCGGCCGCCTTGAACCACACCT
>Ga0163163_10003196_pt1 | contig 13886 bp, 13 predicted proteins | sample S65metaG_FD_119766 | JGI IMG/M metagenome (GOLD analysis project Ga0163163, IMG submission 119766) | Switchgrass rhizosphere microbial communities from Kellogg Biological Station, Michigan, USA - S6-5 metaG | ecosystem: Host-associated > Plants > Roots > Rhizosphere > Soil | place: USA... | reverse complement strand
CTAAGTTAATTAATATTCACACATTTTTATTCCCTTTACGATCGCTTTTTCAACTGGGCAAAGCTGTTCTACAGGCTGATTTATATTAAAATCTTTCTTTGGCAGCAAGGGAGGTTGTGCCATAAATCTGGGCATTGATCCAGCGTGGTTCTGTGCTGTATGAACGATAAATGGATGGCATAAATAAACGGTTCCTGCTTTTCCGGTCGCAGCTGCTTCTTTAAGTTTTGGAAGTGAATCAAGCTTGCGAGCCAATTCCATAAAGGAAAGTCCTTTCTCCCCTTCAGGCTCGAGGATCTTTGCAACACCCAAATGCGAACCGATTTTAATAACCGTAGGCGCATCCAATTCAGTAACGTCAGAAAACAGAAATAACATCAATAAAACTCTGCCTTTTGAATTGATGTTGATCCGCCAGTCAAAATAATTATTGATATCTTCTCCCGGGAAGCTTGCATCAACATGCCAGCCCATATCACCGGCAAGTTCGCTGGTTGGAAATCGTATCGGAAATGTTCCCAAAGTTTGTCTCGGTAGCCAATTGCCCTTTCCTGCTAATTGATCGAAGGCGTTATGAAGAATGTCGGTATTGGCTGCTTTTTTGAATGGCTCGGATCCTATTTCACCGATCCTGATAACCGGAAATTTCCAGGTTTTTGGATTGTCGGGATCGCATTGGGTAGCTTCCCATAAAAGGGCACGACACTCATCTGCAATTTCTGTAGAGAAGGCATTTTCTATTTTGATGAATCCCTGCTCAATGAAATTGTCGATTTGGTTGGTTGTAAGTGTTCCCATAGTACACTACTTAAAATGTAAATTTATTTCGAGTGTAGTTTAAACCGTTTGTCTAATCTTCATGTCCGGTTTCGGAAAATGCGCTTCTTTTGACTCATGACAGGTACATGTCTCGGCGGCATAAATCATCTTTTGTGACATAAAAAAAGCGAGTCTTTTGTGAAGACTCGCTTTGTAAATTAACTCTGTTTCAAAATAAGACTGACTTGCAATGTTCTTATGCCGGCACACTTACATTCACGGGCAGTGAAACAGTAATGGGGTCAAGCACAGTGTGTTTCTCTTTGGCAAGTTTTTCCATTATCTCCTTGTTGTTCATTACAGCTTGCATTGCGTCAAAATCAAAAACGTCTGCAACTAAGACAACTGAGCTTGGATCGTTTACATCCTGGAATGTTTCGAATCCCGATGCAAATTTTGAGAACAATTCTACGCGGTCCTGGTGTCCTTTTAGCCATGTGTCAAAATTTCCAACCCTATGGCGTATTACAACTGTTGGCATTTTAAAAAATTTAGTGTTATTGCTTACTCTAAACAGTTTTCAGCATCCCTGGCCTGATGACTTATTTAGTGTCGTTTTCGGCTTTGACGACTGGATGGCAAGTCCGAGTTGCCTTTTGATTTGTTTAAAAATCATGGGCACCTAAATTAAGTATTTTGCGAACGAATAATTCCGAAATGACGAAAAGCTTAAAGGAAAATTAATCCATCCTAATTATTTCCAACGATGAGGTTAATGTGCAATTTACTGGAAAACTTACTGCAAACAACTATTTTCTTCGAGATCACTAAAGTTGCTTTAAATATTTTATCCATTCCATATGGTAACCCTGCATTTCATATACTGAACGGGCACGCCTGTTCTCTTCAAAGACATTTAGTGTTATCCAACGGACTTTGTTTTCAATTGCCCATTCGTCTGCTTTCTGCAATAATAATTTACCTACACCTTTTCCTTCTGATTCTTTAGTGACGACAATATCATTCACATGCGCATGCTTTTCGCCAGTATAGTAATCCTTTAATAATACGACACGCATAAAGCCGCACGGTCGGCCTTCGGCATCCATGGCTATAAAGACACAATCTTCAGGATCGTCTTTTATTAAAGCCTTTGTGATGTGCTGTATGTCTGCCTGAACCATTTTATCCTTTTCATTCGCCCTCCATCCAGGCAAATTAAAATTCAATAGCCGGTGTGCATGTGACGCAATGAAATCCGCATCGCCGGGCAAGGCCTTCCTGATAGTAATCATAGTGATTAGTTTTATACTAAAGTAAGTTCTTTAAACCCCAAAATCAATGCAAAAAACGATTGCAGATTTGACCCTTGTGACCTGGTTATGCCGGCAAGATCGGCATCCGATTCGCAAAGACAACGTAAAAATACCCGCCTTCGTCTTGATCCATTCTGAATGCATAATTTAGCGAGCCAAAGAGGCAACGCTTGACAGCGTCCCTATGCTTGTCAAATTTCGACATGTACTCCGTTTTCAAATAAATCCTTGAGCAACAGCCGGCGATCATAGCCATTAAAGAAAGGCCTGATCATTTATTTAACCACCAAAAAATCTTGAAATGAACAAGCTACACATGAATAAGATCTCAGCCCCGATTACTCTAGTGTTATTAATAGCTTTTTTTTGGGCATGCAATAAAACTAGCCTTGTAAAAGAAGTGCCACAACACAATACACTTGCTAAACCACTGACCGAAAGCTTAGCAACCGAAACATGGGTTGATAGCTGGGCAGCCTCATTCCTGTCAACAAAAGTGAACGGTGCTATTCAATCCACTCCATCTTTCAACAACCAGACGTTTCGTCTCAATGTTTTTTCGAAACTTGGCGGCACGAGGGTGCGGGTGAAGCTCACAAATAAATTCGCAACAAATACCCTTACGATCGGCGCTGTTCACATTGCACTACGTTCGACAAATAACTCGGTCATTGCCACTAGTGACAGAACACTAAAGTTTAACGGGCTGGCGGGAGTCACTCTTGCACCGGGAGCAGAGATATGGAGTGATTCGATTACGCTCACAATTGGGCAGCACGTAACGGTCGCGATCAGCGTTTATATTCCTGGAAGTTTTAAACCAACAACATTTCATCCGACCGGCCTGCACACGAGCTATATCTCGAAGACTGGAAACTACACTGCATCAACAACACTTCCTTTAGCAACTTTTTCTAATTCTACAACCGAAGTATTAATAGTATCAGGTTTGCAGGTTTGGGCTCCCGCAGCCAGCAAGGTTGCCATAGCCTTTGGCAATTCAATTACAGATGGGGCGGGCGCTACCAACAATGCAAATGGCAACTGGCCCGATGTGCTTTCCAATCGTATAACAACTTTACCTTCAGGGGCGCCCTTTGCGGTGATCAATATGGGTATTGGTTCAAACCGTGTAGTGTCATCCGACAATGCCGGTCCATCGGGTGTTCACCGCTTTACCGATGACGTTCTTACAAGACCAAATATCGGATACCTGATCCTGCTTGAAGGCATTAATGATATTTCGTATGAACATGCTTCTGCAACGACGATCACCAATGCGTACGCTGCAATAACTGCACAAGCGCATGCAGCGGGCATCAAGGTATATGGGGCGACGTTGTTACCCATTGGTAACTCCACCAAGTACACTGCAGCGAACGAAGCGACGAGGCAGGCCGTAAATGTGTGGATACGAACGCCTGGAAATTTTGATGCGGTGCTCGACTTCGAAGCCGTGGTAAAGGACCCTGCAACAAATCCGCTGCGTATCAAAGCTGCATGGACGGGAGATTATGTACATCCGAATGCCGCGGGGTATTCAGCGATCGGTAATTCAATTCCAGTTAACCTTTTTAATTAAAGGGGTGATTAGCGGCTGGTTTTGCCAATCCGGAGGACTGAAAGTTGCAGGAAGTATTTTATCAATGACAATATCCCGGAACAACCCGGGATCGGTTTCGGGTAATCCATGACCGCATCAGCAAAAAGAAACAAATCTTTTTTTGGCGCTGGGTCAAACAGCATATCGAAGAATTTGCAGTTCTCCACGGATAGCTATCGAGTTGATGCGGATCTTACAATGAATTCCTCCGTTGCGCCAAGAAGACACTAAGGTAACACAACGACTTTGCGAGCCTTCGCTACGTCACGGCAATTAAGATCCGGCTTTTTGGATCATTTATATTATACTTTTCCGATGATAATTGCATTCCCCATTATGTGTCATTGTTTCTCTCTCAACTTTTAAGCTATGTCATACGTTGTTCAAAAAGCATACTTGATTTCATTGCAAAACAGATAATAATCAAGCTCAATTTGAGCATTCCCTAAATTTGCTCCATGCCAAAATCGGTTATCTGTATTGGTGCCGCATTTGTTGATGAGATCTTTCACATGAAAGAGAAGATGATCCTTGCCAGCACAGTTGAAGCTTCAATAAACAAAACTGCCGGCGGTGTAGCAAGAAATATTGCTCACCAGTTAACGTTGCTGGGTGTAGAGGTGCAGTTGATCACTGTTTTTGGTAATGACGCCGACGGCGATTGGTTAAAACAAGTTTGTTTCAATGCGGGTGTTAAAATAAAGGCTTCGATAACCAAAGAAGGTCTTTCCGGGAAGTATACCGCTATCTTGAACATTGATGGCTCATTGTTCACGGGGTTTTTAACTAACGCAGCAACCAAACTTATAACACCCCAGCATTTGGAAAAAAATAAAGCCTTGCTGCAAAACGCATCTTATTTGCTGGCTGATGCAAATATTTCTGCTGAGGCTGGTGAATGGTTACTATCTTTTAGCAACGAAACGGGAATACCACTTATACTTGAACCTGTCTCCGTTCCTCCTGCAAGAAAATTCAGAGATATAAACCTTGGAGGGCTTCATCTTGTGACACCCAATGAAGACGAGTTACCGGCACTTTGCTCCGAAAAGGCTTTATTTACTCAACACCAGGTAGAAGAGTTACTGGCTAAAGGAGTCGAAAATGTCTGGTTGCACAATGGAAAATCAGGTTCTGCCATTTACAACAAGGAAAGATCGATTAGGCTACACGCGCCTGAAATTGAGGTCGTCGATTGCACCGGTGCGGGGGATGGTTCTTTATCCGGATTTATTTTCGGTAAAACATTAGGAAAAAAAGATGAGGATTGCCTTAAGCTTGCCCATACGTTATCTGCAGAAATTTTACAGGTAAACGGAACTATTGCCACTCATTTAGACCAGGGAAAATTATTAGGCCTCGTCTCAAAATATTATCCTGATTAATGCAAAACTTTTTAGAAATACAACCTGAAATCAAGAGTGCTCTCGCCGAACGCAGGCCTGTTGTTGCATTAGAATCAACGATCATCTCCCATGGAATGCCCTATCCGCAGAACCTGGCAACAACTTTTGAAGTAGAAAGGATCGTCAGAGAAAATGGTGCGATTCCTGCAACCATTGCCATCATCAATGGTAAATGTTATGCAGGTTTAACAAACGAGCAACTCGAATATTTTGCAAAGGCTAAAGATGTAGGCAAAGTAAGCCTCCGCGACATACCTCACGTCATCAGCAAAAAACTATATGGCGCAACTACAGTAGCGGCCACTATGCGAATTGCTTCAATGGTCGGCATCAAAATTTTTGCTACGGGTGGGATAGGAGGTGTACATCGAAATGCCAGTGAAACTATGGATATTTCAGCCGATCTTACTGAGATGGAACAAACCTCGGTCGCTGTTGTTTCTGCTGGCATTAAATCGATACTGGACATTGGATTGACATTGGAATATTTGGAGACTAAAGGAATTCCTGTCGTTACGATCGGCCAGGATGAATTTCCAGGTTTCTATGCGATTAAAAGCGGATTCAATTCTCCGTTACGATTGGATCGAGTTGATGAGATCGCCGCGATGATAAAAACAAAATGGCAATTAGGAATAAGCGGTGCGGTATTAATTGCAAATCCGGTCCCGAGCGGGCAAGGGATCGACCCTTATGAAATGGAGATCCATATTGAAAAGGCGTTGAAAGAAGCAGATAAGAAAAAAATAGCGGGCAAAGAGGTCACTCCATTCTTGTTAAAGTATATCGCAGATCACACCGGCGGTGAAAGCCTTGACGCAAACATTGCTTTGATAAAAAACAATGCAAAACTGGGAGCGGAGTTGGCTGTTGCTTATTTTAAGTATTAAAGGCCAGTATCCGACCCAAAATTTCTGCAGCTTACTCAACTCTGGCTGCGATGAACTCAATCAACAAAGGTCTATAATTCAAAATTCTGCGATGACCCACCGGGAGTTGCATAAATTTCAAGAGTGATCAATGACTACAAGTAATAGCCAAAAAAGAACCGGCATCAATACGGAGGCTAAGAAACTAGCGTACGCGACTATGGTTCGGAATTGATGAGGTAGTTGGTGTATGATGTTCGTGCAGACACAGGCGCCATAAGAATCCCAGGCACAAAGTTTCACAAAGAATCTTGTAAACCGAGGTGGATTAGTTCCAAGCAGGGCAAAGTGTTCACAAGTTGTGAATCCCCGACGAGGAATTCTCAAATAAGTTTATTAAAATTACTTACGACTCATCTTTCATTTCCTCCGAAAAACAATAATATGCAACTCAAAAAAGACAAAGCCCTGCTGCGCGATTTCAAAGAGGCCATCAGGCACGAATGGCTTGAAACAAATGGACTCGGGGGTTGGGCAAGCTCATCAATCATAGGATGCAATACCCGCCGCTATCATGGTTTACTGGTTGCTGCTTTGCCCAATCACATTGAGCGAATGGCACTGGTATCAAAACTGGAAGAAACGATTACCATCAATAATGAACAATTTGATCTTGGCGTAAATAACTACGGGGGAATTATTCATCCTGATGGTAACCAGTACCAGGTTTCTTTTACAAAAGACTTTTTCCCGCAATTTGTTTATGAAGTGGGAGGAGTTAGGTTGAAAAAGACAATTGCGATGGTGCACGGAGAGAATACCACACTTATTATCTATGATGTACTGGATGCCGAGCAGCCATTTATTTTAGAATTGTTGCCTTTACTGTCGGTAAGAAGATATCATGGTTTGATACGTGCGAATAATGAAGTGCATCGGGAATCCACTTTTTCCAATGATGTTTTCAGGGCAAAAGTTTATGATGACACGCCGGAGATTTTTATCAAGGTGCCAAATGCCCAATACCATCACGACCCCAACTGGTGGTATCACTTTAACTATGATATGGAGAAGGAACGCGGCCTTGATTTTGTCGAGGATCTTTTTGCTCCTGGTGAATTTTCTCTTACGCTTCAAAAAGGTGACTCGGTGGGCGTTATTATTTCAACCGTGGATGCATCGGGTAAAAACGCAGAAGAATTGTTTGCTAAAGAGAAATTGCGCCGGAGAACATTAACGAACGACCTTCCTGAAGATGAAGTTGTGAAACAGCTTGTATTAGCCGCCGACCAGTTTATTGTCGAAAAAAAGGTTCAGCGTGAGACGAAGTCGGAGGACGCCCCTCATGAAAAAGAGGAGATGGCTACTGTAATTGCAGGTTATCACTGGTTCACTGACTGGACTCGTGATACCATGATAGCATTACCAGGGTTATGCCTGAGCGTCGGTCGTAACGATGATGCAAAAAGAATTTTATCAGCATATGCTAAGTGTGTCAGCGAAGGAATGTTGCCTAATCATTTTCCCGATAACGGGGAACCGCCGGGTTATAATAGTGTGGATGGCACGCTCTGGTATTTTATTGCGATTTACAAATACTTGGAAGCTTCCAATGACAAAAAATTTGTTTTAGATGAGTTGTTACCGGTTTTAAAAGATATTGTTGAATGGCATTTCAAGGGAACGAGACATGGTATCCACACTACTGACGATGGGTTGCTTTATGCTGGTGAAGCAGGTCTACAGCTAACATGGATGGACGCTAAGATCGGTGACTGGGTAGTAACGCCGCGTATAGGAAAGGCCGTGGAGATAAATGCTCTTTGGTATAACGCCCTTTCTATTTATGCGACCATTCTTCAATTGAATGGAAATACCGAGGAAGCGATGACCATGTTTGAAAAAGCAACTCTGGCGAGAAAGAGTTTTAATGAACAATTCTGGAATAGCGAAAAAGGGTATTTGTACGATGTTATCAACGGTAATGAAAAGGACGATAGCTTGAGACCGAATCAGCTTTTCGCGATCAGTCTTCCTTTTACTTTAATTGATCGCGAAAAGGGCCGGAGTATTTTAAAAATTGTCACCGCCAAATTGTACACACTCGTAGGACTAAGAACCTTGTCCCCCGATGATCCTTCATATTCATCCTGCTATGATGGAAACGCCCACCAGCGTGATTCTTGTTATCACCAGGGCACTGTATGGAGCTGGTTGTTGGGACCCTATGTTGATGCGCTGGCAAAACTCGGTAATACGTCGTCTTTATTGAAAAATGTAATCGATAATTTTGTTTATCATCTCAATGAAGGTTGTATTGGTAGTGTATCCGAGATTTTTGATGCCGAACCTCCTCATCATCCGAAAGGCTGCATAGCACAGGCGTGGAGTGTGGCAGAAATTTTAAGAGTAATCAATGATTACAACCTGTTAGCTGAAGAAAAGGCGGTACCCGATACAGAAGCAAAGAAAATTGTGAAGAGCGACTATGCATCGGGACTGACGTCCGGATGAACTTCAGGCCAGTTTTTATATTCTATTGGCAGGCCGGAGTCTTTGCAAAGACCTTGGATAGACTCTAGCCGCTGATGGTCGAGAAACCGATAAAGGATTCTGTCGAAGGTTAATTTAGAGTCGCTTGCTCCATTTATTCTTTAGTATGTTTTGTCATTTTGATTGCAAGTTTAACTGCATCATACGCGTTGACTATACCGCCACTAGCAGATAGGCTTCTAAATGGAACCGCCGTTTTTGTTCCAGGTTTGTTTACGAATTGATCTGGTTTAAAAACGGATTTTAAAAGAATGTCCTTCACTAGTTTTGTACTCAGTGATGGAAAGTAAGAGAGCAACAATGCAGCCACTCCAGTTACCACTGGTGTAGACATACTTGAGCCAGATCTTGAGTCATATTGATTGTGTGGCGCGGTGGTGTAAATATCGCTACCCGGTGCGAACAGGTCAACTTTAATTTCCCGTAGCCTGAATTGGGGTGGGCTAGCCGGTAATCAAAAAGAGGTCTGCTCCATCCGACTGTAACAAAATCAGTTGCCTTTTTACCGTTTTCAAATACGGCCATCGGATAATGATAATTGTAGAAAGAATCGATATTAACTCCATCATTACCCGCGCAATGTATGATCAACACTTTCTTCTTCTCTGCATATTGAATGGCCTCATCCACTAATTTTTTATCGGTTGAAAATATTTTTGAAAAACTGATATTAATGATTCGGGCGCCGTTGTCAACCGCATAGTATATTGAATTGGCTACGTCTTTATCCCTCTCATCACCAACCTGTGCTGATGCTACAATAGGCATTATCAAAACATTATCGGCCACTCCATCTATGCCAATGTTATTGTGCCTTTCAGCGGCAATTATTCCTGCGACGTAAGTTCCGTGATTGAGACCTTGTGTTAGCTTAAAATTGGGACTTCCGTAGCAACGATTGGTTGGATCTTCTGAATCATTTGCGATCAGCGTGCTCGAATTGTATTTCAAATTATAAGAGTAATTCAGTTCTATTGAATCCTGGCTGTTGTTCAATTTGTCCAGATATTCCTGTTTAGCTTTGTTGTAAACAATCCATTCTCTTTTTTTATCTCCCGTCAGCAAATTGGTGTCTGCATTTTCATACCTGCCTTTCCATGCCTCATAAATTTGGGTCGCGCCCGCCCATTCGTTGTCAATGATAGTACCGTCCTTTGCTCCCCTGAAATTCCAACCATGCACATCATCAATAAAGCCATTATGATCATCGTCGATCCCATTGTTGGCAATTTCTTTTGTATTTGTCCAGATGACGTTTTTTAAATCTTCGTGTTCGATATCCACGCCATTGTCAATTACAGCAACTATAACAGGTTTAGAGGTTCTGCCTCCTAAAAGATTATAAGCTTTGGTTAAACTGATGCCCGCAATAGAATCTTTTGCCGGATCTGATTTCAACCAGTCTTTTTCGTTTGCCTTATTCAAAAGTTGGCCAAAAACATCTTGTCTGCCAAGACTGGCAAGGCAAATAAATGATGCTAAAATGAAGGGGACTTTCTTATGTTTCATTCTCAGAGTGTTTCTATTCCAGGAACGTCCCCGTAAAGAGGACTCGTCGGAACGCTAATGGCGCACAATAAGTCAGGCCTGGTGTTCGGCTGAATAGATTTCTTTGTCCAGCCTGGAACGAAGTTCGGCCTCTTTTTTTAGGTCGAGGGCATACCTTTCGAATATCGGCCTGAAGTCCGGCAATTTATTTTTTATCAACGCGAACACTAGCCCGCTAAAGTGTTCCGCCATTATGAACCCGGTCGAACCATCTCTGTCTTGTGTTAGTTCAAAGCTGCGGGAACCTTTAAAGACCGGAGCAAAGCCATTACTCCATGTCATACTCCTGTTTGCCACAACGTCCAATACCTTAGGTTTGAACGTGCGATTGGTGCCGGGAACATGAATGCGAATTCGCTCGCCTTCCTGGATATTTCCATCAATCGCCTTCACGGTGGAATTCCAGGTTGAAAACCTCTTCGCATCAGTCAACAGTTTCCATATATCTTCAGCCTTTGCATGAATTCTGGTTTCAACTCTGAAGGTCATCGAAAAAGTGTTTTTCTCTTGTGCGAATTCAATTTCTTTTGTTTTCATAATACTAATTTGTTTTTTGAACCCGCAAATAAATTAAGAACTGAAAGTTGGAAAACTGAAAAGCGGCGAAAGGTGCATTTTTACCGGTTAGGAGCTGGCATGCGAGGTAAGCCCTTTACTACTTCTGCTTACAATATCCAACCTGGCTTGCGGCAATATTGGCAGGCGCTGCATTTTTCAATTTTTTGATCCTGGCATTAATGGACGGAATGTTCTCTCTCCTTGTTTCTGCAATGGTCAGGTCAAAATCTTGTTTTAACTCCGGATGTTGTGCTAACAAATTGAAAAGCCCCTGTATTGAATTTACTCTTACAATTTTGCTCTCATTCCTGTCCAGTGCCCAGCCGGTCAATATTTGCCAAACCTTTCCGACTTCTTTTTTGGTTAGAGAAACTCTTGATATAAGTAATGCTAAATGCCATTTTAATTCAATGTTTTTGGCGGTGTCGCAAAGTTTTAAAATGTCCTTCTTGTGTCGTTTTAAATAATCCCGATTGTTGAGTGTCATTTTTTCAATTGCGTCTGCTGTCCGCATTACCACTTTTCTGTCATTATGAAATAATTGCTGAAACAGCTTATCAAAGCTTTCCTGGTTGTGTATTAAGGAAACAACGTTATTGCTTTGTCCAATAGAGCGCAAATCACCACCTTTTAATATGTCGTCAAAATTTTGCATTGCAGGCCGACTTAAATAATTGCAATTTTAATTTTTTGTGCCTTGCTCAGTTCTCTAATTATTTTTCAAAAGTAGTTCACCAGCCATATTAAAGGCTGGTACGTTCAGATTCGGCTCTTCTTTTAATTCCCTTCATGCATTTGGTCATCATAATTATATCACCAAAGTCTGCGATTAAATAATAAATTATCCAAAATCCCTTCCAAACATATTTTGACCTTAGCCGGGTTAATAATCGTGTTTGATAGCTTGATAGAGGGATGAGATACCAGATCCAGGTTGCTTTGCCATCTTTGTCCACCCATAAAATGTATTCGAACTCCTTAAAACTTTTAACCCACATTCCATTTTTTTGATCAGGAGTAAAAGGGATGAATTGTCCTTCTTCAATTTTTTGAAACTGGGACAGAATTTTAGTTGCGCTTTTCGAACCTCCATTGTCTATCCAATCTATGCTATACCATCCCGCCCGGCCACTTCCTATTTGGATAATCCAGCGCCAGATAGAATCGGGAGTAGAATTAATTGTTATGGCTCTTGTGGCATTGAAGTTTGGCCTGGTCACGACTTCATCACCAGGCAAGCTTAGCTTGATTTCGTTTTTAGTTGCTCCCCAATGCAATTGCCAGGGTCTGATCAGCAAAATATAAATAAGGAAGAGGCCAAGAACTATAAATATTACTAAAATTACTGTCATTCAAAATTGAAGATTTATGATTTCCTGCTGGCATGTTTAATACGTAAAATTATATTTTACGCGGTATTGTCAAAAACCGGAAGTCAATCGCCACTACTTGCTGGAATCCCATTGAAGCGGAGAGACTAATATCATGAATTCTCCCATTCCATATTCTACCTTCTGCCTTCTCGCCTTTTAACATCCTCTTAGTAATAACAGCCCGTTTTCTGCGTTTAACCTGATAACTCCACTTCAACCTTATAAATAATTCTATTTTTTACTTAAATCACTATTTATGGCAGAAACTAACAACAGCCATGATAATGGCTTGTACACTTATGATTCATTTGGTGGAGTGAGTCGCAAACCAAGCGATAAAAAATTCTTATGGTGGTGTGCCGGCGCCCACCAGGACCTGCTGAAACAATTCCCTTCGGAGCATGCAAAACACTCTGGATTGGGTGGAGTATTGCTGGCCACATTGGTGCTTGCATCGCTCGCGGCGGGTTATGCTATTTATACCGTCTTCGATAATTGGATGTATGCGATCGGTTTCGGAATTATCTGGGGATTGATCATTTTCAATTTCGACCGGTTTCTTGTTTCCACGATGCGCAAGTACGGCATCAGCAAACGCAAACAATTGTGGATGGCCGTGCCGCGACTGGTACTTGCCTTATTGATCGGTTTTACTATTGCAAGACCACTAGAGATGAAAATTTTCGAGAAAGAGATCAACGTAAAAATGACGCAAAACCTGCATAAAAAAATTCAACTCAATGATAGTTTGCTGGCCCACGAAAACGAAGCGCAGATCAATGACGCGACGGCAGAGAGACAAAGGTTAATCAACAGAAAGGATGCGATCGAAGACACACTGCACAGATTGCAACAGGCCTATGTCCAAGAGGCCGATGGCACCGGAGGCTCAGGTCAACGTGGCATTGAAGAGTTGACCCAGTTAAAGATGAATGCTTTTGACCAGGTAAGAACACAGTTTGGTCCGGAAGTATTGCAACTGGAAAGAAAGATAGCTGCGCAGGATGACATATTGACCAATGCAAAAGCCAATATGGAGGAAAAGAGAAACGAATTTTCAACATCAGCCGCGGCAAGTATGGGTTTTCTTGAAAGGAACAAAGCATTATCTGATTTGTCGGGTGAAGAGAGTAGCGTATTCTGGAGTTGTTTACTGATCTCATTGCTCATTATTCTAATTGAGGTTGGGCCAATTTTGTCCAAGCTCATTATGCCGATCGGCCCCTACGATATTGCCCTGGCGAAAGAAGAATTATTACAAATGGCCGCTGATGAAAATCATATTCGCGCTGATAAAGAAATTCGTAATGAAAAGAAAAAAGCGTTTTTCCAAAGGCAGAAAGAAATGTCAGAGCAATTAGTGAATAAACTTACCGAACTTCAAAAGAAAAACATCGACAAGGAATTGGATCAATGGGAGAGGGGAGAATGGAAACCGGAAGACCATCGAGCAAGCATGGACGAGGTGATGAGGAAGATAAAGGAACAGTACCAATTTAAGGACGAAAATATATTGTGAATATTCAGCATTGAAGGTACAAGAGGCAAGGTTCAGGGAGCAACTAATTGAAATACCCCTGGGCCTTGCTCCTTGTGCCTTGCTATTATCTCTTCAAAAACTTTCCCTTTAGCAGCTTTTCCATCACCTCTTCTTTTTCATTACGGCTGATAGGAATGTGATGACTGCCAATCCGGATATCATTGCCTTCAATGCTGTCGATCTTTGAAGCAGAGACGATATAGGATTTATGTGTTTTGATAAATCGGCCCGTTGGCAAGTATTCTTCGACTGATTTAAAGGTGAGATAGGTAATGTATTTGTGATCTGTGGTATGGATGGTTACATAATTCTGCAATGCTTCAACAAAGAGGATTTCATCAAAGAAGATCTTTACCAGTTT
>Ga0163163_10003194_pt1 | contig 13888 bp, 14 predicted proteins | sample S65metaG_FD_119766 | JGI IMG/M metagenome (GOLD analysis project Ga0163163, IMG submission 119766) | Switchgrass rhizosphere microbial communities from Kellogg Biological Station, Michigan, USA - S6-5 metaG | ecosystem: Host-associated > Plants > Roots > Rhizosphere > Soil | place: USA... | reverse complement strand
TTAGTTTTTAATTCCTCTATAGTTTTCTTTACCGCGTCTGAAGTTTCAATCAGGTTTTCACCAGAACGTTTGATGATATTGAGTGTGATAACTTTCTTACCATTTAACCGTGCATAGCTTTCTGTTTCCTTAACTGTATCTTTTACCTGTGCCAGGTCTTTTAAATAAAAAGGCGCTCCTGTCGAGTTGCGAACGACAATACCCTGAATGTCTTCTGCAGATTTCAATTGCCCTTTCAATTGCAGCTGGCGTTTCATATTTCCAACTTCCAGCTGTCCGCCCGAAATGTCCAGGTTCTCCCGGGCAACAGCATTGGCAATATCATCGTAAGTAACACCGGCTGCCTGCATTCGATAATTATCAACATTAATTTGAAATTCTCTTTCAGGTGCACCGACTATATCCACACGATTCAATTGTGTTAATTCCTCCAGCCTGTCTTTTGTATCATCGGCCATTTTTTTCAGCCGCATTAAATCGTAATTACCGCTGATGTTTACATACATAATAGGGAAGTCAGAGAAGCTTACTTCCAGTGCCGTTGGTTGTTGGGTAAGATCAGTCGGCAAATCCTGCTTTGCTTTATCCAGCGCATCCTTTACTTTTTGTAATGCAATATCTGTTTTAACATCAGTACTAAATTCAACAGTAATAGCAGAATAATCCTGAACAGACGTACCATTAATCTTATTGATTTTAGCACCCGTAATTCCTTTGATCTGTTTTTCGATGGGTTGCGTTACCAGGTTTTCAATATCCCGGGGAGAGTTACCAACATAGATCGTCTGCACATAAATAGTTGGAATAACAATATCCGGGAATTGTTCTTTAGGGAGTGTTAGGAACTGAAATACACCGGCCAACGTTACAAAAACAATTAGCAGGTAAATGGAAGTTTTATTTTTGATACTCCAGGTAGTTGGCTTGAACTGCTTGAACTTACCTGAATAATTTTCTAATGCACTCATGATTTTTGATTGTTCTGATTGGCTTGGTAATTCGTTTCGATGCTTGCTATATCTGTTATCATTTCACTTGTGTAGTGATCAATTGGCCATCATATAAACTTTGAAATCCTTCTGTAATGAGCTGGTCACCGGGCTGCAAACCTGATTTTACTTCCAACTTATCACTGTATAGTTCACCAACAGTAATAGTGCGTTTGCGGGCAATTAAATTATCTCCTTCCTTCACAGCTAACATAACATACTTGCCAACTTCATCGTTCTGCAACGTATTCACCGGAACAGCAATAGCATTTTTATTTCCATAATCCTTTATGTGGACTTTTGCCACCTGGTTTGGTTTCAAATTGCTGCTTGAAGGAACTTTGGCTTCTATATAAAAAGTGCGGGTTGCAGGATCTATTATTTTACCAACAACGGTGACTGTTGCATTTACAACACGGTTATTTTCATCCGGAAGAATAACTTCTACCGAGCTTCCAACAGCAACGCGGCTTTGGTAGTTTTCAGGAATGTTTGCTTTAATTTTTAAATCACCAGTATTTACTATCCTTATTTGCGGACCTTGCGGCGTCGCACCCATAAAGGTTTCTCCAACTCTTACGTTTACAATGTCTGCAACACCGGACTGTGGTGCCGTAACCGTCATTAAAGCCGCTTGTCTTTGAAGAGTGGCAATGTTTCCCTGCAATGTTTCTACCTGTGTCTTAGCGTTCAAAACGTTCTGATAAGTGCCAATACCTTCGTCATATAGGTTCTTTGTTCTTTTATAAGTGTCGTTCGCTGCATTCAATTGCACTCTTATTGGTTCAATTTGCTGGCGAATAAGCTGGTCATCCAAACGTGCCAGCACTTGTCCTCGTCTTACAGTTTGTCCCTGCGAAACATACAGTGCTTTCACTACACCACCTTGTCCATTTGGCGGCGCCACATAAGCAATGTTGGTAGCTTCTACTGTTCCCTGTATTTCAATAAAATGTTCGAATGCGGAAGTTTGTACAGGTGTGATGGCCACAAGTTTCGCCACGCCTGCTGAAGCATTGGGATCAAGTTTTGCGATGTCTTGCTCAAGCTTAGCTATTTGCTGGTTGATTTTACTTTGTTCGGTTTTTAATTTTTCCAGTTCGGCTTTCTTATCATTCAATTCGCCTTTTGAATCTTTCGCACTGTTGCCGCAGGCAGAAAGTAAAATTGAAATCAATACCAGTCCAAATAAATTCTTTTGCATATAATTAAGATTTGTCAATGATGGTTTTCGTTTTCGTTTATTGCAATTTCCCTGTGGCTTTGAGGAAATCAATTTTGGCTGTAATAGCATCGTACATGGCAAACAAAAAGTTGCTTTGAGCTACCAGAAGATCGCTTTGCGCAGTTGAAATTTCAGTTTGCGAGCCAATGCCGTTTTGAAACTTCACCTGCGTTTGGTTAAATACCGTCTCTGCCAGGTCCATATTTCTTTTTTGAGCTTCAAGTGTTGCCAGTGCATTGGTATAATTATTAACTGCCTCCTGAACATCGTTATCGATGCTAAGTTTCAATGCTTCTACATTGTTCTGGTTTTTTTGAAACTGGAGTTTTGCATTGGCGATTCGGGCATTAGTGGCCAGACCAGTAAAAATCGGCACGTTTATGTTTAACCCGATCAATGAACTCTTAAACCAGGGTCCTCCAAATCCAATTTCATTTGCTTGCCGTATTACATTGTAGTTGGAAGAAAGGGAAACGGTAGGCAGCTTGGATAGCTGGTATCTTCTGATACTATAATCCAAAAGCTTTAATCCAATTTGAGCCTGCTGGTATTCTTTACGGTCAGCATAATTGTATTGTGCTGCATCCAATACGCCAGTACGAATGTCATTGTAAGTAATACTATCGGTTAATAGTAGGGTATCGCGGACAGGCATTCCCATTAAAAGCTTTAATCCCAGGAAACCATTATTAATTGAGTTTAGTGCTTTCAGTTTTTCTGTTTGCATATTGGACACCTGCACTTCTATCTTGCTTATATCCAGCTTTTCGGCAAAGCCATTTTCGAAAAGCTTTCGTGTATCTGAAGAAAGTTTTTGCAACCGCTCAATGTTTGCATCAAGAATGCGCACCTGGTTTTTACTTGCCGCCAGCTGGTAATAGATCTTGTAAATATTTGCACGAATGTTTTCTTCGGTAACTTCTGCTCCTTTTTCAGCATAATCAATAGTTGAATTCCTTGCCTGCAATCCAACGAAAACCTGTCCGTCAAATAATAATTGCTGAAGACTAAGTCCAACAGAATTATAAAATTTGGTACCAAATTGCGCCTGCACATATCCCAGGTCTGATGGCATTGTTATCGAGTTACCACTACCGTCTTTTACTCCTTCTTTTGCTAAAACGCCGTAGGTACCCGCGGCAATAAAATTCGGAAAGGTTTGAACGGTTACATTAGGGAAGTAGTTTAAGTTACTGCTTGCTGAAATGTTTGGTAACGCAGCAGCTGTTACTTCCTTGTTTACCTGCTCCTGGATTTTTATGTCCAGCAAAGCATTCTTTACCTGGGCACTATTCTTTTTTGCATATTCAACGGCATCTTTCGCCGAAAAGGCATGTCTTTCCTGGGCCATTGCCCCTAAGTTGACAAGAATAAGAAACGCCACCGTTCCTTTTAATCTCAGTTTCATTCGGATTATTTTTTAGTTCGTTGATTTTTATATTTATGAATCAGTTTTTCTCCCTTTGATGTTGCCAAACCATACAGGAACACTTCCATAAGTTGTTGTTCAATGTGAATGATGTTGTTCTTATTGTTTGGAAACACTTGAGGATTGAACGAAAGCACTACACTGTATAAGCGGTAGCGTGATAAGATATCTGTATCAATGTCCTCGCGGTAAATCTCTTCTTTAATTCCCCGTTCCAGATTTGTTTTAATGACTTTGTACAGAAATCCATTCCTGAATTCATCAAATTTTTTGTATGCTGACGGATGGTACTTCTGCATATCATATAAAACAGATGCATTCATTGTCGACAATAATGCCTGTACCATGTCAAAAGAGAGAAAGACTTCATGAATGGCATTTTCTCCTTTTTTTGTGCATTCAATGCATTGCGCCCTGCTATAATTAAAATGATTGTCAAATACACCGTTCACTAATTCATCTTTGTCAGTGAAATATTGATACAATGTTTTCTTTGACATGCCTAGTTGCGCAGCAATATCATCCATGGATACCGATCGGATTCCGTACCGACTAAACAACTCATTCGACTTCGACAGTATTCTTTCTTTTGCTTCCATAAAGAGGCGCAAAACTATGGAAACTATTTACGTAACCAAAGTTTCCTGTGTTATTTTTTATGAATGGTCTTTTTTAAAGGACGAACCGTACCATTACCTTTGTGGAATGAACGAAGTACCATCTTCAGGATCAAAGCGTTTTCAATTCAGCAGGCTTTTACAATATTTTTTGCAGGGATTACTGGTGATTGCGCCTGTGGCGATTACTTTATATACAGTGTATTGGGTTGTTTCTTCCATTGATAGCCAAATTCCTTTGTTTACCGAAAGAGATTCCGAGGGAAAACTTTATGTACGGAATTATGGATTAGGCTTTTTGATTGTAATAGTGGCTATTTGCCTGATTGGCTATTTAAGTTCTTTTTTTATAAAAAATAAGATATTTAATCTGTTTGACTCACTGCTGGTTCGTACTCCAGGTATACGGTTGATTTATTCCACAGTGAAAGATTTTTTTGAAGCTTTTGCTGGCGAAAAGAAAAAATTTAACAAACCTGCGTTGGCCAATATTGATGATAATGACGTATGGCGTGTAGGTTTTATAACCCAGGAAGATGCAGTGAATTTTGGTTTTGATGAGTATGTAGCTGTTTACATTCCTATGGCCTATTCCATTGCAGGGAATGTTTACCTGCTGCCAAGGACACGGGTCCGCCCGATCACTGATCTAAATGCTACAGATGCCATGAAGTTTGCCATCAGCGGCGGCGTTACCAGTGTTGATGATGATCATCATCATATAAAACATCCAAATAACGTTAAAGAGCAACAATCTAAATTTGGGGTAGATGAGAATAGTGGGCACGAAGTTCAGGTTCCTGAAAAAACTAATTAGTTGCCTTACCACGGGCAAGCTCATTAAAACAGATCTTCCCTCACTGAAGCTTAATAACATTTGAGAACTGCTTCATTCATTGGTCTATCCTGCAAACTGTACTATCTTAGAATTGAATGAAACGGTTTTCTATTTTATTCTTTCTTTCCTTGTGTTACCAACATTGCTTTTGCTGGGGATTTTTTGCGCATCAAAAAATAAATTACTACGCTGCCTTTTTATTACCGCCTGAAATGATGGTTTTGTACAAACCCAATATCGAATTCTTAACCGAACATTCAGTTGATCCTGACAAAAGGAGGTATGCAGTACCGGAAGAAGGATCCAGGCATTACATCGATATTGATTATTACGGAAAGTACCCTTTTGATTCGTTGCCCAGAAACTGGAATTCTGCAGTTGAAAAATATTCTGAAAAAACGCTGGCAAAAAACGGAATTGTTCCCTGGTGGATTCAAACAATGCAAAGAAGGTTGATAAATGCATTCAAGGAGAAAAATCAAAGCAGGATTTTAAAACTTTCCGCCGAAATTGGTCATTACATAGCTGATGCGCATGTTCCTTTACATGCAAGCAGGAATCATAACGGGCAACTGACAGGCCAGCAGGGCATTCATGGATTTTGGGAAAGCCGCGTGCCTGAGTTGCTTGCTGATAAGGAATGGAATTTTTTTATTGGCAAAGCAGATTACATCAAAAATCCTGGAGAATTTATTTGGAAGAGGATTTTGGAAAGTGCGAGCCAGGCCGATACGGTTTTAAAATATGAACAGGATTTAAACAAGATGTTTTCTTCAGATAAAAAATTTGCCTTTGAAGAAAGAAATGGCAAAATAATTCGACAATATTCTTCTTCTTATTCAATTGCCTACAACAATATGTTGAGGGGAATGATTGAAAGAAGAATGCGTATGTCCATTTATTCAGTGGCATCTTTTTGGTATTCGGCGTGGGTAGATGCGGGCCAGCCGGATCTGACAAAACTTGCTAACAAAACATTTTCGGAAGAAGATATTAAAGAGTTTGAGCTATTGAATCAGTCATGGAAAAGTAACGAAATGATGGGGAGAAAAGAAGAATAAGACTTTAATCCAAAGTGCAACTGTATAACAGCCTCATTGGTTTACATTTGCAGCTCAATATTCAATAATGAACGCGGAAACTCAAACAAAGAATTCACCTCTTTTCTCAAAAACCGTTGCAGGCCCGCACAACTTTGGTGCAGGTCCGTCCATTCTTCCAAAAGAAGTTTTTGAAGAGGCCAGCCAGGCTGTCATCAATTTCAATAATAGCGGTTTGTCTATTTTGGAAGTTGGCCATCGAACTAAATTATTTCAAGCGGTTATTGAAGAAGCAGTTTCTACTCTGAAGGAATTAATGCAGCTCGATAGGGACCATGAAGTTTTGTATTTGCACGGCGGTGCATCCACTCAATTCTTCCAGGTGCCCATGAATTTGCTGGATGAAAAAGCATTGGCGTCTTATACCGATACGGATATATGGGGAACCAAGGCAATCAAGGAAGCGAAATTATTTGGTGAGGTGGAGGTAGTGGCAAGCTCAAAAGATAAGAATTACAGCTACCTGCCTAAAGATTTTGTTGTTGATCCATCGTCTGTCTATTTGCATGTAACAACGAATAACACTATTTATGGAACGCAATGGCAGGACCTTTCTTTGTTCTTTAATAAAAAAATTCCGCTTGTTGCAGACATGAGTAGCGACATCCTAAGTCGTCAAATGGACTTCAATAAATTTGATTTGATTTATGCCGGTGCTCAAAAAAACATTGGGGCTGCCGGTGTGAACGTTGTTGTAGTGAATAAAAATTGTTTGGGAAAGGTCAACAGGCAATTACCAACCATGATGGATTACCGGAATCATATCGAAGCAAATTCTCTATTGAATACGCCGCCGGTATTTGCCATCTACATTTGTATGCTCACACTTCGTTGGCTAAAAAACAAAGGTGGTATTGTAGAAGCAGAAAAGAGAAATAATGCGAAGGCAAAATTGCTGTATGACACCCTTGACACTTCATCTGTTTACAAGGGCACTGTGGCAAAAGAAGATCGCAGTTTAATGAATGCCGTTTTTACGATTCAAAATCCTGAAGTGGAAAAAGAATTTTTGCAACTCTGTGAAAAGGAAAACATGGTTGGGGTAAAAGGACATAGAACAACGGGTGGGTTCAGGATAAGTATGTATAATGCCATGCCTTACGAAAGTGTAAAGGCTCTGACAGATTTGATGAAAAACTTTGAACAAACAAAAGCTTAACAGAATGGCCATAATAAAACCTTTCAGGGCTTTAAGACCGCACAACCAATATGCCGCCCAGGTAGCCTCCAAACCATATGATGTTTTAAATTCAGAAGAAGCAAGAAAAGACGCGGGTGATAACCTGTTATCATTTCTTCATGTTACAAAGTCAGAGATTGATCTTTCTGCCGACATCGATATTCACAGTGAACAGGTTTATCAAAAAGCAAAAGAGAATCTTGAAAAGATAATTCAGAAAAAAATTCTTTTCCAGGATGAAAAACCCTGCTATTACATTTATGAATTGGCGTGGAAAGGCAGAACCCAAACCGGGTTGGTTTGTGTTTCATCGGTTGAAGATTATTTTAATGATGTTATAAAAAAACATGAGTTCACCCGTCCTGAAAAAGAAAGGGACAGGATCGATCACATGCGAACCATACGTGCCCAAACCGGGAATGTGTTTTTGGCCTGCAAGGATTTAAAAGAACTTAACGACGTTTTTGAAAAATGGAAGAACCAGAATAACGCTGAATATTATTTCACCGCGGCTGATGGAGTCACGCATTCTGTTTGGGTAGTGAACTCTATTGCAACGATCGATATTATTACCAATCTTTTCAAGGAAAAAATTCCTTTCACTTATATTGCAGATGGTCATCACCGGGCAGCTTCAGCGGCTAAAGTAAGCCAGCAATTACCCGACAGCGGGGACGCAGGATATTTTCTTACCACAATTTTTCCGGCTAATCAGCTTGCCATTCTTGATTACAATCGATTAGTGAAAGATCTGAATGGATTAACCGATGAAGAGTTCTTTCAGAAATTAGGAGATGATTTTTTAATTGAGAAATCTGCAACGCCTGTCTCACCTGCGGCTCTGCATAAGTTTGGAATGTATCTTAATAATCAATGGTATCAATTAACGGCAAAGGACAATACGTACAGGAATGACCCGATCGGTATTTTAGATGTCACCATTTTACAGGAAAATATGCTGGATAAAATACTTGCCATCCATGATCCAAGAACGGATACAAGAATTGACTTTGTTGGTGGCATTCGGGGCCTTGCGGAATTGGAGAAAAGAGTAAACAGCGGTGAAATGAAAGTGGCATTCAGTTTGCACCCTGTCACCATACAACAGTTGTTTGATATTGCTGATAGTGGGAATGTAATGCCGCCTAAAAGTACCTGGTTCGAACCTAAACTACGGGATGGGTTGCTTACTCACCTGATATAGTTGGCCCGGCGCTAACCAGCACTATTAGAGACAATCTGTCAAAACGGGTCGCAACACTTGATAATATTTCACACTTTCTAATCAATAAGCTGATTATTTTTACTCAATATGAAAAAAATATTCTTATCTCTTTTTGGTGTTGCTGTAAGCATAATGGTATTTGCACAGGACTCGCCCTTGGAAACGGCAAGGAGTTTTATGCGCACCGGTGATTTTGATAATGCAATTCTTGTTTTAAATAATGGGCTGAAACAGGACCCCAGGAATACTGATTTGAAAAAAGATTTGGTTCTTGCTTACACATATAAAAGAGATTTTTCCAAAGCATTAGAGGTGGTTAAACCAATGCTGGAGGAAGATGATGTTGATGAACAAACCTACCAGGTGGCTGGTAATGTATACCGGGCTTTGGCACTTTATAAAGACGGAGAAAAGATGTTTAAAAAGGCATTAAAAAAATTTCCCAACAGCGGAATTCTTTACAATGAGTATGGTGAATTGCTTTGGGATAATAAAGATTATTCTGCCATAGAGCAATGGGAAAGGGGAATTGATGTAACGCCTTCGTATGCCGGAAATTATTACAATGCTGCATCCTATTATTTTTTTACCAAGGATAAAGTATGGACGTTGATCTATGGCGAAATATTCGTGAACATGGAATCGCTTACGGAAAGATCAACAGAGGTCAAAAAGATGTTACTCGATACGTATAAGCAAAAGCTATTTACAGATATCGATAAAAAGGACAAGAAGCAAAGCGATTTTGAAAAAGCTGTGGTTGAAACTTACAATAAGCAGTCATCATTAACGGCTAAAGGAATTACGATTGAATCATTGAATATGATTCGTACCCGTTTCATATTGGACTGGTATGCTAACTACGCTTCAAAATTCCCCTTCAGGCTATTTGATTACCAGCAGCAATTAATCCGTGAAGGAATGTTTGAAGCCTATGATCAGTGGTTGTTTGGTCCTGTTGATAACCTGGCATCGTTTGATCAATGGACAAAAACCAACTCGGATACTTATGCCAAATTCAGTACGTTTCAAAAAGGCCGGGTGTTTAAAATGCCTCAGGGGCAGCACTACCAGTCTAAATAAATTTTGAGCTTCCTTATGGAAGCTTTTTTATTTCAACCTTCCATTTCTATTTTGAATTAATTAAATTGTAGCATAAGATTGCTATATGGTTAAACCGCACCGTTTATTTGATTTTTTTGAACAGCGTTTGCAAGATAGCCCACAGGAAGTTATGCTTGCCGGAAAAGAAGGCGGGAAATACCACGAGTATAGTTACAATGAGGTAAAGTCAATTGTAGACCAATTCAGTGCAGGATTACTGGCATTAGGGTATGGTGCCAATAACATGACCATAGAAGGACGTGATAAAATTGCGATCATGTCGAAGAATCGTCCCGAATGGATGTTTCTTGACCTTGCTGCCCAGCAAATAGGAGTGGTGCTGGTACCACTATATCCAACTATTCATATCAATGATCTTGAATTTGTTTTGAATGATGCACAGGTAAAGGCAATTTTCGTGAACGATGAAGATCTATTTCATAAAGTTCAAAATGTGCGAAGCCGTGTGCCAAGTATCAGGGAAGTTTACAGTTTTGAACACGTGAGCGGCACGCCCCATTGGAAAGAGATTTTATCGTTAGGTAAGCAGGAACATTATGAACATCTGGAAACCGCCGCCGCAAAAATTAAAGACGAGGATTTGTTTACCATAATTTATACTTCAGGTACAACAGGTAAGCCTAAAGGAGTCATGCTTTCTCACAGGAATATTCTTTCAAACGTGATGGGTTCCATCCCGGTTTTTCCACCTGGTACCAAACAAAAAGCACTAAGTTTTCTTCCGCTCAATCACATTTTTGAACGAATGGTGACTTATGTATACCTATTCAAAGGCGCTGCAATTTATTATGCAGAAAGTTTTGATACGATTGCCGATAATTTAAGAGAAGTGCGACCAAATATGTTCACTACTGTACCACGATTGTTGGAAAAGGTTTATGACCGCATCATGCACAAAGGAGGTGAACTGACAGGAATGAAGCGAAAGCTATTTTTTTGGGCGCATGGACTTGCAGAAAAATTTGAAATTAACAAACCACAGGGTCCGTGGTACAATCTGCAATTGGCATTAGCTAATAAAATTATTTTTAGTAAATGGAGAGAAGGGCTCGGAAACAACATTCAATGCATTGTTACAGGTGGTGCTGCCTGCCAGGTCAGATTGATTAGAATTTTTACAGCTGCAAAAATTATCGTGATGGAAGGCTATGGCCTTACGGAAACTTCACCGGTGATAGCCGTTAATCGTTTTAATGAAGATGGCCGAAAATTTGGCACTGTAGGCCCGTTGATTGAGAATGTGGAAGTAAAACTTGCTGAAGATGGAGAGATCTTGTGCAAGGGCCCGAATGTGATGATGGGTTATTATAAACGTCCTGATTTAACTGCCGAAGTTATTAATGAAGGTTGGTTTGCTACAGGAGACATAGGCACCCTGGTTGATAATAAATTTTTGAAAATTACTGATCGCAAAAAGGAATTGTTCAAAACAAGCGGTGGAAAATATGTAGCTCCATTACCAATTGAAAGTAAATTGATGGAATCTGTTTTTATTGAACAGGTAATTGTTGTAGGTTCCGAACGAAAATTTGTGGGGTCACTTATTGTGCCGTCGTTCCCCAATTTACATGAGTGGTGCCGGAAGAACAATGTTCCAATTTCTTCAAACCAGGAATTGATTCATCATCCAAAAGTGGTTGAATTATATAAGGACCTTGTTGAAAGCTTTAATAAATATTTCAGCCACGTAGAGCAAATAAAAAAATTTGAGTTACTGCCTAACGAATGGACAGTTGATACAGGTGAAATGACTCCTAAAATGTCCCTGAAAAGAAAAGTTATCATGGAGAAGTATCGGGATGTGGTGGATAGAATTTATACGTAAGCGAACAACCATACATCCTGAATTCTTTGAAGTTCAATATCTCACCTCCGTTTTTATTCATCCCGCTCCTTCATCTCTTGCTCCGGATCGTTTGATTGTCTGGTTGCGTTATTATCAGGCACATCACTAATGGACTTATCTTCAAAATCATTTGGCTGTTGATCTGTAAACTCAGGTTGATTTTGCAATTGCTTATCTGTTCCTGTAGGACGTGGATAGGATTCAAAACGATCATTTCTTTTTTCCTCGTTGCTCATACAAATAATTTAGAATTGAATACTACTTTCTAATAAATCAGTAAGCCCTGCACAATGTACAAGGCTTACTAATATGACTCTAAAAGATCAGGATCAAAACGGAATGCAGATTTTAGTATTTGCTTTAGTTCCGCTTTTTATCTCTTAGATAAATGGATTACATACCGCCCTGGCCACTACGAGAGGAGCCGCCCATGTCATCACCTTCGTTTCCGCTACGACCAGTGTTACCTGTGCCGGTGCTTCCACCACGGCCCTGATCACCACCTTGCAAGCCTGAAGATCCACTTCCACCTGAAGAACCCATTCCTGAACCCTGGCCTTGACCGCCTTGAGTTCCACTTGTGCCCTGGCTTTGTCCACCTAAACCTTCAGAACCACGCTGAGATCCACCTTGTGAACCGCTTTGAGATCCACCCTGCGAACCGCCTTGTGAACCACCTTGAGATCCGCCTTGAGATCCACCTTGTGAACCAGTGTTCTGGGTGCCACCCTGGTTGCCACTTTGAGATCCACCTTGGGAGCCGCTCATTGATTCATTGCCCAAATTTGAGCTTCTGTTTTGATCTTGATTTCTGTTGTTGTCTGCCATAACTGTAATTTTTAAAGTCAAAAAATTAAGAGCTGAGCTTATTTATAAAAACATTGTGCCTAATTCTTTTTAAATGAAAATGCTGTGCAGATTATAACGGCGGCTGAAACCGGATTTTGTTTGTAGAAGGATATCAACAAACCAAGGCGGGCAATTTTTATTGAAGAGTTTTTTGAATAGCTAAATTATGTCCAGCAACTTATAATTAATAAAAATGGACAACGGGTAAGCTTCTCGTTGTCCATAGGCAAGATTGAATTATTTATTCTGTTACCTGGCCGTCATAATCACTTCCGGTAAGTCCGTCCTTGCTTGATAAACCTGTGCCTTTAGCTCTTCTTCCCATACCTGAAGACTTTTCGTCCATAGTTGATGAACCTCCGAGGTCAGCAGAACTTTTTTGATGTCCTGTATTACCGCGCAGGTTTTCGCTTGATTTTGATTCCTCAATGCTTCGATCTTTGTTTGGACCTTGTCCGATTCTGTCGTCTGCCATAATTATTTTTTTAAGGTTAATGATTACTTCCTCTTCCTTCATTACTGCTGCCATCAGAACCACTGTGTTGTCTGCCCTTGCCATACCGATTTTGAATCTGGCTCATGGTTTCATATTCATGCGAACGGCTGCTTTCTTTTTTTGTTTTTGAAGAAGTTTTTGTTTTTGATGTTTTAGTATTCTTGTTGGTCATAAAAAATAATTTCATTAAAAAGAGTACGGTATTTCATAGGGTGCATGGGTTAAAAATTAGCGGTTACTCTTGTTACCTGAATTATCGCCTGAATTTCGGCCAGTACCGGTGTTACCTGTTTTGCCCATGCCTGATTGTGATTCTTTTTGCGAACCGCCCTGGCTTCCACCTGTTCCCTCTTTCTGTTGATTCTGTCCGCCTCTGCCGCCAGTACCTTGATTACTGCCACTGCTTCTGTTCATGTCATCGCTTTGATTTTGGCCACGCTGGCCTTTTTGATTGTCTGCCATAGTTGACAATTTTGGAGTTAAAAAATAAAAATTCTTCAAGGTTGGTTTTGTAATTGAAATCGGTTTTGGCAGTGCTCAGCTTTTACTTGCTTATTGTCTAATTGGTGGATTTATTGAATGAGTTCCGTCCCCTTTTTCCCCAGGACTTCTTATTTATTTTGTTATCAAGAAGTACCTGTGCCAATCCGACTACATGCCATAATGCGTTGATTAGGGTAATGTAATAACAGAAAAAACTATGCCCAATAGCATCAGTTTTTAAGACAAAAGAACATGAGGCTGCTCACTTATTTGCGTGATAGGATTTCAGGAATCAGGGCATTTAAATCTTTTTGATACACCTGTGTTTTCATTTTCATTTCACCCTGGGGCGCAATTTTATTTCCAAGTAATGCATACCAGGTTTGGGACGAGCCGGGAACAAAGAACCCGTGATCATGCCAATTGGTTTTTTTGCCGCGTCCATGATCTGTTGTTATTAAAAAAGTAGTTCTTCCCTGGTAGTCG
>Ga0163163_10003193_pt1 | contig 13888 bp, 11 predicted proteins | sample S65metaG_FD_119766 | JGI IMG/M metagenome (GOLD analysis project Ga0163163, IMG submission 119766) | Switchgrass rhizosphere microbial communities from Kellogg Biological Station, Michigan, USA - S6-5 metaG | ecosystem: Host-associated > Plants > Roots > Rhizosphere > Soil | place: USA... | reverse complement strand
TAGAAAACGGTTGGCACCCCCGTATCCCCGAACCGTCGCCCACAACTGAGAATTCCCAAAAAGCGGTGGGGATTTCTCGGTGTGCACTGATGGGGGCCAAGCTTCGCGCCGTCCCTAAAACAAATGCGATCTGGCGGATTTGCGGACCACAAGGGTGTACCTCAGGTTCCCGATAAGTAGCATCAAACGGCACTCTCCCTCGCGATTCGCTAAGCTTTCCCCGCACGGGCTTGCGACCGCGTGGGTGGGCCGTTAACTCGTTGGACGGACTTACACGGTACCGATCGCACGTAACGATGTAGTGTGCACTTTTAGAAGATCTCACGCATTCTAGGGATGGCGGATGGGGGCAGGCTGGCATAGGCTCGTTCAGGAGTCTTAAGAGTCGTACAGATAGCTGCTGCGTGTGCTCGGTCCGGCTTGTGAGGGAAATTGCTGTGTCCATGTGAGTGGTCGTGGGTGACGATCGCGAATCGGACAACCTTAAGGGACGCGTTTTTCTCCAACTAGGCCGAGGCGCAGCAGTCGGTCGAGAAGTCGCAGAACTCTAACCAACGGAATGTTGGGCGAATGCGTAACAGGGGGTAATAGCAATATGAAGCGCTTCTGTGGGTCAAGCGTATTTTTCGCCATTTTGGCAGCATTGACAGTTTGGGTTGAGCCAGCCCAGGCGCAGTTGCTCCAAGGCAGCATTACCGGCAACGTAACCGACGCGAGCGGGGCTGCTGTGGTGGACGCGAAAGTAGTAGCCACCGAGCAACAGACCAACTTCACTCGCGACACCACCACCAACGGCTCCGGCGTATACAACCTCCCGACCTTGCCGCCGGGCAACTATACCATCACGGTGACCGCGCCTTCCTTCCAGACCAGCACGACCACTGGGGTGCGCTTAGCCCCAGAACAGGTAGTCCGAACCAACGTGGTTCTGACAATCGGCCAGCTTACCCAAAATGTGGAAGTCTCGGCCGACGCGATCGCCCTTCAGACAGACCGGGCCGACATTCGCGATGACGTGACGATCCGTACGCTACAGAATGTGCCGGTACCGGTAGGACGCAATTATCAGATGCTATTCGTTACGGTCCCTGGTGTCTCGCCGCCGACCAACTCGAATTCCTTTACCGCCAATTCCAACCGCGGACTGATCATTTCCGTCAATGGCGGCAACACCGGCACCAACACCGTCCGCGTGGACGGTACCGGCACCTATGACATGACTGCCCTGAATGAGCCGCAGTTCATTCCGGCCCTCGAAGAAATAGAGAATGTCAGCATGTCAGGCAACTCATTCGATGCCGAGCAGCAATCCGGTGGTGGCGCGGTGAACATCACGATCAAGAGCGGAACCAATTCTATCCATGGAGTCTTGTTCGAAGACCACACCAACCAGCACCTCCAGGCCTACCCATATCTGGCAGATCGTACGCAAACCAATCCCAAGTACATCAACAATCAGTATGGCGGCACCATCGGCGGACCCATCAAAAAAGACAAATTATTCTATTTTGCAAGTTTTGAAGGCACTGGTTTTGTGCAGGTCGCTCCGTTTTTTGCGGAAGTCCCGACTGTGGCGATGAGGAACGGGGATTTAAGCGGCTCTCCAAACCAGATATACGACCCGGCCACCGGAAACCCCGTGACAGGCGTGGGCAGATTACCATTTGCCAACAAATTGATTCCCGCGAACCGGATTGACAAGGGCGTCCAAGCGTTGCTGAATTATAGTGCTGCCCATGGAAATCTATGGTCGCTTCCGAATCAGCCCGGTGGTGGAGCGCTTGGTTTATCCAATAATTTGCTCACGAATGGCGAGACCTACCTGCGGCGCGATCAATCCGCCGGCAAGATTACCTGGAACCCGACCTCTAAGCTCAGTCTGTTCGCACGCTTGGGTTGGGGTAATAACGCCTGGACAACGCCCACTCAGTTCGGTGATCTAGGGGGGCCGGGTATGTCCACCACCAACACCGCTCAAGGTTCTGGGAACACTAACGTCTTCAACGGTACAGTCTCCGGGACGTATATCATCAGCCCCAGTTTGATCTTCGACGCGCACTACGGCTACGACGTAAACATCGCCGTGAGCAATCAGCCCGCCCAGGATCTAAACTTCGGCTGGACGGTGATGCAAATTCCAGGCCTGGACACTTCGAATCTGCCGAAGTACAAGGCTTTGCAGCAGGGCGGGATGCCATCGATTACGCTTGACGGCTTCAGCCCGTCGCTACCGCTCGGTTCCGTAAGCCGGTTCCAACCGCAGGACTATTGGGATCCGGAAAGAAATTACGATGCCAATCTCACCTGGGTGAAGGGAAATCACAATTTCCGCTTCGGTTTCGACTCTGACATTCAAAATTCGCGTGAGAGCCAATATCAGCCGGCCAGCGGCAGCTACATCAGCGGCGCCGGTGGGTTCCATTTTGCGCAGCAGACGACGGAGGGTTGTTCCAATACCACTGGAAATTCCTGCGGTACTGCAACCAAGGGGACCGAGTACAATTCCTTTGCGTCATTCCTGCTGGGCTATTCTCAGGACGCCGGCAAGATCTTCCAATGGCCGGATTATTACTACACCAACAACAAGTATTTTGCAGGCTATGCCCGAGATCAATGGCAGGTCACATCCAAACTCACTGTGAATGCGGGAGTACGCTTCGACTACTTCCCGGTTCCGGGGCGCCAGGGTACCGGAGCGGAGTATTACGACAATGGCACCAACAATATGGTGATTTGCGGCGTAGCAAGCACTCCTAAATCGTGTAACATTTTCGACAAGAATCAGGTGCATTTTGTTCCGCGGCTGGGTCTCGCCTATCGTCTGGGAGATCGGACGGTGATCCGGGCAGGCTTCGGCATGTCCAGCGATCCCGTCAATATTTTCGGGCTTTCCAACCGCCGCATAAACTTCCCTTACATCGAGGGCGTGATTCAGCTTCCTCCCAATGCGATGTCCTACGCCATTACTCTCCGCCAGGGGATTAATGTGCCGGCGAACCCATTCCCTCTCACCACCGGTCTGGTACCTGTGCCGGGCACGGCTGGTCTGTTCGACTTCGATAAAGCAAACTATAAACGGGCTTACGTTGAAACCTATAACTTCACAATCGAGGAGCGCATTCGGACAGGTTGGACCGCCTCGGTTGCATATGCCGGGTCCCAACAGAAAGATCCGATGTCCTCTCTGGAGGAAAACTGGTCTCCAATCGGTACGGGTACCGCCGGACTCCTCCTGAATACCCCGGGTCGAAACGGCCAAGCAATCGGAGATGGCCGAATTGCTGCAACGCCGCTCCTTGGCACTCAAGGGGGCACGAATTACAACGCCTTCCAGGCCCGCACTCAGGGCCGTTTCAACGATCTCACCATCAGCGCGGGCTTTACGTTTTCCAAAAATCTGGGGTTCATTACCCCTGGTGGAACTCAAGGCGGGTCGGCGATCCCATGGCTATACCGAACCTATAACTACGGTCCGGTTACCACCGACATCAGCAAGAACTTTGAGATGACAGCGATTTACGAATTGCCGTTTGGCAAGGGCAAGCACTGGGCATCTAGCGGAATGATGACTCCGATCATAGGCGGCTGGCAGATCAGCGGTCTGTTTAGCGACTACACTGGGCTTCCGTTTAGCGTTACCACTACGACGAGCCTGAATGCGAACGGTTCAACCAATTTCGGAAACTGTATAGCCCAACCGATTAAGCTCGAGAGCATCACACGCTGGTATGACCCTTCCACTTTTGCACCGGGACCCTCCACTACTTTTGGGAATTGTGGGCAGAACGCATTTCGTGGACCTGGGGTCGTCAATGCCGACATCAGCGTCACCAAGAAGTTCGCCTTCCGGGAAAGATGGAACTTCGCATTCCTGGTCGAAATGTTTAACGTTGGGAATCAGGTTCATCGCGCCAGGCCGGGTTACACCGTTCAGACCAGCAACACTACCGCCAATAGGGTCGGCGACAGTTTGTTCATGGACGTATCGCACCAGATTGCGAACACGGGACGGGATGGCCTGGATCAGCGAGCTTTGCGGCTGGGCCTGAAATTGACCTTCTAGCACGCAGCTTCATGCATCAAATCTGGGCTTTCGCGAAATGCGAAGGCCCAGTTTCTTTACCGTCAAGTAATGATCTTGTTGCGGACGGCGTAGAGCGCAATTTCGCCGCGGTTATGCAGGTTCAGCTTCTGCATGAAGTGCATCCGGTGGGTCTCCACAGTGTAAGGGCTGACATTGAGAATGGCGGCCGCTTCTTTGTTGGAGCGTCCTTCGGCCAGCAGCTGAAGGATTTCCTTCTCGCGCTCCGTCAGCAGATCGTAGGAATCCTGCACCTCGTCCTTCTGTAGCTGACGAGTGTAGTTTTCCGCGAGCAACTGAGAGATCTCTGGACTAAAGAAGCATTTGCCAGCCGCTACGATACGCACTGCGGTGATCAAGTCGTCCTCTACCGAGCCCTTGACCAGATAGCCTTTGACTCCCGACTTCAGCGCCCGCACCAGATAGATTTCGTCGGTATATACGCTCAGAATGATCACCGCGACATCTGCATCCCGCTTCACAATTTGCGCGGTAGCCTCCAGGCCGTTGAGCTGAGGCATGCCGATATCCATCACGATAATCTTTGGGCGCAGCTCTTCGGCTAGACGGACCGCTTCGCGGCCATCCGTGGCCTCGCCCACTACTTCCAGCTCGGGATCGTTTTCCAGTACAAAGCGCAATCCATGACGGACGATGCTGTGATCGTCCGCGATCAGGATTCGAAGTTTGCTCATGCGTGCACCTCGCTGCCGGAGGGTATCTGGACTTCCAGCAGCGTGCCTTTACCCGGCTCAGAATGAATCTCCACGTTTCCGCCCAATTCCCGCGCGCGCTCTTCGATCCCCACCAGCCCCAAACCACGTCTCGCCGATGGTTTCGTGTCGAATCCCTTTCCATCGTCCCAGACGGTCAGGGATATCTGGTCTTTGCCGCCGTCTACAGTGAGTTCCACATGCTTGGCCTCCGAATGGCGGCCACAGTTCGTCAGCGCTTCCTGCACGATCCGGTAGAGGCAGGTCCGATGACCGTCTGGCAATTCGCCCAGATCACCCTCTAAATTGAGGTTCACCTGGATTCCGCTCCGCCTCTTGAATTCCCGAACCTGCCATTCCAGGGCCGAGACAAGGCCCAGGTCGTCTAGAACGGAGGGACGCAATCCCATGGCCAGGTCTCTCGCCGCAGTGACGGTTCGATACACCAGAGCCTTTCCGGCTTGCACCGAGCGGCTGCGCTCGGCAGGGTCCGTTGTGTTCTCAATCTTATTGAATTTCATCTGTATGGCTGTCAGCAACTGGCCGATTTGATCATGCAACTCCCGCGAAATCGATCGCCGTTCGTCCTCCAGGGCCTTGGACATTTGAAGCGACAGATGCCTTAGCGTTTCGCGATCCTGCTCAGTCTGTAGCTGCAAGCTTTGCGCGCGCACTTCCAGGGAGCGAAGGCGCACACTCGTCACCAAGCCCACTGCCAACACAAATGCGATCAGGACCAGAAGGGCAATCAGACCAAATTTCCGAAACGCCTGTCGTGCGCGAATCAATTCTTCGCGTTCGCGGCGCAGATCGATGGTTCGGAGGGATGCAATTTCACGGGTTGCATTCAGCGCGGCGATTCGCTCCGGCACCACATTGTCGCGCAGAAATGCTGCCCCTTGTACTTGCCTCTCCTGAGGTGTCCACTTGAAAATCGGCGCGATGGAAAGCGAATAACGCTTAAGGCCCCGAAGGAGGCGCTGCACCGGCTCGTTCATTTGGGAGCCCACTTGGGCATCGAGCCGCTTGGCGTTTGTATTCATCCGTTGTTCGATTTGGAAATACCGCTTCCGTGCGGCCTCTGACTCAACCGGCGCTGCTTCGATGTAATCCCTCAAGTCGATCGCCGCGGCATAGGTGTCGGCGCGCAGTTCATCAAGAATCTGATCGCTTGCTTCCTGCTCTTGTTGAATCCTTTGAATTTCCGTGCCGATCTGGTTGGCGTAGCTTAAAGCCTTGAGACCCACCAGGCTTATGAACAACAGAATAATGGCAAAAGCCGACGCAACCGCAGGCCAACTCCATCGTCTGGTGCTTGAAATCTCTGTCACGTTTCACCCGTTATCGCGAGGCGATACTTGCAAGCCGATGATTTCATTATCGCTCAGAACGGCGGCACATGAAAGTACTTTAATGGCGCGCCTTGGCTCGGTTAGAGAAGACGGCGAACTTGGGCCAAGTCGGGGTTACTGGCGGCTTCGTCGGGGCCGATGCTGCGAGGGAGTTGCGGGAGCGAACGGCCGTCGTTAGCCCCAGGGATGCAATACGATCGTGATAATGGCGCCGATAGCGGCCACCAAGACCGCGCCCGCAATCGGTATGCAAATATCGGCGAGATCTTTCGGCGGTTCCGGTGTCTCAAAAAACTTCATTTCACAGTTTCCGCAATTTGCCGCCGTGAAATCCACGGTCTTTCTGCATTGAGGACATAGTCTTTTCATTTGTCGCTTCCCTCCGTCTCGGGCGATATCCCGGCCTAATCTACTCACGATAATGGCGCTCAACCTATCTTTTGGCCATAGGTGCGAAGTACCGGTCTCTCGTTATCGGGCGTACTAGCTTGGGAGGGACCTTCGTAATGGGAAGCTGAAGCGGTGCCCGCATAACATGCGGAATACCCGGCGTAAATAGGTATAATCGGCACGCGTATGGCCAACATGCCGCTGATCGGCTCGCTCCGGATTCTCTTCCTGTACGATGTGTGCGAGGAAATCCGTACCCAGCAACTCCGAAAACTCCTGGGCGAGAGCCAGGGAGTGATAACCGAGCGCCGGCGTGATCCGGCTTTTCATCATCCTTCCCCCGACTACGTGCGATTTGAGCGGCCGCCCGTGGTGCAACAGCTTGGTTCGGTAACTTTGAAAAATGGAGCCTGTTTCGACTGCGAGCTCAACTACTACGAATACGGCGCTGTGAGTGTGAAGCTCGCCCAGCCGTTTGGAGTCGACTGGCCAGAGTTAGTAACGCTTTCAAGCCAATGGATCGCCGACCCGCAAATTGAACAAGGGGCTCTCCAGATTGCGCGCAAATGCTTGGCAGCGGCCCGGCCGGCGCTGGTGAAGCCGAATGAAGAATGGCTGGTCGAGGACTACTACGTCATCCATCTGCACAATAACGTCCAGCCGGACGGTTCGCAGTTATTCAAAGGCGCGGAACTGATCGCGGAGCACGCCAAGGACATCGCCCGAATCGTCCGCGGGGAGCGGGCGGAGCTGTCGGAAGAGGAGAGGCGCGAAATCCTGGGATCTTGTATGTCGTACTATCCCGACGATCTTCTGGTAGTTGGCTGGAATGCGGCGTTCCTGTGCGATACCAACGAAGGCGCAACACCCACGGTTCAGCTGCTGGAGTATGCGAACACTCAATTGCTGGAATTCAGGTATTACGATACGGTTCTCAGCCGTGTGCTGGAGCGCGTCTATAGTTCGCTGGACAAACGCGGCGGAATCTTCCAGCGCTGGCGGCTTGCCCGGGAAGCGCAGAGTCTCAATAAAATACGCCTGGATGTTCGTGAACTCACGGAACGGATTGACACGTCCATTAAATTTCTGAGCGACATGTTTTCGGCGAGGCAGTACCGGATGGCAGCCGGCAAAATCGGAGTCGAGGACTACCGGCGCCTGGTGGAAAGCAAGCTGAATACCGCCGGCGAGCTCTACACCTTCATGATGGATCAGTTCCACGCCAGCCGGGGTTTCGTGCTGGAGTTGATGGTGGTCATCATATTGGTGATCGAGTTGGTGTTTCTGTTCCGCGGTAAATGAACCACTAGGCAGCACCGCGCACGTGTATACTACGCTGCTGGGGAGTGATCACGATGAGATTCTTTCTTGCGGTTACGATAGCCGTGGCGCTGGCGGGAACCGGTCAGGCACAATTGCTGCCGCCCAATGCCGCGGGCGTGACCATGGGACACATGCACCTGAACGTCAAGGATGTTGCGGTCCACAGAAAATTCTTCACGGAATTATTTAACGCGACTCCCTTGAAGAAAGAAGGGCTCGAAGGCGTCGAGGTTCCCGGGATGATCATCCTATTCACCGTGAAGGATCCGACTGGTCCTTCCGAAGGGGCGACCATCGATCACTTCGGCTTCAAAGTTCACAATACCGAGGAGAAGCTGAAACAAGCTCGCGATATGGGATACGCAACCCGTCCCGTGTTCAAAGGCGCAGAGGGAAACCCCAACGCCTATATCGATGGGCCTGACGGGTTGAAAGTCGAAGTTCAGCAAGACGACACTCTTACTGGGCCGCCCACGCCAAATCACGTGCACTACCAGGTGAAGGATATTGCAGCCCTCCGGGATTGGTATGTGAAGACATTCGGGGCGGTGGCCAGAAACCGCGGAAACCTTCCTGTCACCGCCGATATTTCCACAATGAATCTGACCTATTCGAGTTTCAAGGAAGACACGCCGCGCGCTGCCACCAAGGGGCGCGCAATCGATCATGTCGGATTCGAGGTTAAGGATCTGGAGGCCTTCTGCAAACAGCTTGAGGCAAACGGTGTGAAACTAGACGTTCCGTACCGAAAAATTCCGAGACTCGGAATTGCAATCGCCTTCCTGACTGACCCGATGGGCGGCTACATCGAGCTGACCGAAGGCATCGGCGCGTATTGAGTTGAACCTATCGCAAGCAATCGATCAGCGCGTCGCTAAGCAACTCGACGTTGTCGGGTGTAGCGAGCGGACCCATCAGGCCGATACGGAAGATCTTGCCCAGGAGTTGGCCGAATCCTACGGCGATGTCGATGTCGTACTTCTCCAAGAGACGCTTGCGCACCTCGACGTCGTTCACGCCCTCCGGTACGCGGATGGTATTGACGGTGGTAATACGCCGCGCTTCATCTGAAATGAACATTTCGAGGCCGGCTGCCTCAATTCGGCTCAAGAAAAGCTCTTGCATCGCGCGGTGGCGGGCGAAACGCGCCTCCACACCTTCCTCAAGCACCAATGCGAGACCTTCGTGCAGAGCGTAGAAAGTGCTGATGGGCGCGGTGTGGTGATAGCGATGCGCTCCCTCGTAATAATCCAGCAGGAGTCTCAGATCCATGTACCAGATGGGGCAGGGAGTTTTGCGTGCGCGCAGCCGCTCAACCGCAGCCGGCGACGCAGTAATGGGCGCAAGGCCGGGCGGGCAACTCAGGCCCTTCTGGATGCAACTGGAAGCCACGTCCACTCCGTTGGCATCGACGTTAATGGGCATCGCTCCCAGCGAGGTCACGCAATCGACGATAGTGATTGCACCCACGGCGTGCGCGGGGCGGGTGATCGCGGTCAAGTCCTGCAGCGCTCCGGTGGATGTTTCGGCATGTACGAAGGCGACGGCGTGGGGCTTTTCGCGATCCAGGAAGTCGGAGGCTTCGGTCTCAGTGAAGGTCTCGCCCCAAGGCTTGCTCGAACACACCACGTTCGCGCCATGGCGGCGGCCCATTTCCACAAAACGTTCGGCGAAATATCCGGCAGTGAAGACCGCGAGCTTCTGCCCCGGCTCCACGAAATTGGCCAGAGACGTTTCCATGCCGGCGCTGCCGGTACCAGAGATGACCTGGACAAACGAATTCTGCGTGCCGAAAACCGGGCGGAGGTCGCGGCGAATATCTTCCGAAACTTCGAAGAAATACGGATCCAGGTGCCCAACGATGGGCTTCCCCATGGCCTCATAGACGCGGGGATGAACTTGCGTGGGGCCGGGCAGAAACACCAGTCGGCGCGGCGGATTCAATTGGGACATGAAATTCAAGTTTACCGCGCGGGAACATTCGCGCGCGACTTCGCCATCGTGGTCCAACCAGCTTTCGATAGGTCGGTCAGTACGTCTCGATCGCCGGCGCTGGAGTTTTGCGAGTGCGCAGGCGGAAGTGATAGACCAGCGCGCCTGTGGCGAGAGTCACTGCGGCCGCCAGCGAGATCATGGGCTTGAACTGCACGCCGCGGATAATCATCCACACGCCTACCAATAAAAACAAGACCGGGATCAAGGGATATGCGAAACTCACCACGCGCAGCTTCTGCCACCCCGCCCGCCGCCGGAAAATCATGAGGGCCGCCACGCTCATTACGGCGAACACATTCAGTGTGAAGCCTATGTAGATCGCAAGTTGCGGAAACGGCGTGACTGTCATCAGCATCGCGCACACGCCCTGAGCCACGATGGCCGCGACCGGCGTATGCCACTTCGGGTGCACCTTCGCGGCGGAAGCCAGGAACGCCCGGTTCTTCGCCATCGCATAATACACGCGCGGACCGATCGTGACCATCGCGTTCACCGTCGACATCAGCGACAGCGCCATCAATGCCGCGAAAATACCTGCCACCTGCGGACCGAATAAACGCGATGCCGCCAGCGCCCCCACCGCCGTCTCCCCTTTGAGGTTCTCCAGCGGAACAGCGTAGATGAAAACCAGATTCAGTCCGACATAAAGTGCGGCCACTAGAATGGTTCCGACGGTCAGAGCCAGGGGCAAGGTCCGCGCGGGCTGCTTCAATTCTTCGGCGACATAAGTCGCGGCGTTCCAGCCGCTGTAAGCCAGGTAAATGAAGAACAGGCTGAGAACGAATTGCGTGGGTATGGAATCGGCGGACGTGCGCACGGCCGGCACCGAAAAATGATGCCAGTCGCCGTCGCCAATGGTAAATGCCAAGACGATGAAAGACACCAGGGTGAGGATCTTAGCCCCGGTCAGCACGTTTTGCAGCTTTGCCACGCGCTGCACCCCGAAAATATTGATGGTGGTGAACAGCAGCACCAGCAGGCACGCGGCGACCTGCGCCCAGCCGAACGTAAATTTCCAATCGCCTGAGCCGAACAGGACGCGCGAGTTTTCCAGATGGAACGCCGGATAGAATTGTGCCAGATAGTCTGAGAATGCCAGCGCCGCCAATGCGATGGGCGCGGAGAATCCCGCGAAGAATGACACCCAGCCGGTCATAAATCCCCACGTAGGGCCAAAGGCTCGCGTGAGATAAACGTACTCGCCGCCGGAGCTGGGCATATTGATGCCAAGCTCGGAATAACAGAGAGCGCCCGTCAATGCCGAGACCGCACCAACCACCCAGATCCAAAGCACCAGGTTTGCGGAACCCAGATCGCCCACCAGATAGCCGGTGGTGGTGAAAATTCCGGTGCCGATCATGTTCGAAACCACCAGCGCGGTCGCGCTGACGACGCCGAGCTGCCGGAGAAGGGAGGGCTTGGAAGTGGCCACGGCTTATGTTTATTCTACGCGGCTTTGGCGCGCGCTATTGCACGACCCCGTGGCACTTCTTGTATTTCTTGCCGCTGCCGCACGGGCAGGGATCGTTGCGGCCGGTCTTCTGCGACGGCATTTGAGAATACAGCGCCGCGGCGGGCGGCTCCGGTCCGGGACTCGGAGGCGCGGTATCGTGTTCGTGATCGTGCTCATCGGCCTGTTCAGCCTCGAATACCGGAGCCAACCCATGCAGCCGCAGCCGTTCGTCGAGCGCAAACATAACCAGTTCAGTCTCGACTTGCGAAAGCTTCGCAATGGAATCGATCTTGCGCAGCATGCCCTTGACACGTCCGCGCGTGGTGTCGCCCGGCATCGCCAGCGCGTATGCAAACAGCGCATCGTCGCGGAGATCGTCATAAGGCTCGGGGCGATTGAAGAAGCTGGCGATTTTGTCGACGTGGCGCGTCAGGCGGAAATACGCCGCACCGCGCAAAGCGTGCCGCAGCAGTTCGACGTCTTTGTTTTCCGGCTTGCTGTCGTCCAGATGCTCCGGGAAGTATTTGGCGTAAGGTTCCCACAGCGAGCGCCACATGGCTTCGAGCGCCTTCACCCGCGCCTTACCACCGGCTGCATACAAGCCTTCCAGACCCTTGCGAATATCATCCCGATCCGCAACCGCATAGAGACCGATCGCCGCGCCGCCACGCTCGTCGATGGATTTTGATTCGTCGTTCAGTGTCGCGATCATCGCATTGCGGATACGCGCCGTTTCCTTGGTGTCTCCCGCGGTTGCATCGCCCAGCGACGCCCAGGCTTCGCCGCGAACTTTCGACTCCGGATCGCCCGTCGCCAGCGCAAACAGTGCATCCCGCGCCGGCTTCTCCAGGTCCTGATTGAAAAACGTGTGCGCCGCGCCAGCCCGCACATCGGGTTCAACCGATCCCATCATCTCGATGCGCTCAGCCTCATCCAAAACTTCGAACGCTGGCAGTTCGTGCTCGGGGTACTCGGCGAATAGATCGAACGGCTCGGGTTGATATTTGGGTTCAGGAGCCTTCAATTGCTCCAGCGCGTAATCGATCTCGCGCCGCAGATCGGCCTCCGATTCGGGCACCTCCGCTAGCATCTTTTCGAGCGCAGGCCGCCCCGCCGAGTCTCCATAAAGTCCCAGGCAGAACGCGCCGTCGGCAGCGTCGTACTCCAGGCGGTCGAGCAACAACTTCAGCACTCGCGGATCGCGCACCCGCAGCGCAGCGAGCAGGAACGCCACATCCGATCCCTGTTCTTCGCCCAACTCTTCGTAGAGCGCCAACAGCGGCCCTGCGGCCTTCTCCGCAAACGGGAGCAGCGCCTGAATCAGGCTGTCGTCAACATCCTCTGGCGCGCGCCGGATCGCATCGACGTAGAATTCCAGCGCTTCCTCGGTTCCGAAATGACGGAACAGATCGGTGAGCAGGGGATCGACATTGATCGGGAACTCGTCTTGCGGCGAACGTGAGAAACGCAGGATTTCGGCGGCAGTTTCTTTCGGTGCGCCGTTATCGATGATGGAATGAAGAAAGCGGCGGTCGACGCCGATACGTCCGCGTGCCGCCGCTTCCAGTAATTCGTACGGACTGGCCCCTGGCCCCAGGTCCGCGCCCACTATTCTTCCTTGATCACGTGCACCGGCAGTTCCACGGCTACCTCGCGGTGCAGCTTCACGGTCACCTTGTAGTCGCCTAAGGCTTTGATCGGTTCCGCCAGATTCACTTTCTTGCGATCGATCGTATAGCCGGCCCGCTCCAGTGCCGCGGTGATATCCTGCGCCGTCACCGAGCCGAACAATTGGTCGTTCTCGCCGGCCTTCTGCGCGATGGTCACTTCCACCGATCCCATCATCTTGGCCAGATCGTTCGCGTCGCCGATCTCTTTCGATTCGCGTCGCAGGTACGCCTGCTTCTCCTGCTCCACGATCTTCTTGTTGGATTCGTTAGCCGCCACCGCCAGCCGCTTCGGCAACAGATAATTGCGCGCGTAGCCGGCCGCCACCTTCACTACATCGCCGCGCCGGCCAAGCTTTTCGATTTCTTCTCTTAGAATGACTTCCATATCGGGTCCCCTTACATCGACGTCGCAAACGGGATCAGCACAATGTTGCGTGCCTGCTTGATGGCTTCCGCCAACCGCCGCTGATGCGGTGCGCAGACTCCCGAAATGCGCCGGGGCGTGATCTTGCCGCGCTCGGAAATGAAGGAGTGCAGCAGGCGCACGTCCTTGTAATTGATGTCGTCGATCTTGTCGACGCAGAACCGGCACATCTTCTTGCGCCGGAAATATTGCTTCTTGCCCATCACGGCTTTGTCGCCGCCGGTGGGCCGCGAGGAACCGCTGATGGGTCTGCCGCCTCTGGTCTCTGCCATAACTACTCCTTGCCCTCAGTGGATTCAGCCGCTGCTACCGGAGGTGCGCCTGGTGCCGCATGTGCCGGTTCAGCCGGGAGAGCGGGCATAGCGGGAGCCGCTGCTGCTGGAACGGCAGGCGATGCCATTGGCGCAGGAGCCGGCCTGCGCGCGGCGCGCTTATCGCGAGCCTTCTTGCGCTTGGCAATCTTCTTCTGCTTCTCATCGATGCGCAC
>Ga0163163_10003192_pt1 | contig 13888 bp, 11 predicted proteins | sample S65metaG_FD_119766 | JGI IMG/M metagenome (GOLD analysis project Ga0163163, IMG submission 119766) | Switchgrass rhizosphere microbial communities from Kellogg Biological Station, Michigan, USA - S6-5 metaG | ecosystem: Host-associated > Plants > Roots > Rhizosphere > Soil | place: USA... | reverse complement strand
CGTCTGATAAACTGGATCAAGTTGGGAGGTCGTCTAACGGTAAGACTGCGGCCTCTGGAGCCGCGTATCGGGGTTCGAATCCCTGCCTCCCAGCCACTCCAGACGGCAACTCTATGCGATTCCACGTCTTTGTACTCCTCGCCGCTCCGCTCTCGTGTCTTGCTCAGGTGCCTGGGACTGCCACGGCGCCCCCAGCCGCCCAGATGCCCGAAGGCCCCCAGGCTCCCCCCGAAGTGGACCAGGCATTGCGCGCCCGCGCGAACGCTTTCCTGGACTTTCAGAGCAGGGGAGATTTTCGCAAAGCTTACGATTTAGTGGCCGAGGACAGCAAGGACTTTTACTTTGGCGCTCCCAAAGAAAAGGCTACGTCATTCACGATCGACGATATTCGATACGGTGCCGGCCTATCCACGGCAACGATCAAATCTACCATCAAGCGCCAGATGATACTGGCGGGACACCCTGTGGACGTACCCCAATTGCTGGTTTCGGAGTGGAAGCTGGAAAAAGGAGAGTGGGTCTGGTATCACGATCCCGCGAAGGACGTGACCAAGACCATCATAGGCGAGGTCCCAGTGGTCCCGGTGGAGGCAACTGCCTCGTCGCCGCTTCCAAAAGATCTGAGTGATAAGGCGGCAGCCGAGGCAGCGAAGAACATCGTCGCTCCGCGGGCAGTCATAGATAAAAGGTCCGTCGCATTTACTCTGGGCAAGGAGGGCACGGAACAAGTGACCTTCCACAACAGCAACAATGGGCAGATCCGCGTATACGCCGAGGTCCGGGGTGTTCGCGACACCGTCACCGTCGAACCCAATGACATCATGGTTAATGCCCAGGCTGACGTTCCATTTAAGATCACATACAAGCCGCGCCCAGAGTCGGCCGTGCAAGGCCGGGTGCAGTTTACTTTAGAACCTTTCGGTAGCGTCTACGTTTTACCGGTTCGGCTCGCGCGTGAAGGGCAGATTCGGAGGCGCGCTGCTCCTGCGGTGCCAGGCGGCGTAGCGCCCGCTTCCGCCAACCCCGCCCCTGCGGCCGCTGCCCCTGCGGCCCCCGCCCCTGGTGTACCGCAGTAGCTGCCTGTCTTTGAATTGCTTCACATTCCGCCCGATCAGCCAGCGTCAGGGAGCATTTTCTTCCCGCAGGTAACAGGCCGCGTCCGTTCATAAACGCCCAGGATCCAGCGACGTACACCTTTAGTCAGCAGTGCAGCGCCTCCTCCGACCTTGGAGGATGGGTCAGGAGCAATCATCATGCTGACTTCTTTACCGATTGAACAACCCCAACCGAACCAGGAATTCTATGGCGTGGACGCGCTGAATCTTTTTGAGACCCATACGCGCGCTGAATTTGAAGCCGCGGGCGGCCCGCTGATTCCGTTCGACCCGGCGCGCCCTGAGCAGGACTGGTGGGACGACACTTATGCAGCGGCATCGCCCACGCAGAGTGTGAGTTATAACGCCGTGGTGTGGGGCAGCGGCGGCACAGCGGCCATTGGCAGCTTCACGCAGACGGCCGCGCAGATGGCTACCCCCAATTTCAAGGGCCTGCCAAATTACCCGAACTGGACGCCGGCTCCCACGCGTGCAGTCTACAATCACGCGGCGCCGAGCACCACCAGCCCCGTAGATCCGAAGGACTTGAGTACGGCGCAACAGGCGCAGGCGCTGCTGGCAGAGCTTGGGGGTACCAGCATCGTGGATATCGGAGCAAATTCAGTTACGCTCCCAAATATTGGTCAGATCGTATTCCCGGTGACCTATGCTGCCGACGATCCTCGCCGCTTATTTGCGGTGGTCCTCTCGAGCAGCAAGCTTTTCAACGTGGGACAGGCGCTCAGCGAAAAGTACGCCGCAGGTATAGGAGCGCCTGGGTCATGGTTCGCGGATGCCACGCAGATCAGTGGATTGAGATGGCGGGCTACAGCCGTGCCGGATGGCAGCGCGAGCACAGCGTCAGCTCTTCCCGTGCCCTGCCGTGCCTTGCGGGCGAATGAACGGTTGAAGACCTCTCTGGTTGGCGGGCTGGGTTTTCAGACCACGCAAATTCAGCGCACAGACCTGATGCCGACTACCGGGGCAGCTTGGGGTGGAGACAACGCCGACCCGGTGCTGCTAGATATCCAAGCCAAGGTCACGGCTCTCTATAACTTGATCGTCCCCCGGAGCTGAAGGAAGGCACAGATTATGGGGATTCGATGGGAACGATGCATGAATGCATCCTGGGTTAACATCTTGGCGATGGAGAGCCTGGCGCTGGCCCTCTCCCTCCCCGGGATGGCGCAGAGTGCGCCGGCTGCTGCGATGCCGGCCGTAACTACCGTGGCCTGTCCTGCCTCGTTTTATGCGGCAGGCGCGAGCCTTAACCCGCAGGCAACGCCTAACCTCGCTGGCTGGTATGCAATCGCCGTCCCGATTACGAAGTGCGAGAAGGCGTTCCAGGCATATTCAATCACGATGAACAATTTGACTCCCAAGGGCAGTGGGGCAAATCTGACGTTCACCAGCACCACCTCGACCGGCTTGGCCATACCGCTGAAGCAGGTGGGTCCGATTGACATTTACACTTTCGGAACTCTCGGAACCAGCGTAAATGGGCCCTTTTCCAGCCTGGCGGGGACATGGGGCGGGATTGCGGTGGTGCCGATCGGCAGGACAACCTGGCGGCTGACTCCTTGGGCTCAATCAATCGGCGGAAAGTGGATGGGTGGTTTGGGTATTGGAAGGAGCTATTGAAGAATGAAGCTTCCCAAATAAAAAAGGGAGGGCCGAAGCCCTCCCTTTCTCTAACATCGCCTGCTTGTTATTGTTCCAGTTCGTCAGCGAACGTCTGCTTGGTGCGCTGTAGCTGCGTACCATTGTTGCTGAAGGTGACCGTACCGCTACCACCTTCGTTGATTTGGAGGGTGCCGGTGAAGTTCCGGGCCTTGTCGAGAACCAGACCAAGGTAGGTCTGCGGAGTCAGGCCGACGCCCGAGAGCGAAGCGATGCCATGGCAGTATTGGAATTCAGACTGCGCGATGACATAGCCGGCAAACGGTGACGCAACTTTACCGGTTGCAGCGTCCATGAGCGGTCCCAGACCATTGCCCGCGGTCTGACCGCCGGCAACTGCGGAAGACGGGCTGATCACAAATGCTACATATCCGCCAGCCGGAACTACTACTGACGTCTGCGGCGCGATGACCTGTCCTCCATTTACTCCTGGAGCGAAGTGCGTCGGATCGAAGTTAAAATCATTCGTTCCGAAGAACCAGAATTTAACTTTTCCACTCTGAGGTTTGGCCGTAAAGCCGGCGGCGCAGGCCGTGCCGCCGCAAGGATCCAGCGAAGTGTTGGCTACGACGATGCTGGTGTTGATGGCCGCGTTGCCAACCACCCACGGGAACAACATGTCGCAAGCGCACTTGTTATAGGTAAACAGGCTGACCGGCGGTGTCGGCAGCGGATTATCCACGAAGCGCGGAATCGGGAAGCCCGAAGTCAATGTGTGAGCGGCGCCAATACCGGCAACGCTGGTAGCGTAGAACGGAGCAAAGCTGGCGTTCGCCGAGCCAGTCACACCAACCTGAGGCGTACCACCCACCGGCGGCGTGGCGTTCAGGTTAATATCCGGATTGACAAAGAACGGTACGTTGGCGAATTCGAGAGCGTTCGGATCGGCGAAAGCCACCTCGTAAACCAGCAGGCCATTCCCATTAGCGTCGATAGAAATGACACTCGTATCGTTAATGCCGTCGGTGGCGCAGGTGCCCGCACTTCCACCATAGCCATGGGCATCCGTGCCGCAGATCAGAACCATGCCGCCAGTGTTGTTATTGTCGCCAGTTTGGAGAGGCACAGTCGTGAGCACGCTCGGATTGCTGCCGAGCGGAATACCGGAGATGCGAATAGCGAACCGCGTGCCCTGCGAAGGCTCGCCAGCCGTTTCGATGCCAGTGCCTGGGCTGTTGAAAGCCGTTCCTGTGGGCGCTGTGCCGTTGGAACCGGTGCCAGCGGGCGGATTGGTAGTAGGCGTCGAGAGAGCCGGATCGAAGTTGATGCCGGTCTCGGTGTTATACAGCGCGTTGGGCACATTTTGATTGATATTCGGGGACGAGAGATCCACGCCGCCATTCCACGTATAGAAACTCAAATCGGTAGTTGCTCCCGGCGGGGTGCCATTGGCTAAGATCTGCGCGAAGTTCCGCACTTTGAACGCAGTCGGGAAGCCCTCGGACAGCTTAATGCTGTTGGTGGTGAAACCCGCGGTGGCGTTGCACTGCAGGAAGGTGGCCGCGTCAAATTCGTCGGTAATGTTGGTATCCGTCACTGTGCTCTGGGATGCCAACAGGCCGATGCGGACCGTGCCGTTCGGGACGGTAAAGATCTGGTTGCCACCAAAGTTCGTCCCGTTAAAGGTGACCGTGGTGTTTACGTTCGTCAAGCTGAATGAGTTGCCCAGATTATAGACATTAAATGCAACTGCATTGACGCGGAGGTTGGTGATACGCATAGTGCGGACCGGTGGCGGGCCGCCCACGACGGCGGGGGTGTTACCCGGAGGGTCGATCGGCACGCCAATAAACTGAATGGCCTGTCCAAACGAGCCGTTAACCTGCCGTGCCTGGAATACGTTGGGGCGACCAGCAGTGCCGTCATAGTCACCGGTTCCATTGCCCGCTGCCGAAAGAATATTGCAGGTTTGGTCGTTTGGGGTGGTCTGAAAAGGAGCAGTCGCGCTGCCACAATTCTCCAACCCAAGGGTGCTAGTCGTTGTCCCGGCCTCATCCATGATCAACAGAGCTTCATTCCAAGCCGGATCGTCGTGGGTGGTGGACGGTTGGGTGATCTTGCTGGTGATGGAGGTATTGGTTACGAACACCGTGATGGTTACCTTCGGTAGCGCGGTACCCACGGTAGTTGGAATTCCACCGGTGCAAGTGATGAACACATCGCCGGCCAGAGCGGTATATTCCTCCGCCCGAATGATTGGGTTGTTCGCCGAGCCTGTACACTGCATCAGCGTAGACTGTGCGCTTGCCGGGGCTGAGAGCCCCGCCAGGAGCGTTACTCCAGCAAACGCGTAAAGCCATTTGCGAAAATCTGCCATTTCCTTCTCCTTGTGAATTGTTGGAATTGAATTGATGGAAGTTCTCTTGTTCAACCTGAGCCTCAATCTGCAATCCCCGTAGCTTTGAAGAACCTCGGGAACCGAGCTTCCCAGCCGCACTTCACTCTGGCTGATCTCCGCTCGACTGCTGTCTTACTCCAGCTCATCTTGATGGACTTCTTTTTTGCTTCTTTTATTTGTGCTCGCGGGAATGACGGCGCAATACACCGCCCTGCCCTGATTTACAACTAACAACTGCTTTGGATTCCTCGGACGCAGTCAGACTCTATAGATAACATTGACCAACGGCTTTCGTCAAGGCAAAAGTACCAATGCGTGGTTCAGTTTGGCCTTAGGTACCGCGGTTAAAATGTAGTATTTCGCAGAGAATGGCGAACTTTAAGGGTTTACCGGTGATTTTAGCTGCCGGAGAGGCGATTTACTCCCCGACACATATTAAAGCAGCTTAACGTATTTTTGTAGCTTTTTGACCCGGTCGCGCAGCTCGTTGCTGGCTTCAATGAGGTCGCTTTCGTCCAGAATCACGTGCGGCGTCATGAAGATAATGAGCTCGCTGCGATCATGTGAGGTGGTCTTATTGCCGAAAAGCATGCCGATTCCGGGCAAGCGCGACAGGTATGGTATGCCACTAGTACCATTGATGGAGGTATCGCTGATCAAGCCGCCGATGGCGATGGTATCGCCGTCCTGCACCGTCACCTGCGTCTGTACCACCTGCTGATTAAAGGAGGGCGTCAGGGTTCCGGCCCCCGCCCCCGGCGAGCTAACCTCCTGGTTGATCACCAAGGTGACCACGCCGCTGGGATTGACCCGCGCATTCACCTGCAGGGTGACGCCAGTGTTCTGGGCGGAGATGCTGCTGGTGACGGTAGACGATCCGGCAACCGTCGTTGAGCTGGAAGTTTGGACGGGCACCTGCGTTCCGACGTTGAGCGTAGCCGGAATGCTGTCGGTGGCGATCAGGCTGGGCTCGGAAAGAATGGTGGTTCGGGTTTGATTCTCGGATAGATTCAGGAAAGCCAGTAGCTGCTTGCTCTGGCCCACCAAGAAGCCGAACTGGAGTGCAGCCCCGGCTATGCCAGAGGCGGAGGTGGTCAGGTTGCCGAGCAACCCCCGATCCGCATTGGTCCGACGCTGGAATTGGGCCGAAACTCCTCCGGCAAATGATCCGCTGAGATCTACGGAATAGATTTTCGCTTCGAGCAGGATCTGGCGGGGGGGAACATCGAGGTCCTTGAGGATGCGCAAAACCTCCTGATATTGTTCCGGAGTGGCTTGGATAATCAGGGCATTGTCGAGCGGGTTCGCTACCACGCGTACGGCTGCCTTCCCATCCGGCGTTTGTCCTGGGGTAGGGGGCGCGGGAGCGGCCGAGCCGACAATAGAACCTGCGGGAGCAGTGCCGGTTGTCCCGGCGGGTACCTGGGCGGCATATCCGCCAAACACCGGATAGCCATAGCCTCCTCCACCACCATAACCACCGCCCGACATGGAACCGGGACAGGTTCCCATTCCACCAAAGTTGTTATTGAAGTTGTTCCCATTGCCATAGGTGCTGCCGTTCATCCCGCCTGCTGCCCCGCTGGCCGCATAGGTGTTGGGGAATCCATAACTGCCGCCGGATTGACCGCCGTAACCACCACCGTAGCCACCGCCGTAGCCGCCCGGGTAACCGCCGCCATAGCCTCCACCATAACCGCCGCCATAACCCCCGCCGTAACCATACAACTGGTTCAGGGCGATGGAGACGCATTCCGCGCGCCCGTAGCGCAGCCGATAGACGTGATTTTCATTACCGCCGCCGAGATTCAGCTTCACGGGAACATCCAGCCGCTTCAGCCAGGCCTCGACGGTATCGAAAACGCCCGGGTTGGGAGCCACAGCGATCAGCGTGTTGATACGATCCACCGGCAGAAACCGTACGGTGGAGTTCTTGCCGTCGAGCGATGCGGCCTTTAACACGGCGTCGAGATCCTTTACCAGGTCCGAGGGTTTGGTGTTCCGCACGTCGAACAGGCGCACCCGCTGGTTCGCGAAGCTATCGCTATCGAACAACTGGATCAGCTCCATGGTCCGGCGCATATTGCGGCGGCTGTCCAGGATAAACAAAAGGTTTGACGGCGCGTAGGAATACATGGTGGCGTTCTCGCCCACGAACTCGCCCAGCACCTTGGTGAGCTCATCCACCGTCACATACTTGAGGAAAATCAGATTCAGCATGATCTGATCGTCTTCGGGAATATCGTGCGCGTTCACCTGCGGGCGCAGGGGCATCTTAGGAGCATCCTTCAGCGGCAGGATGCGGTAGATTTCGCCTTCCTGAATCATGGCCGCGCCATTGATGCGTAGAATGAGGTCGAGTAGTCCACGAGCATCCATGTTGGCGGTGCTGCCGTAGGTGTTCAGCACCACGCTGCCCTTCACGGCGGGGTCGAGGATGTAGTTGATCTTCAACCTACGCGCCAGCTGATTGATCACTTCGACCAGGGAAGCATTCTGCAGCGACAAATTGCCGATGGGGACGAGCGGCTCGGCGGGGGTGGCTTGTGGAGTCGTTTGGGCTTGGGCCGGATTGGCCTGGGCTGGATTGGCATCCGCCGGAGTCGCTTGGGCCGGTATAGGCTGTACAGGCACGGGTTGAGCTGGAGTGGCTTGCGCGGGAGCCGGGGCAGGTTGAGTCGGAGGGGCTTGCGCGGGAGCGGGCGCAGGAGCTGGCGGTGGCGGAGCTTGCGCGAATGCCGCGCCCGCGGCCAGCAGCACTACCTGCAAAACCGCAATTCCCTTTACTGCGATAGAACGCATTTTCATTTCACTCACTCTCATTTGACTTCCGTCCAACTGCATGACGCGCCGAATATACCCATAGACTGAACCTTCATGAATCCCGAATGAACCGTGCCCGGCGGCGAATTGTCGGAGGGCAGGCAAGCGCGGTCTCCACTGGGCAGCAACGGCCCGAAAGTGGAATCGCCGCTGGTATCGCCGGGGCTAGCGCTCTTGTCGCCGCTGGCCGTGTTGCTCAACGAAGTCACACCCTTCGGCGGCGGGGTGGTGGAGGCACTCGCGCTGTTCAGTGAGGCGGCGGGCGCAGCCGGGGCCGGATGATCCAGCGATGCGACCGGGCGCACCGGCGTTGCAGCAGTCGTCGACGCAGAAGACGAAGCTGCAGACTGGGCGCCTGACTGCGCACCCGCTTGTGCAACGGTTTCCTTCGGCCGCAGCTGTTCGGGCTTGCGCTCGACATTTTTCCCCTTCCATTCGAAGGCGACATGGTTTTCGTCAAAGCTCACCAGCTTAAAATCGCCGATCTGATCGCCGGCGTGATAACTGCGCTGGGCGGCGGTCGCCGACGCGCTCAACAAGATCACCGGCTCGCCGATCGTCATCTGCCCGTGATAGTTCGGGAGCGCCGGCATCACCGGCTCCGGCGCGGGCTTTGGCGGCTCCACGACCACGGTGGGATTGCGGTCCTTCGAAAACAGCATCTTGCCGGCGACATCGATATACTCGGCGGGCGCCACGGCTTTCACCGCAGGCAGGGCCGGCGGAGGCAACACCGCTCTCGCCGCGACCTTGCGCTGCAGCACCGCACGCTCGCGTGCCTTGGCTGCGAGCCAATTCGTGCGCAGGGTCCAGACCAACGCTCCGGCGAGAGCCAACAGCGCCAGATTCAACAATACGAGTCGCCGATTCAAAACGCGCCTCCTTTGGCTTTCTTCGACGCTGTCGGTTTTTCCGGCACCAGGCGGCGCGGCACTACACCCGAGACGGCGAGTCGCACAGCCACGGTCTTTTCCTTGGCGTTCGAGGAAAGAACGCGCAGATCGTTGGTGGCCACCAGCTCGGGCTCGGCTTGCAGCGCTGCGAGCAGGTTGACGAGCTGATCGATGCGGCATTCGATCTGTACTGCCACGCTTGCTTCGCCGTAAGAATCGCCGAAGGGACGAACCGGAGTGAGCTCGGTGGAGCGAATTTCGATGGGCGGATTCTCGGCCGCGCCCAAGCGGCGGATGATCTGGATCACTTGCGCCTGAGCTTGCGCGGCAGTGTCGGCGCTAATGATTCCTTTTTCTCGAGTGGCGAGTTCGGCTGATACTTTCTTGAACACACCTTCTTTTGCCGGCACCGTCGCCGCGGTCTCGCGCAATCGAGCCAGCCGAGTTTCCGCCAAGGCCACCGGATCTCCCACGGGAGCTACCACCGCGGCCGCACTGTCATTCGCAGGCCAGAAGTGAATCACCAATCCCAGCAGCGCGGATACCGCCAGCCAAGCCAGGGCGCGCCGATCGCGAGGCCGCAGGTTCATTTGCCGGCCTCCCGATTGGTTCGAATGCGAAACGCCTCGGCATTGTTCACGCGCGTGGGCGGCGTCACAAATTCCGAGCCCTGAAACAGCGGCGAGGCGTCGATGGACTGCAGCAGCGGGGCGGCTTGCGGGGTTTCACCGGCCAAGGTTATTTGCGTGCGCGTGATCTCGAGAAAATTGAGCCACGCGGGTGGCGGCAGAATGCGGGTCATCTCGGCGAGCACATCCATGTCGCTCTTGGTGCGGGCGCGCAGCGCGTCCAGTTGCGAAGTGTCGCGGCGCGCGGTTTCGATCTGGCGGTCAAGCGCCGTCGAGCGGGCGGCGACGGGCGCGACCTTGTCGATTTCGGTTTTCAGCGACGCCAGATAGTTCTTGGTGTTGAAGCGCGGGAACAATCCCAGCGCCACCGCCAACAACAGCACCGCGGCGCCTAAAGCCGCCGAGGGAATCCACAGCCAGCGCGCGCCGGAAGGCCGCAATTCGGCCGGAAGTAAGTTGAGCGGCAGGGCCATCAAGGGGCACGCCGAAGCCAGCGCCGCGGCATACGGCAGCGCCGGGGATGCATTAAACAAAGTATCCAGGCCATGGGGCAGGGAGTCCGTCTCCAGACGCAGTTCGGATGCCGCCATTGGCGCGGCGCGCTCCAGCGGAACATCGAAGGTGGCGGAGAATACCGGACGGCTGGCGCTTTCGCCGTAAATCTCTACGCCCGATTCTGCCGGCTCGTAAGCCAGCAGGCCTGAGGACGAGGGCGCCTCCCGAAACATACGCAGCGCGGAATGGATCGCGGCAGCCGAGCAAGTGAACGCGCCTACTTGAATGCCGGCTTCTCCAAAAAGCGTGACGAAGCGCTCGATCACTGCGCGGCGCGTGATCGCGATCAGCACGGAGGAAGTGCCGGGGATCCGCGCCCAACTCGCCGCGACGTCTTCCTCGCGGTAAGGATGCAGGCCGTCGAGTTGAAATTCGATGGCCGCGGGCAAATCTTTATCGACTACGCCGGGAAGCGCCACGTTCCGTACCATCACCTCGCGGCGCGGCAATAGAACCGTCGCGGCGACGTGCGCACAGCCGTGCTTGCGAACGAACGCGGCGTATTCGGTGCCCCACACGCCAGCGGCATGATGCATGGCGTCTTCGAAAGCGAGAGTGCCGACTACGCGCGCCCCGCCGGGATGTGCGCGCACCGCGGTTACGCGCAGCGATTCGCCGCCATGTGGCCCCACTACCTCTATGCCCACGCCGTGCCCGAACGCCAGCCATTTTTTCAGGCTGTCGGGAACCAGCGTGCGAAGCAGGCTCATGGCTGCAAATCTCCGGAGAAACCCGGCTGCCCCGGAACGTTGCCGCCGCGAACCGTCATGCCCGGATAAGGCGGAAGCGCGGCCTGCGACCAGGCGTTATCGTACCAGCGCAAGATGTGCAAGGTCTGAGGAGATTTCTGCGGATCGAAAAGCTTGATGGTTGCCGCGGCGGTGCGCACCACTTCGGAATACGAGCCATCGGGACGGCGCAAACGGGCGCTCGCGCGCAGCGTGTAGATCGAGAATCCGGATCCCATAGATATGCGCGGCGGCAGCGTGCCCGCGAGTTCCTGCGGGTTTTGAAACGGACGCTCCTGACGAGTCGCCACCAGCGACGCTGCCATCTCCGGCGTCATGCCCATGGCTTCCATCAGTGCGGGACTGGCGGTATTCACGTCGAACGGACCCAGCGATCCCCATACCGAAAGACAATCGCGCAGCCCGCCGCGCGCGTAGAGCCGCCCGTCAGCTCCGGTTGTGTAGTTGCCATAGAACAGTTCAGGGCTCATGCCTTGGACCAGCAATAATTCCTCAATCTCCAGAAGAGACGCATGGCGGGCGCGAAAAGTCGGACCCAGGCCGAAATAGTACTGATCAAAAGCGCTGCCCTCGGCGGCGGGGGCTCGCCAGTCAACGATGCCGTCGGTAATCTGCTGTGCGCGCCCCGGATCGCCGCTGACCGCAAATACGACGCGATAGAGGTCCTCTGGCGTAGCTCTGTTGATATCGAGCTTGGCAGTTTCCGGAATTACTTCCACCAGCGCGTCGCCGCTCGGAAAACGCATGGTGAGGCGCCGCGTATTGTACGTCCAGAAGCGCGGCAAACCATCGGACGCGGAAAACGTCTGGCCCGAGAAGCCCCACTGGACCCATAGAATGCCGCGCTCGAGCGCACCCGCCGCGAGGTAGGATGCGCGGAGGCCGTCGCCGGATGTGGAGACGCGGTCGGTCTCGGAACGAACATTCGAAGATACCGAAAGCGCGATGGCCGCGAGTCCCGCAGAGAGCCACAGCACAGCCAGCAGCGCTCCGCCGCGCGTCTTTCGCACCGTCGACTTCTCGCGCCGCCTAAAATCCGTCGACATATCTCAACCGAGGATCGCGATTCACTTGAATGGGCACCGTTACGCCAAGAACCGAGAGACCTCCGGCGTCTGGCACAACCGGCCGCATTTCAATACGCACTCCCGCCGGCAGCAACGGTTTGTCCCACAGCGGAAGCCATGGGGTTTCGATGAATCGATTCTGATCGTAGGGTTCGTGATAGGAAAAGCGGCAGTAAGCCAGGTGCTCCGCCAGCACATACGATGCGCCTGCCTGCGCTCCCGCTTGCGCGACAGGCCGCGCTCCGAACTCGTAAGCCGAAACCGGAGCTGAAGCCGGGGGCGGCGGCGCATTTCCGCAATAAGGGACTGTGCTCTGCGGTCCTGTGTATGGGCGTTCCGTGGCCACCAATCGCACGCTGCCGCGTTGCTCCGCGATCACCCGGTACTCGACAATTTGCGGATACCCGCGCGAGCCCTCGGCGATCGAATAGCTCGACACCAGTCGCAGCGTATCTTCGGAGCCGCTGAGAAACGACGGAATTGCGATAGTCTGGCCGTCCTCGCCCGGGCACGCGCCTTGTAGCGGCATGACGGCGGAGATTTGATCGGAAAGCATCTGCTGCGTCTTCACGAAGCGGCGATTGGATTCCAATCGCTTGGCGGTCTTCTCGTAGGTCAGCAGGCTGGTGCGCATCGCCATCAGCATGCCGGTGGAGAGTCCGGCCACCAGGGTAATCGCAATCATTAGCTCCAGCAGCGTGACACCGCGCTCGGAACGAACTTCACGAATGCGGGCGCCCATTAGAACTTCCGGTCTCCTTCGCGCAGGATGTTGCGGCGAAATCCTTCGAGCGAAAAGCTGTGCCGAGCCTGACCGCTGTTCCACCAGATCTCGAGCTCGATACGGTCGAGATCCCAGCGGGAGCCGCCCGCACCCGGCGTGGCTTCAAACGGTGTGACACGAGCGCGCCATCCGGTGCGCACACCGCCGGTGAGTGCGGGATCGAACTCCGCGGCGAGGTCCTGATTGCGGGGCGCTGCACGGTCGATCAGCAGTTCATCCATCTTCTGTTTCGCGAGGAGCGTGGCCCGATCGTAGTCTGTGAGGCGGGCGGTGTTACGCGCGGCCCCGGCCATGCCGCTCAGAATGCCGGCCACGGCGATGCCCATGATGAGGGTCGCCACCAGTACTTCGAGAAGAGTGAAGCCCGATTGATAACGGGTGCGGCGTGTGGTCATCACGGCACCTTTTCCGCGCGCGTCAATTCGGTGAAAGGATCGACGCTTACCATCCGTTTGGTCCCCGCGCGATTTGCAATCTCGATGCCGATGCGCGGGACGGTGCCACCGGGATACATCAGAAAGCGGCGCGGCTGATCTGGATCCACTTCGGCCGCCGGCAGAACCGAGAGAATGCGATATCCGTCCGGCAGCTCCAGGCGGCGCGAATATGCCAGATCCGGTGAGCGCGCGATCAGGACGTTGTCTTTAGGAGCGATCCACACCTCGATCACCTGCTCGCGGCGGCCGGCGCGATCGATGGCGGTATTGAGAAAGCTCACCACCTGGTCCGCCACCGAGCGCAGACGCAGGGATTCGACGCTCGACGCAGCACTGGGGTAGCTGATGCCGGTGACGAGCGCGATCAGCGTCAGCACGATCAGCAGTTCGATGAGCGTGACGCCGGAGTCGCGTCTTCTATTTGTTGCTCCAGCTAACAATGTCTGCGTCGTTCCCTTCTCCGCCAGGTTGCCCGTCGGCCCCGAGCGAAACGATGTCGGGCTCATCACCGTGTTCGCCGGGGAATTTGTAGAGATACGGATGGCCCCAAACATCGGTTGGTGCGTCCTGCGGCAGATACGGTCCGGCCCACTGATCGACACCGTCGGGCTTCACGCGCAGGGCGTTCAACCCCATCTCGGTGTTGGGAAAGTTGCCGGTATCCAGCTTGTAGGAGCCGAGCGCAGTCATAAACGAGTTGATCTGCGCGCGCACCTGAGTGCGCTTGGCTTTATCCACATTGCTGAACAGTTTCGGACCCACCAGCGCCGCGAATAGCGCAATGATGGTCACCACCACCAGCATTTCAATCAGCGTGATACCGCGTTGGGATCGTGTCG